>LULE01000044.1_pt1 | contig 42037 bp, 56 predicted proteins | sample 728231 | NCBI WGS metagenome assembly LULE01 (sample SAMN03860297, study PRJNA289734) | marine metagenome | biome: seawater column; feature: ocean; material: water; isolation source: Red Sea water column Station 192 - depth 10m | place: Saudi Arabia: Red Sea | collected 2011-10-15 | depth 10 m | reverse complement strand
TCGCGCTCCATGCTTGGCCCGGGCGCCACGATCGGCGCCGGCGTGGCGTACTTTTCGGGAAGATCGTCGATCTGGTCGCTGTTGAATACGGTGTATGTGCGCAGCATCGGGATACGCTTGGTTTCATCATCGCCGGCGGCCTCGCGATCCTTAACCTCGATCTTCTTGAAGAAAACGATGCGGGTGCCCTTGCTGCCCTTGCGGACCTTGCCGCCAAGCTCCTTGGCCTGCTTGAATGTCATCCAGGTGCGGCCGCCGAAGCCCTGGGCGGTGGCACTCATCCACAGCAAGACGACGTTGATGCCGCGATATTCGTCGCCGGTAACACGGTGCGGCATCTGCACTGCCGATCCCTGCCAGTCCTGTTTCCACGGCCGGGTGCCGGCCTCGAGGTTGGCGAGAACCGCGTCGGTGACGTCTTGGTATGTGTCGAATTTTGCCATTGCTTAAGGTCCTTTCTGACCGTTGGCCCGTCCCTGTGACGCTGCCATAACTATGTCTTTAAAGAGGACATATCTTCATGTCAACCCCGGCCCGTTATCGGGCCTAGACTTGGCGGGAAACCGCCAAGTCAAGAGAGAAAAGCGCGCCTGCCGCGCCCGCGATAGCGGGTGCGAATAGCAGGCGCTCGCTATCGATCGGCCGCGGCGCGGCCGATCAGCTGGCGCGTCAGCGATCCCTACCCCGGCCCGTTGGCGAGGCGGAGATATTGATGGCCAGATTTGGCGCTGTGGATGGGCTCGGGTGGAGGTTCTGGCGGGAACCGTGCAGAACCAGTTGCGGAACGCTCAAGACATTGATTTGCCACGGTAATCCTCTCGGTTCCGGTGGTTCTTGCGCTGGCGGCAAATTCCATGCGCACACGCCTGCACACACACGCGCGCGTTAATGCGAGATGGGAAAAGACCGGAACCACAGAACCACACCTAATTACTATGTAATTAGAATGGGTTGCTGGTTCTGTTATCGGTTCCGGTCGGTTCTGCATGGAACCGGATAGCGTGGAAAGGGGAGGCGGGCATATTCTGGCGACCGGATATCGCTCGATTTGAGCGCCTCGATCTCGACCAGGCCGACAACAGCCTCGCTCGGGGGAGAGGGCGCGAAAGGATCGGCGATTTTCGCGGCGCGGGGAGCGCCTGGCGGCCGAGCTGGTCGCTGCGATCGGAGATCTCGAGCGCTGCTCGAGCTGGTCGACCAGGCACAGCGGGAATGGCGGAATTCCGCCGTTTCTGCAGCGCCGATCGGCCGTTGTTGGAAGGGCGATGTTGGAAGCCATGGGCGAGACGCGCGGAAAAGCTGGGGTTGGCGGCCTGTGTCGTCAGCTTCGCAGGCTGCCGCGCATCCATGACCAGGCCGCGCGCCCGGCCGCGATCGAGGCCGCCCAGGCGCCCCCCCCTGTGCCCCCATTGGCGAGCTCTCGCTCGCTACCATGGCCGCGCGCCAGAGTGGCGAGATTTGGATCGACGATCCGGCCCCCGTTCGGGCCTAAGAACTTCTCCGCTGGATCGAGCGCGAGCCGATCGGATGGCGCCCAAGGGTCAGCCGCAGCATCGGGTCGGGGTAGGGTATCCGCGAGGGGCCAATCCGCATGCGCGGTATCGGGTCGGGGTGAAGGCGTAGCCAGCTGCCGGGTCGGGGTGGCCGTACCTCGTCGTCGTGGTGCCAAGGGAAAGGCGCTGCGTCGAACGGTCGAGGCTAGCGGAGGCGTTGCCGGTGTCAACTGATGCGCCAGAAGTCGGTGGAAAACAGGCGGCCGAGGCGATGGTGGCCGAGAGCCACGCGCAGCTGCCGGCGCCAGCGCGCCAGGTGCAGTGCGACCTGCTCGATGTTCCGAGCCCCGAGGAAATGGCGCGCAGCCGCAAGGAGCTGCATGCGGGCGGCGGGGATTTCGACGAGCTCGATGTGCTCGATCACGCGCGCGAAAAGCGCAAGGCTTCGGCAGGCGGCCGCAAGCCGGGATCGAAAAACAAGCGCACCCGCGATTTCGAGAAGTATATCCTGCAGAACGGGAACCGCGATCCGGCGCTGATCCTGGCCGAGATCGCGAGCACACCGCCGGAAGTGCTGGTGCAGCGCAGCTCGGTGATGGATCCGGCCAAGAAGCAGTTGACCTATGGCGCGGCGCAGGCGCTGCGAACCCGCGCGGCCGAGGGGTTGATGCCGTACATGCACGGTAAGAAACCCGTGCAGGTCGAGGTGCGCGCGGATGGCGATTTCAACCTCATCATTCCCGGCGTCAACACCAGTCACGGCGATGCCGAGAAGGCGGCGGCGGGCCAGTTCGTGCTCGGCGGCGCGGTCGAGGATGGCGAGTTTACCGAAGTCAAGGACGGCAGCGAGGAATGACCGAGCTGTTCGATCATCACCCCGATTTCGATCCGGCCGACGAGTATGTGCCGGATCTCGAAAACGAGCCGCTACCACCGGCGCGCGAGCTCAAGCCGATGGGGCCGGTGACCGATCGCATGGTGGCATCGACTGCGTTCATCCTGGGCATCATGGGGCCGGTCGGATCGGGTAAGACGATCGGGATGGCGATCAAGTTCCAGCATCACGCGACCAAGCAAAAAGGGCGGATGAACGGGCATGGTCAGCTGATCCGGAACGCGCGATATGTCTTTATTCGCGACACATACCCGAACCTCGATCGCAACGCGATCCCGAGCTTTCACAAGGTGGTGCCGCGCAACGTGGGTAATTACGTCCATTCCAGTCCACGCGTTCACAAGTATTCGATGGTGCTCAAGCGTGACGGGCATATCCTCGATCCCGATGCCAAGCCGGTCGACATTGCCAGCGTCGAGCTGGAATGGCGCGCGATCGGCGACCAGACGGTTGAGGACGCACTGCGCGGCCTCGAATGTACCGCGGCCGCGGTCGACGAGGCCGACCGCACGCATCCCGATATCCTGACTTTCCTTTCCGGCCGTGTCGGCCGTTTCAACGATCTCGATCCCGACTTGGTCGTGGATCCGTTTATCCTGCTCGGCCTCAACGGCTGCGACGATGAAAACTGGACGCACAAGGTCCTGGTCGAGGAAGCGCTCGAGGAGGAAGTCGAGGCAGCGATCCGCAATGTCGCGGGCGATCGCAAGCTGGTCGAGTATTGCGAGCAACCGCCCGCGATCCTCGAGGGCGAGCACGTTCCCGGCGGGTGGATGGTCAACCCCAAGGCGGAGAACCTGGCGAACCTGCCGAAGGGTTATTACGAGCGGCAATACGCCTTCGCCAATCTGCGCGGCAATCGCCAGTATATCGACCGCATGCTGTGCAGCCGGTTCACGCCGCCGCAGCTCGGCCGGTCGGTTTTCCCCGAATACAGCGACAAGCTGCATTGCGGCGAGTTCGAGGCGATCGAGGGCTTCCCGCTGCTGATCTTCGCCGACCAGGGATTGCTCGGCGCGGTGCTGGTCGCGCAGCTGGTGAAGGGCCAGCTGCGGATCCTCGAGGAGATCGGTGCCGTGTTCGAGGACGAGGACGACGAGATCCAGGTGGTTCAGATGGGCGGCGAGACGCTGGGCAAGCAGGTCGCCGAGCTGCTGGTGAACAAATACGCCCGGTTCGAGATCGGCGATGCGGTTTGCGATCCCGCCGGTGGCGCCGGTGAGGATGCGGTCAACTTCACCAGCTGGCGGCAGGATTTCCAGAAGGGCTTGGGCCACCGGGTGCGCAAGGCGCGAGTGCCGCGCAATGCGCTGGCGCCGCGGCTGAAAGCGGTGCGCCAGCATCTGAACCGAGCGGTAGGCGAGGAGCGCGCGCTCAAGGTCCACAAGCGCTGCACCATGACGCGCCGCGCCTTCCGCACGAAGTATTTTTACCAGCGGGTCGGCAAGGGGGCCGGCGACGGGTTTTACAACGACGTTCCCAAGAAAGTGCAGGGCTATTCGGACCTGATGGATGCGCTGCAATACGGCGCGTTCGAGGTCGAGAAGGGCCTCGAGCTTTCCGAGGGTGGTCGCAGCCTGATCGGCGGCGATGTGCCGGTGCAGCTCGATAGCGATTTCGACGTTCTAGCAGGAGTAAACTGATGAGTTTCGTAGCCAAAATCGCCGGTGGCCTGCTGGGCAATGCCCTGTTCGGCCTGATCGGCAAGAAGAAGAAACAGCCCGATGTGATCCAGCCCAAGGCTGTCACACGCGATGATGCGGCCGAGCAGGCCGCGCGCGAGCGGGAGCTGGCGCAGCGCCGCGGAGCGCGCGCCGATTACGACGCCGGTGGCGGCGGTAGCGGACCCGGCGGGTTCGGCCGGTTCGTTCCGGGTAGCTAAGCGAGAAAGGATCGAGTTATGGCCGGAAAAGCGACACAATCTAAGCAGGCTGCCGACGTTATCGGTGGCAAGAGCGATGCCGAGAAAGGTGAAGTTAGCGAGCTGCAAACCCAGCTCGACGCGACGCACGCCGAGCTCGGCAAGGCGAATGAGTTGGTAGCGGAACACGCCAAATCCCTCGAGGGGCTCGGTGTGAAGGTGGATGAGCTGCGCAAGCAGCGCGACGAGGCGGAGAATGCCCACGCTGCTGATCGCGACAATCTGCGCAAGGTCCTGGTGGGGCTCAAGCTGGTCACAGAGGCCGAGGCCGGCGCCGAGAATTTCGATCCGGTCGCGGCCGCGGCGGGTGCGCTGGGTGATGTGGTCGCCGAGCGCAATTCGGCCAAGCGATCGCTGGCGGCGCAGAAGGGCGCGACCACGCGCAAGGTGGCCGAGCTCGAGCAGCTCGAGGCAAGTCTCGAGCCGCGCAAGCTGGGCAAGGTTGCCGATCAGCTTTCGGGCGCGGATCTGTTCGATTTGCTGGGCAGCGAGGATCGGGTCGAGATCGCTTTTTCGGATGGTGCGGCCGAGTTGGTGGGTGTGCCCCCGGTGGCGGTGCCGGGCGAGCGGTTCATCTTCCGCCGCGGCCGCTTGATGCTTTCGGTCGACGATCTGACCGTGCGCGGGCCGGCCGATGAACGCGGTGCGCGTGTCCTGGCGGGCTACGCCCTGCTGGTCGATGGCGAGCAGGTTGCCTGGCTGCCGCGGCTTGCAGGCCAGCTGACGCTGGGCGCAGGCCAGTCCTACCAGCTCAAGGATGACGTCGTACTGGCGTGATCGAGAGTTCTCTCGCGCCTGGTAGCAAGAGAGAAAGGTAGATCGATGAGTGAGAATGAAAATCAGATCGAGGCGGAGATCCAGGCCAAGGGGCTCAACGCGCCACGCCTCAACCCGCAGATGATCGACGATGCGATCCAGTCGGAGCAGTATCACGTATTCGCCGGCACGACATTGACGGTTTGCGCGCTCACGCTGCGCAATGGTTACATCGTCACCGGCGAGAGCGCGGCGGCATCGCCCGACAATTTCGACAAAGAGATTGGTCGGAAGATCGCGCGCGAGAACGCGCGCAACAAGATTTGGGCGCTCGAGGGTTATCTCCTGCGCGAAAAATTGGCCGCATCGGCCTGACCACTTTCCGGCGGGCGGGTTGATCCTTCCTCCTCTCCCCGAAACACCGCCCGCCGGAAAACCACACCAACCTTTTTGGAGCGTGCAGCATGATCGAGAATATCCAGGACGAAGATCTCGCCAAGCAGGACCTGCGCGACCAGGAAAGGTTGGCGCAGATGCGATCGGCATGGGAGCCGAGCTGGCAGGAAATCGACGAGCGTTTCCCCGCCACCGCGGGCTTTACGCATCACACGCCGGGGCAGATCCGCGGCGCGCGCAATTTCGATAGCCAGCATATCCTATCGTTGCACAAGTTTCGCGCCGCCGGGGTGGCGATAACCACGCCCGAGCGCGAGGAATATATCAAGCCCTGGTTCCTCGACGAGGATCTCAACAAGCTGCGCAGCGTGCAGTTGTGGCGCGATCGCGCGGGCCGCCGGATGAAAGCGATCCGGCATGCCGCGCACACCGGGTTCAACATTGCCAGTTACGAGGACTGGGATCAGCTCGGCCGCTATGGGACCAGCGCGGTATGGCAGGAGGCAGGGCCGCGCGGGATGCGCTATCGCTGTATTCCGCTGCGCGAGTTCTACATCGATGTGGATGCGGCCGGCCTGGTCGATCGCGTGCATCGCAAGTTCGAGCTGACCGCGCGCCAGTGCGAGCAGGAATTCGGCCGCGATGCGCTGACGCCGAAGATGCTCGATGCGCTTGATCCGACCAAGAAGAAGGAAAACGACAAGTTCGAGATCCTGCATGTGGTCTGTCCGAATACGTCGTGGGATCGCGATCGCCTGGATCACTTGCGGTTCCCGGTGGCAAGCCGGTACCTGGCGACGGACGAAAAGATCTATGTGCGGCGCAAGGGTTACCGGACCATGCCGGTATCGGTCAGCCGCCATTCGACCAGCCCCGGCGAGATCTACGGACGATCGCCGGCGTTCGACGTCATGCCCAATATCGCCACGCTCAACGCGATGAAGCACACCACGCTGCGGGCCGGGCACAAGGCGGTGGATCCGGCGCTGGCTTTCCACCACGAAGGCGGCGCGGTGCGCCTGGCAAGCAAGCCGGGTGGCCTTTCGCCCGGCCTGGTCGATGAAAGCGGGCGCCTGCTGGTGCATCGCATGCCAGGCGGCGAGAACGGCATTCCCTACGCGATGGAGTTGATGGAGCAGGAGAAGGATCCGATCCGCGTCAGCTTCCTCGAGGAATTCTACAAGATCCTGACCGATCCCAATTCGCGCATGACGACAACCGAAGTGCTCGAGGTGATGAGCAAGCAGGGTATCCTGGTGCGGCCGTTCGCCTCGCGCTACGAAACCGAGAAGCAGGACCCGATGAGCCAGCGCGATCTCGAGCTGATGCTCGCGGCCGAGCAGGTCGAGAGCTTCCCGGCCGAAGTGAGTGAAGCCGGATCCTGGCCGATGATCGCATACGAGAACCCGCTGGCTGCCATGGCGCGCGCGGAAAGCACGGCCAAGTCGATGCGGTTCGTCGAATACGCGACAAGCGTAACCGCGCTCGAGCAAACCACTGCCGGCAAGTATGTCGATGTGGCCGAGATGCTGTTGGGCGGTGCCGAAGAGATCGGCGTGCGGCCTAGCTATATCCGCAGCCGCGAAGATGTGCAGGCGGCCGAAGAAGCCGAGGCCGAGCAGGCCGCCATGGCTGCCCAGGCCGAGCAGCTCGAGAAGATCGCCGGCGCAAGCAAGGATCTGGCGCAGGCGGGCAGCTACGGGGACGCGGCATAAATGGCCGTCAGCGAGAGAAACCGGATCCGCTATCGATCGATTATGATCGCGCGCGAAGCGAGGGGCTTGTTCGGCGGCATGCCCGAGCGAACGGCAAAGCGGTTGTTGGGTCGGTTCCTGATGGGGCCGATCGTGCGCTGGCTGTTCCTGGCGCCCGACGGCGAGATCCACCGTGGCGGCGAGATCGTGCTGGCCGAGCTGGCGCGGATCGCGGGCTATTATCGCCCGACACAATTCCACGAGGATCCGCAGGTGATGGCCTATCGCCTGGGAATGCGCGACCTTCTGCGCGCTCTCCTCGACTATCTCTACCTGGACGAAAGCAGTGTGCAACATTTGATGGAGCTCGACGATGGACTTGACTGACGGAGGCGCCGGCGGCGCTGGTGGCGATGGTGGTACGGGCGGCGATGCCGGCGGCGCGGCCGACTTCCTGGGCGATGCTGGTGGCGCTGGCGCTGGTGGAGCTGGCGACGGCGGTGCTGGTGGCGCTGGCGGTGCTGGTGATGGTGGCGCTGGTGGTTCCGGCGACGGTGCCGGCGCGGGCGGCGGTGCCGGCGGCGATGGCGGGGGCCAAGGTGGCGGCGATGGCGGCGGGCAGGATCCCGACTGGTACGCGGGACTGTCGACCGAGACAGCCGAAGGTGACAGCGCGAGCTTGCGCGACTGGGTGAAATCGGCCGGGGTCAAGGATCTCAACGGGCTCGCCAAGATCGCCCGCGACAACCAGCGGGCGTTGCGCGACAGCGGCCGTGTCAAGGTGCCCGGCGAGGGCGCGAGTGAAACCGAGGTGGCCGAGTATCACAAGGCGATCGGCGTGCCCGACGATCCGAAAGGGTATGCAATCCCCGAGCCCAAGGATGCCGATGGCAATCCGATCGAGCTCAATTCCGCGTTGACCGAGCAGGTGACCACGCTGGGGCACAGGTACGGCGTACCGAAGGCCGCGCTCGACGGCATGCTCAAAGATATCATCGAGGGCCAGATTGCCGATGCCGACCAGCTGGTGAAGGGGCAGCAGGCGGCGGCCGGCGAGCATGTGAAATCTTGGGGTGCCGAAAAGGACGACAAGCTCGCGGCGGTCAATGCTGCGGCGCGCGACCTCAAGCTCTCGAGCAGCGACATGCAATATCTGCGCGGAATGCCTGGCGGGCCGGGCAAGATGCTGGATATGCTGGCGAAGTACGGGACCAACTTCGGCGAGGATCGGATCGTCAATGGCGAACGGCGCACGTTCGGCATGAACGCCGAACAGGCGCAGAAGGAGATCGACACGATCAAGGCGGATCCCGACCTGTCGAAAAAGGCGATGGTCCCCGGTTCGGCCGAGAACCAGCGCTATACGCGCGCGCTCGATGCGCTGGCGGCAGCGGCCGACCAGCAGTAAGGGAAAACTTTACAAATTGCCTTGACAGAAAGCCGGTCCTGCGAGATTTTTGCAGGCACCAGGCGCGAGAGAGGGTCCGCGTTTGCTTTACAAACGTGGGCCCTTTTCGTTCCCGGCATACCCGCCCTAGCCGATCCGGCCGCGGGACCAGCTGCGGAGCAGCCGCCGATCGCGGGCGTTAAACGATAGAAAGGCCGGGCCGCTTGGCCCCTTAGCCCTTCGCATCTTGGCATCAACCAATTTGACGGAGGGCATTATGAGCCAGAACGTCCCCGCCTCTTTCCAGGTGAAGTTTCAGAACAACGTCGAGATGGCGTTGCAGCAGCAGGGCTGTCCGATCGAGATGGCCGGCGCAGTGATCGTCGGTGGTGAAACCGGCGCCGAGAAGATCAAGGTCAAGGATATCGTCGGCAACACCGCCGCTAAGGAAGCGACCGATCGCCACGGCAAGACCGAATGGGGTAACCGCAATTACGACGGCATCTGGATCCCCAAGCCGAACGAACTCTACGACGCCGACCTGGTCGACAATGCCGACCAGCTCGCCACCGCGATCTCGCTTTCCGGTACGGCCACCATGGCCGCCGCCGGTACGATCAAGCGCGCGCGCACGCAGCGCACGCTTGAGGGTTTCTACAACGACCAGATCACCGGCAAGCAGGGGACCACGGTCAAGTCGTTCCCCGGCGCCGGCATCATCCCGGCAACCACCGGCGGCGCCAGCGGTGCGCAGCCGATGAACACCAAGAAGCTGCGCGAGGCGAAGATCTACCTCGGCGAGAGCTTCGTCGACAAGACGATGAAGCGCTGGATGGTGCTCACCGAAGAGGATAACGATGCGCTGCTCGATGAAGTGCCGGCGACCTCGACCGACTTCCAGCGCGCTTTCGGTGCGCAGGTCGATGAGAACGGCAACCTCATCCGCATGCTCGGCTTCCACTTCATCCACGAGGAGCTGGACAACCCGTTTCTCGGCTCGATCCCCGATCTTGCCACCGATGGCAGTGGCTACCGCAAAAACCCGTTCTGGGTGCGGGGCGGGCTGATCGCGAACGATTGGCAGAAGCTGCGCAGCGAAGTGGGCAAGATCCCCGAGCTACGTTTCTCGACGGGTTACCTCGCCGGCACCACGCGCGGCGCGACGCGCGGCCAGGACGGAACCTGCGGGATCATTCTCAACAAGAAGAACTGACGCAGGCGGCGGGGCTTTACGGTCCCGCCGCCAACCTTCTCTCGTCCTACCGCTTCGCTGCTTGAGGACGAAACCGGCCACGATCCGCCGCCGCCAGCGACGGGGAGCCAGACAAAGGACCGAAGAAGATGGCAGACTATTACGCACTTCAGCAGCAGGGCGTTGCCGATGGCACCGCCGTCCCGGCCGATAAGGCCGACGGCCGCCAGGTCGGCGCGAGCCACACGATAACGCTTGCCAGCAAGCCGACCGACCAGGCGTTTTCGGCCGGCGATCGCATGTACCTGGGCAAGCGGCCGGCGGGCACCAAGCTGACCGGCATCAAGCTGACCATCGGCACCAGCCTGTCGACCACCACGATCGATATCGGCGATGCCGATACGGCAGACAAGTACGTGGATGGCAAGACGCTGACCGTGGTGGACACGCCGACCAGCCTCGGGCCGAAGGCTTCGACGCTCGACGACACGCCGAGCGACGATCCGACCGAGGAGATCTGGGCGACGTTCCTGACCACCGCAGTCGGTGCCGCAGTGGCGCTGACGTTCGAGCTGGAATTCACCGGCATCAGCTGACCCGCGCAGGTCGGTTGAAGCGGCAACGCCGGAAGCCCGGCGGGTCGCGGCAGGGGGAGGATGCGCTGCGTCGAGCTCCGTAGCCTCCCCCTCCTACAAGTTTCCCGGTCGGCGCTGCTTCCTCGAGCGCAGGCCCAATGCAGGAGCTGCACATGGCATTCGAGGCGAAATTCACCGCCAGCTACGGCGCTACCGATCGCGGCGAAATTGCCGTGGCGGCCGGATCCAGCGAAGCGCAGAGCGATACGATCAGCGTCAATATGGACGTCACCAACATGGGCAAGGCCGAGGCAATCCACGTTCTCGGCAAGATCGCCGACAAGATCCAGTCCGAGCCCTGGCCTCCGGTCGCCTGATAGCGCGAGCGGGCCGGCGTGAGCAGCTATGTCGCCATTGCGAACCTTGCCGCGATCGCGGTGGGAACCAGCGCCAGGCTGACGGCGCCGGGGGATAACACCGTGCTCGGCCGGGCCGTGGCGGCAGTATGGGACATATCGCGGCGCGCGGCCTTGCAGGATGGCAGCTGGAACTTCGCCATGGCGCGCGAGAAACTGCCCGCGTTGAAGGATGCGCCCAAGCACGGTTTCGAGCGCCAATTCCAGCTCCCGACCGATTGCCTCAAGCTGGTCGAGGTCTATGGCAACGAGCGGTTGCATTACCAGCGCGAGGGCAATCGGATCCTGGCGGATGCCACCGGATCGCTCGAGATCCGTTATCTGCGCGATGTAACCGAACCGGCCGAATTCGATCCCGGTTTTGCCGAAGCGTTCGCGCTCAAGATCGCGCTGGTGATCGGCCGCCGGATCGCCGGGAGCGCGTTCGACAAGGACCGGACCTACCGCGCCTATCGTGACGCGCTGTCCGCGGCGCAGGGATCCGACGCGCTCGAGAACCCGCCGATCGGGCAGGAAGAAAGCGATTGGGTGCTGGCACGGCTGAACGGGGGCCATACGGGCACTTTGGGGGGATGGATCGATGGCGGGGGCTAGTGGTGTCCGCCATTTCCTCGCGGCGTTCTTCGCCGGTGAAACCGATCCGCACCTCGAGGGGCGGATCGATACCGAACACTATGCCTATTCGCTGACCGAATGCGAGAACTGGGTCGCGCTGACCGAGGGGCCGCTGGTGAAGCGGCAGGGCTTTTTCTATGTCTGCCCGGCGGCCGAAAGCGCGCAATGGCTGACTGCCTTTCGCCGTTCGATCGAGGACGAATATGTGCTCGAGTGGAGCGACGCGGCACTGCGCTTCCACACCTGGCAGGGCCGGGTCGAGAGCAGCCCCGGCACGGCCTACGAAGTGACCGTGCCGTATAGCGCGGCCGAGGCGCGATATGTCTGCCACCAGCAGAGCTACAACCGCCTCTATCTCAACCACGCGAGTTATCCGCCGGCAAGCCTGTTGCGGACCAGCGCGACGACTTTCTCCTTTGCCGAGCTGACGCTCGAGAACGGGCCGTTTCTCGACACCAACAGCGACGAGGGCGACCTGATTTCAGCGACCGGCGTTACCGGTTCCATCACGCTGACGGCAACCGGGCACGCGCCGTTCGAGAGCGGCCACGAAGGATCCCTAATCCGTCTCGAGGCGCGGGATTTCGCGGCGATCCCGGTGTGGGAAGCGCAGATGAAGGGCGTGACCATCGGCGACAAGATCCGCAGCGATGGCAAAGTGTACCAGGCCGCCAGCGCAGGCATCACCGGATCGGTGCAGCCGACGCATACCGAGGGCACCTATTACGATGGTTCCACCCAGCGCGACGAACTGAATGACAAAGGCCCTTACGGGGTGCGCTGGACCTATCTGCACGATCGGTTCGGCGTGGCGCGGATCGATACTGTCGCCAGCGCAACCAGCGCCAGCGCAACCGTGTTGCGCAGACTGCCCGACGCGGTGACCAGCGGGACCTACAAATGGGCGTTGGGCGCGTTCAGCGACGCGGAGGGCTGGCCCGAGCTGGTGGCGTTGTTCAAGGGGCGGCGGATCGACGTCAAGGGCCTCGATATCATCGGCAGCGTGGTCGACGATTACGGTGGCGGCCGTGTGAATTACGCGACGTTTTCGAGCAGCGGGATCCTGGCAGCCGATCTCGGCTTTCGGCGCACGTTGTCATTTCCCGATCCGCCGCTGTGGCTTTCTCCCGATCGCCGGTTGCTGGCGGGCACTGCATCGCAAGAGCTTGCGATCGGGCCGGCAAATTCGGGCGCCGCATTTTCGGGCGAGAACATCGAGGCCGAGCCGCAGAGCTTCTACGGCAGCGAACGGATCTTCCCGGTGAAGATCGCCACCGAAACCATTTTTGTCGAGCGCGGCGGTCGCCGGCTGCGCAGCGCCGATTACGATTTCGGCCGCGATCGTTACGACGCGCCCGACCAGACGGCGCTGGCGCGCCATATCACCGAGGGCGGCGTTGTGCAGCTGGCCTATCAGCGCAGCCCCTATGCGATGGAATTCGCAGTGCGCGGCGACGGGCAGCTGGTGTGCCACCCGAAAAGCCGCGACAAGATCAAGGGGCATAGCCGGTTCCGCTTGGGCGGTGGTGCGCGCGTGCTTTCGGCCGTTTGCATCATGGGTCAAACCAGCGCGCGCGACGATCTGTGGTTGCTGGTCGAGCGTGAGAACGGGGCTGGCGCGACCGTGCGCGAGATCTGGCAACAAGCCGAGTGGCGCGAGCTGGGGGCGATGCCGCTGCTCGATTATTACGTGGATGGCGGCGCGCGTTTCATGGCGAGCGGCGGCGACGGGCATTTTACCGGTTTCGATCACCTCGCCGGGCAGGAAGTGGTTGCACTGGTCGACGGCGTTGTTGTGCATGGCCTGACAGTCGCAGGCGACGGCAGCCTTGACCTGCCGGCCGACCAGGTGCCGGAAGATGACTACTGGGTAACGGTGGGCCTGCCCTATACCGCCACCGCGACGTCGCAGCGGCCCAATGTGCAGCGCGAGGGCGCGAGTTCGCTTGGCTTGCGCCAGCGCGCGCTCAAGGTGGTGTCGAAACTGCTCGAGGCGTTGGGCCTGAAAGTGGCGGCACCAGGCCAGGCAGTGCCCGAGGAAGTGGTGCTGCGCCAGGGCGAGCAGCTGATGGACAAGCAAATCCCGCTGAACAGCGAGTTTGCCGGTGGCCTGGTCGAGGCCGATTTCGACGAAAGTGGTCGCGTGAGCTGGATCCACGACGATCCGCTGCCGGCGCGTATCACCATGGCGGTGCTCAATCTCGATGTGAGCTGGGACGATGAATAGCGGGCTCGCATTCCAGCGCCTCGAGGCAAGCGACCTGTTCGAGATCGAACGGCAGGAAAGCCAGTTGCTGTGGTTGGGCCAGAAAGGCGACATCAGCGAGGAGGCGGCCGAGATCCTCGCCGACCAGCCCTGCGCCTGGACGGCCTGGCACGCCGGGCGGATCGTCGCCTGTTTCGGGATCAGCGAGATCTTTCCCAACGTTCAAGGGTTGGCCTGGGCGCTGCTGTCGAGCGAGATCGGCGTGCTGCACCTGGAGCTAACGCGGTTCATGCAGCGCGAGGTGCGCGAGTGCGGCCTGATCCGTATCGAGCTGCTGGCGCGGGCAAACGATCGTGTCGAGGATCGTGCGGTGCTTGGTGAGGAGCTGTGCCGGCCGGCCTCGCGCGACGAGCTGGCCGCGCTGGCCATGAAGTACGCCACACCGGAATGCCGCTGGGCGAAGCTGTTGGGCTTTACGCCGGCGCATGTGCTGCGCCGGTTCGGCGCGGCGAGCGAGACTTACATGCTGTTCGAGCGGTTTCCGCCGCTGGGCGAGGAGGAATTCTGATGCAGGCGCTTCCGTTCATCGCGGCCGGGGCGAGCTTGCTCAAGGGTGTCGGCGGCATGGTAGCCGGCAATGAGAATGGCAAGCGGCTCGATAGCGCGGCACGCGAGAAACGCCGTGCGGCGGCCGCGCAGGGCGCGCGCGTGCGCACCGATGCGCGGCGCAAGCACGGCGAGCTGCTCGCGGGCCTTGCCGGTGGCGGGCTTATGGGCGCCAGCGCAGGCGGTACCGCGCTGGATCTACTGCGCGAAAGCCAGATCGAGGAGGCGCTCGACGTCATGGAGCTGCGGCGCCAAGGGGAGTTCGACGCGCAGGCGCTGGAAAGCGAAGCGAAATCCGAGCGCCGCCGCGGCAAGTTCGCGCTGCTCGAGGGCGTACTGGGTGCCGGTTCGAGTTTCGTGGGAATGAAATCCGACTGGGCGCAGGCGCGTAGCGGGGACGGTGGCTGATGGCCGAGGGTTATCGCAGCCAGGTCGGTCCGCGCGCAGGCCAGCCTTTGCCCCGGGTTACCGCGGAGGATTATGGCGCGGGGGTTGCCGATGGCATCGCGCGCTTCGCTGATACGGCCTATCGCGCCAAGAAGGGCGAGTATCTGATCGATCGGCGCCAGCGCGAGAACGCCGAATGGGCCGAGTTCCAGGTGCGCTTTGCGAAGGAACGCGAGGCTGCGGCGACGGCGGCGCGCGAGGCGCGACAGAAAGACGATCCCGAGCATTCGACGCGCATGGCGGCGCATTGGCAAGAGGCCGAGGAGCGGCTGCTTTCGGGTTTGTCGTTCGACGATCTCAAGGGACGCGCGCGAGCTTCGGTCAGCAGCTGGGGTGTGCAGTTTCGCACCGGTGAAGCCGACTGGCAAACCGTCCGCAGTGCCGAGATCGCCACCGAGAATTTCCGCGACCAGCGCGATGCCGGCGCCAACCGCGTGCGGAGGATGGACAACGCAGGCGATTATGCCGCGGAGTTGAAGATCCAGCGCGAGGCGCTCGACGGGATGCGGATATCCGACGAGATCCGCGGCAAGCTGTGGCAGGAAACCGAGCAGACTTTCGCTGTGTCCTTCCTGCAGGGGCGAATGGATGAGGATCCGGTCGGCGCCATGGCGCTGATCGAGAGTGGGGCCTTCGACGAAGTGCTGACACCGGCACAGGTCGAGGCGCTCAAGAATGCAAGCGCGGTCGAGGTGCGCCGGGCCGAGGCGGCGGCCGAGCGCGAAGTGGCCGCGGCCGAGCGCGAAGTGCGCGAGGAGCTCGAGATCCTGACTACGCGCGAGGCGGATGGGATCGACGTCGCCGCCGAGGCGGCCGCGCTGCGCCCGAGGCTCGAGGCGCTGGGCATGGAAAAGGAGCTCGAGCGGCTTGCCGGCATCGAGGCCGATGCCACCTTTGCGCGGGCCTATGAAGGGGCGCCGCCGGCGCAGCTCGAGCAACGTCTCGCGGCGATCGAGGCGAAGCGCAAACCGAGCGATGCCGAGCAGCGCGAAGCCAAGTGGATCCGCGACAAGCTGCCCGGTATCACCACGCGCTTTACCGACGATCCGGTGGGTTTCTACGCGCGCGAGGGTGGCGAGAGCGCACCGCCACCGCTGGACATGAGCGATCCGGCAACAGTAGCGGCGCGCAGCCGCTGGGCGCGCAAGCATGGCGTGGCGGAGGTCCTGACCAGGACCGAGGCGGCGAGCTGGGCCAAGACCTATGGCGAGGGACGCCAGGGCGAGGAGGCGGTCATGGGCTTGCTGGCCAGCCTACCGGCCGACCAGGCGATGCGTGCGGCGCGGATGGTGGATCCGTCCGACGACACGCTGGCGGTGGTGGTGACGCTGCCTGATCTTTATCGCAACCAGGCGCGGCGGGGGCGTGAGGCGTTGAAGGCGGATCGCAAGCTGCTGTCCGATCCGATGCGCGAGGATATCGAGCTCAACGAGGCGGTGACGTCCTATAGCCGCCAGTTCGATCGCGCGTTGCAGGCGGTGCCGCCCGACCAGCGCAAGGCGATCCACGACACGGCGCGCCAGCTGGCCGCCGGAATGGTCGATAAGCATGGGGGTACGCTGACGGCCGAGCTTTGGCGCCTGTCGCTCAATCAGGCGATGGGTGCCCGCGGTACTGGCGTTAACCAGCGGGGCGGCTTCGGACTGTGGCAGGGCAGCTGGTTCCTGCTTCCCGATGGGGTTACCGCGCGCGAGTTCGGCGTGGCGATGCGTGCCAAGGTCGCCCAGGGCGGGCCGGTCAATCCCGATGGATCGCCGGCGAATATCGGTCGCGCGGTTCCGGTGGCCGTGGGTGGCGGGCTGTATGAATTTCGCACCGGTGGCGGCCGCGTGCTGCGCGACAAGGCGGGCCAGCCCTGGCGGGTCACCTGGGGGCGGCGCTGATGGCGGGGCCGGTTCTCGATTTCGATCCCCTGGCGGCCGACCGCAGTGCCTTGCCGGCCGGCGACACGCGCAAGGCGCCGACCTTGCTCGAGCAGGCCGGCGCGAGCATGCGCAGTGCGGCCGACGAGGAGGAGCACGTACAGGCATATCGTAGCGATATGGCCTATAACGAGCTGGTCGAGGCGCTGGTCGAACGCGGTGCGCGCAAGCGGGATTTTGCGCCCGACTTCGGCGCGCAGCTGCTGGACCAGATCAATCCCTTTGCGACGTCGACGATCTGGGATCCGGCGAAGGTATGGGCGGCGGCTAAGCGCGCGGGGCTGGAAGGTTTGCCCGAGACGCGCGAGCAATTCGAGCGCGATTTCCTGTCGCGCCAGGGGCGTAGCCAGGCCGACGACGCGCTGATGGCGCGCGGCGAGGGTGCGCTTTCGGTGGTGGCGCAGTTTGCCGGGGCGGCGCCGACGATGGTGCTCGACCCGGTGAACCTCGCGGGGGCGGCTATCCCTGGCGGGGCGGCGGTTTCACTGACGCGCAAGGCGTTGATCGGCGCGACCAGCAATGCGCTGATCGAAGCGGTGCAGATCCCCGGCGCGATCGACGCGCGTGCAGCGCTGGGCAAGGAAACCGGCCTGTGGGATATCGCGCTGCGCGTGGGCGCGGCGGGGACCTTCGGCGGTGCATTGCCGGTTGCTGGCGCCGGAATGAAGGCATTGGACGACGCGGCCTATTCCGCGGCGGCGCCCCTGCGCGATGCGATCGACGCACAGCTTTCCGATCGCGACTTGGCGCGTGCGTTTGCGCAGCTGGTGCCGGAGAACCTGCGCACGCCGGAACAGGAAGCCGCGCTGGTGGCACTGACCCGTTCGATCGATATCGACGAGGCGAGCCCCTATGTGCGGACATACGAGGGGTTCGAGACGCATGCCGGCAAGCTCGAGGAGGCAATGGCCGCGCTCGAGGAGGGGCGGATCTCGGCCGAGGCCGAGCTGGTGGAGGCGGTGCGGCTAGCGCCGGTCGCGGGTGTGACGTCCGAGACGCCGCGCGCACCGGTAGGTGCACGCGCGGATTTTGCCGAGGTCAAGGCATTGATCCGCGGGCCGGAAAGCGGCGGCAACGACGCGGCCGTGAATGGCCTGGGATCGAGCGCCAGCGGCCGGTACCAGTTCATCGAGGGCACGTTCAAGCGCCTCTATGCCAAGGAGTTCGGTGGCGGAGATCGCGCTGCCGCGCGCGCCTGGGCAACCAAGCGGTTCGACGGCGCGGTGCAGGAACGGCTGATGGATCGGCTGCTGTCGGAGAATGCCGCCGCGATCGAGCGCGCGGGTTTTACCGCCGATGCGGGCAATCTGTATCTCGCGCACTTCGCTGGCGCCGGCAAGGCGGTGGATCTGTTGCGCGCCCCGCGCGAGGCGCCGGTGGCGGATTACTTCAGTGCCGAAGCAATCCGCCAGAACCCCGGATATTTGGGCGGCGGCAAGAGCGTGGGTGAAGCGATCGATATCGTGCGTGGCAAGGTGGGCGGATCCGCCGGCGCGCCGCGGGCGAACCCGGTTCCTTATGTCGACGAGGGACCGCTGCTGCGTCCCGACTCGCTCGATGCCGAGCGGCCGAGTGTGGCGGTGGATGGCCGGATGATCGAAACGGCCGCATTCTCGGCCGAGGAAATCGGCGTCGATGCCGAGCTTATGCAGTTCAAGAGCGGCGGCGACCAGTTCGGCGTAACCGAGCGGCTGCAGGGGATCGAGGAATGGGATCCGATCGCGGCGGGCATGGTAACCGTGTGGGAGGGGGCCGATGGACGCCGGCTGATCGCCGATGGTCACCAGCGGCTCGGCCTGGCGCGCAGGATCTCGGCCGCGCGCGGCGAGGAGATCCGCCTCAATGCCTTTGTCCTGCGCGAGGAGGACGGTTTCAGCGCAGTGGACGCGCGGATCCTGACCGCGCTCAAGAACATCGGTGAAGGCACCGGAACCGCGACCGATGCGGCGAAGGTTTTTCGTGACGTCGGGATCGACAGCGAGGCGGCGATCCGCCGGCTGCCGCCGCGATCGGCGCTGGTCCGCGACGGGAAAGCGCTGGCGCGGCTCGAGCAGGAAGCGTTCGGCGCAATCGTCAACGAGGTGATCCCCGAGAATTACGGCGCGGCGGTGGGCGCGCTGGTGGAGGATACGGCGCTGCATATGGCGATGGTTCGCATCCTGGCTGAAACCGATCCGCCCAATCGCCTGCAGGCGGAGGCGATCGTGCGGCAGGCCAAGGAAGCGGGCTTTACGCGCGAAACGCAAGACAGCCTGTTCGGTAGCGAGGATCTGGTGACCGGGCTGTTTGCGCAGCGGGCCAAGGTGCTCGATCGGGCGCTTCGTGAACTGCGCAAGATGAAGGGCGCCTTTGGTGTGGCGGTCCGTAATGCCGAGACGCTCGAGGCGGGGGGCAACAGGATCGATGTCGCGGGGAGCACGGCAGCGGCCGACGCCAACGCGCAGGCGCTTGCGCTGGTCGATGCTTTGGCGCTAAGGAAAGGGAATGCGGTCAATGAACTCCTCGACCAAGCGGCCAGGCGCGTCGCAGACGGTGAACCGCTCGCTCGCGTCCTCAAGGACTTCGTCGCCGCGGTCAGCAAGCTCGACCTCCAAAGTGTCGCCCGAGAGGCTGGATCAGCTAGCCGGGATGGCGATGGGGCTGGCGGAAGCGGACGCGCTGGCGAGCCTGAAATCGCGGCTCGCCTCGACAGCGAAGAACTAAGCCCCCGCGAAAGCGACGAAGCCCGCGCAGCGGGTGAAACCACTGCTCCCCTGTTCGACGACGAAGCCGGCGCGCTGTTCGACACGGCTGCCGGCGACGGAGCTGCGCGTGCAGCGGAGAGCGCCTGGCACGATATTCGCGCGCAGGATGACTTCGCTGCGCCGACGGCCGACCAGGCGCGGCGCGCGCTCGAGCTGAAAACCGAAGGCCGCCAGAAAGGCACCGCGCCGCAAAAGGCCGCGGGCGAGGATGGCGGCCTGTTCGACACCCAGGACACGACTGGCGACCTGTTCGATCTCGGCGATGGCAGGGGCGCGCGCAGCGCGGCCGAGATCCGCGCCGAGCTCGATGCCGAGCGCGCCGGCCTCGAGGAGATCCGCAAATGTTTGAAGTGAGGAGCTGACTAATGGCACATGCAACTCTGGCCGACGTCTCGCTGACCGGTGAATGGAGTGACCTGACCGCGACCCATGCCGGCCTGGTTTCGACCGCGGCCGAGATCCAGGCGGCGGGTAGCGGCGCGATCGCGATCGTATGGGGCGGTGCTTCGGCGCCGGCAAACAAGAGCGGGCGGGTTCTTCGCGCTGGTGAAGTGGCAACCGGATCCGCAGCAAATGTCTGGGCCAAGGCGATCGGCCATTCGGGCGTCGCATCGGTGACCCTTACCGCATGAGCCTGGGCGCGTGCCTCCCCGGCCTCGAGGCCGATGGCAAGCTGTCTGCAGAGCAGGCAGCGGAGGCGCGTGCGCTCTATGAGGAGCTGCTGGCCGACTATGCGCGTAGCGGCAGCCGGGAAAGTGCCGAGGCGCTGGCGAGCTCGGCTGCGATCGCGCAGCTCGAGCGCAACATCGCGCGCAAGGATTTCCTTGCCGGGCTGACGATCAAGCGGCGTCAGGCGATCCTCAAGGATCTGTCGCTCTATGGCACCGATATCGGCGATGCCCGCCTCAAGGCACAGGATGCGGGCGGCAACGGCCGCGCGATCGACCCGCGCGCTGGGCGCGCACTGATCGGTGGCCGGGATCCGCGCGCGCATTATTCGAGCGTTGAAGGCCGACGCCTGGCGATCGAGGGCGATGCGCATCGCGAGCTCGACCGGCTTCTGGCGGAGCATTCGGCAAATCTGCTGGGGCAGGTGCGCAACAAGGCGCAGATGGATGATATCGTGCGCGAGCTGTTCGGCGCCGATACCGGCAACGGGTCCGCGAAGGCGCTGGCCGAGGCATGGCGGCGCACGGCCGAGAAGCTGCGCCAGCGGTTCAACGCGGCGGGCGGCGATATCGGCTTTCGTGCCGACTGGGGGCTTCCGCAGGCGCATGACTGGGCGAAGGTCCGCGCGGCGGGTTTCGATGCGTGGCGCGAGGCGATCGCCGGGCGCCTCGATCGCGCGAAGATGATCGACGATCGCACCGGTCGGCCGTTCAGCGACGAAGCGCTCGAGCTGGTGCTGAAAGACGTATGGGAGACGATCAGGAGCGACGGCACGCATTCGCTTTCGCCTGGCGCACCCGGTGGCAAGGCGCTGGCGAACCGGCGCGCCGATGCCCGGTTTTTGGTGTTCAAGAGCGCCGACGACTGGATGGCGTACCAGGCCGAGTTCGGCAGCGTGGATCCGTTTACCGCGATGATGGGCCATATCGACGGGATGGCGCGCGATATCGCCGCGCTCGAGATCCTCGGTCCCAATCCCGAAACGACGCTGGGCTGGGTCAAGGATACGCTGGTTCAGAGCGCCGGCCGCGACCGTTCGCCAGGCGCCAATCTGCTCAACGATGCGAAGGCGGCCGGGCGGGCGATCGATCGGCTGTGGGACGAATATCGCGGCGCGCACAATGCGGCCGATAAGGAATGGCTTTCGCTGACCTTCTCGGGACTGCGCAGCTGGCAGGTGGCAACCAAGCTGGGCGGCGCGATGCTGACGGCCGTGAGCGATTTCGGTTTCCAGCGCAGCCGGCGCAAGTTCAACGGCCTGTCGAACGCGACGATGCTGCCGCAATATCTCAAGCTGATGCGTCCCGGTTCGGCCGAGGCGCAGAAAATGGCGGTGCGGCGCGGCCTGATCGCGGAGGAATGGGCGCACCGCACGGCCGGCCAGAACCGCCTGTTCATGGAGGAAATGACCGGTGCGTTGCCTCGCGCGCTTGCCAACGGGGTGCTGCGTGTCAGCGGCCTTAATCGCCATACGCAGAGCATGCGCTGGGTTTATGGCATGGAAACGTTGGCGACCTATACCGAGGCGGCCGGCAAGACGTTTGCCGAGCTCGAACCGGAGCTGCGCAGCGCGCTTGCGCGCTATGGCCTCGATGCCGCTGACTGGGACAAGCTGCGCAGCGCGCCGATGGACCAGGACGGCGGGGTGGAGTGGATCAGCCCGCACAATGCGGAAGATCCGCAGCTCGCCGCCCGCTTCATGGAAATGGTACATGGCGAGAAGGATCTCGCGGTGCCGGTGGCGGATCTCGAGACGCGCGCCACGTTTAACTCGATGTTTCCCAAAGGGACCTGGCGCGGCGAGCTGGGGCGCAGCACGGTGCAGTTCAAGAGCTTCGGCCTGGCGGTGATGCTGGCGCAGACGCGCGAGATCATGGCGATGAACGGCGGCACGGCCGCACGCTATGCGGCGGGGCTGGTGATCGGTACGACGCTAATGGGGGCAATCGCCATGCAGCTCAAGGCGTTGGCGGCGGGCAAGGACCTGCGGCCGATGGAAGATCTCGAGTTCTGGGTGGCTGCGATGTTCCAGGGCGGCGGACTGGGGATTGCCGGGGATTTCTTCTATTCGGCGGAAGGGCGCACCGGGCAGGGCTTCGGGAGCTGGCTGGCGGGCCCGTCGATCTCGGACGCGCAGAAGCTGGTCAATACCGCGACGGCAAAGGATCCGCGCAAGTCGGCGGTGCGCACCGCCAAGGCATTCGTGCCGGGCAACAACATCTGGTTCTCACGCGCGGCCTTCGACCGCATGGTGGCCGACGCGATCGACGAGGCGATCAATCCCGATATTCGCAATTCGCGCCGGCGCATGCAGCGCTACGCCGAAGAGCAGGGCACCGCATACTGGTGGGCGCCCGGCGATCGCGCGCCCGATCGTTCACCCGATTTTGCCAACGCGCTCGAGGAAGGTCCCGAGCAATGAGGAGGTTTGAGCCATGACGCTGCCGGTCCAGGTTCCGCAGATCGAATATGCCGAGGATGGAGTGTCGACCAGTTTCCCGGTGCCTTTCAGGTATCGGGATCCCGCGCATATTCGGGCCGAGCGGGTGGCGGCCAACGGCGCGGTTACCGCACTTGTCCCAGGCGTCGACTACTCTTTGGGCGCAGGGGACACGGCGAGCGGCGGAACGCTGACCGTCACCGTAGCGGCCGCGGCGGGTGTGACGCTGGTTATCTGGCGCGAGACGCCGTTGAAGTCTGATGGCGATTATGAGACGACGGGCGCGTTCCAAGCGCAGAGCCATGAGGATCTGCTCGACGAAGCGGCAATGCGCGACCAGGATCAACAGTTGCAGCTCGATCGCGCGCCCAAGGTTCCGCGCGGTGAAAGCATTGCCGCCTTACCGGCGCTGGCGCAGCGCAAAGGCAGCCTGTTGGGCGCGACCGCGGCGATCGCCTATGCGGCATACGATGCCGACGGGAACCCCACCGTCGATACGCCCGACAACTTTGCGGCGCCTGCTGCATCCGAAGCAGACCGTTCCGAGGCGGAAGCCGACCGCGCGGAAACCAACGCAGCCATTGCCGAGGAGTTTAATCAGGGCATCTCCTACGCCAGCCAAGCGGCGGGCGAGGCGGCAACGAGCGAAGGGCAGTTCTTCCGCGTCCCCGTCGGCACCACGCCGGAAACCTACACGCGCTATCAGCGGACGGCGGGCGGCTCGGTTGTGGCGGCACCTCTTGCTACAACCGCAGACCTTGACAGCACCGACAGCGACAAGGGCGCTGCGCTGGTGAGGCTGCAGCAGGGTGGCAATGTGGCGCAGGCAGTCAAGTGGATCACGCCGGAAATGTTCGACGCGGTTGGCGACGGCACAACAGCCGACGACACCACTGCCATTCAGGACACGTTCGACGCGGCTGATGCGAACGGATATTCCGTGCGGTTCGACGCGGGTAAGCGATACAAGATTACCGACACGGTAACGCTTCAGGACGGCAACGACCTCGATATGAACGGGTCGGAGTTGTTCTACGCAGGCCCACGGGATCGTCCAGCGTTGGTGATCGGATCGACTGCGGCGAACAACTATGCGGATTTGCGCAATTTGTCGGTTCGTTCGTCTGTCACTGATTGGACGGACCCTGACTACGTTGGTTTGCGCCTAATCAATTTGCAGCGGTCGAATATCTCCATTCGCGCCGTAGTGGGCTTCACTGTTGGCTTGGATTGCTACTCGGAGGGTAGTTATTTCGCCTATAACAAGGTGACGATCGGGGCGCTGGCCGACTGCCAGATTTTGCAGCGCCTGATAACGGTCGGTCCGTCCTCGGTCGCTTTCGTGAATGAAAACACATTCATCGGCGGCAATTTCATGCAGACGGGCGCGGTTTCCGGCTTTGGTGACGCTTACGGCGTGGTCATCACTTGGGATAAAGTTTCGTCCTATCGCGGGCAGAACAGCAACGTCTGGATCCGGCCCAGTTTCGAGCTTGGCTATCCCAGCGCGGGCGGCTCTGCGCGCGATTGCGTGTTGTTTGATGGGGCGGGTCTGAGTTGCCGCTTTATCGAGGCAAGGCGCGAGTTCAGCGGGCGCGCAATGGTTATTCATAGCGACAGCAGCTTTTTCGGCACAAACAACACCTTTTCCACTAGCTACAATGAGAGCAACCAATCTGTTAGTCCTATCGCCTACACGGGCACCCGTGGTTCGGCCAATACCTTCCTCGGCTCCACGCCTTCGGAACAAGTTAATCCCACATGGTCCAGTGGCGACCTTATTAATTATTTCTCTTCTGGTGGTGCGGCCAACTCCTTCCATGTTGCCGAGCCTTTCCATGTTTGTTCGAGCGCAAACGGCAACCCTGTCGAGATTTTTACAAGCTCTAACCTCGATCTCGATTTTGACGCGGTAAATTCTAACGGGTTTTCAAGCTCTTTCGGGTTCTTTCTCGATACAGCTACGGTTAAAGAGTTCATACTGCGGACCGCGCTGGTGGATAACCGGGCCTGCCGGATCGTAGTCCGGTGCTTCGATGCCAATGGGGCGCTTCTGAATGATAGCAGCCTGACCAGTCGCTATGCGAACGGCATAATCAACGCTTGGACTACCAGTTTCGGCGGCGGTTACAACGTAAGTTCCGATGTGTTCAAGGCAGGGAGCATCCGTTTCCTCGATGCCGTAAAATCGGTGCAAATTATCCTGGCAGGGGGGACTAATCCCGCCCGTATCCAAGCGGTTTCCGTGGAGGCGCTGAACAGCGAGCAGCCCCCGCGCGTCTATTCCGGCCTCGCTCGTCAGCCTGGGAAAAGGAAAGCAACAGCCAAACCCGACATCGCTGGAACTATGGGCCGCTATAGCCAAGGCGATGAGGTGGGGAATGCAGGCGCGGCGGCGGCATCGCCTGCCGGTTGGGTCGCAACTAATAGCGGGCGGCTTGCGCGGGCGTGGCTGGCCAGCACAGCTTACGTGGTCGGGCAGGTGCGGGAGAATGGTGGCAACATTTATCGCTGCGTCACAGCGGGCACCTCCGCAGGCTCGGGCGGGCCGACCGGAACCGGAACCGCGATTGCTGACGGCTCGGTTGTTTGGAATTACGTCTCACCCAAGTCCACCTTTGCCACGATGGCGAACCTGGCATGACCTGCTCTCTAGCATGCCTCGCGGTTATGGGTCTGGCATGGCCGCGAGGCATGTGCGCGTTTGACATTGTGCGAAGCAGGGGGCGCAGGTGATCGAATGGCTGCTGCAGCTGAAACCGGCTGTCTGGTACTATGGCCACCTGCTGATGGCCGCTTGCGCGTTCAACATCGCGGGGCATCTGCTGGCAAGCGGGCGCTGGGTTACCTATCGCTTCGATATGGGGCGCGACGAGCGCGAGCGTTCGTTCAACTTCTACGTCGTCGGCCTGTTCATCTTCGGCGTGGCGCTGGACATGGCGATGGCCGCCTTCCCTTCCGCATGGCAGGCGCACATGGCGGCGATCGCCTTTGCGGTGGCGGCGGGCCTGATCGGGGCGGGCAGCATCAGCTGGCGCATGGTGCGGCGATGGAGATAGCGCCGGGCCTTGCCAACTGGGTGCTGGGCGGCGGCGCCTTCGGCGGCTTCGTCGGACTGGTGTGGGTGGTCCTGAATTTCATTCGCGGGTCAAGCAAGGATGCAACCGAGGCGTTCACCGCGCTGGCGGCGCAATACAAGCAGCAGCTGGATGCCGAGCGCGACGAATGCGCGCGCCGGATCGGCGCGCTCGAGCAGCAGCTGCGCGAGAAGGCCGCCTACGAGCGCGAGCTGTACGAGCGGCTGACAGCGATCGAACGCCAGCTGGCGGCGCAGGGCAATGCCACCGCGCATTTCGTGCGCAAGCTGGACGACAAGCGGGGGAGCAGCACATGAGCTGGCCGATGGTTTCCGTCGCGCTGTTCATCGCCATGATGGCGGTGGCGGTGCTTGTGATCGTGGCGCTGGGGGTGCGCGATGCGTACCGCCGCGGCTTCCCCTCGCTCGCCTGCGAGCAGCGGCAGACGCTGGCGCTGCTGGCGCTGGCGCTGGGCGAGTTCGCGCTGACGCTGCTGTGGGTCGCGCTCTACGCCTACGACTTCCACGCGGTGCATCTGCACGGACAGGCGAGTGCGTTGGCGCAGGCGGGGCAGCAATACATCTGGCGGCTGATGGCGGCGCACGCGGGCGCGATGGCGATAATCGCGATCGGCGATGTGGTGAACGCGCGCGTGGGCGACTGGTTCGAGATCAAGCGGAAAGGCGGTAACGAATGACGATCAAGCTCTCTCCCCATTTCACCCTCGAGGAGTTCACCAGGTCGGCGACGGCGCGCCGTCTGAACATCGACAACACGCCTGGCGAGGTCGAGATCCAGGCCATACGCCGGCTGTGTGCCATGGTCCTCGAGCCTGTTCGGCTGCACTTCGGGAACCGCCCGGTGCGCGTGACCAGCGGCTATCGCTCGCCAGCGCTCAACAAGGCAGTGGGTTCGAGCTGGCGTTCGCAGCATCGCAAGGGCGAGGCGGTGGACTTCGAGATCCCCGGCGTATCGAATTACGATGTTGCCCGGTGGATCCGCGATAACCTCGAGTTCGACCAGCTTATCCTCGAGAATTACGTGCGTGGCGATCCGAATTCGGGCTGGGTGCATGTGAGCTATCGCGTCGATCGGGCGCGCAAGAGCGTGCTGACCTATGCGCGGCGCAAGTATTTCTCGGGATTGCTGCTGTGACCGGGCCGGTGCCGCTGCGCTGGATCCTCGGCGCGATCGGGGTGCTGCTGCTTGGCCTGGCCGCCTGGTGGCTGGTGGCGACGGTGACCGGCGGCAAGACGGCCGAGGTTACGGCCGAGCTCGAGGCCGGTCGCGGCGATGCGATGGCCGAGAGCGGCTCTGATGCGGTCGGAACGGTTGGCGCGAACAATGCGGCCGAGCGCGAAACCGACGGACAGGTGAAGGAGACGCAGGATGCGATCGACAATGCGGACAATCTTGGCAGCGCCGATGCTGCTGCTCGCGACGGCTTGTGTAAGCAGTCCCCCGATTATTGCCGATAAGGCGCCCTGTAGTTCCCTGGTGCCCGAGGATTGGCGTGCCGGCGTCGAGGGTGCCGCGGCGCCGGCGAGTGTTGCATTGCCTCCTGTGGGGCATCCTGACGCGCTCGAGGCATATGCCGATCTGGCGCGCGAGTGGATGAAGTTCGGCGTTGGACAGACCGGGCAGCTGCAGAAGGCGAACGGCCGCACGGCCGATGCGATCGGTATAATCGAGCGTTGCGAAGCGCGCGATCGTGCGGCAATAGAGCGCGCGCGGCCGAAGATCCTGGGCATCATCCCGCGGTAAATGTTGGAATTCCAACTTTGAAAATGTTGGAAGCCTGACTGCCGATGGATATAAAAGCTAGGTTTTCTGCCGCCTCGCGGGTGTAGCTCAATGGTAGAGCAGCAGCTTCCCAAGCTGCGGGAATGACGGAAATCCGCCATTTTTTCGGTTAGTTTATTCCAATTTGCCCTAGTTTGAAGGGGTGATGTTGGAAGGATCTATGCGCCGGCCTTCCGCTTGCGCCGTAGCTGGTCGGCGGTCAGCCGGTAGTCGTGGATATCCTCGGCCGGTGTGCCCTCCTCGTAGCCTTCCTCGTAGCCGGCGTGCCAAGCGTCTCGCAGGTACTCGCTCTTCGACGGACCGGGGCCTTGCGTGTGGCCGTACTTGTGGCGCTGGCGGCCGAGTTGCCTGCCTTTCTCGAACGCTTTGAGAATTTGCTTGTCTGTCGGAACGGGATGGTAGCTCACCCTGCCTTCTCCCTCTCCGCTTCCTGCACAGCGCGCACGCTGGCGAGCGCGATCGCGCGGGCGGCGCGGCCGGTGGTGCGGGGCATATAGACCTTGAGGATCCGGCGCGTCTCGTCGATATCGTGGCCGGTGATCGCGGCGATCAGATGGTCCTCGAGGCCGAGCTCGCCGAGATAGACGACGCAGGTGCGGCGCAGGTCGAGAAACTGGATCCGCGCGAGCTCGGCCGCGAGATCTTCCTCGCCCTCGAAAAGCGCGGCCGCACGTGCCCATTCGCGGATCTCGGCAAAGTCGCGCTGGAACCGCGTCTGCCCGGCCTTGCCGTGGTAGATCGCGGCGGTGTTGCCGGCGCTGCGCGTATCGTCGAGCAGGATGGTGGCGGCGCCGCGCTGGCGGGCAGTTTCGATATTGGCCTCGATCGACCAGCGGACATTGCCGACAACGGGGACCTCGATCCAGGCGCCGGTCTTGTTCTGGCGGATGCGGATCCCGCGCGGGATCCCGTCGGGCGATAGCGCGGCGAGCACGCGGTAATCCTCGGGCTGCATCTTGTGTTCGGGCAGCACGGTAAACTGGCGGTGGGTGAGCGCGAGGATATCCGCTTCGCGCTGGCCGATCGCATAGCCCAGCTGGATCGCCAGCGCGATCGAGGGAAAGCCGAGATCGTAGGCGGTGGTTATCATCAGCTCGCGTGCGGTGGGCGACCATACGACGTCGCGCGGGGCGGGCTGGCCCATGCCGAAATCCTCGAACGGGTTGGCGCCCTTGGGCCAGCGGTCCTCGCTGATGAGGAAGGCGAACAGCTGGCGGCCCATCTTCAAGGTGTTGTGCGCCGAGTGCTTGCCGATCCCGCCCTGGTCCACCGGGCGCGCAATCGCCTTGCGCAGCTGGGTGACGCGGCCGGGGGTGATGTAGGCGAGCGGTTGCCGGCCGGCCCATGCCTCGAGATATTTCAGCCCGGTGCGATAGGTCTTGGCGGTGGAGGCGGCGACCAGCGGCTTGCCATCGGCATCGCGGCCGCCGATGTAATCGCGGCGATAGAGATCGATCGCGTGGCCCAGCGTACCCTCCATCTTGCGCGTGCGGATCTGCGGCAGCGTTTTGCCCTTCTTCCACTGTGCGACCTGCGCGTTGAGTTCCTGCGCGCGGGCGATCGCTTTGCCTTCATCCTTGCCGAGCGGTTCGGGGGTAAAGCCGGCATCGCGGAGCGTCTTGCTGGGCTGCCAGTACCAGCTGGTGCCGGCGGTCTTGGACCGGCGCGCGACCAGGCCGGGGATCTTGACGTTAGCCATCGGCCTGCTCCCGCGTGTCGTAGCGGCGACCGTCGGGCTTGCCCTCGCGACCGCGCTGGTCCTCGGTGAGGTTGGCGGCGAAGGCGGGGGACAGCCGGCGTTCGAGCTTGCGGCAAAGATCCGCGTGGGCGATCAGCGCCGCCGCGGTGTCTTTCAGGATCCCGTCGTGCAGGGTGCGTGCGCCGGAATAGAGGCCGCCGGCATGGCGCTGGGTGAAGCCCATCTTCTTCGAGTAGGCATTGGTTCCGCCGAGCGCATCGACTGCGGCGCGGAAAAGTTCGTGCTGGGTTTGAGGATCGGCAGGGGTGTTGCGAGACATGGGGAAGGTCCTTTTCGACCGTCGGCCGGGCCTGATTGCCTGTGCCGTGAAAATGGTAGCGGGTTGAGCGGGGCGCGCAAGTTCAAGGGTCGCAATTTCGATCTGCGCGCCCGCTCGGGACAGGTCTCTATTTAGCTACTTCATGGGCGTCTCCTTCTTAGTTTGTGGCAAATTTACGGAATGGGCACCCCAAAGCCGGCTGCGTTGCGGTGGCCGCCGCCGCCGTACTTGCGGGCAATATCTGACACATCCATGCGATCGTCGCGGGAGCGCAGGGAATATCCGCGCGACTTGCCCTGATCGGAATAGCAGGCGACGAATGGCGCTTCGGGGTGATCGTCGAGCAGTTTGTGGCCCACCTCGCTTGCGAACATCGGGGGGCAGTTACACACCGGCACCAGCTGACCGCCGACCTCGCCTGTGCGCGCCAGCGCCGCGATTTCGCTGACCTTCTGGTCATAAAAGCGTTGCATCGCACGAGCCTCTGACAAAAGCTGGTGCCCATCCCTGCCGTCGTCCAGTTGCTGGCTGATGATTTCCCACCGCTGAAAGTCGAACGGCTCACTACGGAGCCACAAACCGAACGGCTTGGTGTCCTCGAAATTGAAGCGCCAAAGGTCGCGATCCTCGATCAGCTCGATAAGGCGGGGGACGGGTTGCGCATGACAGAATTCCCAGACCATGCGAGCGCCAGACCGTTCCATATCGAAGTTGGCGGCTACCGGTTGCCCTACGTATTCGTCCATGAAGCGGACTGCCTTCATGGGATCGTCACCGGCCCAGAATTCGCCGGACACGTCGTCCCAAATCCAAGGTTCAAGCTCGGTCTCGGCGCTCTTGTGATGGTCGAGAACAATGATCGATCCTGCCTCTCGCCCAAGCCGCTGCATCACCTCACGTTTGAAGCTGAAATCGCCGATCAACACATGCTTTTCGGCAAGATCAGCGGGCGGCTCTTGCCCGTAACTGACGGGACGGTAATCGACCGCATCGCCCCACTTCATCCAGGCTGCCCACGCGGCGCCAAAGCCATCGGCGCAGTTGGCGTGGTAGAGCATGACGTCGGGCTGATACTCGGTTGGGGTCATAACGTCATTTCCTTCTGGCTGGCGGGGTTGCGCCGGGCGTCGACCTCGGCGCGGTGGGTTGCCCAGGCGGCGGCCGTGGCGCGATCGTCGTCGGTACGGGCAAAGGCGATATGGGTGCAGCGCGATCCGCCGGGGCCCGACCAGTCGAGCCCGTCGTCATAGCGGGCGGCGAGCGCCTCGAGGCAGGCCATGCGGTGCGCGGCCTCCTCGCGCGTGAGCTTGAGCTCCTCCACCCAGCGCGGATAGTGGCGCTGGCGCAGCGCGATCTCGCGCGCCAGTGCGACCCGGCGCACGCGCCAGGTAAGGCCATGCCGCGCGGGCGCCAGCGGGCGACCGGTGAAGCGATCGCAATCCTCGCGCCATGCGGCGATCGCGGCAAGCTGGTGCGTGGCTTCGGCCTGCGTCATGGCGAGCGCTTCGATGCGGCGCGGGTAGAAGCGGCGGCGCTGCTCCTCCTCGCGCGCGAGCTCGGCCGCGACCTGTGCCTGCGTGACGGCGGGGAACAGGTGGTGGAGCGCGGTCACTGCTGCGTTCCCTCAAAACCCACCTCGCGACCGATGCGTTGAGATCTCGCCAGGCCAACTTTAATACCTTCGCGGAAATTGCGCGCCGCCATCTTCGCAGCTCGCGCGGTGTCTTGCTGTGGGACTTCGCCCATGTAGAGGAGCTGTCCGAAAAGAATGCCGCTGTGAGACTGTAAGGCTGTCATTAGGAGAGACATTGCAACCCGCGGATCTGGATGCGTTGCTACGTACTGTGCAGTTGCCGATCGGAGCATTTCGTTGAGGGCGGCAACTTCCTGGTGTTGAGTTGAGCCTGGCGCTGCTTCGCGGAATTGTTTGCTCTCCATCACGCGGCCCCCTGTAAGGCGGCGAGCAGCTGCGCGCTGCCGGCGGCCATCGCGGCCAGGTGCGCGCGGGACTGGCCGCTGTCGTTGAAGGTGCTGACGATCGAGGAGACGGTGCCGCGGGCAATCCGCAAGTCGCGCGAGATCCGCTCGATCGAGGCGCCGCCATCCCAGCGCGCGAGCACTTCGCGTTCCTGCCGGCTGATCCCGTCGATGTTGACGCGATGCTCCTGCGCGCTCATCGGTCCATCCCCAGCGCGGCTTTGTAGGTGTCGAGGATGGTTTCTTCCTCGGCCCGCTTGTCGGGATCCATCTTGCGCAGGCGGATGATCTGGCGCATCTGCTTGGTGTCGTAGCCGACCGCCTTCCCCTCGGCATAAACCTCGCGAACATCGTCGGCGATGCCCTTCTTTTCTTCCTCGAGGCGCTCGATCCGTTCGATCAGCAGGCGCAGGCGATCATCGGCCGCGCTGTCGCGTCCCTCGTCGCCCGAATTGTGGCCGGGGCCTGGTGCCGGTTTGGCGGCGGCGGTCATTCGAGGATCTCCTTCAATGGGCAGGGATAGGTAAAGCCGCCCTCGCCGAGCTGGTCGGCCTCGTCGCGCTCGCGCGCGATCGCGCTGTCCTCGGCGCGTTCGTAGCTTTCCATGAAGTCGGGCACATCGCGCTCGATATCGAGCCCGTAGAGCGCGGCGGCGCCGTAGCTGACGGGGAGGCGCTCACCCTTCATGGTCTGCTCCCTTGTGGTGACCCTCGATGCGGCCAGTGCCGTTGCAGGCATCGCAGTCGGTGAACGCGCTCCCCATCATGTCGACGGAGAACCACCCGCGACCATCGCAAGCATTGCATTTTCCGCCCACGGCTGATTGCTTGTGCTGGTGGCTTGGTGTGACGTCGTAGCGGTCCATGCTGCACAGGAAGCGGAAGGCCATTGCCGCCGTCTGGATCGCCTCAATGCGAACCCCGTCGAGCGTTTCCTTGTGCGGCTCATAGGTCACTTGAAGGCAGGCTTTGGCCAGTTCCCCCGCTTCTTCCGACACCACGTTGCCCGCGTCGATAAGGCGCGTTGGCCAAGTCGGGAATTTGCGCGTGGCCTTTTCGACCTCGGCCATTATCTCGACAAGAACCGGATGTAGCGCCGCTTCTTCCAGCACTACATCCCTATCCTTGAGTGCTGCGAACCTCTCGCGGATTTCGCTGGCGATCATGCCGGTGTGCCCGTCTGCCGTGTCGCCGTTCCAATTCTCGACGAAGCTGGCGATCTGCTCCACCAGCCCGTCAGCCTTTGGTGCTGGGCGACTGTTCCAAGCGGCGATTGCCTCGGCTTTGGTCTCGCCCCACACCTGACAGACGCCCGACGAAACGACCCAGCCACCAATGTCATCCGCCTCAAACACACCGGGCAGAGGTGGCTTTCCGGTGAATGGGCACGGCTTCAATTCCTCGCTCATCGTGCGTTCCTTCCGAATATCGCCCGTTCACCGGCCACGTGGCACCCTGCCAGCAGCAGGCCGAGCAACGCGCCGGCGAGCTGGGCGGCGAGGCGCAGTGCGTGCCAGGCGAGAACCGGCCCGCCGACAGCGATGCACAGGGTGGAGCGCAGGACGGTCATTCGCCGATCTCCGCATGCGGGATCGCGAGCCAATCGAGCAGCGCGTGGGCGGAGTAGCCGCCGACAAAAGCGACGCCGAGTGCCAGCGCGCAGCCGAGCAGCAGCTTGCGCCAGGGCAGTGCTGGCGGATCGCGGTGGATCGTGGTGGGCTTGTAGTTCGAGCGTTCGTCCATCTGCAGGGCCTCCGGTAATTCGTCGGGGTGAAGCTGGATCATGGCCGGCCGGTATCGGCCGCGCGGGCCATTTCGCGGGCGTGGCGATCAAGCTCGGCGGCGATGAGCGCGCCGGCGTAAATCAGGTGGATGCGGTAGGCATCGGCATGTTCGGCCGACAGCTTTCCATCGGCGATGAAATCGGCGGCGTCGGTCAGCCTTCGGCGGGTGAGGTTGAACAGGCTGAACCGGCGCTTGTCGTGCCCCTGCGCATCGTCATGCGCGGCATCGTAGCCCTTCGCGAAGTGCAGCGCGCGGCGCCAGGCGATCGCCGCCACGCCGGGCGAGGAGGCGAACAAGGCGCCCACCGGATCCGGCAATTCACAAACCCCACTTGATTGAACGGGGCCGGATCCGGCGGGCGAGGTTGCCGCGTCGGCTTGCGAAGCCCCCGGCGCGGTAAGGTGTACGAGCTGGTCGACCAGTTCGGCCAGCGGGCGGCCGAGCGCGAGCTGGGGTGCGCGGGCCGCATCGAACGCGGTGTGATCGGGCTTCACAGCGCCGCCCCCAGCATGGCGAGTGCAAAATGGCCGAACGCATAGGCGCCGACCAGGCGGGGGAAGATCTCGCGAGCGAAGATCATTGCGAACCGCCGAGGTCGAGCGTGACGAGATCGCCTTGCTGGCCGGTAACGGTGGGCTCGGTAGCGGCAAGCCGCCGAGTGCTGATTGCCAGCGAGAGCGCGGCGGCGGTATCGAGCGAGCAATGGCCGTTGCAGAACATCGCCGCGGCTTCGGGTTCGAGCAGGGCCACGGCGGCCTCCGTCTCGGGTGACTGGGACAGGTCGCGGCTCATGGCACTTCTCCCCCGCCGGTGACTTCGTAGCGGCCGCGCAATCCTGTGGGCAGCGTGTCGCGCGTGGTGCTGTCCATCTGCACCAGGTCGATCTCGCGTGCGTCGACTTCGCTCTGCGCGCGGCTTTCGTCGGCGCTGGCCTGGCGCCGCGCGGTGATCGCGGCCGAGGCGCCGACTGTTTGCGCGAGGGTGAGATCGTCGGTGGCGAACAGGGCGGCGGCCTCGGGTTCGAGCTTGTCGAGCAGGGCCTGTTGCTCGGTGGTGGGCGTGCGGGCCATCAGCGGTGCCTCCACCAACCGGCATTCTGGATATAGCCGAAGCCGCGCGGACCCCAGTTGAACCGGAAGCCATAGCGATCGGCGGCGAATTCAAAGCGGCCGATCGAGACGAAGGGATTGAAGCGCAGCCCGGTGCGTTCGCGGAAGAACAGCGAAACGATCATGCGTAGATCCTTTCGCCATCTTCCGCGACCAGGCGCAGGCTGCCGAGGTTGGCCGCGGCGGCATCCATATCGTCGGCCGCGAGCTGGCGTGCCGTATCGTCGAGCATGCCGGCGGCGGAGGGCGGAAGGTAATCGCTTAGCCAGGCGACCACGCCGGCGCGCAGCCACTGGCTGCGATCGACGTGGACGGTGGTGGAAAGGCCACCGCCATGCTTGCGATGTGGCAGGGGTGCTGGAAACCCGGCGCCGTCGATCAGCGCTTCGATATAGGCGACCAGCGCGGGGTCGGATCCGTCATGCCCGAGCTGGCGGCCGATCCAGCGACAATCGCAGGTCGGCGCCTCTCCATGCGGGGCGAGCAGGTCGGCGAAAGCAGACATATGTAAACGCTCCATCGGTTGCGATGGGGCGAGGTGTAAGCGTATCGCTTACACAAATCAATCGGAAAGTTAGGGTATCGCTTACTTCCGCATTTGCTCGAGTGTCAGCGGGTACTCGGCCGGCGGATCCTCGAGCGTGCCGGCGGCCGCCTGTGCGCGATCCTGTTCGATCGGGTCAAGCCGCTTGTCGTGACGATGGGCGAGCACCAGCGTCTCTCCCGACGTTCTTATTGGCCCGCGCTTAAAGATTGAGAGGGCCAAGCGCCACATTGATGAGCTGATTGCCGCCACGAATCCGCTGAGCGCAGACCTCTTCACGATCAAGGCCGAACCAAACATCAGACCGCCCCATGCGCACCCGCAAGGATGGCAATTGACCTACAGGCCCGTAAAGCCAATCCCAGAGACGTTGGGCCTCATCATCGGTGATGCAGTCCACAACCTCAGGGCTGCATTGGATCACCTGGCTTCCGGCATAATCCGAACCAAAGACGCTAAAGCCACTCCATACTTCCCCGTCACCAAACATCGGAAAGACCTTGTAACCTCGGGAGGGCTCAAGGCGATAGAGGAGGCCCTCCCCGGTTCTGAACGCCTTATCCTCAAAGAGATACGTCCCGAGAACGACGGTAGGGATAAGCTCTGGCGCGTCGGTTCCCTCGACATCGAGGACAAGCACAACCTGATCACACCTTCGGTCGTTGTGACGAATGTTGAACTCATTGGAAGGTGCCTTGTCGCCACAAACGAGTTTCGCGGCGGAACCTTCAGCAACGACGCGACACGCACCTTTCATCTTGTGTCCACCGACGGTGCACCAATCGAAATAGATGGCCATTTCAAAGCCACCGCGTCGGTAAACTTCAGCGAGGGAGACTTGCTCAAGGATGAGCCTGTTATCCCAACGCTTACGGAGATGGCCGACTTCTACACCAACGTCCTCGACCACTTTGAGAAGCTGATACGGAAGCTCAGCTAGGCCAGTCTCTGACATACAGCACCTACGTTGACATCGCACGCCCCACACATAGCACCGAGTCCCTGCTAACTAAATTATATAATTGCCGAGGCGCACGGTCAGGCGACCTTGCGCGTGCCGTCCTGGTTGGACGGGTGCGGAATTACGACGTCGACCAGCTGGCGCAGCTGCGTGCGCTGCGTATCGTCCGCTTCGCGGAGGCGCGCGATCAGGTCGCGTTCCTCGGCGGTCAGCCCGTCGGGATTGTCCGAGCGGGGCAGGAGATCCGCAGGGGTGACGCCCAGTGCGGGCGCGATGCGGCGCATGTATTCGTGCGTCAGCTGCATCTTGCCGAGCTCGAGCTGCGAAACGGTGACTTTCGACACGCAAATGGCGTCGGCCACGGCCTGCTGCGAAAGGCCGGCGAGCTTGCGCAGCTCCCGGATCCGGTTGGGTGCATCAATCACCCGGAAAAAATGTAAGATTTCCGCTGACACGAATAGACCTCTATTCCCTCACCGGGGCTTGTCAAGATGTTAGCGTATCGCTTACATCGTTAAGCATGAGTGAGACGGTCGCCCTTCATCCCCTGCGCAAATGGCGCACCCGCGAGGGAAAGACGCTGCAATGGTGTGCCGAGCAGGTCGGCACCAGTCGCCAGGTATGGTCAGACTGGGAGCGTGGCCGCCGGCGGCCGAACGATACCTTCATGCCGCGCGTGCGCCAGCTGACAGGCGGCCTTGTCAACGCCGATGCCTTTTATCCACCGATTTCGGAACCGGTCTGAACTATGGGTGTCCCCCAACATGAAAATCCCCTTTCCCATAAGGGGTTTACCCAAGAAGGTGTAAAACCTTCCTTAACGCCGCGGCAAGGTTTTACGGGTGGTGGGCTGGATATCTGGCAGCCTTCCGCGGGTTTCGGTGCGATCCTGGGTCGCGCCGACGGTGAACCCTGGTCGATCGTGCTGCTTGCGCCCGGTGCAGGGATGCTGGCGAAGCTGGATCCGGCCACGGCCGAGCGCCTGGCGCGCGAGCTGCAGCAAATGGCGGCACTGGCACGGCGGCCGGGGGCGGTGCCCGAATGAGTGCGGCATTCGACGACGACACGCGGTTGATTATCGACCAGCTCAATGCGCGCGCGAGCACGCTGGGTCCCGAGCTGCTGCCCAACGGACGCAAGTCGGGCAACAAGCTGATGTTCAGCGGGATCGCCGATCACGGCAAGAGCGAGAGCGCCTATCTGCACCTTTCCGGCCCCAAGCAGGGCCTGTGGCTGGATCTCGGCAATGCCGCCCAGGGTGAGGATCGCGGCGATATGCTGGACCTGCTGCGGCTGAAACGCTGCGGCGGCGACAAGGCGGCGGCATTTGCCGAGGCGCGGCGCGAGCTGGGGTTGCCCGAGCGCGGCAGCGGCAAGCGGATCTCCGATGCCGATCGCAAGGCCATGGAGGAGGCGAGCCGTAAAAGGGCGGAGGAGCGCGAGGCGGCCGAGCAACGCGAGCGGGCGAAGAAGGCGAGCAATGCCAAGCGGCTGTTTCTTCGCGGTGAGGCGCTGGGTGGCACGCCGGGTGAGCAGTATTTTCTGGGCCGGGCGCTGTCGTGCGAACCGGTGGGCGCCTGGCCGGGATCGCTGCGTTACTTCGGCGAGACGCATCATGGCCCGCTACAGGCCAAGCTGCCTGCAGTGCTGGCGTGCATCGTGACGGCCGAAGGCCAGCATATCGGGACGCACCGGATCTTCCTGCAGAAAACGCGCGGGCGCGGATGGGAGAAGCTGCGCGGGGTGCCCGATGCCACCGCCAAGATGGTGCTGGGCAATATGTGGGGCGGGTTCGTGCCGATCCACAAGGGGCGCAGCGGCGTGAGCATGGCGCAAATGGCCGAGGGCGAGCCGGTCTATGTCACCGAGGGGATCGAGGATGCGATCGCGGTGCGCATGGCGAAGCCGGAGGCGCGGATCGTCGCGGCGATCAGCCTGCCCAATATCGGCGCGATCCTGCTGCCGCCTGCGGCACGGCGCCTGGTGGTGGTGGCCGATCGGGACGACAAGGCCGAGGCGCAGGACGCGCTCGAGCGTGCGATCGCGCAGCAACAGGCGCGCGGGCTCGAGGTCAGCCTGGTCATGCCGCCGCCCGGTTTCAAGGACGTCAACGATTGGCTGCGCGGACAAGGCGCGGGGGTGGCCGCGTGAGCAAGAGCGGTTTTGCCTGGTCGTGGAAGGATTACGAGCGCGAGCTCGCCAAGGAACGGCGGGCTGCAGCGCCCGCGGACAAGTCAGCCGTCGCGGATAGCGAAACAGCGGCACGGGCGCGGTCCCTGCATGGAGGGGTCCGCTGCGAAGATGAAGCACCGGAAGGATCAAGCGGGGCCGCGTCGGCGATACGGGTAAACCCTGCGAATGCTTCACCAGCGCGCCCACCGATCAAGCAACGCGCGCCCGCGCCGGTTGCCAGGCCCGAGCCCGCAATGCGGCGCCGCGGCAAGATCAGCCTGGCCGCTGCGCCGAGCGGGATGGAGGAGCGCGCGGCACGCTGGCGATCGCCGGCTGCCGCCGCCGAGGCCGAGCGCGCGCGAGCCATGCGCGAGGAAGGCGCCGGCCGTGCGTTCTGCAAATGTGGTGGCTGGGGGCAGGAGGGCGGTTACGTTCCCGCCGATTTCGGCCGCGACTGTATCGAGAAGGATTGTCCGTTGAAGGGGTCGCATGTCTGAAACCGTCGCGCAGATACGGGAAGCGCTCGACAATCCGGCGCCCGCGCCGCTGATGGCGCAGGAGGGCGATGTGCCCGAAAAGCGCAAGCGCGAAGTGCCGCCCTTTCCGCCGGGTTGCCCAGTGCGCCCGCTGGGGATCAAGAGCTCGATCGATGGAAAGCAGACCTGCTATTACCTCGATGCCAATGGGCAGCTGGTCGGCCTCGAGGCCGGCAATCGGCATGGCAAGAATTCACTGATCGCGCTGTTCGGCGAGCATGCCGACTGGCTCGAGGACAATTTCCCGCAATGGTCGAAACCGGTTTACGAGGGACGCGGAGCGGCGCGGCACCTGGTCAAGCGGAGCGAGATAATCGGCTTCGACCAGGCCGAGGCGAGCCAGGCGCTGATCGTGGAATGCGCGCGCAAGGGGATATTCACCGCCGCGGGCAAGGTGCGCGGGCTGGGTGCGCATGCGCACAATGTCACCGGGCTGACGCTGCATTGCGGCGACAAGGTGCTGACCAGCCTGCACCGGGTTGATGGATCGATACGCGGGTGGGAGTGGGTGGAGCCGGGCACGCATGCCGGTTTCGTCTATCCCGGCGCCGAGACGATCCCCCAACCCTATGAGGAGCCGGTGGGCCCGCGCGCCGCGCGCGAGCTGACCAAACTGCTGATTACCTGGAACTGGCGCCGGCCGCTGGTGGATCCACGCATGTTGCTGGGAGCGATCGGAGCGAGCCTGGTCGGCGGCGCGCTGCGTTGGCGATCGAATGTATGGATAACCGGCGGCGCGGGCACCGGCAAATCGACACTGAACGGACAGGACGGCGTGATCCACCAGCTGTTCGGTGAGGGGCTTTTCCGCACCGGCAATGCGAGCTCGGCCGCGATCCGCCAGAGCCTGCAGAATGCGACCGTGCCGGTGATGATCGACGAGATCGAGGCCGACGAGGACAATGCGCGCAAGGTCAAGGAAGTGGTCGAGCTGGCGCGGATCAGCTCGAGCGGGGACAAAATGCACCGTGGCGGGCAGGATCACCAGGCGCACGAATTCACGCTGCGCAGCCTGTTCTGGTTCTCGAGCATCAATATCCCGCCGCTGAAACCGCAGGACCGGAGCCGCCTGGCGATCCTCGAGCTCAAGCCGTTGGCGGAGGGATCGGTGCCGCCCGACCTGCCGAGCTACAAGCTGCCGTTGCTGGGGCGCGAGCTGATGCGGCGGATGGTCGACGGGTGGCATCGCCTTGAGCCGACCAAGCTCAAATACCATGCGGCGCTGGCGCGCGAGGGGCATGTGGCGCGCGCGTGCGACCAGTTTGGCTGGCTGCTGGCCTGCGGCGATGTGCTGTTGCACGACTGGGACGAAGGCGATTACGAGGCGGGCGCCGATAGCGCGGCGGATATCGAGCGCGGGCTGCCGCCGCAAAGCGAGGTGGATCGCTGGGCCGAGCTGTGCCGGCCCGATCGCATGCGCGAGGTTGCGCAGGCGACCGCCGACCATGAGGAATGTCTCGAGCATCTGCTCAATTCGATGGTCCAGGCGCGCGGCGGTGACGAACGCGAGACGATCGCCAGCTGGATCGGCGATGCGGTGGCGCATGCCATGGCGCCGCTATACGATACGCCGGATCCCGAAACGCATTCGACGCGCGGCGAAAAGGCGGCCAAGCGGCTGCAGGAGCTGGGCCTCAAACTGGTGAACGCGGTCCATCATCCCGAAGAACACGACGGCCGCGGGCAATTGGTCCGCGGCGCGCGCTGGGGCGCGAGCACGTTCGAGAGCAAGGCGCCGGGGTTCCTGGCGGTGGCGCTGTCGCACACCGAGCTCGGCCGGCTGTACCAGGGAAAGGTATGGGCGGGCATCTGGGGCGGAGCGTTGGCGCGCATCCCCGGTGCGATCGAGGGCGTCAAGGTCAAGTTCGGCCGGCGATCTCTGACGGCGGTGCTGGTGCCGCTGCACGCGGTGCTCGATGCCGAGGACCTGCCCGATGCGAGCAAGCCCTCGGCCGCGAGCGAATGGTACAAGGAACAGACAGAGGATTAGGCGAGGCGCCGATTGCGCTCGGCCCGCGCGGCCTCGACCAGTTTCATGTTGGGGTGTGACTGGATGATCTGCTCGAGCTCGCGATCGGATGCCTCGCGCGCCTGCAGCTCGAGGCCGGCCTGGTATTCGGCTTCGTGGCGCGAAACCAGCTTGCCGGCCTGTTCGACATAGTCGCCGCGGCGGTAGCAGCGCAGGACCGTAGCGCAGTACGAGGGATCGCCGGGGAACCAGCGATGCGCATTCCAGAACGCGAGGAACAGGCGGCGCTCGCGATCGGGAAGGTCGGCGATCGAGGCGCGCACTTCGAGCCAATGTGCCGCGCGTTCGCTGCGGGCTTTGATCTCCGCGATCAACCAATGACGCTCGCGATCGCTCATCACCTGGTCGACGTCGTGTTGCCCGGCCGCGATCTCGGCCGCGAATAGCGGGAAGGCATCGCGCTCGCGCTGCTGCCGGCGTAGGACGGCGGCGCGCTTGCGGGGGGTATCGGTGAAGGGGTGGCGGATATGTTTCTTGAACCGCATGACGCTCTCCTAGATTTCCCGGGCCCGTTGCAGCTGACCGGTTTCGATCAGTTGCAGGCGGCGCTCGAGGATCTCGCCAAAGCCGCGATCGGGCAGGCCGATGCGATAGTAATCGCAGGACAGGCCGATGCGCACCATCTGCTTGAGCTCGGCATCCTCCTCGAGGGTGAAGGGCGCGGCCGGGGTGCGAGCCCGGCGGCGCCAGCTGGCGGGGCGGCGGGCCACTAGAGGCACTCCCACAAAAGGCGCCGCGTCGTGCCAGTCGGATCGAGCTGGTCGAGCTCGTGGAATATCCGCCCGGTCAATTCGTTGCGCAGCTGGTAGTCATGCCCGTCGATGTGGCCGCGTTCTTGGTGCCGTCGCTCTATACCCGCCAGTTCGCGCTCGAGCGCTTCAAGGCCGAAGGTCACGGCAATGAGGCGGCGTGCGTCGGTGTGACGGTTCCAGAAGGTGCGCCGGTGAAGGCGCGGCACGATGCGGTTTGCCTTGTCGAGGACGTCGCGCGGTGCGTCGAGCTCGGCGATCGCAGCGAACAATGTTGCTTGCATTCTCTAGGTCCTTTCTGACCGTTGGCCGGGCCCTGTGCCCTTGCCTTCACTGGTTGGCCTGGTGGCCGCCCGGCGTTCGCCAGGCGGCGCTAGGGGCGGCCTCCTAGATTAGGGCGAGCTGTGCGGCCGGCGCCGGTTCGGCTGCCGTCGCCGGTGCCTTCGCGGCGACCAGTGCGGCCTCCTCGCGCTCCTCGATCGGCGCGGCCTGTGCCAGCACCATATCGGCCGCGGCTTGGGCGAGGCTGGCGGCGCGGAAAATTGCGCGCTTGTCGTCACGCAGGACCTTGAGCCATCCCGCCAGATAGGCGCTGTGGTTGTCGATATGCTCGCCCACGATGCCAAGCCGCGAGCCGATGAAGGCGGCGCCAAGCTCGGCCACCAGCTCCTCGAAAGCGTAGCTGGTGCGATCGTTCTTGCCGAAGCGATCGAGGCGCGTCTTGTGCCCGGTCCAGTGGCACAGCTCATGCGCCAGCGTGGCGAGATAGCCGCTCGAGCTGGCGAAGCGCTCGAAATCGGGCATGGTCACCACATCGGTTGCCGGCGTGTAGAAGGCGCGGCTGCCGGCCTCGACGATTTCCGCGCCGCAGCTGCGCAGCGCTACTTCGGCCGCCCGATCGCGC
>LULE01000063.1_pt1 | contig 42484 bp, 47 predicted proteins | sample 728231 | NCBI WGS metagenome assembly LULE01 (sample SAMN03860297, study PRJNA289734) | marine metagenome | biome: seawater column; feature: ocean; material: water; isolation source: Red Sea water column Station 192 - depth 10m | place: Saudi Arabia: Red Sea | collected 2011-10-15 | depth 10 m | reverse complement strand
AGCGAATGATTCAAATTTATAAATCTAAATGAAAATTAATGCTAACGACTTAAAGATAGGAAATATAATTCAACATAATAATTCGCTTTGGAAAGTCGCTAAATTATCCCATACACAACCTGGAAAAGGTGGGGCATACATTCAAGCTGAGTTGAAAAATATTTCAAACCAGTCAAAATTAAATGAGAGATTTAGAAGTTCAGAGTCTCTTGAAAAAATTCGCGCTGAAGAGATAGATCATCAATTTTTATTTCGTAGTGGAGAGGATTTTACTTTTATGAATAACCAAACCTATGAGCAAATAGTTATGAATATTAGTCAAGTGAATGAAAATACAGCAAAATTTCTTGAAGATGGAATGGGAGTCTCTATTGAGTTTTATGATGAAAAACCAATGAATGTTAATCCTCCTGAAAGTCTTACTGTACAAATAGCTGAAACAGAGGCAGTTGTTAAAGGACAAACAGCATCTTCATCATATAAACCAGCATTGTTAACTAACGGTGTAAGAGTTACTGTTCCACCTCATATTGAAACGGGTGACAAAATTAGAATAAACACCTCTGAATTAACTTACATAGAAAAAGCAAAATAATTTTTTCTATGGCTATTGTCCCACCAGTAATTGTTGTTATGGAAAAGGCATGTAGGAATGCTGCTAAATCTTTAATAAGAGATTTTGGAGAGCTTGAGAAACTTCAAATTTCTAAAAAAGATAAAAATGATTTTGTATCCTCTGCAGATATTAGAGCATCTGAAACTATCAGTTATACTTTGGGAAAAGATAGACCTGATTTTCTTCAAATTGACGAGGAGACTTTTAGTGCTGAAGATTTAGATAAGCTTAAAGGTGATACTCCTGTGTTTATCTCAGACCCACTTGACGGAACAAAAAATTTCATACATGGAAATGGTTACTTTGCAGTAACTATTGGATTGATGCACAAAGGAGAGATTATTGCAGGTGTTACATATAACCCAATTTTGAATGAATTATTTTGGGCTCATAAGGGTTCTGGATCTTGGATTAACAACCAAAGGCTCAGGGTTTCCCAAAGAGATAAGTTAGATGGATGTATGTTTACATCTGGTGTGCAAATCAAGCATGAAGATATTCTTGAAAAAGGAATTGCTCAAATAGGATCGCTTCAAAGGAAAACAAGTGTCAGAATACTTGGTTCTTCAGCTCTTGATTTAGCGAATGTGGCATCAGGAAAATTTGATGGATTTTGGTCATTAAGATTAAATCTTTGGGATATCGTAGCAGGTATTATTTTAGTAAATGAGGCTGGTGGGATATGCCTAAATGAAAAAGGTAATGTTTTTGATCCCTTAAATGATGAAAGTTTAATAGCCTCTAGTGCAGCCATTAGCGGCGAATTGCTGAAAAGCCTATAAATATTTACTTGATTTTTTAAACTTTGATCTCTATTTTCTCATAACCATGAAACAAAAAATACATCCTGATTACCATGAAATTACTGTAGAACGTACTGACGGATCAACATATAAGACGAGATCTACTTGGGGTAAAGCTGGCGATACTATGAAGCTTGAAATTGACCCATTATCTCATCCAGCTTGGAATCAAGGATCTGGAAAAATGGTTGACTCAGGTGGAAGAGTTGCACGTTTTAAAAATAAATATAAGTCATTTAATATTTAATATTTTAACAAGACCATGTCTGACAATAAACCTTTAATGCCCTTAGCTACGGCCGTATGGTTGGTAGACAATACTGCTTTAAGTTTTTCCCAAATATCTCAATTCTGTCAATTACATGAGCTAGAAGTTCAAAGTATTGCAGATGGTGAGGACGCTTATCGTATGCAAGGATTAAACCCTATCGCCAGTGGTCAATTGACTATGGATGAGATTAAACGTTGTGAGGGAGATCATTCACTTGAACTTCAATTGCAAAATAAAAAATCTGAGTCCATTCAATCGAGCGTTAAAACAAAAAAATACTTACCATTATCAGTAAGACAAGAAAGACCTAAGGCTATAGCTTGGCTAATTCGTGAGTATGGACAAATACTAACAGATACACAAATAGCTAAACTTACAAGTTCTACTAAGCCTACTGTTGCTAATATAAGAGCTGGTAATCAATCTCAACCAATTACAGAATTTAGAAACCCCACTGATCTTGGTTTATGTACTTATGAAGAGCTCGAGGCACTAGTTGAAAAAGGTCAAAGAAAAGCAGAACGCGAGAGAAAAGCAAAAGAAAAGGCAGAAAAATTACAGTCTACTACTGCTTAGTGAAGAATAAATAAACATCTCCTAATCTAATACCAAATTTTTTCATAGTAGCTTTGTTGAATACATTTTTTTCATCTTGCATAATCATCCAATCATCAAATTTAACATTCATTATTCCATCACCATACTTGAGTTTTAATGTGTAATGCCAATTTAAAGCATTACCTGAACTTTCACCTAAAGCTACACCTATAATATCATCAGAAATTCCTTCGTAAGTATTTTCACCAGTTTTTTTTATTTCCCATCTTCTGAACTCTTCCTCTCCATCATCATAGAGGAAAGTCTCATTGAGAATAAAATTATTTTCCTGTTGAATACCTTCCATTTCAACAGTAAATTGTCGCCTTACCTTTCCAAGTCTATCAATAAAAAGACCACTAGCTGTTGTTTTTCCTAAAAAATACTCTTCTATTTTAAATATTGGTTTTTTGTTGGCAAAGTCTTCAAGTTTCATGTTATTGCACCCACTGACAAATATTAATAAAATACTCGCTATTAATACATTTCTCATACACACAATCAATACGCTCATTGATGAAAGTAGATCTTTAACAGATTTAATTTACTTATTGATAAAGTCTATTTGATATACATCAATAGTTTTTGCCTTAAAACCTCCTGAACAATATGATAAGTAAAAATTCCACATTCTTTTGAAATCTTCAGAGTAACCTAAATTTTTTATTATATCCCATTTATTGTTAAAATTTTTTCTCCACATCTCAAGTGTTTGATAATAACTATCCGCCATTTGATTTTTAATTTGGAAGTCGAATTTTTTTTGATTAGCTATTTTTTCTAAAGCTTTTACTGATGGTAACATTCCACCAGGAAATATATATTTTTGAATAAAATCAATTTTTCGAGTATACCTCTCAAAGAAATCTTCAAAGATTACAATAGTTTGCATTGAAAAGACTCCCGATGGTTTTAACAAGTCTTTAATTTTTTCAAAATAAGTTTGCCAATATTGTATTCCAACAGCTTCAAACATTTCAATGGAGTAAATTCTAGAATATTCTCCTTGATGTTCTCTGTAATCTTTATATATGACATTTAGCTTATTTTCTAAATGATGTTCTCTAATTTTTGTTTTTACAAATTCGTATTGCTCTTTTGAGATAGTTAAAGTATCGATTTTGATATCAGGGAATTTTGAAATTAAATAAAAAGCAAAACTTCCCCATCCAGACCCAATTTCTAAAACATGATCGCCTGGTCTAGGCTCATTACCCTCAATAAGACTTTCAAATTTATTTTTTTGTGCCTCAGATAACGTTTCCAAGCCTGTTTTAAAAAAACCTGAGGAATAAGTTAAAGTATCATCCAGCCACTCCAAATAGAAGTCGTTACCAAGATCATAGTGAGCATGAATATTTTTTTTACTCTGAAATAATGAGTTTTTAGTTTTATTCATATATTTTTTTGATAAAAATCTGTAAAACTTAGATCCACTCATTTCGTTACCAAAAGCTCTTTCATTTAGTGCACCAAATTCTAAGAATTTACTTAAATCGTCTGCTTCAAATTTCTTTTTTATATAAGCTTCACCAAGTCCGACTGAACCACGAAAATACAAATCCCATATCATAGAGATACTACTAATTGTTAAATGCACTGAAGGACCCTTTAATTCACCGTAAAACTCATAAGATTTACCCTTAACATTTAAAGTCAAAGATCCATATCTGATTTTAGAACAAACTTTTTTTATATATCTATCAATAAACAAGATTTTACCTAAATTTAATTAATCTAAGTATAGATTATCTTTTATTCTATTGGAATATTTAAAGAATTTACTTTTTTTTAAAAAAAGCTTGATTGCCTGATAGTGAATAAGAGTGATTGTTTTTACACTCCCAAAAATATTTAAAATTAAAAACAAAATAAAATTATAGAAAGTTATTTCTTTTAAATTTAAATCTATAGAGGCATAAAATATTTGCTCCTTTTTAAGGTTAAATTGATTAATATTACAAAAAAAATGGTCTTTTCTTTTATTTTTTGAAGAAATCTTATAAGTGCAGTCCATTTCAATAAATGGTGATACATACATATTTTTTTTAAACTCTTTATCTTTAAACTTGTTCAAAGTTAAATAATGAACTTGGTCTCCAAATGTATTTTTCACTTCATATATGATCGACTTAACTTTATTTTTACTATCAAGATATAAATAAAAGCTAATAGGATTAAAAGAATAACCAACAATTGATGGGATACATATAAATTGAATACTATTAAAATTAATATTGTGTTTTTCAGCAACATTTTTTGCAAAATCATATAAACTCTTTTTTTTATTTCTAAATCCGTGCTGTTTATAAAAAATTGAAAAAAAGTTAAATCTATTTAGAGATATAAATGGATGGATGTTTATTGTGTTACTTAGATTTATACTTAAGTAAGGTGCATTATATTGAAAAAAATTATCAGTATCCCTTGTTCTTTTATGAATTATTTTACCTATTCCAAAACAATGAGAGGAAATTAATTCCATTGCACTCTTGATGTATCCGCATTTTTAAACTCCTTCAAATCAATATTTAACCTTTTACAAACTTTTATAGCAGATTGAATACCGTCTTCATGAAAACCATAGCCAAGATAACTACCAACATAATAAGAATTCTCATAGCCTTGAATTTGTGAAATATTTTTTTGGGCATTTAAAGTTTTAGGTGAGAATATTGGATGTTCGTAAATTGTTTGATAGTGATTCTGATTTTGATCCTGATTTAAAGAGACAAAGAAATTGTCATTAGTTTCTAGTGGTTGCAATTTATTCATCCAATAACTTAAAGTGCATTTATTATTTAAATTCGTATGAAAATTCCAACTTGACCAAGCTTTTAAATGAGTTGGCATAAGAGAGTTATTTTGATGCAATTGTGCTAAATTTTTTTGAAAATCAAATTCATTTAAAACCTCATGCTCTTTCTGATGTATTTTATCTAAAAGAGGAAAAAAATGGTTGGGAGGACATGCAAATATTATAATGTCAAAAACAGATTTTTTTCCTTCAAAGAAAATTTCAATCTTGTCATTTCTTGAAATTTTTTGAATTCTACATGACTTTTTGATTTTAAATTTTGCAGATTTAATTAATAAATTGATATATTGTTTAGAACCATTTCTTATTGTTTTCCATTGTGGTCTATCCGTGAAATTAAACAATTTGTGATTTTGAAAAAAATTAATAATACTTTTTAATGGCTGATTAAGAGAGTCTTGATCGGGAGTTGACCAAATACTTGAAATTAAAGGAACAAGATGGAAATTAATAAATTCATCAGAGTAATTTTTTGTTTTAAGAAAATCTCTAATTGAAATATCTGATGTAATATTTTTTTTTTGATAAACTTTATAAAAAATAATGATGTCTTTTAACATTTTGTAGAATTTTAAATTAAAAAAATTTTTACGATCTGCAAATAATGCACTTAAACTTCCTCCCCCGTACTCGAATTTGTTTTCCTCATTAAGAAAACTAAAGGACATATTGCTATTAACAGTTTCGACTTTGAGAAGATCAAAAAATTTTGTTAAATTTGGGTATGTCAGTTCATTGTAGACAATAAAACCTGTATCTATTGGTATAGTATTTCCATTACTATCTTTGACTTCTCTTGTATTTGCATGCCCACCTAAATAATCATTTTTCTCAAATAGTGTTACATCAAAATATTCTTGTGAAAAATATGCTGTAGATAATCCCGCTATACCAGATCCAATTATAGCTATGCTTTTTTTCAAATTATGATTTCGTTTGTTGATAAGCATCAAGTGCTCTGTTGCGAGACTCTTTCAAATCAACGATTGGATTAACATATTTTTTTTCTTTGACTAAACTATCTAATAATTTTTTATCTAAATATGGCTCAAATACTGTTTTTGATGAATTAAATATTTTTAATTGTGGAATATACTTCAAGATAAATTGAGCCTGTGGATCGAACTTTTCTGACTGAAGCACAGGATTAAATACACGAAAATATGGGGAAGCATCTGCGCCACAGCCTGCTATCCACTGCCATCCAGCTGCATTACTAGCTTCATCATAATCTAGTAAACTTTTTTGAAAATACCGCTCACCTAATGTCCAGTTTAATAATAAATTTTTCACAAGAAAACTTCCAACAACCATTCTAAGCCTATTATGCATCCATCCCTCTTCATAAATTTGACTCATTGCAGCGTCTACAAGAGGTATGCCTGTTTTACCCTCAGTCCATAAAGCAAAATCTTTTTTACTACTTCTCCATGGGAATTTTTTAAATTTTGGGTTAATCGGTTTAGTTGATAAATCTTCAGAATAATACAACAATGAATAAGAAAATTCTCGCCAGCCAATTTCTGATAAATAAGTATTTACAGCATTATTAGATTTTTTTGAATTTTGGATTTTTTCAACTATTACCCGCGGGGATATCTCTCCAAATCTTAAGTGAGGAGATATTCTTGATGTTTGATCAAAATCAGGCCTATTTCTATTTACATCATATTTATCTATATGAGAAGAAATGTAAGTCTCAATTTTTTTCAAAGCTGCATCCTCTCCTGGACTCCAATAATTATTAAACTTCTCATACCAACTTCTATTTGATAAAAAATCGATTTTAGTTTTTTCATTGTGTTTAAATGATTTGATTAATGAATTTTTTTGGTAAGAAAATTTCTTGTTCAAATAAACTTTAAAAGCAGTTTTCCAATAAGGAGTAAAAACTTTAAAGAACTGACCAGAGTTATTTTGTATTTCCCAGGGCTCATTAAGTAAGTGTGAATTAAAAGTTTCAACATGAATATTTTTATTTTTAAAAAAACTCTTTATCTCAGTGTCTCTTTTAATAGATTGGTCTGAGTAGAGCCTATTCCAAATTAATGATGAAATTTTGTATTTTTCAATTAGGTGTGAGAGATTTTTTTTTGCTTCACCATCAGTGATAATAAGCTTTACATTAAATTTTTGTTCTAAATTCTTGGAATGCAAATGAAGAGTTTTATTTAACCACCATTGACCAGCATCTCCAGTGGCTTTCTTTTCAATGTCATCATAAATATAAACAAGTAATGCTGGGGATTTTTGTTTTGATATAAATTCCAGACAAGGATTATCAGTAATCCTAAAGTCTCTTCTCAGCCAATATAAAGTTCTATTTTCGATGATAAAATAATAACAAAATTATTTACTATGAGGAGGCATTTTCTTTTCTACAAACCAAACATGCTGTTTCAAAACAGGGTCATACTTTCTCTGGCGAAGTTTGTCAGAAACTTTCAATCCTTTAGTGGGTTTACGTACAATATATTTTGTGCCAGTTTCAGGTTTTTCTTCAGGTATTAACTGTTTAAGTTGGTATGTAGACTTTTTAGCCATTGGCGTAAACTAAACTAATTTTGAATTTGGTCAACATTGATATTTAATGAAATTAAAGAACTTTTTTCCAATGTTCTCGCTTATCTTTGAGAGAACGTCTCTTTTTTTCTGTCATATTATCAAAACAGATGGAACATGAATATCCCTCTTCATATTTAGGAGATTTTCTCTCTCTTGGAGTTAAAGGCATGTTACACCCGTAACAAAGCTTACTCGTACCTTGAGAAAGTTGCTTGTTCAAAGATACTCTGTAGTCAAAAACAAAGCACTCACCCTTCCATGAGTCAGCAGATGTGGTTTCAAAATATTTTAATATTCCTCCTTTAAGTTGATATGTCTCAATACCATATTTTTCCATTAAAGGTCCTGCTTTTTCACATCTAATACCACCTGTACAATAAATACCAACTTTTTTATTCTGAAATTTTTCTTTGTTATTCTTTATATAATTTTTGAAATCTTTAAATGTTTCAATTTTAGGGTTGATAGCATTTTTATAATGACCAATTTTAAATTCATAATCATTTCTTGTATCAAGAATTTCTACATTTTTATCATTAGCAAATTTATCCCAATCACTTGGTTCAATAAATTTAGATTTTTTAATGTCTGAAATTTTTAATCCAAAATCAGATGTAACTATTTCCTTTTTAAGTTTAATTTTAAACTCGTTAAAAATTCTTTGGCCATTAAAGTCTGATATTTTTATATTTTCTTTAGTGACTCCTAAAGACATTAAATAGTCGATAATTTTTTTTTCTAATTTTGAAGAGACTGCTATTGTACCATTTAAACCTTCCTCACTGACAATAATCGAACCTTTTATTTGTTTTAAAAGAAAGTGTAAATTTAACCTCTCTTTTAATAATCTGGGATTGGATACGTTAAAGAAACTATAAAACGCAATGACTCTCATTAGTATGTTTTATAACAAATGTATAGATTGATCAAATAAGGCGTTTAAATTACTTTGATTTTATTAGTAAATTGATTTTCAAATTTAACTAACTGAGGCATAAATTTAAACCAAGCATCTTTCAAAGCTTCTACAAATTTTTCAGTAGACTCTGGGTCATGACATGGAGTGGGAGTTATTCTTATTCTCTCAGTTCCTTTTGGGACTGTTGGATAATTAATAGGCTGAACATAAACCTGGTGCTCATTTAAAAGAAAATCACTAATCTCTTTACATAATTTGCTATCTCCAATTAATACTGGGATTATATGTGAACCTGAGTCTAAAAAAGGAATACCTGCGGTTCGTAGTTCTTTTTTAACAAAATCAACATTCTCAAAGAATGAAGATCGAATTTCATCGTTTTTCTTTACTTGTCTAATGCTCTCTAGACTTCCAGCAGCTACTGCTGGGCACATGGATGTTGTGAAAATAAATCCTTTTGAAAAACTTCTAACAAAATCAATTATTGTCTCAGTCGAGGCTATGTAGCCTCCAGCTAGACCAAATGCTTTTGCCAATGTTCCATTGATAATATCAATATGCTCAGATAATCCTTTTTGATCTGCTACACCTGCTGCATTGGGACCGTATAAACCTACAGCATGAACTTCATCTAAGTATATTAATGCTCCATTATCCTGAGCAACCTGAATAATGTCTTCTAGTGGTGCAAAATCAGCTTCCATTGAATAGACAGACTCCAAGACGATGATTTTTGGTCGAGAAAAATCTACTCCCTTTAGAATGTCCTTTAGGTGTTTTACATCATTATGACGATAAATAGCTTTTTCTTTTTTACTTGTACGAATTCCTTCTATAAGTGATGCGTGATTTAGTTCATCACTTAAAACTAAACAATTATCAAAAGCAGATATAATAGACTTTAGTGCAGACTCATTAGCACTATATCCAGAATTAAATGCTAGAGCTCTTTCTTTTTTATGTAAGAGTGCGATTTCTTTTTCGAGTTGAATATGGAAATTAGTAGTACCTGATATGTTCCTTGTTCCTCCGCTTCCCGCTCCTAACTTTTCAGCAGCAGATTGCATTGCGGAAATAACTTCTTTGTTCTGGCTCATGCCTAAGTAATCATTTGAACACCAGACATCAATCTCTTCGGTTTGACCATTACTATGTCTTGTAGCTTTGGGATACTGTCCGGCTTTTCTTTCTATGTTGTTAAATACTCTGTAGTGGCCTTCATCCTTAATTTTATCAATTTCAGATTGAAGGGTGCTTAAATAATTAGATTTCCAATTATGATTTTTCACAAATATTAATTTATTTTTTACTAATTTAAAAGATACTGCAATAAAGACGCATAAAGCCTCTAATTAGGGGCTTTTTGTCCTATTTATCCTAGGAATTACTTCTTTGCCAATCAGTTCAATAGATTTGATTAAATTTTCATGGGTAATATCAGCAATATCCATTTGAAATTGGAATCTATCAATACCTCCAAGGGCTTGACTATGTCTCATAATCTTTTCAGCAACCTGATCTGGATCTCCTAAAACTATAGCGCCTAATGGACCAATTTGATTGTCAAATTGGTCTCTCGTCACAGGACCCCAACCTCTTTCTTTTCCAATTTTTGTAAACATTTTATGATAACCCTCATAATACAAATCTATTGCTTCATCCATACTATTTGCGACATATCCTAATGAATGAAGTCCTACTGAGAGTTTTTCTGGGGGATGTCCTGCTTCTTTACCTGCCTGTCTATAAATATCTACCAAGGGCTTAAAGCGATGAGTATTACCTCCTATTATGGCAATCATTAAAGGTAAGCCCATTGAGCCTGCTCTAGCAAAAGATTGAGGTGTGCCACCAACACCTAACCAAATTGGGACAGGGTTTTGAATGGGTCTTGGATAAATAGGTAAATTATTTATCGAAGGTCTAAATTTACCAGACCAACTAACAAATTCATTTTCTCTAATTTTTAAAAGTAAACCGAGCTTTTCAATAAACAACTCATCATAATCTTTGAAATCCAAACCAAACAATGGAAAGGCTTCAGAAAATGATCCTCTTCCAGCAACCATTTCTGCCCTACCTCCAGATATCAGATCAAGAGTAGACAAGTTTTGAAATACACGAACAGGATCTGCTGCACTTAAAACAGTTACAGCACTTATTAGCTTAATATTTTTTGTTTGTGCTGCAGCAGCAGATAATATCATAAATGGTGCTGAGTCTAAAAATTCTTTTCTATGATGCTCTCCTATCCCAAATGAATTTAATCCAACTTCATCTGCAAAAATAATCCTATCAATAACATTATTAATGGCTTTAACACTATCTGAGCCTTCTCTTTTATCTGCAAAACTGTCTATACCGATTTCCAAGGTGTTCTTCTAAAATTTTTCAGTGTTTGTTCTAATTTCAATTTCCCAAGACCAAGCTTTTTTATCCTGTAAATAAAAATTTAGGTATTGTTTTGCAATTTCATCAGGGTGTATCATTTGATAATTTCCAACTGGTTCTTTTCCAATTCCTCCATCTATAACGAAATGACCTATATGAATATTTTGTGGGTGCAGCTCTCTTGCCAAAGATTGTGCTAAGCCTCTCAAACCAAACTTTCCCATAGCAAAGGACGCAGATTTGGCAAAACCCTTTACACTTGCAGATGATCCTGTGAAAAAAATATTACCTTTTCCTATTTTTAACATTCTTTTTACTGATTCATGCGCTACTAGAAAAGCCCCATAACTATTTACTTTTATTGATTGAAGCATTTCATCAGGATCGTATTCAATAAAAGGTTTTACAATTCTAAGAGATGGATTATAGATAACAATTTCTGGAGTGCCTATAATTGAATCAGTCTGCAAAAATAAATTTTGAACACTTTTATTTTCCGTTGAGTCACACTTAAAAACTAAAGCGTCGATCTCTTTTTTTAAACTATCAAGTTTGTCTATGTTTCTGGCAGCAAGTACAATTTTCATCCCCTTCGAATTAAATGCTCTAGCCAAAGAAGCACTTAAACCTGATCCTGCTCCGACAATTAAAACTGCTTTTTGTGTCATAATTTCAAACGTTATTTAGATATAACATATTTTAAAATAAGTACATATTGACCAATAAGTCTCGCTTAAATTGTATTAGCGTTGATTATTTGTTATTTCTTAATGTCATCAATGGTTATGAAAAAGATTGTTTTATTATCAAGAAAAAGTTTTCTCGCTAAAATTCAGACACACATTGCGGAAATGGAAATTAATAAAATACAAAAAAATATAATTGATACGCATTACTCATCAAGCGTTGGTGACACGGACATGTCAGCTAAAGCTTGGGAAAAACATGGATTTGGAATATTTACAAATTCACTCTCAAAAAAATTAATCTTAAAAGATGTAGATGTGGTAGTTCATTCATTCAAAGATCTCCCTGTTAAAAATCTTAATAAGACCTCTTTTATTTGTCTCAAAAGAGATGATCCAAGAGATGTTATTCTTATTAAAAAGACTTCATTAAATAAAAAAAAATTAGTTATAGGGACATCCTCTCCTAGAAGAAAATATTATTTAAAAAAATTAAGAGAGTTTTTACCCTTTGAAGAATTGAAGCCATTCGACATTAGGGGAAACGTACCATCTAGGCTGGAAAAAATATTAAATTCCTCAAAAGAGGACGGGGTGTTTATGGCAAAAGCTGCTATAGATAGAATTTTTAATTATGGAGAAAAAATTAATAAAAAAGATTATAGAAATTTTAAATTGAAATTTAAAAAGTTTGAAAAAATAATTTTACCAATTTCTGAATTTCCTAGTGCTGCAGCACAAGGGTGTATTGCTTTGGAATATAGGAGAGGTGATCTTAAAACAGAAAAAATATTGAAAAAAATTAATCATTTACCTTCGTTAGATGATTGTCAAAGAGAGAGAAAATATTTATACAAATGGGGAGGTGGTTGCAATTTAGATGTAGGTGTAACTATTGAAAATATTCTAAATGAAAAAATCTTATTTGCACAAGGGAAAGATAATCAAACAAAAAAATATTTTAAAGAAAAAAAATATCTAAATAATAAAAAAGTTAAAAAGGTTAAAAATATATTTCCTTCAAGCTTATCAAAATATCAAATGTTTCAGAGAAATTTGCATGAATTTAATAAAACAGTAAAAAATAAAAATGTTTTGGCCACAAGATCAGAATTTAAAGAGTTTAAATCTTTGAAAAGTGTATCAAATCTTATAACTTCCGGCGTTAGTTCTTGGAAAAAAATAAGTAAAATGGGCATTCTTGTAAATTCTTCTCTCGATAGTTTTGGTGAAAATTATCGAGAAATTAAAAATTTTTATAAAGATAATCAAAAACCTACTTATAAACTTACATATGAAGGAAATATGCTAAATAAAAAATTCCCTGTTATATCACACTATAGTTTAGTCCCTTTGATTAATGACAATACGATTGATAATTTGTTTGTAGCGGAGAGTTTTTATTGGATGAGCTTCTCTGCATTTAAATTAGCTATACAACTAAGACCAGAAATACTAAATAAGCGTAATTCTTGTGGACCTGGTCAAACGTATCTTCAAATTTCTAAATTTATTCCTAAAAATCAATTAAATGTATATCTTACTTATGATGATTTTAAAAATTTTGAACTTAAATGATTAAAAATTATTTTCCTATTGATCAGTCAAAATCTCTTAATAAGAAAATTTTAATTCAACCTTTATTTGTGGATCAAAAGGTAAAAAATTCAAAGGAAATTAAAGGATTAGGTGATAATAAGAGTTGGTCATCTTCATCTATTATTAAGGCAATTGAAAAGGATTTAAAAAAAGGTATCAAAAATTTTCTTCTTTTTATCGTTCCAAATAAAAAACAAAAACATCCAGAGGATTTTAGCTTTCACTATGAAGTTATAAGAAAAATTAAAAATTATTTTGGAAAAGATATAGTTTTACTTATAGATACATGCTTATGCTCAATAACTGTTGATGGGCATTGTGGAGTTACTCATAAAAAATCAATTGACCTTAATAAGACACATTACTCTTTAGGATTAGCTGCAAATACATATCTTGAGGCCGGAGCTGATATAATTGCACCAAGTGACATGATGAAAAATACGACTAAATATTTAAGAAAAATATTTGTTCAAAATGGTTTTTCAAATTCTCAAATAATGAGTTACTCAACAAAATTTAAAAGTCACTTCTACGGCCCGTTTAGAGATGTTGCAAAATCATCACCAAAGGGATTTGATCGATCATCATATCAATTACCTGTTGAAGACAAAGTAAAGGCGATTAAAAGCTCAATTAATAATGCAGCTCAAGGTGCAAATTATTTAATGGTTAAGCCTGGAATGACTTCAATAGATTTAATAAGAGATATAAAAAAGGAGACGCTGCTTCCCACGGGTGCGTACCAAGTAAGTGGTGAGTATGCTAGTCTACAAATGCTCAGCAAAGCTAAATTTGGCAATTATGTTGATTTGCTCCTAGAGTCTTTAACGGTACTCAAAAGAGCTCAAGCAGATTTTATTATTACTTATGGAGCTAGAGATATTGCAAAATACCTATAACAAAAATTTTTTTAATGCCTTAAATAAAGTTGAACAAAAAATTCCTCCAATTTGGTTTATGAGACAGGCTGGTCGATATCATCAGCATTACAGAAAATTAAAAGAAAAATATTCTTTTGAACAATTATGTAAAGAGCCTGAGCTTGCTTGTGAGGTAACTCTTGGACCTATTGTTGAATTCGATTTTGATGCTGCAATATTGTTTAGTGATATTCTTTTTCCTTTAGATTATTTAGGTATGAGTTTGAAGTTTAATCCTGGACCAATATTTGAAAAAAATTTAAGTTCAAAAATGATATCCGAATTTAATATTGATGAATTTGAAAGTTTTATAGATTTTCAGAATATATCTCTAAAACATATTAGAAATGAACTATCAAATGATAAATCCTTAATTGGATTTACTGGTGGACCTGTAACCTTATACCATTTTGCAACGAGGAATAATCCTGTATCACAAACACTATTTCAACAAACCCTGCCCGTTTTAGAAATGTTAATACAAAAAAATATACAAATTCAATTACAAAATCACATTGATTTGTTAATGATATTTGATACTGAGGCTAATAAACTAAATGATAAAGATTTTGATGAATTCGTTATTCCTTTTTTAGTTAAAATTTCAAATAGTTATCCAAATAAAATTGGATATTTCACTAAAGAAATTTCTCAAACTAAATTTAATAAATTACAAAATTTAAAAAATTTAAAACTTACAGTTTTAGGCACTAATTTGGAGGTTTTCACTGAATTACCAAAGACACATTTATCTTTACAGGGGAATTTTTCAAATGATTTGTTAGCTATGGAGGACACTAAATCCTTTTCTGATTATATTGATAAATATATTGAGAAATGCTTACAGAGTGAGCCTTCTCATAGATCTGGGTGGATTGCTAGCCTCGATCACGGTGTAAAAAAAACTACTCCTGAGGCTAATGTTCATTTATTCATAGAAAAGATAAGAACTAAGTTATCATAAAAATCGTAATGTTTTTCAATGGCTTCATTTAAAGGTAATAATCTCTACGTTCATGGCTCTGGTCTTAAGACAGGTATTTTGATCACAAATTTAGGAACACCAGATGAACCAACTAAGTCATCTTTAAAGACTTATCTAAAACAATTTCTATCAGATGAACGTGTCATAGAAACACCAAAAGCTATTTGGTGGCCTATTCTTAATGGAATAGTTTTAAATACTCGACCAGCGAAGTCAGCTAAAAATTACAAATCTGTTTGGACAGAGGAAGGTTCACCTCTTCTATTCCACACAAAAAACCAATTATCGAAAATAAAAGAATTTATTAATAAGAAATATCAAAATATCGTATTTGATATTGGAATGCGTTATGGGAATCCTAGCATCTCGAAGGGTTTAAATAATCTTAGAAATCAAAATTGTGATCGTATTATTATTTTACCTTTATACCCTCAATATTGTGCGGCTACAACGGGCTCAACGTTTGATGCTGTTGCAGAAGAATTAAAAAGTTGGCGTTGGGTACCATCTCTTCGTTTTATTGGAGGATATTACGAAAATGAACTTTATATTAAAGCTCTAAAAAATAGCATTGAAGAATTTTGGACTAAAAATTCAAAACCAAAAAAAATCATATTTAGCTATCATGGTGTTCCAAAAAAATATTTAGATAAAGGGGATCCGTATCATTGTTTTTGCAGAAAAACTACTAGGCTGGTTGCAGAGACCATGGGCTTACCAGAGGAAAGTTATATGACCACATTTCAATCTAGATTTGGACCAGCAGAATGGCTTCAACCTTACACAGATAAAACTATAGAGAGCTTAGCAAAAAATGGTACAGACCACATTCATGTTATAAGTCCTGCTTTTTCCTCAGATTGTCTCGAGACAATAGAAGAACTTAACGAGGAAAATAGAGAAATATTCATGGAAAATGGTGGAAAGGAATTTGGATATATTCCTTGTCTAAATGATCGAGAAGATCATATACTCCTACTCACTTCGTTGATAGAAAACGAACTGCATGGGTGGGTATGAGTGATCAAATAAAAAATCAACAAACTAAAGCAGAAAAGTGGTTTCGAGAACTTCGAAATCAAATGGTTGGATCAATACAAAAGCTTGATGGGTCTGAATTTATAGAAAAGGAGTGGCAAAGACCTGGTGGTGGTGGAGGTTTGATGTCCTTACTAAAAGGAGAAATATTTGAAAAAGTAGGAGTAAATATTTCAACAGTGCATGGTAATTTTAGTGAAGAATTTAAAAAATCAATGCCGGGAACCGAAGAGGATCCAAGCTTTTGGGCCAGTGGTATCTCAGTCGTAGCTCACATGAAAAACCCGAAAATTGCTGCAGCTCATTTTAACACTAGGTACATAACCACAAAAGGAAAACAATGGTTTGGTGGTGGTTGTGATTTAACCCCTGCAATACCTGAAAAATTAGAAACAGATAATTTTCATCAAGGTCTCCAACGAACATGTGATCAACATAATTCAACTTATTATGAAAAATTTAAAAAACAATGTGATGAATACTTTTATTTAGAGCATCGAAAAGAAAGTAGAGGCATAGGAGGGATTTTTTTTGATTATATCAATACAGACTTTGATAAGGATTTATCATTCATAAAAGATGTTGGGCAATTCTTTGTTAATTTTGTAATTGAAAACTCAAAAAGAAAAAAAGATTTTAACTTTAATCAAGATGACTTAGATGCTCTCTCAAAAAAAAGATCTCGTTACGTAGAATTTAATTTGCTTTATGATAGAGGGACATTATTTGGATTAAAAACCGGTGGTAATATTGATGCTATATTAATGTCAATGCCTCCAGAGGCTAAATGGTGAAAAAATGTATGAGTTATTAAAAATTTTACATATCATATCTTTTGTATCATGGTTTGCAGGGTTATTTTATTTACCAAGACTTTTTGTTTATCATGTAGAAAACATAACCAATCCTGAAATAAATAGTGTATTTCAAAAAATGGAATATAAATTGCTAAAAATTATAATGAACCCAGCAATGATATTGACTTGGGTATTTGGTTTAGCCCTTATCCATTATGTAGGTTTTGAATTATGGCTTTTTTTGAAAATTATATTAGTTCTTATTCTCTCTGCATTTCATATGTATTTAAGTAAAATTAGAAAAAGTCTAGAGAGTAATTTTAGAGACTATACCTCAAAATATCTAAGAATAATCAATGAAGTGCCTACTGTTCTTCTAATTTTAATTGTAATACTTGTAGTTGTAAGACCTTTTTAATTTTATGGATCTTACCCAAGGGGATATAAAAAAACAATTAATCGGTATGGCTGTTCCAGCAGGAACAGGTCTTTTGTTTTATACTCTGTACAATGTAGTAGATACTTTTTATGCAGGTCTCATAAGCACAGAGGCTATTGCAGGCTTATCAATATCTTACCCCTTGTATTTTATTTTATTAGCCTTCGCTGTAGGTTTTGGACAAGGCACCACAGCTCTTGTTTCAATAGCTATTGGCAAAAAAAAATTTAATGAGGCAATTAAGATACATACTCAAGCTTTAGTTATCACTTTATTGGTTTCAATAGCCATAGGGCTAACAACGTTTCTATTATCTAGACCTGTATTTTTATATTTTGGGGCAGAAGGTATTTTTCTTAACAATGGTCTAAGATACATAAAAGTACTCTCAATTGGTGCTCCAATTTTTATTGTTTCTTTTGTTGTTAATTCTCTTTTATATGCACAAGGAGATACAAAAAAAAATAGAAATGCATTAATCATAAGCTTTTTTATTAATTTAATATTTAGTCCTTTCTTATCTTTAGGTTATGGTCCTTTTCCTGCAATGGGAACTCTCGGCATAGCTCTTGCAACAGTCATATCTCAACTATTTCATTTTTTCTTTTTAAGCTATTATGCTATTCGCAGTCCTTTGTTTAAGTATTTCAATTACAATTATATTTGGTTAGAATCTAAATTCGTATTAAGAATTCTAAGACAATCTATACCCTCTAGTATGAATATGTTCATGATTGCAGTTGGTTTCTTCATAATGCAAAAGTTTGTTACAAGTTATGGTGCCTCAGCTAGTGCAGCTTATGGTATAGCTTTAAGAATTGAGCAAATTATTTTATTACCTGCCATAGGATTTAGTAGTGCTTTATTAAGTATGGTAGGACAAAATTTTGGTTCGAAGAATTTTGATAGAATTTATGAAGCTTTTTTAATTTCATTAAAGTTATCTATGACAATGATGATTTTTGGAGCATTAGTGCTTATATTTGCGGGTGAAAGGATTGCTAGTTTTTTTTCAAGAGACAGTGAAGTGATAATTATAGCTGGCAGTTACTTGTTTATGGTAGCTTTTTTGGCATTTATATATCAAGTTATTGATAGGTGTGACTCTGTACTTTCTGGTTTAAGAAAACCTTCTGTAAATGTGTTCTACACTTTTATTAGATTGGTATTTCTTCCCCCATTTGTAATTTATTTATTTTCTGAGACTCTTGAAAAAGGCCTAATTGGTATTTGGTGGGCTATATTTTTTACAAATTTACTAGGCTCAGTGTTTGTTTTTTTTCATATGAAATATTTATTTAAAAAAGAATCCAGTATCTTAATAAATTAACTAAAATCTTTCAGGTCTTCCAAATGCTTACTAAGAGCTTTTGTAGATAATTGTATTTCATAGATAAATAACACTATAGCTATTGAAAATATCAATATCCCTAAACCAAAAAAGTTTAAGGCTAAGTCATAAATCTTGATATAGCTAAAAAAAATAGATATTAAATTCAGCAAGAAGCTGATCCCAGAGAGGGTTTGAACTGACCTTACTAATGTTAAACGGGTTGTAAGTACTTTAATTTGATCTAAGTGATGTTGAACCACATTGCTAGTTGGTCTATTTGTAATTATTGTGTCATGGATCTTTCTGATTAATGAAGCAAGAGAAGTATATCTATTACCAAACGATATCATCATTAACGGTATAGCTGGAAACAAAAGTGCAGGATAAAGTGTTGTGAAGCTTGGCATACTATTTATGGAGCAGTTTGTTATAACTAGGAGGGAATAACTAAGTATCTATGTCAACACGGAGTTAATCGAAACTTTAAAAACTGCTCCTAATAAATTTATACATATAATAATTTAAAAAACTCGTGTTATGATTGCATAACAACTATGCAACTTACAGACAGCTGATGAAATAATTTATAAATAAAAATTAATTATCAAATTATTTCCAAGAAAATAATAGATAAGGTAAGTATAAGTAAATAAAGAATTATTATTATATTAACTAATTTCCAAACTTGCTTGTTCAAAAAATATAATCTTAGTGATTGAGCACCATAGCCTAAAAAATAAAAAAAAATAAATGACGCTAGACTTGCACCTAATCCAAATAAAATCTTGTCAGAAATAGTTAGGAAATTTTTTGATAAATTTCCTAAAATAAAAACAGTATCTGAGTAAACGTGTGGGTTTAAAAAAGTAAAGGCAAGTGTCTGGAGGGCTATTTTTAACTTTGACGATTGTGTATGTGTTTGTGAAAATACAATATCATGTTTAAATGTTTTTATTTTTGACCATATAAAATTTAAGAGAAAGAGGACAAGCCCTATAGATAATAGTAAATTGATCAGATCGTTGATGAAATTTTTAATAAAGTGAAATATGAAAATTCCAAAAAAAATCAATAAGAAATCACCAACTATACATATTGAAGTTACTAAAAAAATATTATTTTTTTTTATACCTTGCTCTATAACAAATAAATTTTGTGCACCTATAGCAAGTATTAAACTTAAACCTGTTGAAAAACCAAAAATAAACTCGTTCATGACAATTTTGCACAGTTTATATACTTTACACCTAAAATCTATTTAGTAAGTTTGTGTTATGAAAGTTTTTGTTGGTGGAGTATTTTTTGCTTTAATATTTATTTTTGTCGTAACTGATGGTTTTGTAAAAATTAGTCTACCTCTGTAAACCTTCTTCTTTTACCACTACTCCACTCATCACTAAATTTTAAAGTCCCTAAGTGTAACGGTATTTTTTCTTTAACAATTAAATTATTTTCCGAAAATTCAAAAAAAGATTTATGAAGATAGCGAAACTCAAGCAAATGATTCATAATTCCAAAGTTTATATCTTTAATCACATTAGGATCTACATTCTGGTTTGAAATAAAAACATAATCATTATCTGCGGGAAAATTTAAAATTGAACGAAGCGATAAATTAGAGGGACGATTGAGTAAATCTGATTTTTTAATAATTGCATATTGAAATTGATTTTGTTCAATTTTTTTAATTATTTCATCAACGCTATCATCGAGGCGTGTATTGCATTCTAACGTGTTAGAACCACCATAACTATGAGATATTTCAAGTTCCCTGTCCAATACTTTGCAAATACTTTTAGCTAGAATATATTCTGTTCCCAATGTAGAACGAACCATGATTGTTAAAGAAATATCTTGAGAAAGGGCAAACAATAAATTCGTTTTAAGAAATAATATTACAATAAGAGAAAATATTACTTTTAAATACATAGATTACTTTTAACATAAAACATTCTAAATTGTTAAATAGAATTAAATGCCAAATTTTTCAACTATTGCATTAATAGCTTGTTTTGCATACGCCATTGAAAGTATTTTTGGTTTTGGTGGTACGATAATCTTTCTGGGAATTAGTGGATTTTTCTTTGACTTTAATTCTTTGTTAAAGCTTGCAATGATTGTTGGGCTATCCTCCGGTTTAGCTGTTTTAATTCAATCATACAAATATGTCTCTTTAAATCATCTGATCAAAATTTTAATTTATACAATTCCTGGTGCACTAATTGGAACATACTTTATCAGTTATTTTGCATCAGATATTTTAATAAAAATATTTGCAATAATTTTAATTATTTATGGATGTTTTAACTTATTCTTTCCTGATATCAGGTTTCCTCAACTCTTGAAAAATTTTTTTGTAATTCTAGGTGGATTTATTCAAGGAATTTATACTATTGGAGGACCATTTGTATTAATGGGGTATAAAGATTATTTCTCCTCAAAACAAGAGTTGCGATCAACTATGGCTGGATATTTTTTTATTATAAACTCTTTGAGAGCAATATTTTTTATGTTTTTGGGAGGAAGCTATTTAGAGATAGTGAAAATATACTATCCAATAGCTCTTTTAGTTATGTTAAGTGTTTGGCTGGGTTATTTTATACATAAACAAATACCGGAAATCCTATTTAAAAAACTTATTATTATTGCTATCACTTTGATAGGAGTATTGATTTTATTTACAAAATGATCGACTGGGAACCATATGGACCTATTTACTCTGTAGCTCCTGGAATAAAAAAAATAAAAGACCTTCCAATCATTGAATATGATGAGCATGAAGAAAGATATTTAAGTTTGAAACAAAAATGTAAAGAAAATATTTTTATTGATGATTATTTTACAAAAGAAATTGATATAGCTGTATGCGAGAAGTTAAATTCTATATTAAAAAAAGAATACCCATCTAAAAACTCTAACTTTAATAACTTTGTAGAACTTGGTTATAATCTTCAAGAGGATATAGCCATTTTTCACAGGTGTAACAAACTTATAGCTTTACATGTTTCATTTCCCTCTGTTTGGGTGCCTAAAGAAAAAATTGGTCTTAGTTTTGCTCAAATCCATCAACCTGTACCAGGTATGGAAAATTTTTTAAAAAATGAGGATAAATATGTTCAGATGATGATTGAAGCAACAACTCCTATTATAAGATATGTTTGGGGAGAGCATTATGGTTATTATTTATGTGAGCATGAACCTTTGCAAGAAAGTGTAAAAGTGATGCACACAGAAAGACAGACTTTTATTGGAATTCCAGAGAGTGATATTGGTATTTTCTTAATTCGAAAGAAAGTGATGTTTTATGATGACACATCAAATGATTTTAAGGAATGGTATAAAAAGCAAGTCAGATCTATGACAGAGGATCAAAAAATTTATAAGATAAAAAGAATCTGAGTCGATACTAGCGATCGAAAAAATTAATATATTTGAAGGTAATCAGATTACTGTTCCTGATTTCCCTCAGCTGGAGCATTTGGATCTGTAAGGCGCTCTAATTCGGCTAACTCTTCTGCTTCTCTTTTTGCTTCTCTTTTAGCCTTTTTAGCGGCAAGTTTTTCTTGGCGCTTACGCTCTTTCTCCATAGCTCTTTCACCAGCTTTTGATTTATAGTCAAAGTGAAGTCCCATAAAAAGATTATATCAGAATTTTTTTGATACTAAAGTTTCACTTCATTGAATATTTATTAATTTAGAACTCTTTTTAAAAGATTAATCCAATTTAAATGTGAAATTTTAATCATTAAGTTTTCATTAAAACCCTGTGAAATTAATAGATCGATTAATTTGTGCATACCTAGAACACTATTTAGATCTTTTGGCATCATTGCACCGTCAAAATCTGAGCCAAATCCAACTTTATCATCTCCCAAATAGTCAATAAGGTACTTAAAATGATCAACTATTATTTGTAAATCTGTATCAGAAACCATTTTTCCATCTTTTCTTAAGAAAGCTGGGGCAAAGTTAACTCCAACTATCCCTTGAGTTTCTTTGATTGCATCTAATTGCTTATTTGTAAGGTTTCTAGAGTGTGGGCAAATTTGATGAGCATTGCTATGCGTGGCTACTAGGGGCGAATTTGAATATTTTGCTATATCCCAAAAGCCTTTTTCATTTAAATGAGAGGTGTCAATTAACATATTTAGTGAATTACAATTTTTTATTAGTTCTATTCCTATTTCGGTTAAACCATCTCCAATATCTGGTGAAGTAGGAAAAGCAAAGGGAACACCCTCTGCAAAAATAGTAGGTCTTGACCAAACTGGACCAATTGATCTAAGACCAGCTCGAAATAAAGTTTCAAGATTATAAAAATTTTTATCTATACATTCTGCGCCCTCTATATGCATTACTACAGATAATTGATCATCATGTTTAAACGAGGTTTCCAAATCCTTGCCAGATAAACAAATCTTTACTTTATTTTTGGAGTTTCTCTCAATTTTTGAAAGGATAGATAATTGATTTAAAACAACTGGTAATGCATCGTTTACGTCTACGGGTCTTGGAAGTGGTAATAAATACTCATCTTGCTCCATATCTTTATAGTTGACCAACTTATCAGAGTCAGAGATATCTTGTTCTGGGGTAGGAACATATATGGCGCATAAGCCTCCTTTAAAATTAGCTTGGTTCATTCGAGGAAGATCTAAATGTCCCTCATTATCTCCATCGATAAAATCAAGATAGGAGTCAGGTTTGTTCTTTAAAAATAGTCTAAATAATACATCATTATGGCCATCAAAAATTTTATAATCCATGTCATAAATTTATCATTTTTTTTGTTACTTAGACTACATACAAATTAAAAATATTTAATGAATTTGTTTGAAGTCTCATAAATAGACATCAGCTGTCTATATTTAGCAAAAGTAAAACTTCTTTTTGAAACTATATATATGTAAGAAAGGAAATATAATTATGAGTAAAATTTTTGGATTTACAGAAAGATCTTTAAAATTCTGGTTATCTTTATTTACTAAAAAAGAAGACAGTATTATAAATTTTTGTAAGGTTGAATATGGCTCTGATTGGCAATGGGCTTACTCCGAGTATCAAAGAAATCAGTCATTTCCAAATAGCTTAAAAGAGGCTGCCTAATATGAGCAATCTATTTAAATCTATTAGACAAATAATTATTAATGGAAAAAATGACCAAAAATCTAAGTCTTACAAAGAAGAGGTATATTTATCTCAAGCTATCGACATGATTGATCTTGAAAGAAGACAAAAAGAGATAGATAGAAGATTTATTAGAAAATTTTAAAAAGCCCTATCTAGGGCTTTTTGCCTAGCCTAACACCCAAATTTCAATAGCTACAAATATAAAAAGTCCAGCAAATATTAAATTGACAATATTTTTAGGTCTATTGAAGTAATTTGAAAACTTTTTTATACCAAAAAAGTGGCCGATAATTGAATAATTCATTGCTGAAATAAAAAAACTACCTGTAGCAAAAATTAGAGCAATACTAAAATTTAGGTTTTCGCTGAATTGTAAAGTTGCTAGAGCAGACCAAAATGCGAAAGCCTTGGGATTAGTATAAGCAACAATTATTGCTTTCTTCATACTGTTTAAAAAATTTCTTTCATTAGATAGTTTTATGAGTTGATTTTCAGAGCTAAAGTATTGGCTGCCAATTTGATATGCTAAATAAATCATATAAAGACTAGCTAAGACCTTTAAAACAACAAAACCCCACCCCATTAAATTTGAAATTAGAAAAGAAATACCTGTTGTAGCAAGTAAGCACCAAGTAAAAGAACCAATAGCAGTGCCAACTGCAGCACCCCAAATTTGTTTTTTCTGTCCACTAATGCCAACAGATGCTACAAAAAACGTGTTAGGTCCTGGCAAAAATACAGCAAAATAAAATATTATCCACCCAGATAATAAAGCCATAACAACTTCATTCATCTTAGATTACTTTAATGATTAAGAATTTGACTTAAGAAAAGTTTGGTTCGATCACTTTTAGGATTATTGAAAAATTCATCTGGGGTTGCTTGTTCAACAATTCTTCCCTCGTCCATAAATATCATTTGATCAGCTACAGTTTTTGCAAATCCCATCTCATGCGTGACAACTAACATAGTCATACCCTCTTCCGCTAATTGTATCATCACATCCAACACCTCTTTGATCATCTCTGGATCTAGAGCTGATGTTGGTTCATCGAACAACATAATGTCAGGGTTCATAGCTAATGATCTCGCAATAGCAACACGTTGCTGTTGACCTCCAGACAACTGCCCGGGATATTTTTGAGCTTGTTCAGGGATTTTTACCTTTTCAAGATATGTCATGGCTATATTCTCAGCCTCTTTTTTTGGTAGTTTTTTTACCCAGATTGGAGCAAGTGTAATGTTATCAATAACTGATAAGTGGGGAAACAGATTAAATTGTTGAAAGACCATTCCAACATTTTTTCTTATCATATCAATATTTTTTAAGTCATTGGTTAATTCAGTTCCATGAACGACTATTTGACCTTTTTGATGAGCTTCTAATCTGTTTATACATCTGATCATAGTGGATTTACCTGATCCACTAGGTCCACAAACTACAATTTTTTGGCCTTTAGTGACTGTTAAATCAATATCTTTAAGTACGTGAAAATCGTCAAACCATTTATTCACTTTTTCTAATTGAATAACTTGTTCCATTTTTTTAACTGTTGTCCGTTTTTAATTTCTTTTCTAAATATAAACTATAGCGAGACATACCGAAACAAAATATAAAAAATATTAATGATACAAAAACATAAACTTCGTAATAAAGTTTTGTCCAAGTAATATCAGATAGAGCAGCTCTACCAATTCCTAATAAATCAAATAAACCAATAATCAATACCAAAGAGGTGTCCTTAAACAGACCAATACATGTGTTTACTATAGGAGGAATAGCTATTTTGAGCGCTTGGGGTAAGATTATTTTGCGAGTAGTTTGCCAGTAATTCAAACCTAAAGATTGGGCAGCTTCAATCTGACCTTTGGGTATAGCTTGAAGCCCTCCCCTAATAGCTTCAGCCATATATGCAGATTGAAAAAGGGTAACAGCAACTAAAGCTCTTAAAAGGTTGTCTGGCTTTACACCCTCTGGCAAAAATAATGGTAACATGACATTAGCTGTAAATAGAAGCGTAATTAGAGGCACGCCTCTTATAAATTCGATAAATACGACACAAATAGATTTTACAATAGGCATATTTGATCTTCTTCCTAGAGCTAATAGAATACTTAATGGAAAAGCCAAGGCTATCCCTGTGACTCCTAAAAATAGGGTAACTAGCAATCCTCCCCACTTGTTTGTTGCAACTACACTCAGGCCTGGGCCTCCATAAAGCATGAAATAAGCTATAAATGGAAAGGCAAAAGTGAAATAAAGAAAAACTCTTCTTAAAGGTAACTTATCAAACAAAACTCCAATTAATGCAAATGGGAGAAATGCATATACTAAATTAACTCTCCAAGCCTCTTCAACTGGATAGAAACCATACATAAACTGATGAAACCTCACGAATATAATTGCCCAACAAGCTCCATGTTGGCCAACCTCAATATTTTTGGAGCAAAAAGTTCTATCGGTTATTGTTTCTCCTCTAAAATTATTTATGAAGTCAGCTTTAAAAATTGCCCAATTTAAGAAAAAAGTCCCAACTTCGTATAGGAATATTAAGGCAATAACTGTCATAATGGTATTTACCCATGACGAAAATAAATTTTTCTTAGACCAATTTAACATTTTGTTAGGGCTTAGATATGGAGATGTGTTCGGTGTCATATGTTTCCTTTAAATTGGACTGCTTTATTATATAAATTCATAAAAAAAGAAATTGTTAGACTTATAGTTAAATATGTAGACATAACAATAAGCATTATTTCTATTGCTTTTCCAGTTTGGTTTAAGGAAATACCTCCAAATCCATGAACTAAATCTGCATACCCAATGGCAATTCCTAAAGATGAATTTTTGGTAAGATTTAGATATTGAGAGGTAAGAGGTGGAATTATCACTCTTAAAGCTTGAGGAATGATAATTAATCGCATGATGAAATTAGCTTTAAGACCTATTGCTTGCGCGGCTTCTCTTTGACCCTTAGAGACAGATATTATTCCTGACCTGACAGTCTCAGATATAAATGCAGCTGTGTAAATAGATAATCCAAATAACATTCCAAGAAATTCAGGTCTTATAACCATTCCTCCTTTAAAGTTAAAACCCTTCATTACAGGATGATCAAATTCTAGTGGCATTCCCATTAAATAATAAAAAATTATTGGAGTAAAAATAATCAGAGCTGAATTAATTAAAAATATGGGATACTGCTTACCAGTAAGTTCTTGTTTTTTTTTTAAGAATTTCTTTAAAAAAAAAGTAAAAATAATCATTACTATTAAGCTCCCAATTACAACTGAAAATCCATCTTTAAAAATAGGGGCTGGTGAAAAAAGACCTCTGTTTGATAAGTAAAAACTATCAAAAATTATTATTGACTGTTTCACCTTGGGAAGATGTAAAAGAATTGTGTAGTATAAAATTATCTGAAGAAGAACAGGAACATTTCTTGTAAATTCTACATACACATAAGCTATATTTCTAAATAGCCAATTACTAGATAACCTAATTATGCCAACTAAAAAACCCATTATGGTTGCGAGGAAACAACCACAAACTGCTATCATTAGAGTGTTAAGTAATCCAACAAAGTAAGCTCTTAAGTGAGTGTCATTGCTATCGTAGGGTATGAGACTAATACTAATGTCATATCCTGCAGCAATATTCAGAAATTCAAAACCAGTGCCAATGCCCCTTTTTTCTAAATTATATGCTGTTTGTTTTGTTACTAAGTAAATTAAAACTGCAAATATACCAATAACTAAAGTCTGTATGAGTAAAGCCCTTGTTTTTTCGTCAAAAATAAGCTTTCTAATAAAATTTTGTTCCATATCTATTGGTATTTTAGCTTAAGTTTTTTAAATACGTGGGCTATTTTTCATGTAATAGCCCACATAAGAGATTTTTATCTAAATGGAGGTGCGTATAGAATACCGCCATCTTTATAAAGAGCGTTTAATCCTCTTGCAATATTGATAGGAGTATTAACACCGATGTGCTTTTCAAAGCTCTCAGAGTAGTTACCTACTTGTCTGATAATGTTTGCTGCCCAATCATCACTTAAGCCCAACCAAGCACCATAACCAGCTTTCACACCAAGAAGTCTTTGGGTTTCTGGATCTGGGGAATTAGCAATCATGTCGTCAACGTTTCCTGAAGTAATTCCTTTTTCCTCAGCAATAATCATTGCATTTAAAGACCATCTAACAACATCAGCCCACTCGCTATCATTTCCTCTTACTGATGGACCTAAAGGCTCTTTAGATACAATCTCGGGTAAGACAATGTGTGCGGATGGATCTGGATAACCTGCTCTACTTGCGTATAAACCTGATGCATCAGTTGTGTAAATATCACATCTACCTGCTAAATATGCAGCATCAGCTTCAGCATTAGTTTCAACTGGGATGGACTCATAGGACATTCCGTTTGCACTAAAATAGTCAGCTAGGTTCATTTCAGTTGTAGTTCCAACTTGAATACAAACTGATGCTCCATCAAGCTCAGTAGCACTTGATACACCAAGATCTTTTCTAACCATGAAACCTTGTCCGTCGTAATAGTTTACGCCGACAAATTCTAATCCTAATTCAACATCTCTTTGTAATGTCCATGTTGTATTTCTAGAGAGCATATCAACTTCACCAGATTGTAATGAAGTAAATCTTACTTTCGAAGTTAGTGGTACATATTCAACTTTTGAAGCATCACCGAAAACCGCAGCAGCAACTGCACGGCATACATCAACGTCAATTCCTTCCCATACACCTGCATCATTTGGATTTCCAAAACCAGCAAGTCCTGTGTTAGAACCACATATTAAGTTGCCTCTTTCTTTAACAACATCTAGTGTTCCAGCGTTTGCTGTCGCCAAACCTAATGTTAGTATCATAGAAGCAAATAATGTTTTAATTATCGTCATCGTTTCCTCCTTATATATATAAGTTCGCGCAGTATAGACCTATCTGGAGTGAAACTAAAATATAAAAATACTATGTATTTCCTATGTTTTTTTAATAAATTTATAGAAATTATAGTCTTTGTCTTAATCTTGGTTAAACAAGTCTCTCGTAAAGATCTTGTCTTGTACATCATTTAGCTCTGAATGGCTTCTATTGCAAAGAATTAAATCAGCATCTTTTTTGAATAATTCTAAATCTTGATAAACTTCTGAATTGAAAAATTGTTTATCTTTGATTAAAGGTTCGTAGACTATCACCCTTATACCTTTAGCTTTAACTCTTTTCATAATGCCTTGCATACTTGACTCTCTTATATTATCTGATCCCTCTTTCATAATGAGTTTATAAACACCAACTGTTTTAGGATTTAATTTTGCAATTTCTAAACCAATGAAATCTTTTCGCATTGAATTTGACTCTATGATTGCCTCCATAATTTTTTGGGGAACTTTATCGAAGTTTGCTAATAATTGTTTTGTATCTTTTGGTAAACAGTATCCTCCGTATCCAAAGGAAGGATTATTGTAAAAATCTCCTATCCTAGGATCTAGACTTACAGCTTTTATAATTTCTTTTGTATTTAAACCTTTTGACATTGCAAATGAGTCTAGTTCATTAAAGAATGTTACTCGCATTGCTAAATAAGCATTAGAAAATAATTTTGATGACTCTGCTTCTGTAGAATTTGTGTAAATAGTTTGAACATCTTTATTTAGCGATGCTTCCTTCAATAATTTTGCAAACTCTTTTCCTTTTTCAGAATGCGAGCCTATTACAATTCTTGAAGGATAAAGACTGTCATTTAAAGCTTTTCCCTCTCTTAAAAATTCAGGCACAAAAATAATTTCAAATTCAGGAAATTTCTTTCGCACTTTATTCAAATAACCTACTGGAATTGTGGATCGTATGATCACAGTTGGATTTGATTTAGAATTTTGAATACTTTCTAATGATTGTTCTATTGAGGAAGTATTAAATTCATTTGTTTCAATGTCATAATTTGTTGGTGTAGATATAATCACAAAGTCAAAATTATCAATTTCAGCAGGAAAGCTCTCTGCTGATTTTAAATTTAATTTTTTAGAAGATAAATATTTTGATACTTCTTTATCTTCTATGGGCGATATACCATTTATTAAGTTATTTGATTTTGAGACATCTAAATCGAAGCAGGTAACTTCATTATGTTGTGATAAAAGGACAGCGTTTGCAGTACCCACATAACCAAGTCCTACTACTAATATTTTCAACATTTTTAAATTATTATAAATTAATTATTGAACAATGAATTTTTTATTAAGATTAAGCAATTAATGCGACACATAGGCTTAAAAATAATAGGGAAATTCTAATTTTTTTATCTTAAATAGGTTAAAATTTAGAAAGATATTGGTATATTGTATACCAGTTTTTTTGGGAAAGGATCCAAAGTTAGATGTCAGATATAGAGATAGCAAGAGCTGCTAAAAAAATTCACATAAGAGACGTTGCTGCTAAAGTAAATATTCCTGAGGAAAATCTCATACCTTATGGACATGATGCAGCAAAAATAAATTTTGATTTTATTGAAAAAAGTCAATCTAACTCCGATGGAAAATTAATATTAGTAACTGCAATTAACCCAACACCTGCAGGCGAAGGCAAAACAACTACATCAGTTGGCTTAAATGATGGCCTGAATAAAATTGGAAAGAAATCAATTGTTTGCCTCAGAGAACCTAGCCTTGGTCCATGTTTTGGTATGAAGGGTGGTGCTGCAGGAGGTGGATATGCTCAAGTTGTGCCTATGGAAGAAATTAATCTTCACTTCACTGGTGACTTTCATGCAATCACTGCAGCTCACAATCTACTATCATCATTAATTGATAATCATATTTATTGGGGAAATGAATTACAAATAGACCAAAGAAGAATTACATGGGGTCGAGTTGTTGATTTAGGTGATAGATCTCTAAGAAAAGTAAATGTCAATCTTGGGGGTGTTTCAAATGGATTTCCAAGAGAAGATAAATTCGACATTACGGTTGCAAGTGAAATCATGGCTATTTTTTGTTTAGCAAATGATATTAACGATCTTCAAAAAAGAATTGGTGATATTATAATTGCATATAAAAGAGACAAATCTCCTATTTACGCACGTGATGTAAAAGCTGATGGTCCAATGACAGTTTTATTAAAGAATGCTTTAATGCCAAACTTAGTTCAAACACTTGAAAATAATCCAGCAATTATTCACGGTGGTCCTTTCGCAAATATTGCTCATGGTTGCAATACAGTAATTGCAACAAAAACTGGCCTAAAACTTGCTGATTATGTTGTAACTGAAGCTGGATTTGGTGCAGACTTAGGTGCTGAAAAATTCTTAGATATTAAATGTCGTAAGGCAGGATTAACACCTAGTGTAGTCGTCATTGTTGCTACTGTTAGAGCTTTGAAATCGCACGGGGGCGTAGAAAAAGCAGACTTAAATAATGAAAATGTTACTGCAGTTGAAAAAGGATTTGAGAATTTACAACGTCATATTGAAAATATCCAATCTTTTGGTCTTCAACCAATAGTAGCTATCAATAGTTTCACACTTGACACCGAGTCAGAGGGTAAAGTTATTTCAGATGGTTGTGAAAAATTGGGAGTGAAAGCTATCCTCTGTTCGCACTGGGCTAATGGTGGTGAAGGTACTTTAGAGTTGGCTGAGGAAGTAGTCAAAATATGTGAGTCAAGTGATCCAAATAAATTTAAGTTTATGTATGAAGATAACATTTCATTAGAAGAAAAAATTCGTTCTGTTGCCCAAAAAATTTATAGAGCTGATGATATTGTGATAGATAAATCTGTTAGTGATCAACTTAAAGGATTTGAAGAAAGTGGTTATGGAAACCTTCCTATTTGTATTGCTAAAACACAATATAGTTTTTCAACAAACCCCTCTTTAAGAGGTGCTCCAAATGGTTTTACTGTCCCAGTAAGAGAAGTTAGACTGTCAGCTGGAGCAGGATTTATAGTTGTTGTAACAGGTCAAATTATGACAATGCCAGGTCTGCCTAAAGTACCTAGTGCTAATTCAATAATGTTAGATGAAAAAGGATTAATTCAAGGTCTTTTTTAATTAATCAATTTAATTCTCTATACCCCATTTATGGGGTATATTAGTTTCATGTACTCTAAAACAACTAATGGGGTCACGGTGACTGTAACACCCTATTTTTTAGACGATCAATCATCCCCTCAGGAAAGCCATTTCGTTTGGGCATACCAAGTTAATATCAAAAATTCTGGAAACTCTTCAATCAAATTAAATCATAGAAATTGGTTAATCATTGATGCTAATGGTAAGGTTATAAATGTTCAAGGTGAAGGAGTTGTGGGAGAATTTCCAACAATCGAGCCTGGAGAGTCATTTGAGTACACAAGCGGTACTCCATTAAAAACGAACAATGGTATTATGCAGGGCTTCTATTTAGTCTCTCAAGATAATGGTGAAAAACTTAAAATAGATATACCGGCATTTTCTCTAGATAGCCCATATAATAAAAAAAACGTTCATTAAAATAACGTCAAAATGTTTAATCTTAAACCTATAGCACTGGTAAGCGGAACAGTTACATGTGCTGTTGGTTTTTTTTTATTTATACCCCTAATAGTTGAAATTATTTATGAGAGTGAGTCATGGCAATCATATGCTGTTCCAATATTACTTTATTTAATTGTTGGAGGTTCTCTAGTAATTACTAATAGAAATGTAGATTTAAAAATATCTCTGAAAGAAGCATTTTTAATTACAGTATTGTCATGGTTATTATTGACTTTTTTATGTGCAGTCCCTTTTTTATACACTGAAGTAAATTTAGGTATTGTAGATGCCTTGTTTGAATCAATGAGTGGAGTGACTACAACAGGGGCAACTACCCTTAACAACATAGAGTCACTACCTAAAGGTATTTTAATATGGAGAGCTTTTTTACAGTGGCTTGGTGGTATTGGCATTGTTGTAATAGCTTTATTTATTTTACCATTTCTTCGAATTGGGGGCATGCAGTTATTTCATTTAGAGGGAGATGACCCTTATGACAAGTCTCTTCCGAAGATATCATCTGTAATAAAGAGGATATTTATTATTTATGCAACACTCACTGTTACTCTTATATTTCTATACTACATATGTGGAATGATGCCATTTGATGCTATTTCTCACAGTTTTACAACAATTTCAACTGGTGGTTTTTCAACTTATGATAGTTCTTTTGCTTTTTTTAATAATGATAAAATTCTTTTAGTTGCAATAATCTTTATGATATTAGGAAGTCTTCCTTTTTTAGTGCTTGTACAAACTTCAAAAAAAAATTTATTTGCTATTTTTAAAGACCATCAAGTTAGAGTTTTTATATTAATTTTATTAATAGCTATTCTACTTATTTTTTATTTCGCAAATAATTATATTGATGGAAATTATTTAAATAAAGTTACAGCGGTATCATTTAATACGATTTCTATAATTTCAGGTACTGGTTATGTAAGTGATAATTTTGAAAATTGGGGCAATTATGCATCTGTTCTATTTCTAATACTAATGTTTATTGGTGGTTGTGCCGGATCAACAACTGGAGGTTTAAAAATTTTCAGATTCCAAATATTATTCAAATATATAAATTTACACCTCAAAAAGATGCTTAAACCTCATTCAATAATTGCGAGTCAATTCAATGGAAGAAAAATTAATGAAACTACATACGAATCTGTAATGAGTTTTTTCTTTCTTTATATTTTGACTTTTTTTACATCTGCATTGTTACTATCTTTTAGCGGACTTGACTTTTTAACTTGTATATCAGCAGCAGCATCTACCATATCAAATGTTGGTCCAGGACTTGGGCCAATCATTGGACCAGATGGAAATTATGCAATTTTAGATAGCTATTCAAAAATAATATTAATTGCAACTATGTTCTTAGGTAGACTAGAGCTACTCACAATCTTAGTAATACTTCTTCCATCATTCTGGAAGGACTAAATACATCACATTCCTGATACTTTTTGATTAATACTTTTTAGACTATTAGTAATAATATTCTTATTTAAATTTTCGGTATCTTTTATTGAGAAACTACCCTCAATGTCACCATATTCTATAGAATTAATTTTATAAATTTTTCTTTTTTTTAATACCTCATTAGTTTCCAAAAATTCAATACTTATATTGATCTCAAATCTATAGTATTCATCTTTTTTAATTTCATTTATATCAATTGAGGTAACATTGATGCTTAAATTTCCATCAAAACCATCAATTTTAACGTTATTGTTAAACCAATCTCTCACTAACTTTTTTGTAGTTTCTACCTCTGGACCCTCTTCAATATTTGTGAACTTTAAATCCTTAGAAACAGCATTAAATTTAATATTTTCAAAATTTATATTCTCAGATTTAATAAGTTGCTCACTATTCATTTCGCATCCAATGAATAAAACAAATAAAAGTGAGGTTAGATACTTAACCATTTAAGAATACCTTTTTGAGCTACGAGTCTATTTTTTGCTTGAGTAAGTACGATAGACTTTTTCCCTTTTATTACATCTTCGGTCACTTCAGAGCCAATTTTTGCTGGAAGACAGTGCATAAATATAGATTTTTCATCTGTCATAGACATAATTTTATCATTAACTTGAAATTTACTTAATATTTTTTCTTTATCCTCTTTATCATTCATTGAAGTAAATACATCGGTCATTATACAATTAGCTTTTGAAATGATATTTACATCTATTTCAAAATGAAAGTTGATATAATCATTTTCATTAAAATAATCTTTATTTTGTGAATATATTTTTTCATCTGTAAATACGTCAATTTTGGTATTCTTTGTGAAACCTATGACCTCTAATAGACTAAACAAAACATTATTCATGTCACCCATCCAAACAATATTTAAATTATCTATAGTTCCAAAATTTTCTTTTAAAGTATAAATATCTGAAATTGCCTGGCACGGGTGTGATAAATCTGATAGTGCATTAATTATTGGTTTTTTAAAATATTTGTAAGCTAGCTCTAATTTTTTATGGTCAGTAGTTCTAAAAACTAAGTAATCTAAATAACATGACATAACTTCAAATGTGTCCTCATAAGACTCAAATCTATTTAAGTTTAATTCCTCTAATCTAACGTCTATAAAATTACCATTAAGTTGATTAATGCCGACTTGAAATGAAAGTCTAGTTCTTGTAGAGTTTTTTTCAAAAATTAAACCTATATTTTTATTAGTTAGGGTTTGTTCAATTTTACTATCTAAATCTTCAGCAAACTGTAAAATCTTTTCAAAGTCATTTTGATTTAAGTCTGATATATTCAATAAATTTTTCATGTCAAAACTGAACCTTATACCTCAATAATGCTTACTAATAAATTAATTTAAATTCAGAATTTAATTATTTTCAGTCTTTTCTATGTAAACTGACTGGCTTGGGAATGCAAAATTTAACCCAATTTTTTCCACACTATCCTTTATTTTCATTGCCAAATGCTCTTTAATTTCAAGATATTTATCCCAGTCTTTTGTAGATGTAAAACAAATTACTAAAATATCTATTGAACTATCGTTGAATTTCTCAATCCTTACAAACGATTTATAGTTATCATTAACCATAAAATTTTCACTCTTCTTTAAGTAAGTAGATATAGTTTCAGTAAGTCTTTTAATTTGATCTAATGTTGAATTATATTCCAGACCTATCGTCCAATTTATTCTTCTATAATTTCTATTAGTATAATTTAATATTGGCGCCTCAGCAAAAATATAGTTAGGTATGGTTATTGGGGTTGTATCAAATTTTCGAATTAATGTTGACCTAAAACCAATATGTTCAACAGTGCCCTCCGTGTGACCAGGAACTTTAATAACATCGCCTATTTGAAATCTTTTTTCTAATAATATCATAATACCTGAGATTAAATTTTTAAATAAATCTTGAGCACCTAAAGCTACTGCTACTCCAAATAAGCCTAAACCAGCAATAACTGGTCCAATTTTTATACCCCAAACTTCAAGAACTGCAACAATACCTAAAAAAATTATTAAATACTTTAAAGATTTTACAATCCACAGAACTAACCCTTTAGATAAAATACTTTCCAATCTATTAAATAAATTTGAAAAAGGAATTAAAGCTTGATGGATTAACCAAAAAACAAAAATAGTTGATAGTGTGTTATTTATTTTTTGCAAATACAGACCAAGAGTAGACTCGATATCGAAGTATAAAGTTATAGCAAGGAAAACAATTACAATTGGTAAAAGTTTAAAAGGAGGGACCAGAGCCTCAAATAATTTGTCATCAACTTTGTTACCAGTTTTTGAGACAATCTTTTTAACTTTATTTACAAGAACTCTAGCAACAAGACTTCTTATTAATAATGAAATAATAAGAAACGCTATAATAATTGCTAAGTTACCTAGGCTTATACCAAATACACCGTCACTAAAAACTCTTGATATTTGTAAGTAAAAATTTTCGATGAAATTCATAAAATAATATTATACTAGTCTAAAAAAAAAGCCGCATAAAGCGGCTTTTTTTTATACTATTTAAATAAGTGATTACATCATACCGGGCATTCCACCGCCCATTCCACCCATTCCGCCCATGTCAGGCATTGCAGGTGCTGATGATTTGTCCTCAGGTTTGTCAGTAATCATTGCCTCTGTTGTGGTTAATAAGGCTGCAACTGAGACAGCATCAATTAATGCAGTTCTGACGACTTTAGTTGGATCAACAATACCCGCTTTAACTAAGTCACAGAATTTACCAGATTGTGCGTCAAATCCATGAGAATTGTCTTTACTCTCTAGAACTTTACCAGCAATAACAGCACCATCAAAACCTGAGTTCTGAGCTATTTGCTTTAGAGGAGCAGAAAGAGCTTTTCTAACAATATCGACACCATATCTTTGATCGTCATTGTCTACTTTTAAGTTTTTAAGTACACTTGTTGCGTATAAGAGAGCTGTACCACCTCCTGGTAATATACCCTCTTCTACCGCAGCCCTAGTTGCGTGCATAGCATCTTCAACTCTGTCCTTCTTTTCTTTAACTTCAACCTCGGATGCACCACCAACTTTTACTTTTCTTTATCATAATCAGAAGTTGTTTCTTCAATTTGTTTTCTAATTTGATCACATCTCGCCTCAATATCTTTTTTCTTGCCAGCTCCACCAACGATAGTTGAGTTTTCTTTATCAACAACAACTCTTTTGGCTTTACCTAACATGTCCATAGTAACTGACTCAAGTTTAATACCTAAATCTTCACTGATAACTTGGCCACCAGTTAATATAGCGATATCTTCAAGCATAGCTTTTCTTCTATCTCCAAAACCTGGAGCTTTAACAGCAGCTATTTTTAATCCACCCCTTAGTTTATTTACAACTAAAGTTGCTAAAGCTTCGCCCTCAACATCCTCAGAGATAATGAGCAATGGTTTGGTTGACTGAACAACTGATTCCAAAAGTGGTAACATTGGTTGAAGACTTGCTAGCTTTTTTTCGTGCAAAAGGATTAAACAGTCTTCCATTTCTGCCTTCATTTTATCTGCATTAGTTACGAAATAAGGACTTAAGTAGCCTCTATCAAACATCATCCCCTCGACAACATCTAATTCTGTGTCTAGGCTTTTAGCTTCTTCAACTGTAATTACGCCCTCTTTCCCAACTTTTTGCATTGCCTCAGAAATCATTCCGCCAACTTCACCATCACCATTTGAAGCGATAGTGCCAACTTGTTGTACTTCTTTATCTGACTTTACAATTTTAGAGTTTTTTTGGAGCTCAGAAATAATTGCATCAGTAGCAGCATCCATACCCCTTTTTAAATCCATTGGATTTAATCCAGCAGCGACTGCTTTCATTCCTTCGGTAGCTAAAGCTTGACATAGCACTGTCGATGTTGTTGTCCCATCACCAGCAGAGTCATTTGTTTTGTTAGCTACTTCTTTGATCATTTGTGCACCCATATTTTCAAATTTATCGGCTAGTTCGATTTCTTTTGCAACTGTTACTCCATCTTTTGTTGTTCTCGGCGAACCAAAAGATTTATCGATTACAACATTTCTTCCCTTAGGTCCTAATGTTACTTTGACCGCATCAGCTAGTATGTTTATGCCTTTTAGCATCTTTGCTCTAGCGTCTGTGCCAAATTGAATTAATTTTGCTGACATTTATAAAATACCTTTCAATTACTTCTCGATTATTCCCATGATGTCTGACTCCTTCATAATTAAGAGTTCTTTACCATCAATTTTTACTTCTGTACCAGACCATTTACCAAACAAAATTCGATCACCTTTTTTGACATCTAAAGCAACTACTTGTCCGTTTTCATTTCTAGCACCACCGCCTACGGATACTACTTTTCCTTCCATTGGCTTTTCTTGAGCAGTATCAGGAATAATGATACCGCCTTTTGTACGATCTTCTTGTTCAACTCTCTCAACCAAGACTCTATCGTGTAAGGGTTTTAAATTCATTTTTGTACCTCTATATCTAAAATTTAGTTTTTGGCACTCACTTTTATAGAGTGCTAAACTATATATGTAAATGGTAAATATATTTCTGGTTTCAAGTTTAAATAGCCAAAAATTATTAAAAATATTGAAATTTCTCTCTAATTGAATGATTATTCTAATATGCGAAATAACTCAAATTTAAACACTTTAGAGATTATGTTCATGATTTCCAATTTTTTTGAGAGATAGGCAATTAATTTTGTTTGAAAATAATTTTATTAAACAATTGGTGCTAATTGGAGGTGGGCATGCAAATGTACAAATTTTAAAGAAATTATGCATGAACAGAATAAAAGGATTGCATACAATTTTAATTAGTGAACATTTTGAAGCTACTTACTCAGGGATGACGCCTGGGTATATTCATAGAGATTTTAGCTTAGAAGAAATAAGCATTGATCTTCAAAGACTGTGCTTCAATGCAGGAGCAACTTTTATAAAAGATAAAGTAATAAAGTTAGAAACTAACTATAAAAAAGTACTATTACAAAATTATCCATCAATTAACTATGATTTATTATCAATTAATACTGGTTCCATCTCAAATACAAAAGGAATAAAAATAGAAAAATTATCTAAATGTTTTTTTGCTAAACCCATAAGCTCACTAGTAAATAACTTGAGTCAGATTGATCAAATTATAAGTAATAAAAGAAATAGAATTTCAATTATTGGTGGAGGTGTAGCTTCTTATGAATTAGCTTTTAGTTTATTAAGAAGATATGAAAATAATTTAGAAATAAATATTTTTGGAAAAAATATTTTAAAGGAAAAAAATTTAAATAAAAAAACAAAAAAAAACATAAAAAAAATTTCATCCAATTTAGGTATTAAAGAATATTTAGGAGAAGTTGTTTCTATAACTGAAACTCATTTGGTTCTTAATAGTGGAGAAAAATTTGATAGTGATTTAAATTTGCTTTCTTCTGGCGCTAATATTGAAACATGGCTTTCAGAGAGTAATCTAAATAAAGATAAAAATGGGTTTATAACTGTAGATAATAATCTTCTGTCTACTGGCGATAAAAATATATTTGTTACAGGCGATGCCTGTACAGTGGAAGATAATTTTAGACCTAAATCAGGTGTAATGGCAGTCCGTCAAGGACAAGTTTTAAAAGAAAATGTTTTCTCGAAATTAACTGGCATGCCTCTTATAAAATTTAAAGCACAAAAAAACTGGTTATATTTAATTGGCACTCATAAAAATAAAGCATTGTTGAATTACTTTTTCTTATCTTTTCATGGTCGATGGTGCTGGAAACTTAAAGAGTGGATTGATAAAGGGTTTATTAACAAATTTAAATTTACTCATAATTCAAGCATGTCCTTTAAAAACTTTGAATTAAAGAAACCAAAAGAAATTAAGATGTATTGCCAGGGTTGTGGCTCTAAAGTATCAAAAAACACTTTAGTTAATTTTTTAAATGAGGAGAATTCTCATAGTGATTTACCTGACTCATCAATAATAAATACAAATTCTAAATCTTTATTACAAAGTATAGATCACATAAAGTTATTTACATCACTTAACCCTTTTGATTTTGGAATTATTAGTTATCTACATTCTCAAAATGATATTTTATCAAGTGGGGGTTCGGTAAAAACTATAAGTGTTTCACAGGCCCTACCGTTCTCTGATGGAATTATAGAGAGTTTTTTCATGGAATATTTTATGAGAGGTATAAAATCAGAAGCGATAAAAGATGGTGCAATAATTGCATCAGGGCACAGCTATCAATCAATAGAACCTGGAATTACAATTACAATGAATGGCTCATATGACAAACAAATTACAAAAAGCCAAGCACAAGAGAGTGAACTAATATATCTTTCAAAGCCTTTAGGCACAGGATATCTCTTAGCTGCTTATTTTAATAATTCAGAACTTTTATCAAGTTTTGATTTTCAAAAATTGATGACATGGATGAAAAAAGGAAATAAAAAAATATCTGAAATATCAAAAAGTTTTAAAAGCAAAATTACAACAGATATAAGTGGTTTTGGATTAGCATCGCATTTATCAGATATTTGCAAATCTTCAGGATTATCTGCTGAAATTAAACTGAATGAAGAAATACTTATTAACAAAAATATTGAGATTTTAAATAAATTTAAAAGCACAGGTTTTGAAAATAATTATTCATCCTCAGCAAATGAAATCTCAATATCTGATAATAATAAATTACAAAACATACTTTATGACCCTCAAACAAATGGGCCCCTTTTGATATCTATTGAGAAAGAAGATCAAATTAAATTTGAAAAAGAGTTTCAATCAGTAATTGGATTCAGTCCTATATTACTAGGACAGTTTAGAGAGCACAAAAATAAGTTAATTGATGTAATTAATTAATCGACTTCACTTTCTAAACTTTTTTTTGAATAAAATAATCATAATTATTACAAAAGCGATAAAACCCAGGGGAATTAAGTATTCTGGTTGAGCTATTAAAGAAAAATTTAACTCTGTTTTGTTTATAAATATCTCTTCTAATCCCTGTCCTATACTACTAAAGATAAATGACCCTGGGGCTAGCCCAAACAAAGTAGTAAAAAAAAACTTTTTATTGTTTGCGCCAAGGCCTGCTAAGATGAGATTCTGAACAAAAAAAGGTGCTGCTGGAACAATACGAATTAATATCATTAACTCTAAGTCATTTTCATTAAAATAATTTTCTATATAGGTGTATTTATTTAAAAATTTATGTTTGATAAATTCTAAGAAAAAAAATTTTACTATTATAAAAATTCCAAAAGCACCAAGTGTTCCGCCAATTATAGATATTGCTCCACCTATCCATGTTCCAAATAAAAATCCATTTATCATTGATAAGATAGAGGCTAATGGAAAGTTACATAAAATTAAAAAGCTATACAAAGCTATAAATGTAAATATTGATAATAAGAAATTCTCAGATATAAAGTCTCGGATGAATTCCAAGTTAGAGAAAAAGGTTTCAAGTTGAAAAAAGTCTTTATTTAAATAATATGTTATCCATAAAATTGAAAAAAATATTATTGAAAATAAAATTAATAATTTTTTTGATAATTTCACTATATAAGTAGCATTTCTAGTGATGGTAAAATTGAATTTAATTGAAATCCTAAAGATTGAATAGAACCATTAAAAATTAAAATACCTGTTAATAGTAAAATAATACCAGTGATAAATTGAAAATAACGAATATATTTATTTAAAAAACTAGTCATGATCAATATTTTACTCATCATTAATCCTACAATTATAAAAGGAACTGCCAAACCAATTGAGTAAAAAGATAATAATATAATTCCGTTAACACTATCCTTAATAGCAACAGCTAATACAGATCCTAAAATTGGTCCAATGCATGGACTCCAGCCAAATGCAAAAGCTACTCCAATTATAAATGGAAAAAAATGATTATTTTGAAAACCTTGTAAGTGGAACTTACGCTCAAAATCTAAAAAAGGAATTTTAATTATTCCAATAAAATATAGTCCCAAAATAACTATTAATATTCCTGATATAAAATTTAGTTGCCTTTTAAAATCAAAAAATATGTCACTCAAAAAATCAATAGAGGCACCCATGATTATAAAGACAAAAGAAAAACCAAGAGTAAATAATACAATATGAGGTAATAACTTTAGTGTGTTCGCTGCTGATGAATTTTGTAAATCTGCAAAAGATTTGCCAACAATATATGATATAAATCCTGGAACTATAGGTAGTACGCAAGGCGAGAGAAAACTTAGAATACCAGCTAAAAAAGCTATAGTTAGAGGGATATCTTGAACCATGAAATTATAGTAACATTATACTATCCATACAATAACACAGATGTTTGATCGCCAAATTCAAAATTTCACCCAAAAGCCATTAATAATAATAGCTAAACTTTTTTTAAAATTTTTAAAACCTAATCAAATGACAATATTAGGTTTCATATTAGGTTTTTTTATGTGTATTTTAATTTTTTTTCAGTTCTATTTTACTGCACTAGCACTCTTACTTTTAAACAGGTTTTGTGATGGCTTAGATGGAACAATGGCTAGAATAACAACCCCCACTCCTTTGGGT
>LULE01000339.1_pt1 | contig 42809 bp, 43 predicted proteins | sample 728231 | NCBI WGS metagenome assembly LULE01 (sample SAMN03860297, study PRJNA289734) | marine metagenome | biome: seawater column; feature: ocean; material: water; isolation source: Red Sea water column Station 192 - depth 10m | place: Saudi Arabia: Red Sea | collected 2011-10-15 | depth 10 m | reverse complement strand
TTTCAAATTCAAATTTTTTTAATCTCAATATGAAATCTTCAATATGTGACTCTCCAGAGGCTGTTTGTGCAGATGAAGCCCAATCTAAGGGAGCACCAAGTTCAGTTGAAATGGCTTGGGTCATCTCATTAAATCTTCTCTTGTAAATCTTTAAGAGTTTTTCAAGTAAAGTTATTCTTTCCTCTACAGAGGTATTTTTCCATGAAGTAAAAGCATTTTTTGCCGCTACTACAGCCTTGTTAGTGTCATCTTCATTACCTAAAGATATAGTTACATAAGGTTCTTCTGTAGCTGGATTGATTACATTAAAATCTGAGTTTTTTGATGGAGATACCCATTCACCATTTATATAAAATTTTCTTTTATCAAGCATATTTCAGATTATAACCATAAATAAACAGTTGGTCGATTTATTATATTTCATATTTATTTTTCAAGAGATCCATTTTGAACATATTTTAAAATACGAACCACTTGTTCATTATTAGACACTACAGCAGAAGCTGCTGCATCTACCTCTTTTAAAGCATGTTGATGATCATCACTATGTATAATAATAATTGATTTGTTTAGAGCCGAAGCATATCCAGCATCAAAAGCAGCATTCCATTGTTTGTATTTTTCGCCAAATTTTACAATTACTACATCGCTATCCTTTATAGCTTTTTTTGTACGAATAGAATTAATATTGGCACCTTTATTATCTTTCCAAAAATTTTTATCTTCAGGTCCTAATATTTCTACTCCACAATTATCAGAATTTTCATGATTGGTTACAGGAGAGAAAAATTGAGTCTTCAAATTAGCTGAATTACACAATTGAATTAAATCTTCACGCCAATTAGTGTGAATTTCTCCAGCTAAATAAACTTTAATCATAGTTTTAAGTGGTGAGCCCAGCAGGATTCGAACCTGCGACACCCTGATTAAAAGTCAGGTGCTCTACCGGCTGAGCTATGGGCCCGTGTAGAATAATTGTGAACATTTCAAATTTTTGCCAAGAAATCAAGGACTGGTTTTGGTACACTTTTGGAAATATCCCCACCCAACTTGTGTATCTCTTTTATAAATCTTGATGATATAAAATGATATTTTTCTGAAGACATTAAAAAAATAGTTTCAATATCTTTATCGATTGATCTATTCATACCAGTCATTAAAAATTCATACTCAAAATCTGAAACAGCTCTTAAACCTCGAATAATTAATGAAGCATTTTTTGATTTTACATAGTGTACTAGTAAATTATCAAATTTTTCTACTTTAATTTTTGATAAATCTTTTTCTGGAAGAGATGAGATTGATTGATTGATTAAATTTAATCTATCATCAATAGATATTAGGTGATTTTTAGACTTATTATTTGAAACAGCTATAACTAATTCATCAACTACACTTAAACTCCTTTGAATAATATCAAGATGTCCATAAGTGATTGGATCGAATGAACCGGGATATATACCAATTTTTGACATTTTAATCTTCTAACCTTGCTACAGAGACAATTTTTTCATTTGCATCTACTTTAAATACAGAGACACCTTGGGAAACTCTTCCAACTACTCTGATGTTATCTCCAACATTACACCTTAATAATTTACCAGTATCTGAAATTAAAGCTATATTATCATCCAAATTTACTTTTAATGATTGAATAACTCTTCCATTTTTAGGGGTAACAGTAATATTAGTAACTCCCGATCCACCTCTATTAGTAATTCTGTATTCATAAGCAGAACTTAACTTACCATAACCATTTTCGGTAATTGATAAGAGATATTCTTCTGTATTTGCAAGTTCTTTAAATTTATTGTTTATTTTTGATATATCTTTTTTAGCCTCATTTTTTGCTTTTAAATAGGACTCTCTAACATCTATAGATATTTTATTATGAAGTAAACTGCATACAGATACAACTTTATCATCTTTAGCTAGTTTAATTCCCCTTACACCTGCAGAGCCTAATCCTGAAAACTCTCTTAAATCTTTTGTAGCAAATCTGATTGATTTACCATTTGTTGTTGCAAGCTGTACATCATCATTTTCTATAACAGAAATTACACCAATTAACCTATCTCCTGTTTTAAGTTTAATAGCAGTCTTACCTGTTCTAGATAATTTTCTTGAACCACTCATTGCAACATCTTTTAGTTTATTTTTTCTAATGTTCCCAAGGCTAGTAGCAAAAACTAAATTATAATTCTCAAAATCATCAATATCTTTTGGCAATGTAAGAATAGAAGAAATTTTTTCGTTTTTTGTTATTGGAATAAGATTGACTATTGCTTTTCCCCTCGATGTAGGTGTGCCAGCAGGTAATTCATAGGCTTTCATAGAATAAACTTTTCCAACTGAAGTAAAAAATAATATTGTATCACGAGTAGTGGCTGCAAATACTTGTTCAAGAAAATCTTCATCTCGTGTAGTCATAGCTTTTTTACCTTTACCACCTCTTTTTTGAACTTTGTAAGAGGATTTTAGAACTCTTTTTATATAACCTTGATGGGAAACTGTGACTACAACATCCTCTTCTATTATTAGATCTTCCGTATCTATGTCTTCAATATCATGTTTTTGAATTTCAGTTTTTCGAACTGTAGAAAAATTATCTTTAATTTCTGTCAATTCACTTTTTAATACTTTTAATAGTTGCTTATCTGAGTTTAATATTTTGAGATATGTATTAATATCTTCTACAAGTGATTTTAAATTATTAAATAAATCATCTCTTTCTAAAGCTGTTAACTTTTGAAGTCTTAATTCTAGAATAGCCTTAGCTTGTTCCTCATCTAACAGAATCTTAGATCCAGATAATTTAAAAGAAGGGTTTATTAACCTAATGTATTGAGTAACATTGGATTTTAGTGTCCATTTTGTTGATAATAATTTTTCTTTAGCCTCTAATGGAGTTTTAGATTTTTTAATAAGGGTAATTACTGCATCAATATTATTAACAGCAATTGATAATCCAATTAAAATGTTAGCTTTTTCTCTTGCTTTGTTAAGTTTATATACAGTTCTTTTTGTAATAACATCTTTTCTAAAATTAATAAAATAAGTGAGGCCATCTTTTAAATTAAGCGTTAAAGGCTTAGTCTCTTTCAATGCAAGCATATTACTGCTGAATGAGGTTTTTAAGGGAGTATATTGAAATAGCTGATTTTTTATTATTTCAGGCACAGCAGATGATTTTAATTCAACTACAATTCTAACGCCCTCTTTATTCGACTCATCACGAATATCGTTTATACCCTCTATTGTTTTATTGTTAACTACGTCAGCAATACGCTCTAAAAGTTTTGACTTATTTTGCAAGTAAGGAATTTCTGTAATTATAATTGCATTTCTACTCTTAATTTTTTCTTCATGAAGTTTAGATAAGACTGTAACGCTTCCCCTACCTGTTTCATACATTGAGCTTAGACCAGCAGTACCAGATATAATTCCTCCAGTTGGAAAATCTGGCCCTTTAACGATCTTATGAAGTTGTTTAGAAGTTGTATCTGGTTCATCTACTAGAAGTAAAGTAGCGTCTATAATTTCACCAAGATTATGAGGAGGAATATTTGTTGCCATTCCTACTGCAATACCACTGGCACCATTTACAAAAATATTTGGAAATCTTGATGGTAAAACTTTAGGTTCTGTTAATGTCTCATCGTAATTTGCTCTAAGTTGAACTGTTTCATACTCTAATTCTTCTAACATAAAAGATGAGATTTTATCTAATCTAGCTTCGGTGTAACGCATAGCTGCAGCAGGATCTCCGTCCATAGAACCATAATTTCCCTGGCCATCTATTAAGGGGAGACGCATTGTAAAATCTTGTGCCATTCTAACCATAGACTCATATATTGCAGAGTCACCATGAGGGTGATATTTACCCATAACATCTCCAACTATTCTTGCAGATTTTTTATAAGGTTTGTTGTGATGGTACGAAGACTCATACATAGAGTAAAGTATTCTTCTGTGAACTGGTTTTAATCCATCCCTAACGTCGGGTAAAGCTCTAGAGACTATGACACTCATAGCATAATCTAAATAACTTTTTTCTAATTCATCTGTAATATCTATGTTTGGATATATTTTAGTATCCAAAACATCTAACTGTTTTGCTTTAGTTTTTTTCTTTTTAGCCAATGATTTTTTTAAAAAGGAATGTCATCATCGAGTTGTTCAGCTGTAGATGTTTCTGAACCACCCATTGCTTCATCTGCTGCTGAGTCTAATTGATTACTATTATTTTCATCACTAACAGATGATTGAGAACGAGTATCTAACATCGTTAATACTCCAGAATAATTTGGAATAACTACTTCAGTGGTGTATTTATCAACACCATTATTATCAGTCCATTTCCTTGTTTGAAGTTGACCTTCTATGTATATCTTTGAACCTTTCCTTAAATATTTTTCACAAATATCAGCTAACTTATCATTAAAAACAACAACTCTGTGCCATTCAGTCTTATCCTCTAACTGTTGAGTATCTTTGTTTCGGTATTTCGTAGAGGTAGCGATTGAAAAACTCGCAAGTCTCGATCCAGCTGTTGTAGCTCTAATATCAGGATCTTTACCTAAGTTACCTAGAAGAATTACTTTATTTACTGATCCAGCCATGAATATTTTTATTAAAAGGTAATATTAATATATATTAAAAGCCCTTTAATTGATATCTAATTTAATGGATAAACATTCACCACTTACTCACATTATTGTTCATAATGCCCATGAACATAATTTAAAAAATATAAATTTAAATTTACCAAAAAACAAACTCGTTGTAATAACTGGTGTGAGTGGGTCTGGCAAATCAACATTAGCCTTCGATACAATTTATGCAGAAGGACAGAGAAAGTATATCGAATCACTAAGTGCTTATGCCCGTCAGTTTTTAGATATGATGGATAAACCCAAGGTTGATAAAATAGAAGGTTTATCTCCTGCTATTTCAATCGATCAAAAAACAACTTCCAAAAACCCTAGATCAACTGTAGGAACAGTAACTGAAATTTATGATTATCTAAGGGTTCTATTCTCAAGAGTTGGTGTACCCTACTCACCCGCAACTGGAAAACCAATCAAAGGCTTAACTAGCTCAGAAATGATAGATGAAGTTAAGTTAAAATTTAATTCAAAAAAAATAATGATTATGTCTCCATTAATTAAAGGGAGAAAAGGAGAGTATAAAAAACTCTTTGAGGAATATTTTAAAAAAGGTTACGAGAGATTTTTGATTAATAACAAACTTTATCAAAAAGAAGATCTACCTGAATTAAGCAAAAATTTTAAACATTCTATAAGTGTTGTAATTGATAGAATAATACCATCAAAAGATAATAGAGATAGATTAGCAAATAGTATTGAAATTAGTTTAAAAGAAAGTGAAGGAAGTGTAGAGGTATTTAATATTGATGATAATGAAATAATTACATTGTCTGATAAATTCATGTGTCCCGTAAGCGGATTTAGTATTGATGAGATAGAACCCAGATTATTTAGTTTTAATAATCCATATGGAGCTTGTAAAACATGTGACGGTCTTGGTGAGATAGATACATTTGATGAAGATATATTGATACCAGATAAAAATTTATCATTTAATGATGGAGCAATAAATTTTTGGTCAGAAAGATCAAAATCACGAATATTTCCAAAGCTAAAAAAAATGTTTAATGCAAAAAAATTAGAAAATGTTATTTGGTCTAAAATACCTAAATCTTTTCAAAATGAGGTTCTTTTTGGTGGAAGACAATTTGATGGTTTAATAAATATTATGGACGATATCTATGATGGCTCTTCAAGTTGGTGGAGGCAATGGGAGCTTGAAAAATTTAGAAACTCAAAAACTTGTAATGACTGTAATGGAAAAAGACTTAATGAAAAAGCACTATGTGTTAAGATTAATAACATAACTATTTCTGACTTTACTTCTCTAAGCATAGCTAATTCTTTGAAGTGGATTAATGAATTTGAAAATGAATTAAATGATCAGGAAAAACTAATAGCAGCTCCATTAAAAAAAGAAATCTTTTCTAGATTAAATTTTTTAAATGAAGTTGGTTTGAATTACCTAAGTTTATCGAGAAAAAGTTCTACTCTATCTGGTGGAGAGTCTCAAAGAATTCGATTAGCAAGTCAAATTGGGTCTGGTTTAACTGGAGTTACATATGTATTAGATGAACCTTCAATAGGACTTCATCAAAGAGATAATCAAAAACTTATAAATACTCTCAAGAATTTAAGAGATTTAGGTAACACAATAATAGTCGTTGAGCATGATGAGGATATTATAAGAGAGGCAGATTATGTAGTTGATATCGGTAAGCATGCGGGTATCAATGGTGGATCTATTGTAGCTAACGGAGAATTCAACAAAATACTAAATAGTAAAGATAGTTTAACTAGTAGCTATATAAGGGGTTTAATTGGTAGGTATCCACCCACTCTTAATAAAAATCCATCAAAACAATTTATTGAAATTAAAAAGGCAAATGGGAATAATTTAAAAGATGTGAGTGTAAAATTTCCTTTAAGTAAGTTTATAACTATTACTGGTGTTTCTGGAAGTGGAAAGTCAACATTAATTAATGAGACTTTGTATGGAGCTACTAATAACAGAATTTATGAAAAAATTATAAAAACACTCCCTTATGAGGACATTAAAGGTATAGAAAATATTGATAAAGTTATAAATATCGATCAATCACCGATTGGAAGAACACCTAGATCAAACCCAGCTACTTATGTTGGGCTTTTTACGCCAATAAGAGAATGGTTTGCAAATTTACCAGAAGCTAAAGTTAAAGGTTTTAAACCTGGTAGATTTTCATTTAATGTTAAAGGAGGTAGGTGTGAGAGTTGTGAGGGTGATGGATTAAAAAAAATTGAAATGCATTTTTTAGCACCTGTATATGTTAAATGTGAAGTTTGTAACGGAAAAAGATATAATAAGGAAACATTAAGTATTCAATATAATAAAAAAAATATTAATGATATATTATCAATGACAGTAGATGATGCTGAAGAATTTTTTATTAATAATCCACAAGTATATTCAAAGCTTAAAACACTAAAAGATGTTGGTTTAGGGTATATTTCTATTGGTCAATCAGCAACAACACTATCCGGTGGAGAAGCTCAAAGGATTAAACTTTCTAAAGAATTATCGAAACGTCAAACTGGAAAAACACTTTATATTTTAGACGAACCTACAACTGGACTTCACTTTGATGATATAAAAAAACTTTTAGAGATACTTCATAAATTAGTGTCTTACGGAAATACTGTAATTGTAATAGAACACAACTTAGATGTTATTAACACGAGTGATTGGATTATAGATTTAGGACCTGAGGGTGGAGAAAAAGGTGGGAATATTTTATTTGAAGGTAAACCAAAGGATCTAATTAAGAATAAAAATAATCAAACAGGTATTTATTTAAGAAAATATCAAGAGTCTCTTGCTTTAAGCACTGCTTCATAATTTAAATCCCCCACTATTCCAAGCACAAGAAATAAAGAGGAAAAAGTTCCAATCAAAACCCCAAAAATAAAAACTATTGGCATTTCAGTTAAATTGACAGGTGCAAGAAAAACTAGACATAATAATGCCAAAATAGTTGTGAAACTTGTCAATATAGTTCTTCGAAGATTTAATTTAATTGAGTTGTTAACATTAGTTTCAAAATTATCTTTATTTTCCTCGTTTGAAGTTAAACTTCTAAGTCGATCAAATAAAACTATAGTATCGTTTATGCTGTAACCTGCAATTAGTAGCAAAGCTGCGATCATTGTTAAATTAAATTCAATATTAAATAATGACATAAAGCCTATAGCTACAAAAACGTCATGTAATAATGCGAATATACCTGATGCTGCAAACTGCCAATCAAACCTTATCCAAACATAAACAGCTATTACCAACAAAGAAGATGCTAAAGCATAAATAGAATTTTTTATAAGTTCTTCACTAAAAGTTGGTTCTATATACTCAGAGAGTAATATTTCAATATCCGGGTTTTGATCAATTAGATTTTTTATTTCTTCAATAAAAACAGGATTATTATCACCTGACTCTATTCTGATACTGAAAACATCACTGCCAACCTCTCTTTTAATTAAGACTTCTCTGTCAGAGTCTATAAAATCAAAGTATTCATTAAGCTGATTAGTTGTTAAGTTTGATTTTACCTCAAAGTTCAATCCACCTTTAAAATCAATTCCTAAATTCAATCCTTTAAAAAAAATAATAATAATTGTTAGTATTATAAGAGTAAGGGAGACTAAATAAGATTTATTTTTAAAAGAGTAAAAATTAATCATCTTTGAAGTCCAAGGTATTTTATTGAAGTTATATTAATAAATAATTTTAGTATTATGTAAGTAACTATTAGAGAGGATATAATTCCAATAATTAAAGAAATTGAAAAACCTCTAATAGGCCCAAAACCAAAAGCAAATAAAAAAATAGCTGCGAATAATGTTGTTAAATTAGAGTCAAGAATAGTTACATAAGCAGAATTGAAACCATGATTTTTAGGATCTTCGATATTATGTTTAAAATTTTCTCGAATTCTTTCAAATATTAAAACATTTGCATCTACACACATTCCTATTGTTAATACTATTCCAATAACACCAGGTAGAGTTAATGTTGTGTTTAATAAGGACATCATTGCAAAAAGTAAAGACAGACAACTAATAATTGTGATAACTGTAAAAAATCCTGAAATTTTATAATAAATAATCATAAAAAGAGTAATAGCTATAAGAGCTATTATTGATGCTAACACTCCCTTCTCTACGCCTTCTTGTCCAAGAGTCGGGCCTATTTGTTTTTCTTGAATTATTTTTATTTGAGTTGGTAAAGATCCAGACTTTAAAATGATTGCAAGATTATTAGCAGTTTCATTTGTAAAACCTCCAGATATTTGACCACTACCGCCAGTAATTGACTCTCTTATAACGGGAGCAGTAATTAAAGAACCGTCAAGAACTATTGCAAATCTAGAACCAACATTTTCAGAAGTCATTTTCGCAAAAAGATCTGAACCTTCTTTATTAAAAGAAAAAGCAACGACTGGTTCATTTTGATTATATTGAAGTGACGCATCTTGAATAAAGTCACCAGTTATATTTGGAATTTCTTGAACTCTAACTTGTTCACCAGTTTCTTCATTTATAAAAGTCTTAGAACCAACCATATTATTTTTTTCTAGGTGCAATGTTAATTTAGCTGTTTTAGAGATTACTTCTTTGACGTTATTATCCAAATCACCAGGTATTTCTAATAAAATTTTATTTAATCCTACTTTTTGTATAGATAATTCTTTATTACCAAGAAAATCAACTCTTGACCTTACAATTTCGACTGCATTTAAAGTCATATCTGACAATGATTTATTAAAACTTTGTTTAGAAAAAATATAACTATTTTCCTTATCTGATTTTTCATTAATTTCTAAACCTAAATTTTGTATAACAATATTTGTAAGAGCATCTAAATTTTGGTTTTTAGATATTACAATTTCTCCATTATCTATATCGGATGAAATAGAATAAGTATTTTCAATATATTGAGATGTTTTAACTAAAAGATTGTTAAGATATTCTTCTTCATTCAATTCTAGTAAATATGAAAACCCTCCCTGAATATCTAATCCAAAATTAATTTTGTTATCAGATATTTGACTTTCAAAATTAGGTTTAATAAAGATATAGCTTCCTATTAACAGTAATAAAGATACCCATAATCTCCACTGTTTAAAAATAATCATTATGTTAATTTAGTTTATTAAGGCTATTTAGCTGCTATATCAGCTATCATACCCTTAGCTACTTTGACTTGTACGTTATCTGCTATTTCTACAGAGAGAGTACCATCATCATTTACATAATGGATGTTGCCTATAATTCCGCCTTGGGTCACAACTCGATCACCTTTTTTTAAATTTGCGATCATATTTTTGTGATCTTTTAATTTCTTTTGTTGGGGCCTAATAAGTAAAAAGTAGAAAACGACAAAAATTAATATAAGTGGTAGAATTCCTGCAAGTTGTTCCATGATTTAAATCCTTTAAATTAATAAAATAAGCACTAAAATCTCACAATCATCAATGAAGTCAACATAAAATTGAAAAATAAATATTTACTCTGCTGGAATAGATCAAAAAATTCTTTAGATAAAATACCATTCAATAAAGTCCTTGATTTAAAGCTTTTGTATGGTGTTGATAAACAAATAAAAAAAATAGAGGAAAATACAAAAAACTTTTTAGAGGGTTTAGCTTTTAATCATGGTCTTTTATGGGGTGTACGTGGAAGTGGCAAAAGTAGTATTATAAGAGGTATATTAAAAAATTATGCTCATAAATATGATAAATTTGAAACATTAGAAATTAATAGTGAAGATTTATCAGATTTACCAAATATTTTTTTAAATTATAAGTTCGACAAAAAAATCATAATATTTATTGACGATCTATCATTTGAACAAAATGATAGGAGGTATATTCAATTTAAATCGTTTCTTGAAGGATCTTTTTACAACTCAAACTACGAATTTCTAGTATATGTCACAAGTAACAGAAGGCATTTAATGAAGAGAGATATGTTAGATAATGAGAGATCATCTGCTATATCTCAAGATGAGGGAATTGAAGAAAAATTATCTTTATCTGATCGATTTGGATTATGGATTAGTTTTCATAACTTAAGTAAAAAAGATTTTATCTTAATAATTAAAAATTATTGTAAATTTTATAAAATAGAATTTGATAATGAGATTGAAAATAGTGCACTCAAATGGATCTTTTCAAGAGGAAATAGAACAGGTAGGTCTGCTTACCAATTTTTTAAATATTATTGTTCTAGTAAGAATATAATTATTTAGAGATTTTATCTAAATTCCCTAGATATGGTTTTAAAACTTGTGGAATACTTATACTGCCATCTTCATTTTGATAGTTTTCCAAAATTGCAATTAATGTTCTCCCTACTGCAAGACCAGATCCATTTAGGGTGTGAACAAATTTGTTTTGATCTGTATCTTTATAACGAGCATTCATTCTCCTAGCTTGAAAAGAATTACAATTACTGCAGGAAGATATCTCTCTATATTTTCCCTCACCAGGTAACCACACTTCAATATCATAAGTTTTTTCTGCTGAAAAGCCCATATCACCAGAGGATAATAAAATAATTTGATAAGGAATTTTTAAATCATCTAATATAGAAGTTGCACAATTTAACATCCTTTCCAACTCTTTTTCTGATTCATCCTCTTTAGTTATGCTTACTAATTCGACTTTAGAAAATTGATGCTGTCTTATCATTCCCCTTGTATCTCTTCCAGCTGCTCCAGCTTCAGATCTGTAACATGGTGTCCAAGCTGTGTACCTCAGGGGCAAATTTTTATCAGATACGATTGTATCTAATACTAAATTAGTCAAAGGTACCTCAGCAGTTGGTATCAACCAATGATTTGTGTTAGTTTTAAATAAATCTTCTGAAAATTTTGGCAATTGCCCAGTTCCATAAGCTGCAGCATCTCTAACTAAATTAGGTGGATTAATTTCTGTGTAATCAAATTCATTTGTGTGTTTATCCAACATAAAATTAGCTATAGCTCTTTCTAATTGAGCTATCTTTTTCTTTAAATATACAAACCTTGTGCCTGATACTTTTCCAGCTTGCTCAAAATCAATCATTTCTAAATTCTCTCCAAGTTCATAGTGGGATTTCGGTGTAAAACTAAATGAAGGAATTTTTCCGACTTGTTTTATTAATTTGTTTGAGGTTTCATCTTTTCCCACAGGTACATCTTTATGTGGGAGGTTTGGCAGACTAGATAAATTATTTTTTAATTGCTCATCTATTATTGAAATATCGTTTTCTAGTTCATCAATCTTGTTTTTAATTAATTGTACCTTTTTTTGTAAGTCAGCTTTCTCACCTTCGTTAAGATTTGCAAAAGAAGATGATAAATTCTTTCTCTCTGCTCTTAATTCTTGAGATTTAGTTAAAATGTCTCTTTTTTTTTTATCAAGAGAGATAATTTCATTTGATTTTGGATCAATAAATCTCTTTTTTAACAATTCATCAAATAAATCAGGATTTTCTCTTATAAATGTAATATCATGCATGACAATTTCTATTAATTATTCTCATCCTTATTAATCTGTCGCTTAGCCATAAATTTAGATACAAGGATAGATATTTCATACAAAATTATTATAGGTAACGCTAGAGAAATTTGTGAAAATGGATCAGGTGGTGTTACTATTGCAGCAAATACAAATGACAAAACAATTGCATATTTTCTAAATGAAATTAATTGACTTATTGTGAGCACACCAAATTTAACAAGTAAAAGTAAAATAACAGGTAATTGAAAAGCAAGTCCAAAAGCAAAAATAAATGTCATCATAAGTGACAAATATTCATTCATTTTTGCTTGAAGAGTAATATTGATACCGTCTGCTTGTGAGGTTTGAAAACTTAAAAAAAACTTCCAAGCTATGGGTGATATCACGTAATATACAACAGCAGCACCTAAAACAAACAAAAATGGGATAGCAATTAAAGTTGGTAATGAAATTTGTTTCTCTTTTTTAAGTAACCCTGGGGATACAAAAGACCAAATCTGAATGGATAAAAAAGGAAATGAAATAAAAGCAGATGTAAAAAAAGCAACTTTAACGTTTGTTAAAAAAGCCTCTTGAAGAGCTGTATAAATTAATCCATTGCCATCTCCTAATATTGAAGTTAATGGTTTAGCAAGGAATTCAAATATTGATTGAGAAAAATAAAAAGAAACTATAAATGCAATAATGAAGAAAATTATGACATAAATTAGTTTTTGTCTTAATTCCTTTATATGATCGAAGAAATTCATTGAACTTTCAACTTCGGTCATTTTTTTCACCTTTCATTATTTCATCATTACTTTTTTCAATAAATTCGTCTAATTCTTTTCCTTCTTTTACAATTGACTCTTTTGTATCTAAAATATCCTTTTTAATATCTTTCACCTCCTCTAAATGAGATATCTCATTTACAGTAGATTTAAACTCTCTAGAAATTTTTCCTAGGCCTGAGGTTATTCCTTTAATAAATTTAATAACAGTTGGTATTTCCTTAGGTCCTACAACTATTACAGTTATGATTAGGATGATGGATATCTCCATCCAACCTAAAGAAAACATTACTGGTCCTTATTTTGATTGTCTTTATTGTCTTGATCTGGGTTTGCAGGTTTTTCATCTTCAGCCATGTTACTCTTGAAAGACTTAATTCCTTTTGCCATATCTGCCATTAAAGATGGTATTTTACCTTTTCCAAATAATAAAAGAACGATAATTAAAACAATTATCCAATGCCATATGCTAAATGTACCCATTTTTGTAATCTACTACATTATTGATGTCTTATCTAGGAAAAATAAATACGTGGTTTAGATCTAGTGAAAAAGAAACTGAACTAGCAGGAGCAGGTAAAAACTCTCCAATTAACTTGCTATGTATGTGGTGTTTTTTATTATTGCTATCATTCACTGTCATATGAATCATGGCGCTATTTCCAAGAAATTTAGAGTCAACAACAACTCCTGAGTTAGGACTTGTCAAAGGAGACTTTTCAACATTCAATTTAATAGCCTCAGGTCTAACTACTACATTTACTTGTTGGTTATCTTTAAAGTCTTTTGTATCTAGTATACCTAAAGGAGTTTCACATTTATTATTTAAAATCTTTGTCTTAAAAATATTAACCTCTCCAAACAAAGAGGCAACATAAACATTAGAAGGATTAAAGTAGATTTCACGAGGTTTTCCTATCTGAACTATTCTTCCCTCTTCTGCATTGTGTGTTACAACAATAGCAGAGGAGTCCAAGCTATTGATTAAGTGTAGTGTGTCATCAATAATTTCCTTTTTTAAATTAGTATCTAAATCGGAAAATGGTTCATCTAAAAGTAATAGTCGTGGTTGAACAGCTATTGACCTTGCTAATGCTACTCTTTGCTGTTCTCCTCCACTAAGAGCATGAGGATATTTATCCAGAAAATTTTCAACTTTCGCTAATTTTATTACTTGTTCAATTAATTGTTTTTTATTTACTTTAGTGCTTGCTGCAAAACTAATATTTTCTTTTACGTTCATATGAGGAAATAATGCAAAGTCTTGAAAAACATAAGAGATTGATCTTTGCTCAGGGGGAGTATTAAATTTTTCATTTGCAACTAATTTACCCTCAAAAGATATTTGCCCCTTTTGAATTTCTTCCAAACCAGCTATTAATCGAATTAAAGTAGTTTTTCCACAGCCAGAGGGACCCAAAATGGAAACAATCGAATTATGCTCTATTGAAAAACTAAGTTTATTTATAGCATTTATCTCACCGAAAGAATGGTGAAGATCTCTCACATCAAGTATCATTATTTTGCGTTAATTGACTTTTTGAAAACTCATCGAGAGTTTCTGCTTGATCGTCATCATCTATGAAGGCTTCATCCTTATTTAAATCATCTGAAACCTCTTGGATATTCATTGAAGCAAAATTTTCATCCAATATTCCAGAGTTTTTCATTTCCTCTATTCCAGGAAGATTATCTAGTGTGCCTAAACCAAAATGTAAAAGAAAGTCTTCAGTAGTGCCCCAAAGAATAGGTCTACCTGGAACTTCTTTTCGACCTCCTGGTGCTATCCAGCCAAACTCCATTAATTGATCAAATATTCCTTGCCCTATCACAACTCCTCTAATACTTTCAATTTCTGATTTTGTTATAGGTTGATGGTAAACAACTATAGCCAATGTCTCTATTGCTTGTTTTGAAAGTCTCTTTTGTATTTCTTTTTTTTCATGAAAGATCTCACTGACTTCTGTATTTGTTAAGAAAATCCACTTATTTGATATTTTTTTTAAATTTATACCTCTATGTTGATAAGCAGTCTCTAAATTAGACATGACTTCAGAAATATCCTCATGAATATCCAGTCTTTTTTTAATTTCATTTTCTGAAACTGGCTTACTTGATGCAAATATTAAAGCTTCAATTTTTTGTGAAGTTTCACTCATCTTTTTTTAAATATATATCAGAAAATGGCAAAGATTGCTTAATTACTATTTTTTTTTCTTCATTTTTATCTTCTTTTGCCATGTGAAGGCTGGCATTAAATGTGCTAGAAAAAAATGATTTATTCAAAATATCCGATTTTAAATTATCAGGTAGTAAACTCTTCAATGTAAACCAATCTTGGTTAGATAGAATTTCCTTAGAAATTACGTTTTGACCATCCTTGATCGTAAATAATTTAGTAGAGCTAAACTTTAAAGTATATTGTTGATTTCTTTTATGAATATTTGCATAAGCTTTTAAAAGATCAATGAGCTTGTCTTTAATTACAAAGTTTTTTTCAATTTTTAATTTATGTTTTTGTGTATTTGGAAAGAATTCCTGTTTGAATTTAGGAAGCTCGAATAACTTAATACTATTTTTATTTACAAGTTCTAATATCGTTAATCGATTTGTAAGAAATCTTGTTACTTTTTTAACATCCTCTTCTTTGTCTTTATTTACTAGGTATTTAGATTTTAAAAAAACCATAATAGCAGCCATTAGTAAATATTCTGATGCTATCTCTATGCTAACCTTTTTTAAATCTACAATAAAAGCAATATATTGGTTACAAAGACTAAGTATTGGTAGATTTTTTAAATCGAATTTATTTTTATGAACAAGTTCTAAAAGAACATCTAAAGGTCCATTGTAGTCTTTAATATCTATATTTAGGTTAGAATCCATTAATTTTTAACAATTGATTATACAATTCATGATAGTGATTAATATTAATAGATTTAAAGTCTAATTTTTTCTTATATTGCTGAAGTTTATTGGATTTATTAACATTTACATAATTATTTGAAACATTAAACGAATTTATAATTTCACTATATTTATCCAAATCAGAGCTACAATCTAAAATAACATCTAATTTAGAAAAGTTAGCTAACTTAATAGCATCTTTAATATTATAAATATTAGCATTCATTTCTAGATCATCAGATATAATTAAACCTTTGAACCCAATTTTTTTTCTAATGATATTATCAATAATATAACTTGAAAAAGTAGCGATGTTATTTTTATCCCACGACAGATATTTAATATGTGCAGTCATTGCTAAAGGTATTTTATTAAAATATTTAAATATTTTAATATGGTCTTGAAGAGAAGATTTACTTAATTTTGTTATTGGCAAAGTTAAATGTGAGTCTTTATTTGTTACACCATGACCTGGGATATGTTTCATTATTGGAATTAGACCAAAGTAACTCAAATTATCTATTAATATTTTCTGCAAAATTATATTGACATTAATATTTGGTCCAAAAGTTCTTTTTTTAATCATTAAGATTGTATTTTTAATTGGTAAATCTAGGACTGGAACAGTGTTAATATCAAAATTTAGTTTTTTTAGATAATACGATGTTATGAAGGATTTCAAAAAAACTAACTGCTTTGATAAAGAAGGGTATCTTAAATAAATTTTATAAAGCTCAAAATTATCTAAAAAATTAAATTCTTTAAATTTTTTAAATCTATTTACAATGCCACCCTCTTGATCAATAAATATTAATGTATTTTTACTTAATGATTTAATTGATTGATTTAACTTTGATATTTGAGGAATATTACTGATATTTCTTGTAAAAATTATTACCCCAAAAGGTTTTATCTTCGAAATAAAATTTTTTTCTTGTTTAGATAAAGAAATACTTTTAATGGATATAATTATTGGAAAGTTCATTTTATAAAATCAAATTCATCAGCAGTAATAGTTATAAAATTATCAAAAAAAATATACTTCAAGTAATTATCAAAAAACAGATAGGAAAATAATAAAATCAGTATTAAAAAAAAAATAATTATTACTATTTTTAGATTTTTCACATTTGTAATTTAGGCTTTATGCCTAAAATTTTTAATCCTTCGTCTAAGACATTTTGATAATTATGTAATAACTTAATTAGATTAGAGGAAATATTATTCTCATTATCTAAAAATTTTACTGATGGTTTATTTTTTGAAGAGGACCATAATGTATGGAAATATGAAGACAAACTCTCTAAGTAGTGTGCTATTAAGTGAACTTCTTTTTTTAAATATGCAGATTTTACCACATTATCCCACTCCAATAATTTTTTATATAAGTTTTTTAATTCTGAAGTAATTATAACGGGTGTATCAACAACTTTATTTACCTTATTTAAAATGGATTGTGTTCTAGCATAAGAATACTGAATATAATAAATAGGATTTTCCTTATTCTCTCTCTTAATTAAATCTATGTCTAAATCCATGTGAGTATCATTTTTTCTGTAAGACATAAAATATCTAAAATTATCAATTCCTATTTCATCTATTAAATTTTTAAGTTCAAAAATGTTACCTTCTCTTTTTGAGAGTTTTTGTATTTTATTATCGCGTTTTAAATTGACAATTTGACAAAAAACAACTGAAAAATCAATTTTTGGATGTAAAGAAGTTATCGCTGATGACAATCTTTTGAGATATCCTAAATGATCTGCGCCCCATATATTTATTAATTTATTAAATCCTCTTTGAAATTTATCTTCATGATAAGCAATATCATTTGCAAAATAAGTGGGAGTGCCATCATTTTTAGTTAACGCTCTATCTTCATCATCATCAAAAAGAGTTGATTTAAATATTGTTAGCTGATTATCCTTTAAAGTGCCCATAAAATCTTTAGGGGCATTTAATTGACCTTCATATGTTAGATCTTTTTGCTTAAATTTTTCAAGAATTAATGGAAGATGACCCTTATCCATAATAGTTGTTTCATATGAAATTTGATCGAATTTAATCCCTGCTGTGCCAAGTGTTTGAAGCGTCTGATTGACAAGATTTTCTATAGCATAATTTACTATATTGTTTTTCTCATCGGAACTTAGCTTATTATCAAATAAAGGTTTAAATTTTTCGTAACAGTTCTTTGCTATATCATTAATGTAATCACCTTTGTAAAATTGTTTTTCATTAAGATTTAGATTATATGTATGTGAAATCGAATAAAGTATTGAAGATAGAAATTCATTAATTTGATTACCTGTGTTATTTACATAATATTCACGAGTTACAGGATGTCCAAAATACTCAAATAAATTAGATAAAATATCCCCAACAACTGCACCTCTTCCATGTGCTAAGTGTAATGGGCCTGTTGGATTTGCAGATACAAATTCGATATTTACCTTTTCATTTTCTGTAAATTGTTTTTCATAATTGAATAATTGATCTTCAAAATTAATACTAACGTTCTTATCAATTTTAATTAATATTTCAAAAAGAGATTTTTTTAATTTATGTAACATATTTTTTATAGAAATTTATAGCATACTGATCTGTCATACCACATACATAATCGACTATAATTTGTTGCTTATCTGTATCATATTGTAATTTTTCTTTCCATTTTGATGGGAGCATAGAGGTATCATTATTTAATAATTTTATTATAGATACTAAAATTTTTTCAGCTTGCGTTCTATTTTTATATACAAAATCAGATGTATAAAAAAATTCGAATAGAAAATTTTTAAGGAATTTTACTTTTTCTAATACTGGAGGACTAAACTTAACCAAAAAATTTGTATTTATTATAACATCTTCAATTGATGTTATTTGTGAATTATTAGAAAGAGTATTTTCAGTTTCGTTAAGAAGATCCAAAATTAAGTAGTTCATAATGGATCTTGAAAAGTAATTTCTTGCAATACTTTTATCTAAGTTTGCGATGTATGAAAAATCTATAAAATTAAATTGTTCTTTATTTTCAGCTAAACTCGATATTGTCAGAATACCTGATCTCAATGCATCATCGAAATCATGAGCTATGTAAGCTATATCATCAGACAAGGATGCGATTTGAGCCTCTAATGAGGGATTCTTATTTAAATCAAATTTAAAATTTTTTGATAAGTCGTAGTTTCTATTTGTTTCTTGTATTTTTCCATTATGCTTTATTAAACCATCTATTGTTTCCCAAGTTAAATTTAAACCATCAAAATTTATATATCTCTTTTCTAATAATGTAATTTGTCTAAAAGATTGATAATTATGGTTAAAATTTGCATCTAATTCTTGAGTAATTATTTCTTCGCCCACATGACCAAAAGGACTATGACCTAAATCATGGGATAGTGCTATACATTCAGTGAGATCTTCATTTAAAGACAATTTTCTACTTATAGATCTTGCTATTTGAGATACCTCAAGAGTATGTGTTAGTCTATTTCTATAATAGTCACCTTTTTCAAACATAAATACTTGTGTTTTATCTTTTAGTTTTCTAAAGGCTGTTGAATGATAAATCCTATCTCTATCTCTTTCGTAGAGTGATCGATGATCATTTATTTCATCGTAAAGTCTTCCTTTTGAATTTTCTGGTAAAGCTGATAAATTACTGAACATATGGGAAGTATTAATATAACAGATAAAGCTATAAATAAAATTCAAGAAGTTCTAAAAGATCAAAATATGAAATATTTTAGAATCAGAGTCAAAGGTGGTGGATGTTCTGGATTCCAGTACGTATTTAAAAGTGAAAATGTAATTAATGAAACCAAAGATCATGTATTTAATTTTAAAGATTTACAAATTTTGATCGATAAAAATTCTATGACTTTCATAAATGAGTCTGAATTAGATTATAAAGATGAATTGATAGGCTCTAGTTTCTCTATTTCAAATCCTAATGCTAAAAATTCTTGCGGCTGTGGCACATCATTTAGTGTTTAATTGTGAAAATAATTAGTTGGAATGTAAATTCTTTAAGAGCTCGAGAACCACTTATAGAAAAAATAATAAAAACAGAAGCTCCAGATATATTTTGCTTACAAGAACTGAAGATATTAGATAAAGAATACGTAGAAAATTTTTTTAATCAATTTTCATTGAAAACAGTGGCTGAAACTCAAAAAAGCTATAATGGGGTAAGTGTTTCTTGTAAAAGTGAGATTGTATTAAATGAAAATCCCTTAAAAAGCTTAAATATGACACAAGCAAGAAACAATACAGTTATTATAAAAGATAAAAATTTAGCAATCCTCAATTGTTATTTCCCTAATGGAAACCCTATAGATACAGACAAATTTACAAATAAGCTTGAATGGATGAAATTACTTTATAAAGAAATAGAAATACTTAAAAAAGAATATGAAGTTTTATTAATGGGAGATTTTAATGTTATTCCAGATGATGAAGATGCTCATGATATTAAAAAATATAAAAATGATGCTCTAGCACAACCTGAGTCCAGAAAAGAATTCTATAAATTAATAAATCTAGATCTAATTGATGTGTTTAAGACTACTCCAAAAAAACAAAGTTATACTTTTTTTGATTATAAAACTTACAAATTTGGAAAAGAGGAAGGAATAAGAATAGACTTCTTTCTTTTATCTCCATTTTTGAAAAGTAAAATAATGAAACTAAAAGTATTAAAAGAATACCGTGATATGGATAGACCCTCTGATCATTGCCCTATTCTTATAGATTTAAATATCTGAATAAGTCTTTTTTTCTAATTTACCACCAGGGTGTGTAACTGCCCCTAGGTTTGCAGGTCCAACAGTTTTCATATATTTCCATAAAGTACCTGACATAAACTCTGGTTCTTTATTAACCCATTTAGTTTTTCTATCGGATAACGTTTTTTCGTCTACATTCAAATTTAGTATATTTTTCTCTGCATCAATTTCTATTTCATCACCATCTTCAACTAACGCTATAGGCCCACAATCATAAGCCTCTGGACCTACATGGCCGATACAAAAACCTCGTGTACCTCCAGAGAACCTTCCGTCAGTAATTAAAGCTACCTCTTCGCCAAGATCTTGTCCATAAAGGGCACTAGTGGTAGATAGCATTTCTCTCATACCTGGCCCTCCTTTTGGGCCCTCGTATCTTATAATCACAACATGACCAGGTTTAATTTTACCATTTAAGACAGCGTCTAGAGCATGTTCTTCTCTATCAAAGCAAATTGCCTTTCCTTTGAACTGTAATTTTTTAAGTCCAGCTATTTTTACAATCGCACCATCAGGAGCAAGTGAACCTTTCAAACCTACCACGCCACCTGTTTTAGTAATTGGGCTACTGACAGGATAAACAACATCTTGATTTTTTGGTAACTCCACATCTTTTACATTTTCAGCTAACGTTTTTCCAGTAACAGTCATGCATGATCCATCAATCAACCCGCCATCAATGAGTGCTTTAATTAGAACAGGAACGCCACCAACTTCATATAAATCTTTAGCTACATATTTCCCCCCTGGGGCTAAATTACCTATATAAGGTGTTGATTGGAAAATATTACAGACATCTTCCAAAGTAAATTCAATACCAGCTTCATGAGCCATAGCAGGTAGATGTAAACCTGCGTTGGTTGATCCACCTGATGCTGAAACAACCACAGCCGCATTTATTAGTGATTGTTTTGTAACAATATCCCTAGGTCTCAAGTTTTTTTCAATTAATTCCATAACTACTTTTCCACTTTCATAAGCATATTTATCTCTACTTTCATAAGGAGCTGGTGTCATAGCAGAACCTGGAAGAGCTAAACCAATAGTCTCTGAAACGCATGCCATGGTATTTGCGGTAAACTGTCCGCCACAGGATCCAGCAGATGGACAGGCAACACACTCAATGTCATGGAGTTCTTGGTCTGAAATCTTTCCTGTTGAATGTTTTCCAACAGCTTCAAAAACATCTACTATTGTTACGTCCTTATCCTTATAAACACCTGGTAATATAGATCCACCGTACATAAATACAGATGGCACATTAAGTCTTAGCATTGCCATCATTAAACCTGGCAAAGATTTATCACACCCAGCTAAACCAACTAAGGCATCATAACAGTGCCCTCTTACAGAAAGTTCAGTTGAGTCAGCTATAATCTCCCTACTAGTTAAAGAAGATTTCATTCCCTCATGACCCATAGCAATACCATCAGTAACAGTAATGGTGGTAAATTCTCTTGGTGTACCTTTTGCATCCCACACACCTTTTTTGGCTGATTGAGCTTGGCGAGAAAGTGAAATATTGCAAGGGGCAGACTCATTCCATGTGGTTACTACACCGACAAAAGGTTGTTTAATCTGTTCTTCGGTAATGCCCATAGCATAATAAAAAGCTCTATGTGGTGCACTTTTAGGACCTACAGAAACATGTCTACTTGGTAATTTGCTTTTATCAACCATTATTGAATATTAATTAATATACTATCAATTTTAGACAATTCCATATTAATTGAACTTTGTCTTTCTTTATTTTGATCAATGAGATCTTTTGGGGCTTTTGATACAAAATTTTCATTTGATAAATTTTTATCAATTGTATTTTTTTCTTTTTCCAAAGAGCTTTTATTTTCTTGAAGTTTTTCTTTGATTTTAGATTTATCAATTTGGCTAGTGGAAATTTCGAAATCAAACTCTTTAAAAGGTAAAGTAACACTATTGTCTTTATGGGATGATGAAAGTTTTTTTCTTGTTAAAAATTCAAATGTTTTTTTATTATCTTCTAAAATTGTTTGAATTAATTGGTTTTTAGAAAAAATTTCTACAGTATCTTCTTTTTTGATTTCAAAAAGTTTTTCTATTGACCTGTATTCCTCTATAAAATCAATAAATAACTTTGTTTTAGATACATGTTCATTCTCAGTTTTTTGATCAATATAGTCCCACTGATGACTCATCAAGATATCTTTATTATTTTTACCCCACAATTTTTCAGTGATAAAAGGAATCACTGGATGTAAAAGTTGCAATAAAGAATTAAATACTAAATGAAAAGTTTGTTTGGTTTCATCTCTAAATTGATTGTCGTCTAAAAGATTTTTAGAAAGTTCAATATACCAGTCACAAAAAGTATGCCATGTAAAATGATATAGTTGATTAGCTACTTCATGAAAATAGTATTTCTCATAATTTTCTTGAACTTTTTTATATAATTCTTGAAACTCATTTATAATCCAAATATTAAAAATATGGTTAGGGTTAACTTTGCCATTATCTGTAAATGGATAAATTCCTTTAAATTCAGCAAACTTATAGGCATTGGTGATTTTAGTAACGAAGTTTCTATAACCAGCTATGCGTTGCTCACTTAACCTTACATCCCTTCCAGGTGTATTTAATGATGTTAGAGTAAAGCGAAGTGTATCTGCACCATACTTGTCAATTATTTCTAAAGGATCTATGACATTACCTTTTGATTTTGACATTTTTTGACCTTTTTCATCACGAACAAGAGCATGAACATAAACAGTTTTAAAAGGTGTTTCTGACATAAATTTATTACCCATCATCATCATGCGGGCAACCCAGAAAAAGATGATATCAAAACCCGTAACTAGTACAGAATTAGGGTAAAATGTATCTAATGTTTGTTCTTTGTTGGGCCATCCCAATGTAGAGAAAGGCCAAAGAGCTGAGGAGAACCAGGTGTCTAAGACGTCTTGATCTCTTTTTAAAATTATTTTATCCGCTTTATAAAAGTCTACAGCTAAATTTTTTGCTTCTTCTTCAGTTTCTGCACAAAATTCTTTTCCATCAGGACCATACCAAACTGGAATTTGATGTCCCCACCATATTTGTCGAGAAATACACCATGGTCTTATATTTTCCATCCATTGAAAGTATGTTTTCTCCCAATTTGATGGAAAAAATTTTGTATCACCGTCTTTTACAACTTTCATTGCCTGTTTTGCTAATTCTTCAGCATTACAAAACCACTGATGAGTTAAAAAAGGTTCGACAACAGTGTTCGAGCGATCACCATATGGTATTGTAGTTTTATAATCTTCAATTTTTTCTAAATAACCTTTTTCTTTTAGTAAGTGAACAACTTTTTTTCTTGCCTCAAATCGATCTAAACCCTGAAATTCTTTTGGACAATTTTCGTTCAATGATCCATCCTCGTTTAGAATATTTAATAGTTCTAAGTTATGCCTTTTACCGATTTCAAAATCGTTAAAATCGTGTGCTGGGGTAATTTTAACTGCGCCACTTCCCATTTCGGGATCAGAATATTCATCAAATATAAGTGGAATAGATCTTGATGTTAAAGGAATAGTAAAAGTTTCTTTTTTTAATGAAGTATATCTACTGTCATTGGGGTTAACTGCTATAGCAACATCACCAAAAATTGTTTCTGGCCTAACTGTTGCAACAGTTATACTCTCAGAATTAGAGCTTGGATATTTTATATAGTAAATTTGGGTGCTTACATCTGTAGGAACAACTTCTAAATCAGAAATAGCTGTTTTAAATTTGGTATCCCAATTAACAAGAGCTTGATCTTTATATATCAACCCCTCTGTATATAATTTAACAAAAACCTTTCTAACTGCAGATGACAATCCGTCATCCATCGTAAATCTTTCCCTTGACCAATCACATGAACTACCAAGCCTTTTTAATTGATTTATGATTGTGGAACCCGAATATTCTTTCCACTCCCATATTTTTTCAATGAACTCTTCTCTTGTGAGATCTTTACGATAAATATTTTTCTCAGCTAAGTTTCTTTCCACAACCATTTGTGTCGCTATGCCTGCATGGTCTGTTCCAGGTTGCCAAAGAGTATTAAATCCATTCATTCGGTGATATCTTGTTAAAATATCCTGAATAGTGTTATTAAGTGCATGTCCCATATGCAACGACCCTGTTACATTTGGGGGAGGTATACAAATAGAAAAGTTTTTATCAAAATTGTATTTAGGTTTAAAACATTCTTTGTCTAACCAAAGCTGATAAATTTCATTTTCATATTCTTTTTTATTTTGAAATTCATCCATTTGCTAAAAAACAAATGGTTCGGATTGAACATATTTATAAATATAAGAAGAAGAAGCTTCATCTATAACAAACTTATTCGATTTGCCTCCTACTTTTATATATTTAACAATCTTATGTTTAAAATCTTGGTTATCAATTATACAAACTATCTCTGCATTATCAGATGCATTTTTAATTATATTTATGGGCTCTTCATCAAGTGAACCATTAATAATAATCTTTTGGTATTTTTTAATATTTGGCTTTTTGTTATTGAAAAATTCCTCTATCGTTAAATCTAATAAAGAGGCATTAAACAAACCGTCTTTCATACTATTTTTGAAAACTTCAGTCATTTGCATAGAAGACTCTATACAGTCAATATTAGAGGAAAATTTATTTATAATAGATGTTGATGTACCAAATCCAGAACCAATTTCTAAAATACTCTCATCATCAATCTCTCCCAAAGCTTGTAATAAATGAAATGATGTTAAAGGAGGTAGAATAAAGCGACCATCATCTAAAAATATAATCTTATCAGAGTAAGCCAAATGTTTATAAGATTTTGGATACAAGTTTTCTCTTGGAAATAATTCAATTTTTTCAATTAAAGATGAGTTTTTTATACGATTAGCTCTTAGTTGATTAAGAACCATATTTGTTCTTGCTTGTTCAAAATTCATGATAAAGTTTGATTTATAACAAAATTAATTGTTTTTCATAGATCATATTCGCCTCATATAAAATAATAGTGTAAATTAAACTATGAAATTTTTTAGTGTTTTTATTTTAATTACCTTTTGTTCATTATCCTATGCTCATCAACCTGTAATAAATGACTCAAACCCAAATAAACCTAATGAGGCATATCTAATAGAAAAACCAGAAATATCAAAAGCAATATACTCTAAATTAAATGGTGATCCACATTATTACTTAATAAATTCTGATCAGAAATTTAATTTTTATGTTGGTATTACTGTTCCAAAAATTGATGATTGTAATACATTTAGAAAGTTCTCATTTAGTATTTTAGAAGGTAAAGACCTTGAGTTAAGTGTCATCGAGGAAGTTGATGGTCAAAATTTTGAGTGGTGGGAATGGTATGAGCCTTATGGTAAAAAATGGTATTGGATAGGACCACAAATAGGTGAAGATTTTAAAAGTACAGTAACTTACGAACCAGGTTCATACTACATTAAAGTTTTCAATGAAATTAATATGGGTAATTACGTTCTTGCAACTGGAGATATAGAAAAATTTGGACCTACTGTTATTGCTAAACTGCCATTAATAATGCCAAAGGTTAATAAATTTTGGGACAATGAACATTGTGTAAAATAAAGTTTTCATAATATTCACAAATTAAAAAATACAAAATCCAATTTATTTGATAAGATAGAATCACCTAGAGGATAGGTTTAAGGATGGAGGTTAAAAAGATGAAGCCACCAAAGTAAGTAATTTAAGACATTACTTAACAAAATTTCTCATTATCTATTGCTTCTTTTACCTTTTAACATAACTAATCCTAATAAATTTTTTTATTTATATTGCTGTAATCTTTGAATAACTCATGAATTTTTTATTTTAATTTTTATTAAATTTAAGGATTTAAATTTTCAATATAATTTAAGCGACCCAAGATTTCATCTCTGTCCATATAATAACCTTGAAGGTGCCTTTCTCCAGAATTGGCATCATATTCTTTTCTACCATGTAACACTCTTCGATTATTAAAACTAAAAATATCTCCGGCTTGCATACGAAAGTTAATTTCAAACCTCTGGTCATGAAGTAAGCTTAAAAGCTTTCTGTATGCTGAGTAAAAATGATCCATTTGATCAGGATGGCAGTCCATAACTCCCATGTAAGCAACGCTGAACCTAATATCATTATAATCATTATTGTGATCGAGAGTTATTATAGGTTTATGCATTACTCTAATTGTATTAGTTGTGTAGTCTCTATTTACAAATTTTACAGACGTATTAAGTAGTACGTCATAATCATTTGGGTGATTATTTTTTAAATAATCAATTACCTTAAAACCATCTACAGCAACTGACTCACCCCCAGTAGCATTATTTATTAAGCAGTGAAGAAACTGATATCCTGGAGCTATCTCATAATATGGTAAATCAATATGATTTCTTAGACCTGCAGCAGTATAAGCTGAATTATTAGGGTTAGGTATATCAATGACCTCGAATGGTGTTTTAAAAAAAGTTTCTCGAGTGTGACTTATATTTTTCAGGATATCAAAACCAGAATTTACATCTGTCGGAGCATTTTTAACAATTGAAATACCAAAAAAATGTAGTTGCTGTAACCACTTTTTTAAACCTTCATCACTACTATTTATTTCGCTGTAATCTATTTGAATATCAGTAAATGTATCTTGCATGGATTTATCCCAAATCCTATATGGTGAAACGTACTCTCGACTGTGTTTTAAAGAATAACAATTATGTCTCAACCAATCTCTCTCATAAACACTTTTATGCCCTCCCTCACTCCATTCAATCTCAAGATTACCTTCACTATTTAGAGAGTAATTTTTAGGGTGAATATCTTCAGATACATCCAGCAAATTAAAAGTTCGTTCACGAGCTGTTGGATGCACTTCAGAGGGACAATTATCTCTCAACCATAAGAAATTATATTTACTTTTAAAACCATCACTCCAATCGACCAAAATAGACTTGTTATTTTTATCGATTGTTTTAATTGAAAGATTTTCGCTCATATTAAAATTTATTAAATGTTTTATTCCAATTAGGAAAATTATTTCTTTGATATTTATTCAAAGTTTTCATGATTTCAATCAAAAAAATATCTCTTTGCACCTCTAGATCTTTAATAGTGTATTTTCCTGCCTGTTTTTTTGTGCCTGAAATCATTAATTTTTTTAGTTTTGCATCAAGTTTTGGCGCCTTTAATTTAGTCCAAGGTAATTTAAGAGCAGGTCCAAACTGCTCTAACATGTGTTTCATACCAGTTTGCCCTCCTGCAAGATGAAAAGTTAGACAAACACCCATAAAAGACCATCGTAATCCAGGTCCATAAACAATCGCATCGTCAACATCTTGAGTCGAAGCAATTCCATCTTTAATTATGTGAAGTGCCTCTCTCCAAAGAGCCTCCTGTAAGCGATCAGATATATAACCCTCAATTTCTTTTTTTACAATCAAAGGCTTCATTCCTATTCCCTCGTAAAACTTCTTAGCTCTGGTAATTGTGTTTTTCTTTGTTTGCTTTCCTGATACCAACTCGACAAGAGGTAGTAAATATACAGGGTTAAATGGATGTCCTATACAAACTCTTTCTGGATAATTACATAAAGATTGAATTCTTGTAGGCAAAAGTCCTGATGAACTAGACGCAATGATTATATTTTTTGGCAATAATTTATCTATATCTTTAAGAAGTTTCTTCTTTAATTTTTCATTCTCTGGAGCATTTTCTTGGACAAAGATGGTTGAATGAAGAGACTCTCTGAGATCAGAATAAATTTTCAAATTACTAAGTTTTGCATTTTTATTTAAACCTAATCTTTGAAGGCTCTTTAAAGCTGTTTTGGTATTTGATAATAGTTGCTTTCTTGCCTTAACACTTGGGTCATAAGCATTAACTATTAGACCACATGCTAGCATTCTAGCAGCCCATCCAGCGCCAATAACGCCAGCACCGACTATCGTGACAATCTTTTTTTTAATCAACTTTTAAAAATATATTAACTCATAAATATTAAATTATGATATTTTTTTTGTATGATTATATACATTTGTAAGTTTCTTCATCTTATATCTCTGTTTATTGCTGGAGGAGGAGGTATTGGTAGTGCTGTTATACAATCTATATATAAAAAAGAAGGTAAAGTTCCTGAGCCTCATTTGGCTAAAGGTTTTAAGGTTTTAGCATTTTTATCTTTATTAGCTATCATCACAATGTGGGCTACTGGAATAATTTTGCTATTGGCAATATACGGCTCATTTAATTTAGGTTGGGCTTTTCATATGAAATTATTTGGAGCTAGTTTAATTTTAATAACAGCTATATTCATAAATATCCATTTATATGTATCAGCTAGAAAAAGTCTATCCCCAAATCAAAAATATATTAAAAATTCTGGGTCTTTGTCTAGATTAGGCTTGATTCTTGCCATAGCTGGTGCAATAGGATCATTTGTCTGACCTTATTTATTTTTTTTTAGTTTATGGTATTTTTTTGTAAATGAAAGTTGACTTAGACAAATGGCATCATTGTGACGTTGATAAAGAAGAATTTGTAAAGCTTCTTAAGAAGTCGGATTATCAAGGTTTTAAACACATGTTTATTTTCTTTGGGTCTTTAATTGTATTCGGTGTTTTAGCTTATATGACATGGGGGACTTGGTGGTCTTTATTATTTTTTTTAATTTATGGAAATATATGGAATTGCGCAGATCCTATTTGGCACGAAACAGGACATAAAACAGCTTTTAAAACGAACTATTGGAATAACTTTTTTTATCAGATTGGAAGTTATATGAATGGATTTGAACCAGTAAGATGGAGATGGTCACATTTTCGTCATCATGGTTATACTTACTTTGATGATCCTCTGGATTTTGAAATAGCAATTAGAAGACCAACTGATGTTTTTTACTTTTTCAGTTTATTCATACCTTTCTTTGACATAATTAATTTTAAAAAAACAACTCAATACGAGACTATTCTTCATGCTCTAGGTAAAAAAACAGAAGTAATGAAACAAGTAATTCCTGAAAGAGAACATCAAAAATGCATAAACTCTTCAAGATTACATGTTGGTATTTGGATCTTATTAATTTTAATGTCAATTGCTTTTCAGTCTTGGTTACCGGTTTTATATTTTTTACTTCCAAATTTTTATGGGATAACACTCAAAAGACTTTTTGGATTAACTCAACACACTGGGCTTAAAGATAATATCAAAGATCATAGATATAGTACTAGGACAATGCATTTAAACCCGATCTTCAGTTTTTTATATTGGCAGATGGAATATCATATTGAACATCATATGTTCCCTACTGTGCCATCGCATAATTTGCCTAAACTGCACCAATTAGTTAAAGATCAGATGCCTCCTGCAAAAAAAGGTTTATGGGGAGCATACTCTGAAATCATCCCTACTATTTTAAAACAAGCAAAAAACCCTTCATATGAATTACAAGTAGCCGTTCCATCTAATAACAATGGCTAAAAGAACTACCGTTTTTGATTTATGGAGTCAAAAAGGAAAAAAAAAATGGCCTCAAACTCATATAGATACAGCAAAAGAGGCAGAAGCTGCCTATAAAGCAGGAATTGAAATAATTTCCTGTGAACCTGATCGTCATTTCAAGGATGTAAGAAAAGTTGCTCCAACAGCATTTTTATCTGTTGGTCTTAAACATGGGTTGGTGAGTTCTCCTCAAGAGGCAATAAAAAAAGGTTTTGAAATAATGGAAATGGGAGCAGATGCTATTTATTGTTCACACTCTATTAACTTTATTGAAGCTATGGCAAAAGAGGGAATACCTGTAACTGCACACGTTGGATTAGTCCCAAATATTGCAACATGGACTAATTATAGAGCTGTAGGAAAAACATCAAATGAAGCTTTTAAAGTATATCAAAAAGTAAAAGATCTCGAAAATGCTGGAGCAGCTTGCGTAGAAGTTGAGGTGGTACCAGTTGAGCTTGCAGAATTTATAACAAAGAATACTAAAATGATAACTATGGGTATGGGTTGTGGTGATGTGTGTGATACACAATATTTATTTTGTAATGATATACTTGGTACAAACGTTGGTCATTATCCTCGACATGCAAAAAAATATGTAGATTTAGAAATTAAAGAGAGAGAATTACAAGAATTAAGAATAAAAGGTTTTAAGATGTTTGTTGATGAATTTAATAGTGGTGTATACCCTGAAGATAAACATCTTATTAAAATGGAAGAAAAAGAGCTTAATGATTTTCTAGATAAAGTTAAATAGCATCTAAATATAAATCAATATCTAATTCTGATATAGTACTAGCAAATTTATGATATTCCATTTCCTTTATTGCTATAAACGCCTTATGTAATTCTGGGCCTAAAGTTTGTTTTAAAAAAGAGGATTTCTTAGATAGCATAATTGATGAATTCCAGTCAGAAGGAATTTTGTATTTTTGATTATTTTTCTTTAAATAAGCATTTCCGGTTGTTTGTTTATCTGGAGAAATTTTATTTTGAATTCCTAATTCAATTGCTGAAATTATAGTTAAGGCTACTAAATATGGGTTTGCATCAACTCCTGAGACTCTATGTTCTATCCTTCTATTATTTTTATTACTACTTGGTATTCGAAAAGCAACTGATCTGTTATCTATTCCCCAATTAGGCTTTGTTGGTGCATAAGATCCTGAAACAAACCTCCTCCAACTATTAGCATTTGGTGCGAATATCAACATACTTTCACCCATGGTTTTTGAAAGACCCCCAAGTGCATAATTAAGATTTTTATTTATTTTTTCATTATTTCTTTCGGCAAAAATATTTTTTTCTTTTTGATCATAAAGTGAAATATGAAAATGCATTCCAGAACCAGAAATATTTTCCATAGGTTTTGCCATAAAGCATGCAGTGACTCCATGTTTTCTTGCTTGTGCTCTTATAATTCTTTTTAGCCTTAAAATATCATCAGCAGCTTTTAGTAACGATTTTTGATGTTTTAATGTTAATTCGTATTGACCGGGTGCGTACTCTGAAATAATAGTTTCAGCATCTATTTTTGCAAGTTTTGTAGCTTCATAAATATCATCAATTAAAGGTAACATACCATGGAGATGATCTACTGAATATACATCTGTCTTTTTAATTGATGCTCTTTTTCCAAGTATAGATTTTGCTGGTTTGAGTTTTCCGTACTCATCCAATTCATTTGAAACAAGAAAAAATTCTAGCTCAAATGCTGCATAAACCATCAATATCATACATGTTCATGAATAACTCACCTCTTGGTGGTTTGCTGTTATGCAATAACTTAAGTGATGATGGTATAGGCCAAGCTTTTATGTCACCATCACCTTGCTCTAAAATCAATCCTGTTTCAGGTGTATCCTCACCAGTAATATCCATTCCAAGTAATGAAAGAGGAAATTGCCTACCTGACTTATACAAATTTAATAACTCATTTCTTCTAATTATTTTTCCACGACCTACACCATTACAGTCATGCATTACAATATCGAATGATTTTACTTGTGTATTTCTTTTCAGAAAATTTTGTGCTTCAGATAAATAATTTTTAGTTTTCATGACAAATATTTATAATATAAAAATATTAATATAAACTTTATGTCTAAACTACAGTTAATCTATTTCAATCTTAGAGCTTTGTGTGAGGCTCCAAGGATGATGCTACATACTGCGGGTATCGAATATTCATATGAAATGGCATGGGATTATTTTAAAAAACCATGGGGTGATGTCAAAAAAGAGGTGATTTTTCATAAATTACCTTTGCTTATTATAGATGAGAAAATTGAAATATGGCAAAGCAATACTATCTCAAGATATATAGCTAAACTTACAAACAATATCCCCAATAATGAGGAAATGGTAGCATATGCTGACTCTATATTTGAGTCTGCCCATGATTTATTTTTTCCTTTAAATCCAACAATAAATGTTTGGGTTGGTGAAATGCACTTAAAGAATAAAAAAAATCTTTTAGATGAAATTTTACCCAAAGCTTTTACAAATTTTGAAAAGTTACTAAGTAAATATGAAGGTAATTTTTTTTTAGGAGAAAGAGCATTTTATTGTGACTTTAATGTTTATCATCATGTTTCACTAGCATTGCTATTAGATGATAAAATTTTAGATAACTTTCCAAAGTTAAAAAAATTTATGAGCGATTTTGAAAAGATTCAAGGTATTTTAGATTATCTGGAGTCAAGACCCAAACTTATTGGAATTGGTACTTGGCCAAAAGTAGTAATTGATGGTATAGAATACACATCTGGCACTAATCCCGATTACAAATATCAATAAAAGTGTTATGCTAAGTTTTATGGCCCGCTGGCAGATTGGTTATGCAGAGGACTGCAAATCCTTGTAGCTCGGTTCGATTCCGGGGTGGGCCTCCACTACTTCATTTCATCAATTATTTTTTTTAAGGTTCTTGATGTAAGATCTAGAATTCTTTTTCCTTTATCTGCAGAGGATTTTGTAGGATTGCCAATTATACCTGTCTTGGACAAATCTTTTGTATTCCAAGCTCTTTTAATTGTTCTTTCATAAGAAATTATTTTTTTAGATTTAAAGTCAGATGAGAGTTTGTTTCTTTTAATTTTATTTAATTTTATCAATTCTGGATAAAGGTGGAGCATTATTGATGTTTCAAATTCACCTCCATGATATCCATAAAGTAATTCCTTTTTTGGAATAATTTTTTCAAAACCTTTAAATAAAAAATAATGTGCCTTAACAATATCGACAGCTTTATATCTACTTATAATTTCTTTAGCAGCTATATCTAAGTGACTAATTTGTCCGCCATGACTATTTAAAAAGATAAATTTTTTATATCTACGAATACATAACTCACCAACTATGCTGATAATATAATCAATATAATTTGTAGACTTCGAAGATAGAGTGCCCTCAAAGTTATTATGCTCACTCGCTGAACCTATAGAGATATTTGGTAGAATTAAATATTTATTAAGTTTGGGATATTTCTTAACAAAAGTATTTAAAATTCCATCTAATATCAATTTATCAGTACCTGATGGAAGGTGTTCTCCATGTTGTTCTACAGATGAAAATGGGAGAATAAGTATTTTATTTTTACCTAATTTACTAATATCTGCTGATGTTAAATCGGACCAAAACTTTGATAGCATAAGTGATATTTAACATTTATATAATTATTATGGAAACTTATTCTCTATGGCTTAAGAATGAAAATAAACCAATTATTAAGAAAAAAATACTAAGCTATAAAAAAAATTCTAAAACTGTTCTTGTAAAAACTCTTTATTCAGGAATTAGTAAGGGTACTGAGAGATTAGTAGCATCTGGTAATATTAGCAAAGATCAGTTCGATATAATGAAATCTCCTTTTCAAGAGGGATCTTTTTCTTTTCCAATTAAATACGGTTACATTAATGTTGGTAAAATAGTTGAAGGCCCAAAAAAATATTTAAATAAAAATACATTCTGCCTTTACCCTCATCAGTCACTATTTAAGATTGATATAAATAATGTGAATATTTTAAAAGGTAATGGTGATATTCGAAAATATTTACTAACAGCAAATATGGAAACAGCTATTAATATCTTTTGGGATACTCAAGCAAAATTAAATAACAAAATATTGATAATAGGGATGGGCTCTGTTGGTATTTTAACTGCCTACTATTATAAATTACTAAAATTTAAAAATGTCTTTATTACTGACATAAATATTAAAAAGAAGAAATTTGCTAATATTTTAGGACTAAAATTTATTAATTTTAAAAAAATTAAAGATTTAGATGTTATAATTAATACAACATCTAATTATGATGTATTAAACCAATCACTAAAAAAATTAAATTTAGAGGGAAAATTTATTGAGGCTAGTTGGTATGGAAATAGAAAAGGTCATATAAATTTAGGAGGTAATTTTCACTCAAAGAGATTAAAAATTATTGGTTCTCAAGTTTCAAATATTCCAGAATATTTATCAAAAAAATATGATTATAAAAAGAGATTGAATTTAGCAATTAATGCTTTATCTAATAACCAACTTCTTAAATTAATAAACACTGAAAGTGACTTTAAGGATCTAGAGAAAGATTATATTTCAATATTAAATAATCCAGAAAGCGTAATGCATGCTATAAAGTATTAAAATGTATTCAATTACTGTTCGAAATAATATTTTAATTGCACATTCTCTCCCGGGTGAGGTTTTTGGACCAGCACAGAATATGCATGGAGCGACCTACATAGTTGATGCTGAGTTTTATGCAAAAGAGATTAACAAATATAACATTATTATGGATCTCGGGGTTGTAACAGAAATTCTCTCTGACGTATTAAAATTTTATAGTTATAAAAATTTAGACGAAGTTGAAGAATTTAAAAATATTATTACCTCTACGGAATTTCTTGCTAAAGATATTTTTGATAGAATATGCGATAAATTACAAAAAGATTACTTAGAAGATTTTAACAAGTTGCATAAAATTAAAATTATTTTAACTGAGTCAAATGTAGCTTGGGCTTCTTATGAACAAGAGATCAGTAATACACAATAAATCTTATTATTTTATTTATCCGGGTGATATTAATACAAAAACAGGCGGTTACATTTATGAAAAAAATATATTAAAAAGAGCAAAAAAAATTAAATTTAATTTAAATGCTATCAAACTTGCTAACAGCTTTCCCTTTCCTAAAGAAAATGACTTAAAAAATCTAAAAAAAACTTTAGAAAAATTACCTGATAATTCAGTTCTAATTTTTGACGGATTAGTTTTTGAGTGTATTGATAGTATAATTAACTATTTAGATAGATTTGTAGTAATAGCTCTTATACACCACCCTCTTTATCTAGAATTTAATGGTAATCAAAGTCAATTTTTTCTTAAGAACGCTAAAAAATTATATAAGAAAACGAAAAAAATAATTGTCACTTCAAATGATACAAAACAACTAATTTTTGAAAAATTTAAAATTAATAAGCGAAAAATTCAAGTTGTAGAGCCTGGAATAGAAAAATTAAAAAAATATAAATTAAAAAGGGATAAAAATATAAATTTACTATCTGTAGGAAGTATTATTGAGAGAAAAAATTATCATTATCTGTTAAACGAATTAAGATACATGGATAAAATAAAATTAAATATTGTAGGAGATATAACTAGAGAGAGTAAATACTATAATAGATTACTAAAAATTATAAGTAATTATAGATTAAGTAAAAAAGTTAAGTTTCATAGTAATGTATCGACTAATTTACTATCAAAACTATATTCTAAGTGTGACTTCTATGTCTCAGTAAGTAAATATGAAGGTTTTGGTATGTCACTTGCTAATGCCCTTCAACTCAAAAAAATGATTATTACATATAAAACTAAAACAATTATGAGTACTCTAAAAAAGGATGGAATTATCTACTTAAATAATTTCAAAGAAAAAAGTTTATCAAAATTAATTACTAAAAATGCATTTAATTCAGATTTATCAAAAAAATTATCACAAAATAAGAGAAAATTTTTAACACCAATACAATCTGGGGATCTTTTTATCAAGATAATAAAAGATGCATAAATTTAATAATGATTGGCTATTTCTTCGTGAGAAAATTGATAAAGTTTCAAGAAATAAAAAAATTATAGAAAAAATTAATAAATATTTTCAAGACTACAAAATATTGTCTATCGCTGATTTAGGTTGTGGAACAGGTTCCAACTATAGATATTTGTCCCCTAAACTTAAAAAAAGGCAATCATGGGATATGATAGACATATCATTTGAGTCAATTAAAGAATTTAAGAAAAAAACAAATAATAAGAATAAAATTATAAATATAAATTATAAAAAATTTGATTTAATCAAAAATATAAAAAGTTTTAAATTCGAAAAATACGATATTATTACAGGATCTGCGTATTTAGATATAATGCCAAAAAATTGGTATATAGAATTTAAAAAACAAAATCTAAATACAAAAGTTATATATTTTTCGATTAATTATGATGGATTTTTTAAATTCCACCCAAAACATAATGATGATCAATACGTTTTAAATCTATTTAATAAAGATCAGGAGTCAGATAAAGGTATTGGGCAAAAAGCAGTTGGTAAAAACTGTAGTCAAATAATTAATAAATTGTTTTCTAAGTCACACAAAACATTTGTTTTTGACTCGAGTTGGGATGTATCAAAGAATAAAAAATTTCAAAATATGTTTTTAGATTTTTGTGAAAATGTACTTGAAAAAAATAAGATATCATTAGATAGATGGTTAGATTTTAGAAGGGAAAATATTAAAAAAAATAAATCAAAATTATTTCTAAGAAATAAAGATTTTTTAGCTTTAAAACTCTAAACTTACTATTATTTCTTCGCCAAATTTATAAATTTTATTTTTTGTTCTAATAACTTTTTTTAAATTTGTTATAGGTTTTATATTTATAGAATTAATACCAGAACCAATAATTGTAGGTGCTATTATAAATTGCATAATATCTAATAATTTATTCTCAAGAAATTTAGATATAGTTTTAGAACCACCTTCTACTAATACGAACTTAAAACCTAAATTATTTATATGTTTGTATATAAGATTTGTGAAATTTCTTTCAGGTAATTTATAAATTTGTGTATTATTTAAATTCTTTTTAATATTAGAGTGTGTAAATATGATATTTGAAAAACCATCTTTAAATATTTGATAGTTATTTGTTAATTTTAGTGACGGATCTATAATTATCCTCTGAGGATTTGAGCCCTTAATTGCTCTTGTAGTGAGCAAGGGATTATCTTTTTTTATTGTATTTACACCAACTATAACTGCATCACACATTGAACGAAGACTATGAAGGTATGAAATACTATTTTTATCATTAATGTAATGAGAATTGCCGTTTAAAAGTGCAATTTTACCGTCTAAGCTTTGCCCAATTTGACCGATATAGAATTTTTTTTTTATCATCAATATTGGTAACAAAATTTGTGCTATTTCATTTATTTTTTTTTCAATCTTACAATTAAAATTAACGCCATTTTTATCAATTAAAATATGATTGGTTTTAGAATGTTGACTAAGTACAAACGATTTGTTAATTAAATCAATTCTTAAGATATTTGATTTTTTTTGTTTTTTTACAAATTCAAATAGTGAAGAAATATTATGCTTTGTTATCATTTTTCATCTGTATCAAGTACTATTGAGTATATATATAGTCTATGAGTTTAAAATCAAATTTTGGCACATTTATTGATAGAGCTATCAATGAGCTTAGAACCGGAAGACCAATAGTTATCAAAGAAAATAAAAATTATTGGATGTTCTTTAATATTGAACATTCGGACAATAAAATTCTAAATCAATTCAATCAATACCTACAAAAAGACAAATATCTTTTAATTACAAAACAAAAAGCAAAATCAATATTTGATAATAAAGTATCAACAAATATTTATTTAAAAATAAATGAAAAAATATCAAACAAATCTTTATTAAGTTTATTCATTAACCCTTTATCTGATCAAAATAAAATATTATTTAAAGATGAGCCTTATATCAAAAGTAAAGACTTCCATAATGTCTGTTTAGATATAGCCAAAAATGCGAAGGTAATACCGTCACTTGTATTTAAAAAAATTAATTCTAAATACTATAAAAATATTGATAATCTAATATTACAACTTGGTCTATTAAGATTTAACCATAAAGAGTTAAAAAATCAGAATAAATTTATAACTAATAGTATCAGATTAGTTTCAAGTGCAAATGTGCCTTTACCAAATGTTGCATCTACTACTTTTAATATTTTTAAGTCATATATTGGTGCTAGAAGACATATCGCGATCATAATTAAACCAAAAAATTTAAAACAACCAACAAACCTTAGAATTCACTCAGCTTGTTTTACTGGGGATATATTTCACTCTAGAAAATGCGATTGCGGAGAACAATTAAATAACTCTTTAAACTATATGGTTAAAAATAAAGGAGGTATTATCCTTTATTTAGATCAAGAAGGGAGAGGTATAGGACTAGCCAATAAAATGAGGGCATATTCTCTTCAGTCAAAAGGCTTGGATACTATTGATGCTGATCACAACATAGGTTTTTTAGATGATGAAAGAGATTTTAATATTGCCGCTAAGATACTTAAGTTATTAAAAGTAAATAAAGTCAATATTATCACAAATAATTTTACAAAAGTCTCTTCTCTTAAAAAAGCTGGTATTAAAATTGCCAAGCAAATAAATACAAAACCTACAATTAACAAATTTAATAAGAATTATTTTAAAACAAGAGTAAAAAAAACAGGTTACGGTTTTAAAAATTTAGACTAAAAATTTAGTCAAAGTCTCCTCGTTCTAATCTATCTTCGTATTCATTGGAGGACTCGGAAATAGTATTAAGCTGTTTTTTAGTCATAATTTTTAGAGTTTTTTTTATAGCAAGTTGGTAAGTATGTAACTTTTCAACAATATTTCTTTCGCTGGTGTTTCTCATCATTTGACTTAGGGCTCTATTTAGCTCAGTAAGTCTGCCTAACAGCGTATTATCGTCATTATTATCATCATCGTAATACATTATTTAATATTATAATAATTTTGGAGATCATAAATAAAATAATTAAATAAATAACTTAACGATTTATTTTTTTTTTCTATAAAATAATAATCCAATTATAATTATCCCAATACCTATAATCATCAGAAGTTCACCTGCATTCCAAAACCATATTAAGAATTCCATTGGATTATTTTTCTATATCTTCATCAAATATTTCATCTACTGGCACTTGTATACTATTGACCAGTTGATTTGTTTTTGCTGCAAGAGCTACAATATTTAAAAATTCTGAATGTTCGTCTTCAGTCATCCCAAGTTTTTTTGCTGCAGCTGTGTGTGAGTGTGTGCAATACGAGCAATTATTTGTTATAGAGACTGCCATATAAATCATTTCTTTAGTTTTATTTGGAATTATGGTTTGTTTAACCATTAAATCTTTAACATCACTCCAAACATTTTTTAGTAATTGAGGGTCGAATGCTAAATATTTCCAAAAATTACCTATATAAGTTGTGTTTCTTGATTGTTTAATATCTTCATAGACTTCCTTTATAATTGGATGATTATCATCATCAGTTCTTTTAATTGTGCTCACCAGTGGTCCCTTTCTTTATTATAATTGATATATAGTCATTAAATCATAATATCCCTCTTGTTTTGATTAATTTTATAAATAAAAATTCAAATTTATTAATATTTGGCTTTCTAATAGCATTCGCATCAGGATTTGGACAAACATTTTTTATTTCTCTTTTTAGTGAAGATTTTAGAGAAACATTTAACTTAAGTAATACTCAATTTGGTAGTCTGTATTCAATAGCTACAATTTTAAGTGCGTTAACTATTATATGGGCTGGCAAACTTATAGATACGGTCTCTCTTAAAAAATATACTTTAGCAATTGTATTAGGTCTTTCGATAACATGTTTTTTTGCAAGTATTGTGTTTAATGTAATTCTTCTTTTTTTTGTAATTTATTTTTTAAGACTTTTTGGACAAGGGCTTATGGGACACACTTCAAGAACAACCATGGCAAGATACTTTAAAGCTAATAGAGGAAAAGCATTAGCTATATCTGGATTTGGTTTTTCTTTTGGTGAGATGATCTATCCATTTGTAGTAGTAATTTTAATATTAACTTTTGGCTGGAGAATTACCTGGTTTAGTTCATCTGTATTTATAATAATATTTTTTGGAGTATTTTTATACTACCTATTAAATAAAAATAATTTTAAAAGTGAAACTGGGTTTGAGAATGAAGATATACAAAATTCATTTTCATGGAGAAGAAGAGATGTCTTAACAGATCTTAAATTTTATCTTTATTTACCTCTTACATTATTTATGTCATTTACAGTAACTGGTTTTTTATTTCATCAAGTTTTTATTGGGCAATTAAATAATTGGACAATGTTAGATATTGCACAAAGTTTTATTTTTTATGCAATCTGTGGAATTGGTGGTTCATTAGTTTCTGGTTTGTTAGTCGATAAATTTTCTGGTAGGAGTGTAATCACATTTCACTTAATTCCCATGGCTTTAATATTTATTGTGATGTTATTTTCAAATCATATATTTGTATTATATCTTTACATGGCAGGTCTTGGATTATCAAATGGCTTTACTGAAAATATGTCTAATTCTTTGTGGGCAGAAATGTATGGAGTCAAAAACCTAGGTGCAATAAGGGCCCTTTTAACATTTTTTGGTGTTTTGGCCTCAGCAGCCTCCCCTTTCTTATATGGATTGATATTGGATGAGACAAATTCGATAAACACCTTGATTTATATGAGCCTTGCCTTAATAATTATTTTTTCTTCTATGAGCTTTATAGGTAATAAAATTAAATAAAATAACCTTTTTTAAAAGCCTCAATAGCTATCAAAGCACATCCTTTAGCATCTGATAATGCATCGTGATGATTTAATGGAATTCTTAAATTTTTACATACTGTATTTAGTTTATTGTTTTCAAATTCCCAATATTTTCTTGCGATTGCAACAGTATCTTTAAATTCTTGTTTAGGTAGGTCGATATTATAAAAATAACAACATGAGTGCAGGACAGATCGATCAAAAGGAGCATTATGTGCAAAAAAGTAATCAACAGCTGATAATTCACTCTTAATTTGGCGCCACACTTTATCAAATGTTTTAGCTTTCTTTAACATATCCCATGTTAAACCATGAATATCTGTAAAATGAACTTCAGGTTTAGGTGGTCTTATTAAATGGGAGACTTTTTTTATAATTTTAGTTTTATTAAATATTACATATCCAATAGCACATGCTGATGTTCTCTCACTTGTGGCTGTTTCAAAATCTATGGCTGCAAATAATTGCATTAAAATAATTGATCAATTTGATTTTGATATTTTTTTTGTACTTCATGTCTCCTAACTTTCATTGTGGGAGTCATTAGGTTATTTTCAATACTAAAAGGCTCATCAATAAAGATAAACTTTTTTATTTTTTCTGGTTGAGTTAAGTCTTTATTTACTTCATCAATATATCTTTGAATATCTTCATCACTAGATTTACTCTCTGAGTTTAATACTAATAATGCTGCAATATAATTCTTTTGTTCACCAAAGACACAGGCTTGTTCTATCTCAGGAGATAAAGTTAATAGATTTTCAATCTTAGATGGTGCAATATTATCACCTCCTAGAGAAACTATTATATCCTTTTTACGATCTGTAATTTTAAGATAATTGTCCTCATCAAATTCACCAATATCCCCCGTATGGAGCCAACCATCTTTTATTGTTTGCTCAGTAGCTTCTTTATTATTCCAATAGCCCAGCATAAGGTTCTCCCCTTTAACTAATATTTCACCATCTTCTGCTAATTTAACTTCAACTCCAGGAAATATAGGACCAACTGTATCAACTTTTACTTTATTTAATAAATTGCAGCTTACAACTGGTGAGGTTTCTGTTAAGCCATAACCTTGTAAAGTCTTTAAACCAAGGGCATTAAGCGCCTCCCCTACTTGACTATCAAGAGGTCCTCCACCTGATATAAAAGCCTCTAATCTGCCACCAAAATTATTTTTTACTTTTTTTCTGACTAATTTATCTAATATTAGGTTAATTATATTTTCACTAAAACTTAATTTAATATTTTTAAATTTTTTTGTTCCTAACTGGATAGTCTTATTAAATAAATTTTGTTTAAAATTAGACTGATTTTTCAAATTAATCTTCATTTTTGCATGGAGATTATTATAAAATCTTGGAACAGCAGTCATTATATGAGGTTGTGCAATTTTTACTGTAGGCAGAAGTGTTTCAATACTTTTATTATAAAATACTTTTGCTTCTAAAATAATCTGAACAAATTGAACTGCATGTTCATATGAATGAGATAAAGGTAACCAAGTAAGAAAGGTTAAATCTGGACTCTTTATAGTTTTAAGAAGTTCATACGCTCCTTCACAATTACTTAATATGCCCCCATGACTTAAAATAACACCCTTTGGCAATCCTTGTGTACCTGACGTGTAAATAATGCAAGCTGGATCTGTGCGCTTAATTTCTTTAATTTTTTCTCTGTTATTATCATTATTGTCATCTGTTAAGTCATTTAAAAATACTAAATTTGCAATAGAATTATTTTCAAAAT
>LULE01000108.1_pt1 | contig 46214 bp, 64 predicted proteins | sample 728231 | NCBI WGS metagenome assembly LULE01 (sample SAMN03860297, study PRJNA289734) | marine metagenome | biome: seawater column; feature: ocean; material: water; isolation source: Red Sea water column Station 192 - depth 10m | place: Saudi Arabia: Red Sea | collected 2011-10-15 | depth 10 m | reverse complement strand
AATAAATCAGCACCACGACCTGTTATAGCTCCACCTACACCTGCTGCAAAATATTCACCACCTTTGTTTGTTTCCCATCTACCTGCTGACTTGGAATCAGCTTGAAGCTCTACTTTGTCAAAAATACGTTTGTATTCATCTGTGTCCATCATATTTCTAACTTTACGACCAAACCTTACAGCAAGCTCGCCTGTATGAGTAGTCTGCATAATTTTACGGTTGGGCTGTTTACCCATAATCCAAGCAGGAAAATAGGTAGAACAAAACTCTGATTTAGTATGTCTAGGTGGCATATTGACAATAAGTCGGTTTATTTTACCGTTAGCAACATCTTCAAGTTTTTGTGCAAAGATTTTATGATGACGACCACAAACAAACTCTGGCCACATATATCTCACATATTCCAAAAAACTATTTTGACATTTATTTTGATTTTTTAATAACTCTAAGCGTTCTTGTAAAACAAGGGTTTCTTTAATTTCTTGGTCTGATAAATGTGAAAGGTTCAAAACTGCCTACCAAATTCAATACTAAGCGGTTGTCCGTAAGTAAGTTCACGCAATTGTGAATCAATATTGTCAGGCATATTTATTGTTTGTGTTGCTTTTGGGTCATATGTTAGGTTAAAAAATCCACCTGTTTCAGGATTTTCGTACATATACTGCAAACGTAAGCCAGCATTTTTAAGTGTGTCTACCATAAACGATAGTCCGATAGAGCCTCTACCACCAAGCCTTGTGCGTGGGGCAACATTAAAATCTTTTATCGGTGCAAGACTTTGCCCCTCGCCACCCAAAATATCAACTTCATATTTACCGTATAAGTCTCGATTCGGTTGTTTTGATATTTCTAGCTGGGTTGGTACTCGATAGGTTTCACCATACAACGAGTCTGCAGGAAAAATATCTTTATCCAAAGTATATCTACCAGATAGTGCGTAATCATGCCCAGGTTGTTTCATTACGTCAAACTGAAAAGGACTTGTTTTATCGCCTATTTTTAATTGTGCTTTGGTTTCAATATCAGAACCAGGTTTTTTAGTTACATCAATTTGTAGGGGTCCTTTTTTAATATCGCCCAACGTATAATCTGCGTACAAACCAGGTGGCATATAATCGCCTGTAGCACCAAATATATCCAAATCTCCAAACTTACCCGATTCAGTAAATCCTAATCCAGCTGCAGTTTTAACATCTTTATTAGGGTCTTTAAAAGCACCAAATGCTAAATCAACGTTACCTGGCAAGGGTATTTCTTTGGTAATTTGTGCACTATCTAGGCCTACATTTACATCTACAGGCAAATTTAAAGCAGATATTGCTTCATCAATTTTTTTTAGTTGAAAAGCATCCTTTCTTTTTGCAAATTCTTTGCTTGGGTCATCAGCTTGTAAAATATCAGCAATAACATCTTGATATGGTAATTTTAAAGACTCAGCTAAATTTTTTGATACTTGGCTTTCTATATCTTTAACAACATCTTTGCTTGCATCATAATCTTGATACAAGTCGTCTAGTGTGCCACCTTTAAATAAATTGTCGTAAGCTCTAAATTCTAGAAGTTTTTGTATTTCTTCTATTTTATCTTCTAGTTCCGCTTTTGAAGTTGGTCCACCCTCTGCAAAACCTGCATATTGTTTGCGTGGATTTTGAAAAAAATATTCAGATTTTGGGTCTCTATAAGTAAAACTTTCTGGGTCTGTGGAACTTAAACCGAATTGTTTTAAATACTCTTCTGATTGTTCATAATCTCTATGTATGCCTTCAATAGCTTCTGGGTCATAGTATCTACCGTATTGATGTGAGTGTGTACCTAATTTATATCCAATAAAATCTCTCAAAGCTTCATTGCGTGCTTTATTTAAAAATTCTATATTTGGGTCACTTGGTATCAGACCTCTTATGCCTGGTGGCATTAAATACTTAACATTTCTCAACCTATCTATAGGTTTACCTGTTATTGCTTCGTCTCTGTATTGACCTACATGAAACAACTCTTCATTTAAAATTTCTAATTTTTCTTTAAAGTCGTAATCTACAGGCATATTTATAATAGCTTCACCTGCAGGGTCTATAAATGGTCTTGCCATACTTACATTAGCTCTGGCTTTTTCTCCACTAAATTTAAACAAATAATCAGTAATTCTTTGTCTTTTGTTTTGTGGATTGCCGTATTCATAATCTTGCACAGTAACATTGTGGTCTTTTTTTAGTCGTTTTATTAATGCACGATATTGTTTTTCTGCTTTTTTCTGTGTTTTTACACTTCTTATAATGTCGTAAAAATAGCTATCTTGGTCAGAAGCGTTAAACATGTTTTGCATATTTTTGTATCTGTTGCCATCTTTATTCAAAAAATTTTCAGGCTCTATTTTACGAAAATATTCATAAATATCATCTTGCGTAATTTTTCCATCTAGGTAAGCATCAGCTAAAACGTAATATGCGTTATAGGAATCATTACCATAAAAATCATAATCTTTTTTTAATTGTATTTGAGACCTGTCAATACCAAGTTTTTTAAACTTAGGTCGTACTACATCTTCATGTAAGTCTTGTATATCAGTATTTATAATTTTAAATACATTATTTTTAATATCGTTTGGGAGTTTATAGGTGCTTTTGATGTTATCGCTTTCTACCGCACCACCTTTAGCAAAGGCATCAACACCTTTTTCTGCTAGAGCTTTTTTTAGTTTGTCGGTAAATTTAATATACGTACCGTCATAGATGGTATCAGTGCCTTCTATTTTATGGAGAACACCAGTTCGGTCTTTTGGATTTGGTAGTAGTTCATTGATAACTTTGGCTATTTCTTTTTCGTTAGCTGCGTATTGGTCAAGAGTAATTTTATCAGGATTACCTCTAGCTTCATCTATTAATTGTGCAGGACCAGCATGAAATCCATCAGCACCTTCATCGTATGCTTTTGCTATACCTCTTCTTATTGGTAATTTGCCATAGTTTGAAAGAATAGGCATTTCGCCTTTGGTGTTTTTATATCCACTTCTTTGTGTAACAACATAAGGGTCTATGAATGGTAGTAAATCTTCATCAACTAAATCAACTACATTTTTGACAACAGTGTCACCGTCTCCTGTTTCCATAAACATTTTTGATGGGTCACCCATATCATCAAAAAAAGCTTGGAGTAAGCCACGCCTATCATCATAATCTATACCTTTATAAACTCTTTGGCCACTGGCATCGACCATATTAAATATTTCATCTTGACTTAAACCAATAGCGTCTGCAAAGGGTTTACCTGTAGCTCTTTCAAATTCTCTTGGTGTTATGCCAAATTCTATATTAAACCCTTCAATACTTTTCGCCAACTCTTCTACTTCATTTGCTGCAGGTTTACCTGCTGCTCTAAGCTCTCTTATTTTTTCTACAGATTTATTTGCATCAATCAATCTTTTATTAATTATTTTTTGAGCAACTGGGTCTTCAAAAGCAGAAAAATATTTACCAGTTTTGTTAGTAAATTTTAATAAAATTTGTTCTTGTTCAAATGGAGTAGCAACTTCTTTTAAAATTTTATCAAATAATTTATCCAAATCTTTTCTTGCCATTTCTCCAGCATTTTCAGTTAGGTTTATTAAAAAATTACCCTCTAATCCTTCTAAACGCATATAGACATTAGAAAAAAATTCTTTTTTTGTTATTGCTTTGTATTCTACTTTATCACTTGTACTTGAATAAAAACCTTTTAAAATCTTTCCTTTACTTCTTACAAATCTGGGTGCACCTTGAACTTCTTCAAGAAAAACTCTTCTCATAGTCTCAGCAATATTTTCAACCATGTCTTGCGTACGGAAATTTTCAGGTAAATTTCTAACATCTGGAGATGTTGCAGACAACTGTGCTCTTTTAAGATATTTGTCTGTTGCTTTTATTAATTCTGCACGGTCTGTACCAAATAATCTTTGATAATCATCTGGTCCTAAAATTTCTTTTAAAGTATCAACATCTTTAGTTTGCAAAGCTTTGTGAGCTTTTGGTGTTAAAAGCCTTTTATAAACTTTAGGATTGTCGTCTACTACTTCAGATAAATTTTGCAAATTTCGTGCACCATCCATGCTTAAAACATTTGTTAAAGTATCAAATTTTTCTTTTTTTGCTATTTGAAAACCTCTTAGTTCATGTTGCATGTAGTCTGATTGTATTCTTACAGTAGATGAAAACTTATCTGTTGGTTCCAACTTTAAGTCATCTATCATGTCTTGTATTTTCTTTTGCACACCAGAGCTTGGGTTTGGTATGCCCTCACCAACTTCATTGGTCGCAGGGTTGCGTAAAGCAGGTCTGAAGTTTCTAGCATACCCATCAAACGTGTAGTGTCTATTGCCTCTTAAACCATCTTGGTTGAAACCTGACATATGTATGTCATTACGACCTCTAGGTTTTACACTTTTTGGTGCTCTTAAAAAATATATATTTTGTTCTTTGTTGCTTAAAAGTGAATTAGCCAAAGTATCATCTATATATCCACTTTGCCCAGGCTGCACAGTACGTGCATTGATTGCATTGCTTTGCTCTCTTGCAAGATAGTTGTCTAAACCTTTTTTAGTTATAGTTCTACCTTCACCTGCAGATTTAAGTAATTTAGGGTGTATGTCACCAGATTCTGTAATTACATTCAATAATCTTAATTCACCAAAAATTTCTGGCCCTAACTTACCTAATTCGTCCACCCACTCATCGGGTGTTAAGTCATCTAACTTAGTATTTATTTTTCTTGTACCAGCAACTTGCATATTATTAAGATATTTCCTGGCTTTTGAAGCAAGCTCTGGTTGTTGTGGACCAATTCTATAATTCATTTCTGCCAAGGGTTTTGGCACAAACTCCTTAACTTCGGGTAAATCATCCTTGGGTGCAGGAAGTGACAGCGGCTCTTCTACTACAGGGGGTTTTTCAGTTTTTTTTGGAGAGTCGACTGCTTTTGGAGCAGTTTTTGCTGCACCTCTTGCACCACGAAGGAATCTAAATAAAGGAATCAAACTTATGCCTGCTAGACCAGCTAAAGCAATATTACCTGCAGCACCTAACTTTTTACCTTCTCTAAATGCTGTTACGCCTCTACGACCAAACTCACCAACTTCGTAAGCAGCCAAAGCATCTCCTATACCTGGAGCGACACTAATGGCTATTTGGTCTTTTATGGGTAATTGTTCAAAAACACGATAAGCTTCACGCATATTGCCTGCTTCAATCTGCTCTTTGATTTGGCTATAAGTTGGTGTTGTTTCAGCCATGAGAGGCTATCTGATTTTGATTCTATTTAATATGCTGTCTATTTCTGACCTTTGTGGATTAGCTAGATTCATACTAGACGGAACATTTTGAGCTTGAATTGCTATTTTTTGTTGGTTTAATTGGTCAATTTCTTGGGCAATTTGTTGAGCACGTGCAAATTCGTTATTACGCACTACCATATTGTACTCTTTCATAAGATTAGCAATATCTGCGTCTATAGAAAATATATTAGGTTCATTACGCATAAACATTGGACCACCTTCTGCCATTCTTGCTGGTGGTTCAGGTGGTGGAGGGGGTGGAGCACCCATTCCTCGCAACGGTGTAGGAGGTGGTGGATTTTGCAATTTGTCCGTTTCATCCGTATAGCCATATTGAACTAACTCCAAGTAGTTTCTAGGGTCTTCTACAAATTGCTGTCTTAAGTTTTTTTGTGCCTCTTGTAGTGCTTGCTGAATTGAAAATTTTTGTTGTGCAAAATACCTACCTAATTCTTCTGGATTGTTGAGTAAAACATTCGATGGTGATGGTGGCTGTGTAAATCCGTCCGTAGCGTCATATAAAGCTGCAGTACCTGCAAGTCCAAGACCTGGTATCATAGGATTCATTCTAGCCATTCTTGCTAAACCGCCTATACCTCCTGCTGCCATACCTGCTCCACGTGCCATTTGTGCCCCTCTGGCTGCTGCTGTTAACCCTCCTAATGCTGCTGGTATTGCTGGTAATGCCATTATATTCCAAACATCTCCCTAGCTTGTTGCAATTCTTCCATAGTTAAGCCTACTTGTTGCAAAAAAGCCTGTATTTCTTGTTCTGAAGCACCCTGAGATACCATTTGTTGTAAAATTTGTATAATTTGCATGAGGGCTTGTTTTGCTTCTGCTCTATCAGATTCTGAGATTGAATCTAATTCTGATTGCATTTGACCTGCCATATTTTGAGGGCCAGGAGTCCCTTGCATCATTGGTTGTTCTGGTTGCATTACAGGTTGAACCTGCATACCCATCATATCTTCTTCCATGTGGTACCTCGCTGTTTACATCAGATATTAACACAAAAAAGAGAAATGTGTTAAATATGTTTTTTATTTGTGTGAGTTATTATCCTTGTGTGTCTATATATAGATGCAACCCTATTTGTGCCTCCCCACCCCTTTTGACGGCATATCCGACTGTTTTTTTTGTGAAGGCAAGGAATCCTGCCCATAAAAAAAGGGAGCATAATGCTCCCTCAAGATGTCCGACCTTATTATCTACATCTAATATTAAGCTCCTTTTTTTAGATGTAGATTATTAACGACTTCTTTTTGTTTACAGATTTCAAGCCAGATAAACATCATCTCCTTGTCTTCCTTTTCTTTAATCTTTTCAATCTTCTTGTCGTACTTTTCGCCAACATCTTCATAGAGTTTTTGTAGTCTTACAAGTTCTCTAGTTTCTGTATCAATTCTAGAATCTAAATTTTGCATTAGTTAATCTCCCTTAATGTAGGAACTTCTTCCTGTTGTTCTTCTATCTGTGCGAGTTCCAAATTTGGCTGACCATTTCTGATTATCTCAACACCATTTACTATAAGAGATTGGCAATTGTCTTCCCAACCTCCACCAATCAACTGACCCTCTATGGTTAGTCTCAATTGAATCTTCATAAAACCTCCTATATGTTTATTAAAGATACATCTATTATCGGTTATTGGATACAAGATGTCAACAATTATTAACAACTTTTTTTAATGTCTTTTCTTTGTCTAGTTCGTAAATCCAAATGCCTTTTCTAGTCATGTGCTTTGGATTCTGTTTGCAAAATCTTTCTGCTTCTTGTGTGCATTGCTCTAAAGATACCGACCACACTCGTGGTAAATTCCTATGGCAATACCCGACATAACCATAAAACTTTTTATTCATCTTTACACCTCCAACAATAATGCCTTGTTTCTACTTTCTTCCAACAATCCATTCCATATTTTTTATACGGATAGTTTTTGATTTGCATTTCTTCATCTTCGTAGATTGGAGAATCACATCTGTCACAAGTAAATGAATAATCTTTGTTTTGTGTGTGAGGTAAAACTTTGTATGCCATAAATCACTCCTATTTAATTTATTATGTGTCTATTTTAAATCTATTGGATACAAATTGCAACACCTTTTTCATCTTTTTTTTCCAGCCCCTGGAGTCCAGCAAACTTTGTATTGTGATAGGCTTGTGGCAGTTTATCGAACAAGGCATGAAAGCTACTTCAATCCCGACCCGACAATAGGAAAACCACCACAAGAACAAAACCCCAAAATATTAACAGTTCCATTTATTCCTCTGTATAGCCGTCAAACCAAACGCCAGGCTCGTGTGTATCTTCTCTTTGGCAATGCTCCTGGGCTTCTTTCTCAGTTAATCCCGTTTTGATAACTTTGTTATGGTCTTTGTGATTACTGTCTCTATAAAACCTTACTATCTTATACATTTAATCCTCCTGTATGTAAAAGAACTATCTTAACATCTGGATACAACTTGTCAATAGTTTATTTTTATTAATCCAGCAGATACCTGGGCTGGGACTAAGCTCTCGTTTATTGTGTATTCCTGATACTTGTGTGTCCATATAACTGATAACTTAATCACAATCCCGACTTCCCGACTTGTGAAATGCCCGACTTTCATCGGGCAGTTCTTTACATTTTAACCGTAGGCTCTTAATGTTAATTCTGCAAGAATATCATTACGCTTCTTTCTTGCTTCATCTCGTTCTTCCTGCGACTTAGTTTCATCTTCAGCAATCGCATCAAGCTCTTCGATAATTTCTCTATATGTTTTCATTTAAACCTCCTATATGTTGTTAAATGAGTTTATATAATAACAAATGGATACAACTTGTCAACCCCTTTGTGAAAAAAAGTTTATGTTTTTTTTAATCCCTTTCCAGCATGACGGTTCGTCTGGGACGGCCTCGAATATTAATATTTGTTTATAACTGTGTGTTTTAGTTAATACTCGTATAGCAAAACCCGACACCCGACTTCCGACAAAAGTAGCCCGACATTTCTATCGGGCTTGTGCCATTATAATTGAATAGAGTCAACCACTTGTGCAATTATCTTTTCGATATATTTTTGTGCATCTGGTTTAATTAAAGCAACAGTTAGCTTTTCTTCTATGTCGCTTTTGATTGCATACTTGTTATAGGAAAATAACAAATGCGAATCATTCCATGACAAATTTTGTAGTTGACAATACTTGCTAGTATTGGGATTGTTGTTTAAATCACGAATATCGTCATTAATTTCTGATTTTAAGCCTCCTAACTCTTTGTCTATTTCACGATATTTTCTATGCAAGGCTAACAACTGCTTGTGCTTCTTCTCAATAGCTTTGTATTGTGAAGTTTTACGAGCATCACTCTCTAGTTTTTCAATCCTTTCTTCTAACCCGACCATAACTTGATTCGCCATAGCCTCCATTTCATATTTTCTAATCATAATTTTTCTCCTATGTAATGATTAAGTATCTAATATAAAGTATAGGATACAACTTGTCAACTCTTTTGTATATTTGTTTTCACTACCAGCGTCAGAACCAGATGACGAAAACCTGAAGGATAGTGTTGTTATGTGTTATATTGGTATATCTACAACAAAAAACTAACCCGACAACCCGACCCGACCCGACCCGACTGCTTTTTTATTTGAGGACGACTAAAAGAAAGAGGGTATGCGATTATCATTACAAATTTCTTACATATAATTAAAAACATAATATTAATTGGATACAAATAGTTGACAATTATATTTATAAGAGTATGATTGTAATTGTCAGGTTAGCAGAAAACTTGGATAGCTATTAAAGTATAAATCCAGTTTGGCACAGTAGTCCATACATAGTATCGGCTTAGATGTCATATGAACAACGCCTTACATTTTATTAAACCATTATTACTGTAGGAGGTTAAAAATGGCAACAAGAAGTAATATCGCTTATCAGCGACCGAATGGGCAAGTTGTAGTGGCATACTGTCATTGGGACGGATACCCAGAACATAACGGAGTAATGTTAAATCAACATTATGACAACCAAAAGAAAGCAGAACAATTAGCCAATCAAGGTTATTTTTCTGGCATAAAAGAAACTCTAGCCGAATCTTTATCAGATAGAGCAAATGAGTTCCCACCGATAATTTATCATTCAGCACATACTTTTTATAATGACATAGAGTCTGAAATTGAGTATGTATATCTGTTTAAAAATGGACAATGGTATATGGCAAAGCACAAAGTTGCTTACGATGATGAATATAAATGTATTCAACAAGGCATTACAGAAAATGACTTGCAACCCTTGTGGTCTGTCTTGGCTACACTAGAAAAGGAGTCAGCATAATGAAAGCAATACATATAAACCCATTTGAGAAAACTGTCAAAGAAGTTGACATACTTGGCAACCTAGAAGATATATATGTTCTTCTAGGGTGTCGCCCTTTAGACGCAATTAACTATGATGACAAAAATGTTCTTTATGTTGATGACGAGGGACTGCTCAAAAATGACCAACGATATTTTAGTATCAATGGAAAAAACTTTGCAGGTAAAGGCTTGGTTATGGGATACGATGACGAGGGAGATTCTATTGATACATCTTTAAATGCAGATGACTTAAACATTCAATGGCTTCCAGATGACCATGTTGAACAACCATTTATTAATTTCATACCATTTAATTAGGAGGTGGCAGATGAGTAACGTTTTGAAAGCAGTAAAAGAAGCAAGTATATCTGTTGCTTGTTTGTTAGATGATATTGCAGTTGATGAAAACAACGACATTAATATTTTTGAAATAGAAAAAGATATAGAACATATACAAGACCAGATAACAATCATAGAAAATCATTTTGAGGAGGTGTCAGATGAGTAAGGCAATTTATGTTGGATATGAAATAGGTTATGACCGAGATGGAGCTTTAGATTATTTTTGGCAAGATGAAAAAACTGAATTTTATGATGAAGCAAAACATATTGTTAAAACTACAAAAGTAAAAGACATAACTGATGCAGAAGATGAAAAACTTGGCTTACAAGATTGGTTATGGAAAATAGAAATATTTAACAAGGGGGTGTCTGATGACAATTAAAATAAATTTAGAAGATGATTTTTACATACTTGTTGAAACACATGAGCCAGATTTTGATAAACCAGAAAATGATGAGTTGCATGACAAACTTCGAGATGAATACGATTTTATACAAGGAACACATTCTTACGAAATATATAAAGGTCAAGATTTAGAGCCTTTTTTTTCAGATTATCACGATATTTGGAGTGTTGACCAAGCAATATTATTAGCTAACCAAGATATACCTTATTATAAAGAGTTATATTTAGCAGAACTAAAAAAACAAACAGGAGGAGTCTGATGAATGATTTACAACAAAAAAGACAAATGCTACTAAAAAACAAAGTAGTGAATGGAGTCAAAATACCACCACACTTGCAATATCTAAGCAGACAAAAGCTGTTGGCTTTGATGTATATATTTAGAGCAAGAACATGATTGCAGAAATATTTATTGTAGTGATGTTTATCATTTTGTATGTAGCAAGCAACGGAAGTGATTAAATATCGAATTAAAATTGTCTCCTATGACCCTGAGAAATATGACCTACTGCGTTATGCCGACCATGACAAAGTAGGTTTCTCAGTTGGTTATTTAGTTTACAAAGACAACAAACTTATCAAAACCTCTTGGCACACTTCTAAGCGTCAATTGTTTAAGTCTATAGACAAACTATTGAATAAATCAGATTCTTAGCCTATAATCGCCACAAGGCTTTTCTGACTATATAAAAATTCCGATTTGCATATAATTACTCCAATCCGTTGGGAGAGCCTTCTTGTTCTTCTGTTATCTCGTCCAAAACTTCACTATTTTTTTCTTTTTCTGTTTGCTGGTCTTCTTCCAGGTCTGGGGATTCTAATGCACTATCCACAATTTCATTGCCCATCAATTGTTTCAATCTATTTTCTACTTCTTCCCGACTCATTTGGTCTATCTTCCCGAACATAACTTCTTTTCTGTCTACGATTAATCCCCCGACTTTAAGCAAACTATTCTGGGCTGATATTGCAGCGTTAAATGAGCCAGCTTCCATAGCCTTGTCCCGAATGTCATATAAATCCTGGACTGCCCTGTCATAGTTCAATTCATACTTCTTCTTAGCCTCATTCATCAAATAATTGTATTCTTTGCGAATGATAGGATTGTTCATAAGTTTATTAGCCATTTGGCGTGGACTTGTGTATCCAGCTTTATAGGCCGATTCTACGAGTGATAGTCTTGGATTGTTAACTGCTATCCAAATGAAGTTTCTTTGCCTACGATTGAGTTTTTCGTCTAGATTGCAATATTCAATTGGAGCTTCTTCGTCTGAAGATAAGATAGGTTCATATTCTAATTTATTCTTTCTATGTCCCATGTTCGCATATTAGAGCAGGCGTTAGCTTTAATACTAGCTACCCCCACTTTACCTAAAGTGTATTGAGAGGATACTTGAAATGAGTAAACTTAGTCAAGTATTTTCTTATATTTTTAAACTATTTTAGTTATTCTCTTGTGACAAAAATGAAAAAAATAAAATATTCGTCAAATGCCCATTCCTACAGGGTTTCAGCTTGTCAGACAATAATGACAATAATCGACAAAAATCTATTTGTTGACTTTTTTGTCTAAATATTGCGTTAAAACCTGGTCAACTATCTGTGCTACATCTTTATCGCCTAGTTCATCACTTAGCTGTGCAATGCAAAAACTTATAGTAGCCAAAGTTATATTTAGCTTATCTTCGCCCCTATAAACCATGCTTTCAAACATAGAATTTAATCTATGAATAAGTTCATGTAATGTTGGCTTACCTTGTTTGTCTTTTATTTCAACAATTTTTGGCATATCGCATGATAGCACGATATATCCGAGAAAAGAAACAAAGAGGCTATGTGATTATAGTAAACATAGGAGGTCATAACCTCTCTGCTTCTTAAATCTGTTAAGTCAGCGTATAACTATGAATATTACCAATAATGAGAGATTATACACTAACCTAACAAACTAACTTAAATTACTGATTCGTAATCTTTCTGGTATTACTACCGACCAATTACAGTCATCACAACAACGACCATCATTTATTGGTTCAGCGTTATTACCATGTTCCCATACAATATTACCATCTTTATCTTTCAATGGCTTTATGTATCCAGAACAGATACTACACTTAACTTTTTTTATTTCAGTAACTTTGGTCATAATGGACAATCCCGACTGTTATCTTCATCATAAAACATTAACAAGTCTGTTTCAGGATTAGTACAATCCATTCCGACATTTTCTTTGTAATACTTCTGATAAGCGTCTTTGATGCTATGTGTCTTTTTATTATTATAATCATCGACAGCCATCTCATATGACATTCTCATCATTGTATATAAACCATTAGTTTTTCCCATATCTTTACTCCATGTGAAACTATTTGTAGACATTATACATAAATTATTGTAATATACAAATCTACATATTTAAGGAGAGTATTTATATGTCAAACACAAAAGATGTTGATATTGGTAATATCATTGATGATGTTATCAGTTACACAAACCCAAAATCTAAAGAAGATTTAGAGCAAAGAATTGCAGAAGATAAAATTAATTATCTAGTCTGGCAAGTAGATGTTGCAGTCAAAGAATTGCAAGCAGAAGTAGACAAACTAAAACAATCAACTAAGGAGGTATCGTGAACTTACCAGAAGAATTACAGAAAATACCACACAAGCAGATAGGCGATGCGTTTTATTTTCCTAACATGGATAACCATACCTATCACAATGGCCCTGGCATATCTTCATCATTTATTAGAAGATTTAGTCAGAGTCAATTGCACGCACTACAAGAAGTTATAGAGCCAACACCAGCTATGAATTTTGGTTCGGCTGCTCATACATTGATTGTAGAGGGAGAGGGTGCTTTTTTTACAGACGTTGTAACTATCAAAGGCTCTCCATACACCAACTCAAACAAAGCACTCAAACAAGAAAGCATGGACAAAGGTTTGATTGTTATTAACGAGAAAGACCAAGATACCATATATAGCATGGAAAACAGTCTTGTATCGGAAGCGAGAGCTTATCTAAATCCAGATAAAGAGTATCCACAGGCTTTTGATTCACCGTACGAGGTATCTATATATTGGTTTGAACAGGATATTCTATGCAAAGCTAGAGCTGATGTAGTATTGAATCCATTTGACAAGCCACACGCAGAAAACGCCATAGTGCTTGTAGATTATAAAACAACGAGTGATTGCTCTGTCAGGGGGTTTACCAATTCGGTAAGAAGATACTCGTATGATTTACAAGCATCATGGTATAAGCGTGGTTTTGAAAAGGCAGGCTTTGTTGTGCATGACTTTGCGTTTGTTGCACAAGAAAAAAAGATGCCGTACGCTAGCAAAGTATTTAAAGTAAATCATACTGACATGGAGGTTGGTTGGAACTTTCTTAGCGACTACATAGATGAATACAACAAAGTATTCTGGCAAGGTAAACAAGAAGCTTCTATCTACAACAGTCCTAATGTTGTTGACTTAGATACAGGTAATTTTTATAGAGAGGAACAAAATGACAATAGAGATAGATAAACGAAGTGAATATTCTACATATATTAAAACAGGTAGCCTAACAATTTATGTTGAACATTCGCCTGGTTGTGCAGAGGATTATGTTTCTGTTTGGGAAAATAATTCTGCGGAGGATGAAATACTTTTTCAAACAAACTTTGATTTTGAAGATAATAAAAGACATATAAAGGAAGTTAAAAATGACTGACAACGTGAACCACCCCCCACATTACGCCAAACAAGGCTCTATAGAGTGTATTGACGCAATTGAATCAGCCTTAACTTTTGAAGAATTTAAAGGTTATTGTAAAGCAGCAGCGTTTAAATACATTTGGCGTGAAGACCACAAAGGAGCTAATATCCAGGATATAGACAAAGCCATATGGTATCTAACAAGGCTTAGAAACAAGCTGGAGGATAGATAATGGACTTAAGTTTTTATGCCTTAATTTGTATTATCTTATTAATTATATATCAGGCTTCATCAAATCCATAAAAAAGGGGCTTAACGCCCCTTAGTTTTTGCATACCCCTAGAAAGGTGGAACAGCTTCTTTTGGTGGACTCATGTCTGCGTCCTCTGGCTGTAGGTACAATCTAATTTTAGTTTTCTTAGTTTGCACCAGGCCATTGTCTCCTTGAAACTCGTCATCTATTTGCTCAAGCTTCAAAATAAGATTTTTACCTACAAAGTCAGAATGATTCTCTGGGTATTTTTTAAAGCCTACAGCTTTAGTCATACGAGTAAACAGCTCTGTACTTATACGCTTGTTGTCCTCGTTTGTTGCCCAAAGGTTATACCATTCATTGTGGTCTCTATACTTACCACCATCAATTTGATAGGTCACTTTCAACGTCCAATTACCAGCTTGTGATTTATATTTATCAGTAGCTATAATCTTTGCGTTGTGTTCTCCATCAGGTGCAAGAGGAGTGCCTGTCGACATCTCCTCTATGTTTTCAAAAAACTCTACATCACCGAAATCACTCATTTGATTCTCCCACATTATTAGTTAATTTAAACCCCAACTTTTCAATCAAGGCACTTATATCAGGCTGTTCAAAGTTATCTAATTTACCACTACGGTCTTTAGCTTTGTAGCCTTGTCCATAAACAGTTTGCAACCATCTATTTTGTATGTTCTTGCCCTCGTCATCTTGGTCTTCAATAATACGCAAAGCAAGCACTTCATCAAAGAAGTAAGTTATTGATTCGCCTAACTTAGTTCCTACCATTTTAGGTGCGTGTCTAAGTATGCCATCATCATTAACTACATCTTCTTTACACAGAAATAATACGTGCATATGCAAATCTCTAAAAGCACGCATTAAATTTGTTACAGATTCTTGAACATTACCATATGCCATTCTTGGGTCTTTACTTCTAGACTTTTCCCATGTCAGTAATATCTCACTGATTTCGGAAACAGAATCTAGAACAACCGTGTCATATTGTAATTGTCCAGACTTGAGTGCATCGTGTAATGACATTACTTCCGATGCTTCTTTTACTTCTATAGCATCAACATTCTGTGCATCTTGAATAGACAACAGACCAGCTTCAGCACTTATGACAAGCACCTTACCTGGACAAGTTTTTGCTAGAGTTGTCTTCCCAGAGCCTGCCATACCATAAACTAAAATCTTAGCTCCTTGGCTTTGCACAAGCTTTTGAGGTGACACTATTCTTTGGGATAGTTCCATATAATACTCCTTATTATTAAAAAATTACTTGCATAGTATAATACAAAAAGATACTATATGAAACAATTATCTTAAAAATTGTTACAAAAAGGAGTAATTATGGAAGTTTTAGAAAAAGACTTAACCTGGCAGGCAAATTATTATTATAGAACAAAAAGTTTTGCAATCAAGAAACTGAAAGATTTAGAAACTTTAGGATTCAAACCCAACCATACAAATAGAGTTGTAAAAAGATACACCCTTAGAGAGTACATAGAGTTTCTTGGACAGAGAAAAGCTGCACAAGAATTTGGGTGTTCGGAAGCATCTGCTAAGTCATGGAGATATGGTTATAGGAAGCCTACTGTAAATCAAGCAAAACAAATTATACGAGCTACAGACGGGAGACTAGACTTTGAATCAATATTTGGTTCAGTATCTGATATTCTAGAAAAAGAAGAAGCTTAGTGTGTTCCAACTCAATATTAATGAGGAGCATACTCCCCTAGAGCAGGCACTTGCCTATTATGATGATGGGTATAATGTTGTGCCTCTGCAAAGGTCTAACAAAAAACCACCGCCATTCTTGGGTGGGTGGGAACAATATAAACAAGAAAGACCACCTAGAGACTTAGTAGAGTCATGGTTTAAAGACAGAGATAACCTTGTCGTTGCACTTATGTGTGGTAATTTTATAGTTGTAGATGCAGATTCACCAGAAGCAATGGATTGGGTAGAAAAGAATCTACCAGCTTGTCCATTTAAAGTGATTACAGGCAAAGGTATGCACTACTATTATAACAACCCACAAAACTATACTACCTTTGCTACAAGAAGAACTGCTGAAACGCCTATAGAACGATTAATAGACATAAGAGGTGTAGGTGGTTTGATAATTGCACCTTGGAGCAGACACGCCAATGGCCAGATTTACAAACCCATAACCTTTCCTGATTGGAAGATACATGACCATAATGACTTACCAGACTTTACAGAAGTTGAATTTACCAAAATAACAGGCGTACCAAAAACAGAAACTAATGTGCAGACAGCACCATTCTCGCTTGATGGAGTGCATGAAGGCTCACGTAACGATGGAGCTGCACGTATTGCAGGCTATTTAATATCTAAAAATGTAAACTTAGAATTTGTAAAAGTATTCTTACAAAATTGGAACAAACTTAATAACCCACCACTACCACAAAAAGAAATAGATGGCGTTGTAGATAGTGTCAAAAGCACGCATGATAGAAAAAATCAAATAGCACCCTTGTTTATACAAGCATCAGAAACCATACAAAAACCAAAAGACTTATTTAATCCACCTGGATTGCTAAAAGATATGTTTAAGTTTTGTGAAGAAATAGCACAAGTACCACAACCAGAGCTTTCTTTAATCGGAGCTTTGGCTTTAGCTAGCGTGACCTGTGGGCGTATTTACAGAACCAATATGAACAACTTTTCGTCCATGTACTTTATGGGTATCGCAAAGTCTGGTCAGGGTAAAGAAAACATCAAAACATTTGTAGAGTCTGTGCTAAACGCTAGCGACCATGAAAAGCTTGTAGTTGGAGATGGGTATACCTCAAGTGGTGCTGTTCATTCTGTTTTGAAGATGAGACCAACGCAAATAACTATTATGGACGAGTTTGGTAAAAGACTAGAAGCCATAGGTAATTCGCAAAACACTAATAGAGAAGATGGCATACAAACACTTATGGAAGCTTGGGGTAGATGTCATGGCACACTAAGACCAGACAACTACTCACTTATGAATGTGCAAGAGCAATACAAAGAAATGATGATGAGTCGTGTAACACACAAACCTGCTATTACTCTTGTTGGTTTATCTGTGCCAAAAAACTTTTACAAAGCACTTAACAGTGGGCGTATCGCAGATGGTTTCTTAAATAGATTTGTTGTCGTTGAGTCAAAAGAACCAAGAAGAGTTGGGGAACTTAGAAGATTTAAAGAGCCACCTACATCAATTATCAACTGGGTAAACTATATAAGAAGACAAAGAGGTAATATGTCTGATGTAGCACGTGATAACGCTGAAATAGACTTAGAGCAGATAGTATTGCAGTTTGATACTTCTAAGCCGTTCTAAGGAAAAAGCTATGCGTTTGTCATTATTATCTACTCTTGCATCAAATGCAGACGCTACAACGATTACAGGCGATGTTACGCAGTGGGCAGTAGATTTTATTAGATACTATGATTTGTTATTCATAGAAGCTTGTAGAGATAAGGTAGCTAGTAGTGCCATGGAATCTAAAATTAAACAGGTCTTGTCGTTTATAAGGTCTAGAAACGGAGAGGGCATATCAAAACGTGAAGTAGATAGGCATGAGTTATTTCGTAGCATGAAGTCCTATGAAGTAAAAGAAATTATAGAAAGACTAAAAAACGCAGGAGAAATACAAGAGGTAGAAATAAAAGTTGGTGGTAAGGGTAGACCAGCAAAACGATTTGTTGCCGTTGACCCAACCTTTTTTGAAGATACCTAAACTACAGGTCTGCCAGCTACTTGTTCTGCAAAAGCCAAGCGTTCTGGTGATAGTGGGTCTGTAGGCGTTTGTGTGGGCTCTACTTGCGGTAAAGCTAACTCAGATGTTTTTAATGGTGCAGTCAATCTTTGTATAGAATCTTCTAACAAATTTACACCCTCTTCTGACTGACTTTGTATATCTTCATCTGTGACACCAGCTTCTGTTTGTATGTCACGTAAGCCACCCTCAAGCTGTGATTGTACTTCCGCTGACACGGGTTTTATTTCTCCATCAATAAACCTTAATCCAAACTGACGGAGTGTGTTGTTAAAAATTTTAAGTGCCTGCGTAATAGCACCTTGTTCTGTGCTAGTCATAAGCTTCACAAAAAATCTATTACCAAATAAAGCTCTTGCTACAGCTAATCCTGTAACTACTGGTAAAGTAGCTAAAGGTGTAAATACAATACTAGCAGCTATACCTGCAGCCACAAGACCACCAGCTCCTGCACTTCCTCTACCAGCTTCTCCTATAGTGAGAACATCTATTTGTTTTTGAAATGTTCTTAAATCTTTAGCCAACTCTCTGCCAAACATAGCTTCCAATGTTTCGTCACCGTATGAATCTAAAGCTGTTTTTAGGTTTTGATGTTTAAAAATGTCAGTTACTTTTCCTTTGCCGTTAAAATCTACAGCTTTTGATAAAAGTTTTTGCATACTTGCTTGTTGCACAGCGTTAAACACTTCTGGTCTATCTTTTAATGTTTCACGCAATATATTTATATTTGCAGCTGATTTTGGTCTAAATATGGTGTTTACTGTTTCTTCTATGCCTAGCTCGGGCAGTCTTGATATAGCTCTGTTTTGTTCAAACGCAAGTCTTTCTGCACTTGCTTTGGCTAGATTTTCTAATTCTTCAATAAACTTTCTACCGCTTTGGTAAGCATCTAAACCTTGACCTTTTTGGAATTTGGTAAAATTAGTTGTCAAATCACGTAATGCTTGCGGTCTTATTTTTGGACTAATCATGTTGATTTGTTCTATAGCTTCTAAAACTCTTTTACCACTGCTTTGTCCTGTAACAGGATTTCTGAACAATGACTCTATTTTACCTGGAGCGTCAGCTTCAAACCTTTTTATTTCTTTTGCAAATTGTGCAAAATCAACACTGGTCAAATCATCTTTAGTCGCTTTTCTAAAAGCGTCATTGAATAATCTTTGCTTAAGTTGTGCTTTTAGATTTTCTTCATATAATTTTGGCTTACCATTTGCATGAAAAGTTTGTTGGTTTGTTCTAGCTAAATATTCATCATATTTTCTTAAGCCATTAAATATATCATCTAACTGCCCAGGCTCTCCACCTAGTATCGCCATTCTATAAACATCGTCAGATTGTATAGCACCAATAGAAGCGTTTGAAATAAGCTGGTCCATTTTTTTACTTTCAAACGGTGCCATTCTTTTTCTAAATGTTGCATTGGCTTCTCTCAAACCAGCAACAGCAGCAGATAATTGTCTGTTAAGACCTTGATTTAGTGCTACCTCAATACCATTATTTGCACCATATTGTGCAATACGTTGTGCAACTTGTGTTTCAGCTAAAGCTTCTATTTCAGTAAGTATGCTTTGATTTCTTTGTGTAGCAGAACCCATATCGTCAAAAATACTTGCAATGTCTGCAACTAATTTGCCTTCTTGTTGTTTTCCGACTACTTCATCTTTAAATTTTCTTATTTCTGAAAAGTCATTTCTTATTTGCCTTAGTGTTACACCAAATTTTGTGCCGTCATCAAGAACACTATTATAAACTTCTTCATATCTAGCAGGGTCATTAACTATACGTTTATTCATAACTCTACGGGATTGTTTTTCTAGTTTATCAATAATGCCTTCCATTTGTTTTACAACACCAGAATCGATTTCTGAACCAGGTTGCCTTAATTCACCAAAGTTATTACTATTTTTAAAATCTTCAATCCTTGCCTGTGCAACTCGCATATGTTTATTTACAACTGTGTTTATAGTTTTGTTTATATGTTGTGCATCTATTAACTCGCCAGAGTATTTTGGCTCGCCTCGTACCATGGTTGTAATAACGTCCTTGTATGTTCTTTCAAACGGTAGACCTGTTATTGGGTCAATTTCTGGGAATCCTGTTTCAGGGTCAATTCTTTGTGGTTTGAATGGATTAGCTATATCTTCAAAATACCTATCAACCTTGCCGTATTGTTTGCCGCTTTCAGCCATTATTTTATATCTAGCAATTCCCATAGTTTCTTTGAGAGTTTCTCCAAACTGTCTTCTTGATGGTATTTCTGCATATGGTTTGTTTACTTCTAAAATATCTTCACCAATATCACCAATGAGTTTTTTAAGACTGTCTGTTACGGTTTGCTCTTGAGCACGCAAAACCTGTAAAGCTTTATTAACCTCCATATCTAAACCACCTTTGGCTATTTCTGATAAATAACCGTCTAATGCAGCTTGTTCTTTTTTAATACCACTCAGCATATAATCAAGTTCAGCAAACAATGCTTTTGCATTTGCTGTATCTCTATTATTACCAAAAACTTGTTCAGAAAATTGTTGATACCTACCAGGTAACATTTTTTCTAAAGAAGCTTGTGCTGGCAAAGCACCTTTTGAAAGTTTCCAATCAAACTTTTTAACCTTACCCTCTTTAATAGCTTTGTTTATCTCTCTTTTAGTTGCAGGCCTGCCTAAATTCATGTCTAATTTCATTACATCTTTGTAGCTTAAATTTCTAGCCATAACCTCTAAAAGTCTTTGATTCTCTATAGGTGCTCTTTTGCCAAGTAATAACTGATAAATTTTTGCAGGTGCTTCTCCAAATACACCTTGACCAACAGAGCCAATCAAAAATTCTTTTGTAAATAAATCTTGTAATTCATCACGTTTTTGTAGTTGAAAACCTTCTTGAGCGTCCACGTATTCTTCTGCACCTTTACCTGCTGTTGAGCCAACCCCAGCTAAAAACATTCTTGCTAAAGGGTCTCTACCACCTAATAAAGAAGATAAAATTTTGACTAATCTAGCTTGTGGCAATAAGGCTGCAACTGTGCCTACAACAGGACCAGCTATGCCTGCGAAATCAGCTAAATCGCCTGTTTTTAAATTAAAAGAGTTTTCATCTATAATTGTGTTGAGATTGATTGTAGAGCCATCTTGCAAAGTTCTTTGTTGTACTTTATCTTCAAGGCCTAAAACTCTCATACCCTCTGGTGTAAGTGCTAATTGACCTTTCGTATTTCTTACGTAACCATCATGCCCAACTTCATTGTCAACTATTGCTTCTTGTTGTTCTAAGCTTTTACTGTTGTCAAGTTTGTTAAGTAAATCATTTAAGACTTTGTTTTCTTCATCTAAAGTTTCAGCTCTACTTAATTTTCTTCTTAACTCTCTATTGTTGACACCAGTTTCATAATCAAAAAATAACTCATCGTAAAAGGGGGATATGGTGCCAGTAGCAATTTCTGCTTTAGTTTTTTTTCTAGCTTCTTCTTCGTTAGCTGCATCAACTATGTGCGTGACTCCAGGGGCTATAAGAACTCTAAATCTAGCCATTATAAGCTTATATCTTGTATGTCAACAGTTGCTGATTGTGGGCCACTAGCTGATTGTACTGCAGTTGTCGTTACAACTGATGGGTCTAGACCAATAATTTTCAATATTAAATCTTCGTATGGAGTAATGGCAGCTAAACCTTTTCCTTGGTATGCTGGGTCTTGTAAAACCCTGTAATCTGAAGTAATTTTTCTTTGTTTATCTCTGTTATTTTTTATCAAGTTTGCTCTAGCATTGTATAATTTTTTTCTTATTTCTGTGGGGTCGCCAGTCAAATCAAGACCACCAAACACCCTATCAACAATGTCTCTATCTAAATTTGAAATAGTTCTACCAGACTCATTTAAAATTTCTCTAATACTTCTTTGTTTTACTTGCTCTATATAATTTTGTATTTTTGTTGCATCAGAAACATTAGGGTTATCTATGCCTAAGAAAGCAGCTGCTTCATCTTTAAATCTCATTATTCTACCTGGCAAACCTGTGATAGGTACACCTTTTTCTATAGCTTCATCAAACAAAGATATTGCATCATTCATAATCGCTATAGATGCCTCTGTACCTTCGTAGTTCATAACATTTTCACTAAGCTCATCTACATTTTTCATTAAGGCATTTAATTCAGATGGTTTTAAACCCTCAATGTCGCCAAACATTTCTTTAGCCATAAGAAGTGCTTTTTCTCTTTCAAACTTTTTCTGTTCTTGCTCTGCAAGTAAATCCCTTGTTGCTCTTTCTTCAGCAGCTTTTGCAGCACCAGACGCTAAACCCTCACCTATTTGTCCAGTTCTGACAAGTTCGCCACCAACATTTCTTATAAAGTCTAAGAATCTGTCTGAACCAAATATTTCTCTAAACTCGCCTTTGGTTTTATCAGTAAACTCAGCGGGCTGTCTTGCATCTCTTTTTTTATTAGCTTCTTCCATTTCTGCAGTAATAGTCGTATCTACTTTTGTTAAATCAATTTTTGGTTTGTCAAACTTACCTTCAAATTTGTCTTCAACATCCATTAACGAATCAGCCTCTGTTCTATCAATATCTACAACATTTTCAATCGGTGTAAGCTCTTGTAAAGCTTCGGCAATGCCATCTTCAATCATGCTTGTTCGCTTATCAAAACCAGGTATTGGCTCTCCAAACTCATCTAAACCCTCAACTGACTCTAAGAAAGCAGCTCTTCTTGCAGCAGAATCTACAGGGTCAATAGTTCCTAAAGTGTCACTAAGCATAGGACTAGCATCAATCTCTGCTTGTATTCTTTCTTGTTCTTCTCTTTTTCTTTTTTGTTCTGCAGCAAACTCATCTGGGGGCATAGCATATTTTGGCTGTCTTGCTGCTAAATCTTCATCTCTAAAGTCAAAGTCAGATGCTATTACTGCATCTTCTACTGCATCTTCAGTTTGCGGTGTAATGATTTCTTCTAATTCAGGAGTAAAGTCTGTTATAACATCACCAACTTTTGCTTGTGACAAAGCTTCTACCAAACGTTCTTGTGGTATGCCTTGTCTTAACATACCGCCCCTATCGTAGATTTCAGATAGGTTTGTATCACTTAAAGTGCCAGTCGTAGTTTCTGGACTAAAAGGCATACGTTCACTACCAATACCTCCAGGTAAAATATCTCGTGGAACAAAACCCTCTTCTAATCTTTGTCTGCCACCTTCACCAATACCTCTAGCATATTTTTGTAGAAAGTTTAAAGCTCCCTCTGCTGTGCCGATTAAACCTTGACCGACTCCACCAGCAACATCTCGCACACCCGCACCTGTCGTTAAATAATCTGGTAATAGCTGCCCAAATTGAAATGTATTTGGGTCAACAGTTGAAAATCCACTTTGTTTTTCGTAGACAATTTTTCTTAATATTTCTTGTGCAGCTGGACTATATGTAACGTCAGGATTTTGTACAAAACTTGTTATAGTAAAAGCATCTGACATACTTAAAGTGTCGTATAGTTTTTCTGGGTCTATAAAAGTTTTTGTATTATTAGTATTGTCTATAAAAAAATAACGTTCATCAACGTTAGCAGCACCACCTTCTTGGAACATCTTTCTTTTTAGAAAATTCATTGATTAACCTCCCTTGGGGGCTACAGCTGCGTAAGCACTAAATGCAGCACCAAGACCTTCAGCGGTTGGGTCTTTGGGCATACCATAAGTAGAATCAATTTGTGTAGAAGCTTGTTTATAGCCAGGCAATAAACTACCTATTTGACTTATTACACCTAATGGTCTCATCTGTTGGTCCATTTGTTGCTGGAATAATCTAGATAAACCAGTTTCAGCTATGCCTCTACCAGTTGCCCCAAATCCTGCTAACTCGCCTCTTTGTCCTGCTCTGAGCTGTTCTTGTGTTTGACCAATACCAGTCATCTGACCACCAAAGCCAGCTAGTTGTGTAGCTAAGTCAGATGCAGCACTACCTCTGCCTCTACCTATACCAATCAGTCCTTGTGCTCCAGTTCTTTTAGCTTCTTGTTGTCTGGCAAACTCACTTAGACCTGTTCTTTGTGCTTCACTAAATCCTTGCTGTCTTATTTTACCTAAAGCTTGTGCTAGGCCCTCTCCTAACGCTTCTCTACGCTCCATAGCACCTAGTCTTGCTCTACTGCCACCAAAGGCACCAGCACCAATCTCACGTGCTCTAGCAGCTATATCTTGCTGTTCACCTGCTTCAAGTACATCTGAAACAGTTTGTTGTACTACCGCATCTTCAAACGGATTGTAGAATTGTTGTGTCATGCCAGGGTCATAAGCTCCCATAGTATCTTGATATATCTGTTCAGCTTGGGTGTAGTAGGGGTCTTGTAATCCCTCTGCTCTTCTTGATTGTTCTATAGCTTGATTTACTAATTCTCTGTTTTGCTGCAGGAATGGTTCAAAACCACCAATACCTGCTACTGCTTGTTGTCTCGCTAATAATTCAAGTGGTGTAAGTCCTGCTGTTTGTTGCAATGGCACATCACTACCAATGAGGTTTGCACCTGCTTGCTGTAATTGATTATAAAAACCAGGCTGGTCTGCTGTACCAAAATACAAAGCCCTTACTAAAGGGTCAGTAATTAGTTCTGCTGTTCGTTGGTCTTGTAATACTGGGTCTACAGTACCAGGAGGATTTTGTATGCCAGTTGGTGTAACATCCATATCTGTTGGTTTTATTTCTTGTCCAACCAAACTTGGTGATGTCATGCCATCACCCACTGCTGGTTTTCTAGTTGGGTCTTGAGCTGCTGGCGGTTGCATAGATAAAACATTCTGTTGATAACTTTCCATAGCTCCAGGATTTGCGTCTAAATATTCTTTGAGCCTACTTCTGTAATTCGCATCTGTGGTAGAACCTCGCATTTGTTTACCTGTGATTGGGTCTGTAAACATCATCACATCCATGGTGCCAATTACAGGAGGAGTTGGTGCGTCTGGAAAGGCTGCAAAAAAAGGATTTTTATTTTGATTGTAGCTGTCTGTAAACCCACCTACAGGACTAAACGTTCTATTGTCTGTAAACCCACCACCAGGACCACCTATTGACATGAAATCATCACGCTTGGGTAGTAAAGGCATTTTTTCTAAATTAAAATTACCAATCTGCGGAACGTTTAAACCTGGTGTAGGACCTACACCACCTAAATTTTTAGGTCCACCGATAGTTACTGGTCCAGTTTCTAATTCTATAGGTTCTTGTGGCACAGCATTTATACCACCTATGCCACCTATTGATGGAGGTCTTGGTGGGATTATACGAGGGTCAACAGGAGGACGTAAGGGGACACGAGTACGTAAATCTAAATCACTAATAGGCCCCCTGTCACCAATTAATGGTTTTTGCATAGAATTAAACAAGCCACCAAACGGACCTCTTATATCTCTTGCTGGTGGTGGAGCTTGTGGTCTACCTATTGGAGCCATTATTGTGCTTAAAAATCCCATTATACTTTACCTATTTCGTTATACTGCTCAAACATTTTCATAAGTCTGTCCATGTTTCTAGCTCCCTGTTGTCTGTCTGGTTTACCTTTTGGCATTATTTCAATACCAGTTTCTGTCTTAGTTACTTTGAATCCACCCAAACCATTGTTTGCAGCAGAAGTCATCACAAACTCTCCATCACTTAACATAGCAGGTATGTCATCGCTAGTGCCTGTGCCTGGTCCTATGCTAGGTCCACCCATACGTAGGTCGAGCTCTTGTTCATCCATAACTCCGCCATACCTCATCCCTGGCCTTACACCTAAATCAAAACCTTGATAAACTGGCTGTGGCATTAAGTCAGGCCTGACTGATGTTCTAATGTCACTTAAACCACCCATTCTTTCTTTTTGGCTATCTTTCACAGCTTTACCATAAAGTGCAGCCATGGCCATTAAACCAGCATTGCCACCGAGTCCACCTCCATCTTCACCACCACCAACTAAGTTTCTTAGTAAACCTGGGTCTTCTGTAGTGCCTAAAAATGTATCACGTAAGAAAGGTCCAAACTGACCGCCAAAAGGTCCTGTATTCATAGATTGTTGATATGCAGCTAGCTCTTCAGGGGTAAGTGCGTCTATTTGTTCTTGTGTCATAGCTGGCTGTCTTTTTAAACCACCAAATACATTATCAATAAAGTTTTTATCATCCGTACCTTTAACAAAAAAGTCTCTAAATCTGCCGTCTTTACCAAAAAGAGGTCTTTTAGTTTTTGATGCTGCATCAGTAACACTGCCAGGTGGACCTTTCATTTTTGCACCAATACCTGTAGTTAAACCAGCTAATAAAGCATCTTTTGTATCCATACCAGCTGCTTTACCTACTCCTGCACTAATTGCTCCCTGCATAAAAGGTGTCAATGTATTTAAACCTGGTATAAAAGGCATTGCTACTGATAATACTGGAGCTACCTTTTTAACTACTTTCTTTAAACTTTTACCTAGCTTTTTAAGAAAGCCAAACTCTGCCATACCAGTAATTGGGTTAATGGACATGCCGTCTCCAACCCTATATTCATTTGGATTAAGGCCTACTGCCATCATTTCTTGTTCTATTATTTTCTGGGTTTCAGGTGTTATGACTGGTGGAACCACCATTTCACCTGGAGCAACGTGGGCTAGCATGGTATCTTCTCCTCTTCCTAATCCTGCTATGCCACCTGGGTTGTTCATTTCTCTCATGCTCAAATCATTCCTCATTACATTTTAACCAAAATACTAATAAGTATCTGTTTCCTGATTCTACTGCAAGTCCCCTGTGCATATGAGTAAAACTCGGGAATATTAGAGCGTGGCCTGTTGGTAATGGCTCGACTGTACCACGTTTTAAAAATTCAGTTCCGCCACCTTGGTAATCGCCTGTGTTAAGAGGCACTACCATACTTATATCAGCACTTGCATCGTGATGCCAAGCACCTTGTTTTTTATCCTTTAAATTATAGTTTGCTATTTGTATTCCGCCACTATCTACGTGCCTGTTCCAAATATTCAAAAATATAGGATTTCCTATAGTATATATCGTTTGCATTAAAGATTGAAATATTTCTGGACAATTATCTTGAAAAGTTATTTCAGGTATTTGACGCAAATCATCCTCTTCTGGATTAGGTTTAAAACCAAAATGCTCCTCTAAGTTGTGCATTTCGTCTAATAAAACACTACAAAACTTTTCTGAGAAGAAAGGCACGGTATATACATCTTTACATGGTTCTTCGATAATTTTGTCTAGTGGAGTCTTTTTTCTATCTTTTGTGCCACTATCTTCGTAAAAATCAACAATAGGTTGTATCGAACTTTTGACTGCTTTTAATGTCTTTTCTTGTATATACCAATCGTTTGGGTACATTAACAAAAGATTTTTTGGTTTGTATATTAAATTTTCTGCTGTATTGTTCATACTTCTATAGAAACATTACCACCTAATGTTACTGTAACTTTACCTACGTCTGACTGCATCTCAAATCCTTTTGGCAATGTTCTTTCTCCAATGTCTACCCATTCATTGCCCGTATATACTTGTAGCACGCCAACAGTAGTATTCCATATAATACTACCGTCATTAAACTGTACGGTATTTTTCTCAGCGTCAGATATTTGTCTAACATTATCTAAATCAACTGAACCTAAGTTAATTTCTAATATTCTTACTAAACGATTGAAAACGTCAGATGTGACAGCATCATTTGCTAGTGGTAGTTGTGTTTGTAAAATTTTACTCATCGTTTACCATCTGATTTAATATCAATTCTTGTAGCACCTAAACGCCATCCTATGGATAAATTACCATCGTTTTCTGCGTCATCATCAGATTCAAAACGTAAAGCAAGCTGTCTTGACCTACTTCTAACAAAAACTTGTTGTGTTGTTGCATTAATTGCATTTGTTGAGTTTGTTGTAAGAGTATCACCAGGAAAGTTTCTGGTTTTTAAAACTATATTGACACTACCATTATTAGTCGCATCTTCAATAAATTTATAGTCAGGAATAATTCGTTTAATAAAACTGAATTGTTCGCCGTCACCAATATCCATATCTGAACTTTCAATAAAAACATTAGTCATTGGAGAACCATCGTCATTAAATCCTGTTTCTTGTTTGTATAAGTAGTTATTACCAACAGCACGTGGATAATTTTCTGTGCCTGCATCTAGCCAAGCCCCTCGCACCAGTTGCCCATAAAACCATAAATTTTCTGAATAGTTGTATATTACGTATCTATCAATTTCATCTGAAGAACTTGAGCAATAAAACCAACCGACTTCATTTTTATCAGATATGGTAAACGCATGAATTTTGAATGATTGAATAAGATTTATGTCAGTAAACACATAATTGTGTACAGAGCATGGTATGTTTTGAACAGCACCATTATATGTGTAAAAATTATTGTAACTCATCCAGTAAACGCCTTTTGGTGTGGTCACTGCTGCTTTTGGCCCTACTAATCCAACACCTTCGTTAATTAAATTTATTCCAAAGGTAAAAGGCGGTCCGATAAATTGCATACTGTAAAGTGCAGTATCAGTCCAAATAAGAATTTCTTGTCTTGATTTCACACCACCAATTATCGAAGAGCCACTTGACAACCTTAGTGAACCTGCAGTGTTCGTTGTCAAGGGCTCAAAATCTAAATCATTTTCTTGGTCACTAAAAGCTACGAGCATGGGGTCGACTGTACCTGTTCTTGATGAACCTGAAATAGGGTCAGCTCCAAGCACAACTAAATGCCTATCTGTTTCAGATGTAATAACTTGTAAAGCTTTTGTTGGCACTAAATTAGCACCTGAGATGCCTGATAATTCAACAGCTCTAGTAGACACACCGTTATTTTCAGTCCATTTATATATGCTGCCACCTCTTGGATTTATTATTAAATCCTCACCAAAGTTGTCATGTGTCCATATTCTTAACTGGTTTGTGTCGCTTAAAGATGATGTGCTGCCAAAAGTTCCAGCACCCCAACCATCAATACCCCATCCTGTTCCAGGCACATACACATCAAGACCTACGTTTATTTGATAAGTGCCTACAACAGAAGAACCTCCATTACCACTATCAGATGAGTTTGCAGTAACTGTAGCACCTGACGTATCTTTTGCTTCTACTGTGTAACTATTTGCATTTACAATAGTTGCTATTTGATATTCTTGATTTAGAACAGCAGCAGTAATGTTGCCTCCTAAACTTGATGCACCGCTAAAAGTGACGAAATCATTTTGTACAGCACCATGACTTGTATCAGTAACAGTTATTGTTGCATCTCCATCGCTAGCAGAAAAGGTTACGTCTCCTGCTGATGTGGTAGACCTGATTGGTGTTACATCATTAAATACAGTACCACTTTCTATGTAATATTTTAGATGCGTGCCTATGCCTAAATACTTTGTACCACCTAATGAAATCCAACCATGTAATGCTCTTGCTGTACCAAGATATGAAGAACTAGATATTTTTTCCCAACCACCAAATTTTTCTGGTCTGCCTTTGCGAAAACGAACTAAATTACAATCAAACCAACCTCCCTCATTATCGTAAGCAGTCCCTTCTCTATTAATACCTGGTTTAAATACTATTTTTTGTAAGGGCACGTTTATACCTCATGCCATTCTTTGCCTTCAAACAGCAAAGCTTCTGCTTCTCTTCTTCTTACCAAACCTTGTTTGACTTGTCCGCCAGCCTTATTCCAACGCTTTATTTGGTTCGGTACATCATCCCAGTCTTTGTTATTAAGTCTTTGCAGCAATGTGCTTGAAGATAAATTGTTTGGTCCAAGGTTGTATACCCATGATACTAAAGCATCAAACTCGTTTTGCTTTAAATCTACATCAACCATATCATTGACATATCCTTCATACTCTGACATTTCGTCAACAAGCAACTTATCTGCATCCTTTTGCGTTATAGTATCGCCTTCTTTAACACCTTTGGTTGACCCCCATCCATAAGTCCATACTCCAGCTGCACATTTGTAGGCCTCTAATTTACAACCTTCAAATTTTTTAATAAGTGATAAACCTTCTTGTGATATTTTCATGCTAGTCTCCTTTGTCGCCTGTGTGAGATGCTCCGAAATAAAACGAAATAATTGCACTTGCTAATCCTCCTAAATAACCTAACACTAGATTTATTAGTGCTTCGCTGTTTTGTTCTGGTGGTTGTAGGGTTACTAAAAATATGTATCCAAGAAAACCACCAATTGTAAATAAACCAATAATACGTGCTGTCCAATCTTTGCTAAACATACCCCTAGCATTTTGTTTGTCAGCTACTTCAAGTTTAAAAACGTCTACATCAAGCTCTTTCATTTGAACTTCAAACTCTTGTTCTGCCTTTTTGAGTTCAAGCATTTGTTCTGGCGTAGCGTTTTGTATTGCTTGTTGTATAGATTTTTGGTCATTAGATACGCCTAACACTTCAGCTATTTTACCCATTGCCATATTACCCATGGGTCCACCTAATGCTGTACCTATTGTTGGTGCAACTGCTCCTACTATATTTTTCAATAAACCTTTCATATTAATATACTCGTTAGTACAGCTATACCAATAGCACCTAAAAACCCAAATACTCCAAAAGTTGCTGCTTTCATAGTTGAATTGATATAGGTTATTTCTTGTTTTATATCAGAAAACTCATTAAATGCTGTTTTCCAACGCTCATGTGATATTGTTTCTAACTTAGTTAGTCTTTCTGCTACATCATTTACTGTCATTTTTTTATTAACCATTATCTAATGTATATATTTGTATTGGCTTCTTTTTACCTTTAACAAAAATGTCGTCTAATTTTTTTAACACAATTTCATTGTCAAAGTCACAAGCACTGATAGTATCATAACCTATAACAATATCTTCTCCAACTTCCTTAGTTGAGCTTTCTAGCCTTGCTGCAAGATTTACTGCGTCTCCAATAGCTGAATAATCAAATCTTGTATTACTACCCATATTACCAATTACAGCAAATCCAGAATTTATACCTAATCCTATTTCTATGCCTAGATTAGCTTTTTTAATATTTTCTTGTATTTCTTCGGCACACAAAACGGCTACAGTTTCGTGTTTTGGTAAGTCAATCGGTGCGTTAAATATGGCCATCATTGCATCTCCTATGTATTTATCTACCATACCACCGTACTTTTTAACTGCATCTGCTTGTATTGTAAGTGCTTTGTTCATAATTTCAGTAACTTGTTCTGGTTCTAATTTTTCTGATAGTGCTGTAAAGCCACGCACATCACTAAACAAAAATGTACAATATCTTCTTTCTCCTCCAAGCACTAACGAACTCGGATTGTCTTGTAATTGTTTGACTTGTCTTGGGTCAAGATAGTGTTCAAATTGTTTTTTTATCTGTTGTCTCAGTTTATATTGTTCACGAAAACGTAGGTAAAATGCTATAGACCCTGTTATAAATTCAGATATTACAGACCAAGATACATCAATTAATAATCCCTGTTGTATTGCGTATATACCGCCATATCCAGTAACAAACATACACACGATTGCAATACTTACCCCCCATGCAGTCCCTAGATATTGTATTGAAAACCACACTATTGCAACAAAAACAAACAAAACAAGCAGCTCAACAGCTAATGACCAATCTGGTATATATGGGCTATCTTGTATTAAAATGCTTTCTGACAAAGCTGCTTGTATTTTATGTGGCTCTAATAAACCAACTGGTGTGGCTATTTGTGGCATTACACCATTAGCAGTAACACCAACGAATACAAATTTACCATTTACGTTCATTTCTTGTAAATCTGTTTGTGGCGTATCAACCCAACTAATCCATTTACGACCAAGACTATCTGTTTTAACTGGTGGTATTCCTCGTATTGATATTTCCTCTATACCATTATCATTAGTTTTTATAATGTAAGTTTTTACATCAAACAAAGATTTATATATTTGTGTGCCAAAACTAGGTATCCATTCATCGTTTGGTGTTTTAACTAACAGGGGTATTTTTCGGACCAGCAAATCAACGTCTGTGGGAGCAACCGCCAAACCTTGTAAAGTGAAGTTGGATAGTAGAGGTAGGTTTGACTTAACTCCCGTACTAACTATACCACCTTTGCTGTCACCAAGTAAAACAGTACCTGGAGATGACGGATATTTACCTTTACCGTCTTCAAACATAGCTATTACAGATGGGGCGTATTCAAGTGTTGCAGCAAACATTTCATCACCACCTAATCTATCTGGTTGTGGAAAACTTATTACCCAACCAACGCCTATAGCACCTTTGTTTAGTAAGTCTATTTGTATTTCAGCCAACCTTTGTCTTGGTAATGGCCAGCCCCCCTCTCGTTCGACATCATCTTCCGTGATGTTAAGTATTACAAAATTACCTGATGGTTCTGGGGTTTGCACAAAAGCATCAAAGGTTTTGAGTTTGAGTATCTCTGTCGGCGTGCTTTGAAACAATAACGGTAAAGCCAATATAGGTAAAATTATAAATATAAGTTTTTTCATCCGCTACTTTGATTTATAGTAATTACAGAATCGCCACCACCGTTTATTTTCACTATGTTTGAGACTCCATCTTGTATTAATATTACCGTATATCCACTGTTTGAATTTAAGTCTAGCTGTACTGATTCACTTACACTTCTACGCAAACTTACCGTCTGACCTGTAACTATAGTGGAAATTTGTGTGTTTGCATCTTGTCCCACAAGTGTGCCAGATATGTTTATACCTGTAGCTAACGCTAGTTGGTCTTCTTCTTCTTCTATTGCTAACGCATCTAATACATTCAACAAATCTTCTAAAAAGTTGACATCAAGATAGTTTATGTCTAATTCAGTAAACTCAAGGCTATTATCTTCTAAAAAGTCTTCTGCCAAATAATCAATATCTAAATCATTAAAATCTAACAAGTTGACTGTTTTAGCTGTAGCTGTTTCTTCTTGATTTATTTCTTCTTCTTTTGGTGGCGATACTATCAGCATATTGTCAATAATATCTAGCGACAAATCTAAAATAACTGGTTTAGTAGGAGAGCTTTCAAACACATCAACAGTAGTGGCCTGATATGGTTTATTTAGTAAAACGCTACCAGTAGCTGTAACTACCTCTATTTCGCCACTAGAAAGCCCCAGAGCGTCTGGTAACAAAATTATAAGGCTACGACCTAGTTCATCAACTGTAGCCGTAAAATCAGTCCCACGTATTGCTATGTTAGCTGTTGGTGTTTTAAGAGTTATGTTTTGTTTATCTATACGGTTTAGATTGCCTGTAATAAATCTAGCTGTACCAAGTCCAAAGGTAAGAGCCATCTTTGCTTTGCTTGGGTCTGGGTCATAAATATATTCGTCAATTAGTAGCTGACTATGTTCTGTAAGTTTTACAGTAGAATCATCAAGAAAAGTTATAGCCATACGGCCATTTTGCGTTATAGCTTCATCGTTGCTTTGTATAGCAAACTTTAAATCAGCAACATACGGCTTATCACGCACAATTTGTGCTGTGCCATTTAATTCAGATATATCTCCTATATCAACAGCTTGTGCTTGTACCTTGGTCGTTTTGAACAACACAAACGGTAGAAGCAGAAGTGCCAGAAATTGAAATAATTTTGAGCCAGTCATTATCTTGCGTGCTTGCTTGAGTAATATTAAATGTTCTTGAATTACCTGTTTGGTCTAAATAAAAGTATCCACCAGCATAACCAGAACCAGTAAAGTTTACTGTATTACTATCACCGTCAACATCTACGTAAGAAGTGCCACCATCATAATTAATGTCAAAATCAAAAGTATTGCCATCACCTTGTATAATCCAATCTAAATCTAATGTAGCAGCCAATGCACTTGTACCATGGTCTAATGTAAAGGTATTTGTACTACCTGTTACATCTACATTATAGTTAGAATTATCTATACCATAAGTATTTGTAGGGTCGCCTTGTATAGTAAATGTGTTGCTATCACCGTCAAATTCAAAAAATCCAGTAATAGAGTCACCCAAAAGGTCGCCTAAAAATTTATTAGTATCACCAATTTGGTTTATATCAAGTGTCATACTGATACCATCTAAATCTAAAGCTGTAAGAGTTCCAGCTACAGAATTTAAACCACCAATAATGTTTCCAGAACCTAACTGTTCTAAATCAATATTAGCAGTAGCACCACTTTGGTCTACGTATATTTCATTATCTGCTGCAAATACTAATGTAGAGATAAATAATAAACTAATCAGTTTCATCATCTTTTTTCTCCCAGAATCCTTTATCATAACCTATTTTAACAATTTGCAAAACTGACTCCTCAATAGCTCTTTGTAATGCTAATGTTGTAGGTTCGTTTTCTGCATCACCCATTTCTATCTCAACTAGCTCTGTACCAGCTTCTATAAACCTAAATACATCTTGAGATTGCCCATAACTATATATCTGTTTACTAACTAAAACATCTATTAATACTTCACCTGTAGCAATAGAAACCATACGCAATGCAACTGTAATATTATCTACACGATATTGTTTGCTGCTACCGATAGAGAGATACCTGGCACCAATACCACCGCTCTTAATGTTTGTGTCATATCCTATTACAGCACCTTCCATAAGTACGCCTGCAAAAAGCAAAGGCATTATGGGTTTTGGACCATCAGTTTGTTCGTTTTGTTCTCTAGCAGAACGTATCAGTTGTCTTTCTTTGGTCAAGTTGTCTAAACCAACTCTTTCAGCAACCCTAAAAAACTTACCATTAGCAGTATGTTTTAATGTTCTTATCAACAAATGACTTGGGGCTTGTGTAATTGCAGAAGAAAATAACGCAAACTCGCTATTGCTTTTTCTTTGTCCTGTTTGGTCTGTAAAACTGTTTGGATAAACTGCAACTACTATTGGTATTTTTGGTTGGTCAACTTTCAGTAATTCTTTTGATTGTATTTGTAAAACATTCGGTAAGGTTTTACCGTCTTCTAAATTTGTTACAACAGGGTTTAAGCTACAACTAGAAGCTAAAATCACCAATAGGCAGCTGTATTTCAGTGACATTTCCGTTTTCATCCGTAATTATAAGGGTTATAACGCCATCTTTTATACTATATTTTATGGTGTTGCCCTCTAGAGTTAGTGTCCCCTCTGTGCTTGGTGTTTCCCCAAATAAATTTTCTACAAGCTGTCTTGATAATTGTGCATATATTCTAGATTCTAAATTACGTATAAATCTTGCTAATGTTGTATTTTCTTTGTCTCTTTCTATTTGTTCTTGTATAGCTTTAATTTCTTCTTTTATACTCATCTTACGATTAAATTCTTGATTTTCTATTGTAAGATAATGCGAACTTGTACCTATACCGCTAAAAGATGGATTTTTAAATTTGTGCGTGATAGTGTCTGCCCATAAAGGATTAGTTAAAAGTACAAGAAAAAAGAAAATACACAGAAGTCCTGCTATCCTATAAATCCAAATATTATCAGTCTTTTCTTTGGTCATCTCTACCTGCTTTTGCTATTTTGCTGCTGTCTATAAGTTGCGGCACACCCAAGATGGTTTTAACTAAAGTGTCTTGGCGTATAATTTCATTGTCTAAACTACGCACCCTATCTATTAATGCTACCAAAATACCGTGTTGCGAATCAAGTTTTGTACCAAGTCGTTCTTCTATAGCTGCTATTTGTGCTTCTACTTTTTCATCAACGGTATCAAGTTTTGTCTCCATGCCATCAACAATACGCATAATAAGTTTATAAATAAACCAACCAAGGCCTAAAGCTGCTGCAATTGGAAACCCTACCTCTTGAATTAGAGTTACGGCTGATTCCATTAAAAATCACCCCAAACTTTTTTCTTCTTGCCTCCGTCATATTCTACGGCATGACCTTCTTTGATTAGCACTTGGCATATATCTCTACCATCTTCAGTATATGGTATGCCTAAGATACGACCATACTTGCCTTTACCTAAAGATTTAACTTTTATGTTACCAATACACAATTCTTTAAGTCTTGCTTTTGCAGCAAGGCCTAAAACCTTTTCTGCTTTGTCTCTAGTCCTGCTTTCAGGCGTATCTATTCCTGCAAGTCTGACACGCTGTTTATGTAGCTTTACATCAAAACCCAAATCAAGACAACAATCAAATGTATCTCCATCTACAATTCGTTCTAATGTAGCGTTATAAACAAACGCATCAGGTGATTTAGCCATTATGACTCTTTAGATTTTTTTACTCTTTTTGTGGTCCAAGCTTCGTTTACATCAGGTGTTGATTTATCATCAGCTACATAATGTCCTTTTTTGTTTCTAGCTCTTACTTTTACTTTTTCAGTGCCAGTAACTTTGCTCCACATTTTTTCTAACCAACTCATCCTTTATCCTTTGCTTTTAAAACATTTAACGCACACCAATCAATTACTTTGTATATGTAACTAAACCAATGGTCATCTTTTGGAGTGGGTGTTATTGCTGCTATAACTGAAGCTATAGATATAATTGCAGTTACCCACACTAATATATTAAGTATTGTCATCTTTATCCTCCTCTGGATTATTTAAGACTTCATCTGCTTTTTGTTTAGCAGACTCTATAAATGCGTTTTGAAACACACTTAAACTGGCATTAACTTGGTCAAGTTCAAACTGTATGCGTTTTTGTTTATTGGTTAAATCTAGTATTTGACTATGAAAATATTGTTGTTCGTTTGTAAGCTCACTTACTTTAACTTCTTTGTCATCAATCATTACAACTGGTTCTTGCGTAGCCATATTAAGAGCTTAATGTTTTTTGTACAGATGTAGGTGTAATTTTTTTGGCTATATCTGCATCTAATCCAGCTTTCATATTAGTTACAGTATCGCTACCTAATGCAGCTTCAACCCATGCTTGTACATCACTATTGGTAAGATTAGACCAATTTTTAAAACTAGATAAATCAGATGTGTCTAGTGACTGTGTGCCATAACAAGATGCTGTCCAGTTATTACCATCACTATCTTTATTAGTGTCGTCTGTTGCTGTAAGTCTCCAATGCACATTATGTACTACATTTGATTTACCACTTTTTGTTGGGTATGTATCGCAAGTTTTACAATCCCAAGAATATGATATTGCCATATTATTCTCCTTTTAAAATATTAATTTCAGATTGTAAGGCATCAATCTGTGTTTGTTGTTCTTGTATAGCTGCAATTAATGGTGTAACTAATTTACTGTAATCCATTTGGTACATATCTTCTTCTGAGCCTGATACAGCATTTGGTACTATATCTAGTACTTCTTGTGCCAATAAACCCTCGTCAGCTTTGTCATCTGCTTTCCAATTAAAAGATACTGGATTTAGTTTATTTATTACTTCTAAACCTCTAGCTTTGCCAGTTACATTTTTTAGTCTTGCATCAGAAGATGTGTTATATGATGTAGATGAACCACTTGTGTTAATTGTGCCTACTTGCCCATTTGTATTATTAAAATCTATTTGTGTATGAGTTCCTGTTCCACCTGCATCAGTTAATTTCACTAATGTAGTAGTGGTTGACATGGCGTTTGTTACTGTAAATACAGCACCAGCCGTGCTTGTTCCCAAAGTTAAAAATCCAGAACTTGTAACTCTAAACCTTTCATTTAATGAGTTATCTTGTACACTTTCAAATATAAATGCACTACTTACTGCATTATCAGCGTTCCATGCTTCTGCACCCTCGGTTCTTATTCTTGCTGCTGTTACTATGGCATTAGTGTCTGACCTTTCAGATTGTAATTTTAATGCAGAACCATAACCACCAGCTTGGGAATTTATTATATTTAATCCGTTGGTATGTGCAGTTGCGGCATGAGTTGTAGAAAGTTCACCTAAATTATCAATTTTCATTTTCTCTGTTGCAGATGAAGCACCATCTGTTGTAGTAAAAAACACCATTCTTGTTGGATAATCATTACTTGCCCAAGTACCATCACCTTCTACCATAATTTTAGCTGCATTGTGAATACCTACTCCACCACTTGTTACACCACCAAAATGTACGCTACCTAAGTCATCATTATTGACAATAGAGCCAAAGCCTGTGAATGATAAAGTAAGAACTGAACCACCATCAGCACCTGAACCACCTTCAGCAATATGGACACCAGATTGAGGCGTGGTAGTCCCCACACCCAACTTTCCTTGGTCATTTAATCTCATTTTCTCACTTAGATTATTTGCTGTAGAAGTGCTAAATGTTATTTGTCCGTTATCTTTATTAGTAGTGTCATCTGCTGTTTTAAGTTGTATATCACATACATCAGTTCCATTCCATGTTCCTAATAATTGTCCTAAAACTCTGTTAGAGTTGCTTCTATTTACATTAAATTGCAACAGTCCAGAATGGTCGCCTGTGCTTTTTACAAGAACACCCTGTCCACCACTACTAATACCTAAATGTAGATTATTTGCTGGCGAAGTCTCATTAATTCCAACCTTACCTGTATCTAAAATTGTCATTCTAGTTTGATAAGCACTTGAATTATCCCAAAGGTTAAAATCTATTGAATCTCCATCCCCTGCTATTCTTGAATCATCATTATTATTTAAACTGATATAAGCACCAGCAGAATTTAATTGTATGTTGTGATTAAATTTAGCTGTACCTGCATCTGACATATCAAGGGTAAGAGCAGTAACATCTGAGCCACCATCATTACCTATAAATGATAAATCTGCATCAGATGTAGAAGCGGTTATACTTGCATTACCACCTGCTAAAACTAAATCGGGAGTTGAATCTAAATTAAATGTAATTCTATTTGTGCCACCATCTTTCATGCTTATTGTTGAGCCATCAGCATCAAAAATTATGTCTCCACCAACATCTAGTGTTAAATCGCCACTATCAGAAATAGTAGAGCCATCAATAGTTATATCATCAACTGTAAGTGTTGTAAGAGTTCCAAGACTTGTAATATTAGTTTGTGCTGCATCTGATACTTTTAAATTAGCAAAAGCATCTACCATAGCTGCACCAGAACCAGCTCCATCAGAATAAATAGCTTTCACTTCTCCTGCTGGTACAGTTACATTAGCACCACTACCTTGTGAAATAATTATATTTTGTGAACCTGATGTTCCGTTCTCTATAAACCAAAGCTTAGATACTGTGTTTGGTCCAATAGTAATAGTACAAGCTGAATCAAGTGTACCTGTATATTTTAGGTAAATAGAACGACCAGGGTCTGTAGCACCATCTGCTATTGTAGTTGTATGTGTGTCTGCGTTTGTAGTAATAGCTTCAGTGCCAAAGCTAAATGCTTCAGCTATTAATTCTAAATTTGTGTTCGTAGATGCACCCCAGGTTCCTGATTCGTCACCTGTAGCTATTTCTTTTAACCTTAAATCATTTACATAAGTTGCCATATTTTATGCTACCTCTTCCCAATTTGGGGTTTGTGTTTCATTAATTTCAGCAAAGGATGAACTTTGGTCAGTATTTATATTAGCATAATTTTTTGTCTGTGTATCATCTATCAGGGACCAAATAAGAACTGAACCTACTTCACCAGTACCTGATACACCTGTAATAAGCACATTTGCTTTATTTATAGTAGTTACAGAACCTACACCTCCAGTTGCAGAAACACCATCAATGTTAAATTGTGCATTGTGATGAATTGTTACCGAACCAACTGCAGAAGTAGCAGCTAAACCTGATATTACAACATTTGCCTCTCCATCTACATCAACTCCAACACTACCAACTGAGCCTACTGCTCCAGGTGCATTAGCAACTGCATCGCCATTAACACCTACGCCTCCTATAGCAGATGTGCCAACTTGTGAACTAGGTGTTACATTTGCTTTTGCAACTGTAGATACGGTGCCTAATGCACTTGTTCCAACTTGTGTTGACGGCGTAACATTAGCTTTTGCTACAACCGTAGCTGTGCCAAGAGCACTTGTAGATGATTGTCCTGTGAGAGTTAAATTAGCTTCACAATCAAAAGTAGGGGTACCCACTGCTGTGGTGCCAACTTGAGAAGAGGGAGTTACATTAGCTTTGGCTACTACGGATACAGTGCCTAACGCACTGGTAGCTGCTAATCCTGTGAGAGTAACTGGTATAGGTTCGCCCCAGGTACCTTGTCCCCAGGTGCCTCGACCCCAACCAGTTATGTTAGCCATAGTAGGCTAACCTAAGCTATTCTGATAATAGCTGTACTAGCTGCTGCGGCTGGAAAAACTATGGTGAAGTCGCCTGCTGTTGATGTTTTATCTCCGCCAAAATCTATTGTTGCAACAGAAGCATTAGTTGCAGATGAATTATAAATCATACAACCTCTAGCTGTAATTGTAGCCGTACCAAAAGTTAAATCAGCAAAATCAGTAAAACCAGTAGTGCCACTTGATGTTGGGTCAACTCTTGTTAAATTACTACCACCAGAAGTATAGTTGGTACCACTTGCTTGTCCTGTTGTAGTAAAAGCTGTAGTAGTAGCACCTAACGTAGCGGAACTTGTATATAAAGCTAATTTAAAAGTACCACCTCCAGAGTTTTTAAAGTTGTGAACTCCCTCTAAAAGTTGTTTTTTGAAGCTAGTTGTTAATGTTGATGTTATAGCCATATTAAATCCTTTTTATAATATTTGCTAACTCTGTATCGCCTTGTTTTATAAAGTCTTGTATCAGAGTAGCTTTATAGGATTTTAACGCATTTTTTATATAAATCAAACAAACCTTGTAAATCAAATCTTTATAAGCTTTTGCTTGTTCTTTAATGTATGGGTCCTCGCTATCACTACTACTAACAATTTTTTCTGTAAGTCTTTCTGCCCAAAATTCTGGTGTATGGCCTCCATAATTTGAAGTTTTTGCTTCTATAAGGCCTAAACCAGGCATACCTGCAGGTGTTATTTTGTCTACCATTTCTTTGGTTCAACAGGTTTTAAATGTGAATCGTGCCTGTCTATTAGCATCGGTTCTTGTTTCTTTTTTACAATATCTAAGGTATCAACTCTTTTTAATTCAATACCATTTTCACCAACCAAAATAATATAAGGATTTTTTAATCTATGGTATCCGTATAACTTTTGTTCTGCTGGAACGTCTGTATCTAATAAACCTGAACTGTGTGCTACTTCTACTTGCATACCTGCTGATATACATTTACTTAGCCAAAACTCTACACAGCCTCTACCAGCTTCTGCAAAATGTAAATTGCCTTTGTAACTGAAATCTATACCAAACATTTTTAAATTTGCCACTTCGTTCCAATATGCAAATGCTACAGCGTAGGCTACTGTGTTATTTAAGTAATGACAGTTTGAGTATTGCACTACTTCTTCTAATGGAAACTCTACGAGACCTGGACATCTATCATCTAGCTCACACGTATATATAGGACCTTCATGTTCTTGCAGCATATCAGCCATGCTTTTAGTTTGACCACCAGCATCATCTGTATCTAAAAACCTAGAAGCAGGGTCCATCATAAATACTCTATCGTGGTAAATGACTGAAGCTACGCCATTTATGGCCCATACTTCATCAAAATGTACTCCGTGTGATTTAGCTAAATTATAATCAAACCAGCTCTTACCCATACCAACTATGGCAACTGATTTGCCCTTAAGACTTTCTATTTGTTTCATAAATTTTAACTAACCGTTGACCTCAAAGAATCGTAACGGTATTCGTCTCTCCTTCCGCGAGCTTCTGCAAGGTTTTTAAGCCTTGTTATTTCTAGTGTAAAACGTTGCTCGTACTGCTTCTGCATATCGCTTTCACCTTTTAAAAAAATATTTGCTTCAACAAGTGAACCATATAACAAAGCGTTTCTTGCATTATTAGATAGCCATGTCCCTGTTGTGTCTGTAACTAATGAATTTGGTTTAAAAAGATAATGTAATTCAACATTATAATCTGCATCTGGCACAGGACTTACTATCAAAGTAGAACCGTTGTCACTTGCTGTTGAAAGTTCTTTGTCAAAATCTGCGTAATATAAAGGTTGACTTCTTGCTGTTGCATCTGTTGGGTCTACAGCATACTCACGCATGAATGTTGGATGTTTTTTATCTAAATACTTATAATCGCCGTTAGAATCAATAATAGCTAAAGAAAAACTCATTTGAAAATCAGTAGGTGCTGTTAGATAAGTATTACCAGTAGTAAGATTACCTGTAACATTTTTTCTAAAAAAATCAAACTGTATAAGTTCAAATATTCTTTCTTCAGCGTTTTTGATAAAATCGTCTAAAGTATTTACAAATGTAGTTTCTGTGTTTTCTACATAGTTTTGTATAAGAGTTTTTAATTCAGATAATGTCATGTAATTATTGTAACCTCGCCAACGCTACCTGTCATCTCACTAACAGTAAAGTTAGTCGGTAGAGTAGATGGATTCATGTAGTCTGGTAAAAAAATATTAGAATTTACAACCACAACAAAACCTTCACCTTCTTCATGGTCGTTGTTTGGTCTTGGTTTATATAATGCTTCTGGGTCAGCTGTTGCTGTTAAAGGTTCTAGTTGTGGATGTTTTGGTTCATAGCAACTTGGACAAACTTTTGCACCATTCCATTCTTCTCGTAATTCACTTAATTTATATTCAAAAGCACAACGGTCACATAAACCTTTTGCAAACTTGCCTAATGCGTATGCCATCAATTCATCCTAATATCAGGTCGTACACGAAATGAAGCTCTATCTTCATCTTGGTCAGCTGCTCTTTGAAATTCTTCATCATATAAAGCTTTGAGTTGTGGTGTAAGCTGTGGGTTTTTCTTTTGCGATAAATAATAGGCTAACCCAGCAACAAAACATGGGTAAAATCTAAAAGGCATATCCATTGTGTTTGTAGCTTTATCTGCATCGTCCATACGCACAAGTTTATTGAATACTAAAACATCTGTGCTGTTTTCTGGTGCTGGCCATATTTTTAAAGATGGTGTTGTTAACTTATCAAAGAAAAATTGTGAGGGTCTTGCCTTGGTTGTTTTATTCGGTATGTTTAGATACTCTGACCTGCTTACACGATTCATGCTAATGTCAGTTTGTGTTTGATTAACAGTTCTTCTTAAAACAACGTCTAAAACATCAATCACATTAGAATTTAACGAATAGCTCGTAGTTCCCTCTGAAACAGTTTGTGTGGCTTGCTCTATAGTCCACTGATTTAATCCTCTGTTTGCCCATTCTGCAAGCATAAGATTTACACTTCTTATAGCTGTTTTTAGGTCATAACCTGTTCTAAGTTCTGCACCACACCTTTCATACGCTTCTTCAATAAATTCAGTAACATTTGGTTCAAAATTAGTGCTTCCAGATAATGCCATTAGTCTTTCCTGTCATCTTGATTATATAGATTATCAAAAGTTATGTTTGAATCCATATAACTATCGTGTTTTTCTGCTGAATGAATCCACTGACTAGGAGAAAAATCTGGTGGACCTTCTCCTACACGCCATAATGCTGGATTTGTCGCTCTTACTCTATTATTTGGTAAAGCTACAAAATTACCAGTGTATTCACCAGCGTCTGTTAAGTATAGCACATGACTTTGTTTATGTTGTGCAGAATCATCTGCAATACTATTTTCAGTGTAATCTACTGTAAACATATAAGTTCCTGTGTAAAACTCGCCATTTATTTTACATATCCAAGGTGATGAGCTAACTCTATCTAACACCACAACGGAATGATGATGTGACAAACAATCCCACGGTTGAGCTAAATGGTCTTCCATAGGTGTTGGCCATTCTGCTAAAGGCACGTCTGCTATAAGGGCTTGTATGGGCATCCTTGCCCACATGGCACCTCCATGTATATTTTCGTCAGGATGTTCTTCTAAATCAGTCTCACAGCCTGTGAAGACTACTTGAAATGATAATGACCTGTCTGGAATGGTATTTACTGCAAAAGCTAATGCGTGTAAGTATTCTCCATGATATTTTTGATGATTTGCTGTAAATTCTTTACGCACCCAACATTTGAACTGTGGTATGTTCGATATTAAATAAGACAAAATAACCCCCGTTATTAAAAATTAAACTTTTCCGCCTTTTGACATATATTTTGAAGCTTTGCCGCCTTTGGCCATGTACTTAGAAGCTTTACCGCCCTTTGCCATGTACTTAGAAGCCTTGCCTCCTTTTGCCATGTATTTACTAGCTTTTCCGCCTTTGGCCATGTACTTTGAAGCCTTTCCGCCTTTAGCCATACCTTTTGGGTTTTTTACAGGTCCACCAGTAGCATAATATTTAGTTCTTTTAAACATAATTAATCCTTTTTCTTTGGTCTGCCTCTTTTAGCAGTTGTTTTCTTTTTTGCAGGAGCTTTTTTCTTAGGCATATTTATGTAAATACGCTCGTCAGATACTGGCTCATCTGGTCTAACTTTTGCGTTTAGTCTAGCTTGTAGTTTCGGGTCCTCAGATTTTTTCTTTGGCATAATATCTCCTAACTAATGGTTGTTACTTTTCTTCGGTTATTCATTACAGCTCCACAACCTTTAGCTATAAAACCACCTTTTTTCTTTTTTACACGATTTTGCTTTCGCATTGCTGTTTCAATCGCCATACCTCTTTTTTTTTCGTAAGAAGATAGTTTACCATCTTTATTCAAATCTGCTTTTTCTTTATTTTTAACCATAAATCCACCTTTTTTTAATTTTACTTTAGCTTTTTTTGTATTTGCTACTACTGTTTTGCCTTTTGCTCCAGCTCTTTTCTTTTTCCTGGCAGTTGTTGCTCTTTCTGATTTAGATAAACTTCTTGCTTTAGCTGCTGGTAAACATCTATCTGGGTTTTTTTTATCTTTGCTTGTACCACATGGTCCTTTGATTGAACCATCTGTTCCTATACGCACCCAGTTTTGTTTTCTCCATTCAGCTAATTGTCCCATTATCTTAACCTGTTTGACATCACTGCACCTTGACCACGAATTGAAACAAAACCACCTGCTGCTTTTTTCTTTCTTTTCTTGCTGCCCTTTGCATAATTTGGGTCTTTACAATATTTAGAAGCAGCCATATTTGCATAAGCAGATGGGTATGTATCAAAAGTTCTTCTAGCCCAAGCTTTACCTTCTGGACAAATTTTGCCACCGCTTTTAACCTTGCCACCTTTTTTCATCTTTATAGATTGTAAAGTTTTTGCTTGTTTAGCGTGTGTTTTACTTGCTTTCTGCAATCCTTTTATAACTTTATTTAGTTTCTTTTTTGCCATAATTCAAACCGTCCAAATGATAGTTTAGCGTAAGCTCTTCGCCAATACTAATTTTTTTTGACGTTATTACGTTATAAACTCTATAGTCGTCCCAATCTAATTGTTCACTAAGATAGCAATTAGAGTCTTCTGAGTGATTTAAAAACCCTCCAATAGATGTTCTTACATAACCTTGTATTATTGGAACTTTTATATGTGACATACCCAAATCAAATTCCTCATCGATATTATCTACTGCAAATAACCCAAACCCTTCTATAGGACTTTTTTTTACTTCAACACAGTCTGGTAGTGGTTTATAATAAAATTTATTATAGACAGGATACATTTAACATTTCCATCTTCTTCTTGCTTGTCTAATTCTTGAGTTGGGATTATTTCTAGTTTTAGCCGAACTTTTTTTGAGTTGTCCTAAAGACCTAGCACAATAAGATTTTCTTCTTTTAGCGGCTTTACTACCTTTTTTAACTTTTCCAGTGACAGCTCCTTTGAGTTTTGAGCCAGGATTTGCTTTTCTATATGCTCTAATACCTTTCTTGGTCATGCCCGCCCCACTTTTAGTGGGACGGTAATTACCACCTTTACCAGTTGTTCTGCGTATAGATTTAGCTTTTTTTCTTTTTACAACCATTCATTAATAGTTTTTATTCAATACCAAAATGATGGAGTAAGCGTCACCACTTGAGTGGCCAACAGTTGTAAAGTCTATATCACCCGTTACACCAGAGCCTGCATTATTTGGTATCCCAGAAAATAAATCATAATATTCATCTCCTGTGCTATCTGCTGGTAATGGCATAGCTAAAACATTAGTGCTAGCATCAAACTCAATGTTTACTCTCATACCAACACAAGCCCAATATATACGAGCTATAGAAACACTAGTACAAGATTCACCAGCACTATTAGTAGATAGTGCTGAAACATCA
>LULE01000179.1_pt1 | contig 46366 bp, 35 predicted proteins | sample 728231 | NCBI WGS metagenome assembly LULE01 (sample SAMN03860297, study PRJNA289734) | marine metagenome | biome: seawater column; feature: ocean; material: water; isolation source: Red Sea water column Station 192 - depth 10m | place: Saudi Arabia: Red Sea | collected 2011-10-15 | depth 10 m | reverse complement strand
ACCCCTAACCCCTCCCGCAAGCGGGAGGGGGACTTAATTTTCCAGCCGCCAGTCCCAACCGAGCGGATCGCCGTCCATCACCTCGACGCCCGCGGCGATCAATTCGTCGCGGAGCTTGTCGGACGTGGCGAAATCCTTTGCGGCGCGCGCTTCCTTGCGGCGGGCGAGGGCGGTTTCGATTTCCTCGTCCGTGATCGTCGCCGCTTTGGGGCGGATGCGCAGATCTCCGCGCAGCACGTCCAGAAGACTGATGCCCAGAACGCCGTCGATGGTCCCGATCGCGGCGCGCTTTTGTCCGGCGTCGATCCTTTTCATCGCGATGACGTCTTCGAGCAGCGTCAACGCGACCGCGGTATTGAGGTCGTCCGAGATGGCGGCGTCGAACTTGTCGAGCAGGTCGGTCAGTCGGCGATCTTCGACCGCTGCGGCGGCAATGTCGCGCACCGGGGCGACGCCCATCACCAGCCGCTTTAGGCGGGTAAATGCCGCGCCCAACCCCTCCCACGAAAATTCCAGCTCGCTGCGATAATGCGCCTGCAGGCACATCAGGCGGTAGGCGAGGGGGTGGTAGCCCTTGTCGATCAGCAGTTGCAGGCGCAGGAATTCGCCCGAACTCTTCGACATCTTGCCGCTGCGTTCGACGAGGAAATTATTGTGCATCCACATCCGCGCGCCGCTGTCGGCCGAGCAGCTATGCGCCTGATTCTGGGCGATTTCGTTCGGGTGGTGGATTTCGCGATGATCGATGCCGCCGGTGTGAATGTCGAACGGAAAGCCGAGCAGCGCCTCCGACATCACCGAACATTCGAGGTGCCAGCCCGGCGCGCCGCGGCCCCAGGGTGAATCCCATTCCATCTGGCGCGTTTCGCCCGGCGGCGTCTTGCGCCAGATCGCAAAATCGGCCGGGTGCCGCTTGCCGTCGACGGGATCGATACGGCTTTCGCCCTCGTCGGTGCCGTGGCGCGCGAGGCGGCCATAGTCACTGACGCTCGTGGTGTCGAAATAGAGGCCGCTGTCGAGCTCGTAGCAATGCTTGTCCGCGATCGCCTTCGCGAAGTCGATCATCTGGGGCACATAGTCGGTGGCAATCGACCAATGCGCCGGCTGGCGGATGTTCAGCGCCTTGATGTCGGCCCAATAGGCCTCGGTATAGTGGCGCGCGATGTCCCAGATCGACTGGGCGCGTTCGGCCGCCGCCTTTTCCAGCTTGTCCTCGCCCGCATCGGCGTCGTCGGTCAGGTGGCCGACATCGGTGATATTGATGACGTGGGTCAGCTTATAACCCTTGTAAGTCAGCGTTCGGCCCAGCGTGTCGGCGAAAACATAGGCGCGCATGTTGCCGATATGCGGATAATTATAGACCGTCGGCCCGCAGGAATAAACGCGCGCTTCGCCGGGGTGGACGGGCGCGAAGGGCTCCAACTGGCGCGTCAGGCTGTTGAACAGCCGCAGCGGTGCGCCGGAGGCGGGGGCGGGGGTATCGGTCATGCCCGCGCCCATGCCCCGGCCCGCCCGTCGGCGTCAACTGTGCAGACGCGCGTCAGGGCGTCGTCGGCGTCCACAGATCGTCGTTGCCCGCGCCGGTAACGGGATCGTCGAGCAACGGCGCGCCGCTCAGCGGATCGATGCCGCGGATCGTGATGAGCGGTACGGGCAGCCCGGTGCCGCCACCTTCGCCATCCTCGTCGCCGCCGACTTCGTCCTCGACGACATCCTGCACGGGGAACTGATTGCCCGGATCGACAAAGGTGCAGCCGCCGGTACTGATGATCAGACAGCCGTTGAAGGTCGAGCGCATGTCGATCGTGCCGCTGGTCGGGGCCGAACCGTTGACGGTGAGGAACGGGATGGTGTCGAGCCCGGTGACTTGCCCGTTGGCGCCGAGCCGGACGCCGTTGATGACGATCCGCACGCCCGAAGAGGGCGCATCCACGTTCAACCCGCCCGCGGCGAAGGTCAGCCCGCGCCGCTGTGCGTAGTCGGTCCCGGCACCGCTGTTCTGGACATAGAAGCTGCGGGACGTCGTGACGTTGATGCCGCCGGCGAACAAAGCGCCTTCGTCGCTGGTGACGCCGTCATTCTGTGCGAGGCGCGTGTCGATCGCGCTGGTCGAGGTCGCTGCTTCGACATCGGTGATGGCCGCCGCGGTGGCGACGAAGATATCGTTTCCGCGCAGATCCAGCACGCCTTCGGCAGCGCCATTCGCCGAAAGACGGATGCTACCCTGACCCAGAATGATCTCGACACGATCGTCGCCCGAAAGCGTCAGCCGGTTCGCGCTCGTCAGGCCGGTCAGTTCGACCGCGCCGATCACGCGTGCCCGCCCCGGCGTCTGCAGCGTCAGCGAACCCGCCGCGCCCAGATTGGAATTGCCCGCCAGCGTGAAGCTGTCGACGATCAGGTCGGTCGCCGCTGCACCGTTGGGTGCGTTGACGGTGATGTTCGTCGCGAACAGCCGCGTCATCTCGGTCGCGTCGGCGTGATAGCCGTAGGGCGATGCTGCCGCCTGTCGCCGCGAGATCGGCGCTGCCCGCCACGCTGCCGCTTGCGATCGAAAGATTGCCGGTCGAGCGGATCAGCGCGTTGCCGACATTGGCGGTAAGCGACGCAAATTGCATCGCGCCGCCGCGAATGTCGATGCTGTCGCCGCTTGCCGTGATCGGCCCGGGGGCGTTGAGCGCATCGACGCCGACCGCGGCGCCGCTGCTCGTGAGGATGGCCGTCCCGCCCACGGTGATAGCGCCGAAATCGATAGCATCGACGGCCGTCAGCGCGAGATTGCGGCCCGCAGCGATGGCGTCGCCGCTGATCGCACCCGCCGAAGTCGCGACGATGTCGTCGAACGCGTCGAGGTTGGTGAGGACCGTATCACCTGCCTGCGTGCGGATGCTGCTGTCGCCGCCGGTGATGCCGAGGCCCAGTGTCGTGCCGCCGTCGAGGGCGAGTGTCGTTGCCGCCGACAGCAGGATATCGTCGCCCGCCGACAGGTTCGCCGCGTCGATCGACGCCGCCGACGACGTGATGTTGATGTCCGACCCGTCGATGCTCGACGTGCCTTCGCCCTGACCGATGGTAAAGCCGTTGCCTGGCACATAGTTGATCGCGAAGCCGTCGAGCCCGGCGCCGGTCGCGTCGAGCCCGTTCGCGATGATCGCGCCAGTGGCGCGGACGTCGATGTCGTCACCCGCCGCGACGTTGGTCAGATTGGCGGTCGTACCGGCAAGGACGAGCAGATCCTCGCCGGCGGTCGCATTGGTGACCGTGGCCGCCTGTCCCGCGTTGACGCCGAACATGCGCGCCGCACCACTGTCGGTCAGCGTGGCGTTGCCCGCCGCATCGGCGAAAACATTGCCGTCGGCGATCGCGCCGGTTGCCGGATCGGCATAACCGCCATTGGCCGTCGCCGATGCGTTGATGTCGGCGTCCGAGGTGAGCCGGATGTCGCCGCCCGAGACATAGCTACCGCTGATATTGCCCACTGCGGCGACGACGATCGACCCCGCGACATCGGCATCGCTGATGCTTACCGCGCCGCCGGTGCCGGTCGCGAACAGCGGCCCGGCGCCAGTGACGGGACCGGTGAGTGCGATGCTGTTGCCGGAGAGGCTGATCGTGCTGCCCGCATCGATCGACCCGCCGGCGATCCCCTCCGCCCCCGGCGCGGTGCCCGAGGCGTTGAGCGTGACGAAGCCGCCCGCGCCGATATTCGCGAACTGGATCGACTCCCCGTCGACCGAGACATAGCCGCCCGCGGTGGAATTGCCGAGATCGACCGCGCCGGGCGCGGTGACGATGATATTGCCGCCGGTGATGATCGAATTGAGCCCGGTGCGGAAACTTGCCGCGCTGGCGATGAAATCATTGTCCGCTTCGGCATGTTCGACCGATCCCGCACCGCTTGCGGTCAGGAAAATATTGCTGCCCTGCAGGCGATCGACGCCGATCGGGCCATCGGTCGCGGTCAGCGACAGGTCGCCGCCCGCAACCAGGAACGAGCCGATGGCGCCGCTGATGCTCGATCCTGCGGTCGCGGTGAAATCGCCGCCGGTGCGGATCGTCGGGGGTGTGCCTTCGCCGAAATCGTGGCGGATATCGATCTGGTCGCCGGCTTCGATGGTCAGGTTGCCCGTTATGTCGAACAATCCTGCGGCCTGCCCATAGACGCCGACCGAGCCGTCGCTGCGCAGCGATGCGTTGCCGCCGACATTGATGGTGCCATCGGTCGTCGCGACGAAGATACCGCTTGTCGCAACGTCGGTGTCATTGTTCGTCGGATCGGAGATGCCGTAGGTTTCGGCATCGAGGCTGGCGAAGTCGATCGTGCCGTCGGTGCGGATCTCGATCCGGCCAGCGAGCGCGCCGCTTGCGACCAGCGTCGTGTCGCCAAGGTCCATCGCGCCGGGGCCCGATTGGGTTGCCAGTGCCTCGATGACGATACGCCCGCCGCGGTCGGCGAAGATCGCGCCGTTCGCGCCGTTGCCGCCGTTGCCGCCCGCGTCGACATTGCCGTCGCCGCCGATGCCGCCGTTGCCCGATGTGCCCGCCACGCTGATGTTGACCGGCGCACCCGCCGAACTGACCGTGCCGCCATTGGCAAGCAGATGGACGACGCCGCCCGAGCCCGCCCCGCCATCGCCGCCATCGCCGCCGGTGCCGCCGCTCGCCAGCGTGACCGGCGCGCCATTCGCGCCGGCGAGGGTGAGCGTCGCATTTTCGCTCGCGATGGCTTCGATCGTGCCGCCGGTGCCATCGCCGCCCTTGCCGCCATTGGGACCGACGGGGTTCAGGAAGAAGGTGGAATTGCCGTCGCCGCCGCGTCCGCCGGTGCCGCTGGCCAGGAAATTGGCCTGGGTGATCGACGCCGCGCCGTTGGTGCCGGTCGCCTCGACGCGCGCCGTGCCGCCGGTTGCCGCGCCGCCATTGCCGCCCGCGCCGTCAGAGCCGGTTCCGCCGCCGCCGCCGAGCGCCGTTGCGTCGAGCACGACACCGAGCGGCCCGGCGTCGAAATCGGTCACGATCAACTGGGCGAGACCACCCGTCGCCGCGCCGCCGTCGTTGCCGACCGAGCCATAGCCGCCGAGCCCGCCCGCCGCCGTTGCGCGTGCCGTCAGCGTGTCCGCGACCCCGACCGCCGAGGCGAGGTTGATCGTCGCCGTCCCGCCGGTGCCCGATCCGCCGCGGCCGCCGACGCTGATACCCGCGGGCGCGCCGAAGCTGCCCGAATCGTAACTGTTGCCGCCGTTGCCGCCGATTCCGCCAGCGTCGGCAATCAGGTCGCCGGTGTCGATCGACCCGTCGGTGACGGTGATCGATGCCTGACCACCCGTGCCCGCACCGCCATCGCCGCCGTTGCCGACCGTGACGCCGATGCTGCTGAAATCGCCGCCACTGCCGCCGCGGCCACCCGCATAGGCCGCCAACGTGCCGGTATCGATCGCGATCGGTCCGTCGATGACGATCGTCGCGGTGCCGCCCTGTCCATCGCCGCCGTTGCCCGCGGGCTGAACCGGGTTCGAGAAATCGTCATAGCCATAGCTGCCTTCGCCGCCGAAACCTTCGGCATAGGCGGCTGCGGTCGATGCGCCGAAGCTGCCGCCCGACAGGGTCATGGTCGCGGTGCCGCCGATGCCGTTGCCGGTGCCGGTCAGCGTCGAGCCGCCATAGCCGTTGGCGGTGATCGACATGTCGCCGAAGCTCGCGTCGCCGCCGGTCTGCGTATAGCTGATTGTGCCGCCCTGGCCGGTGCCGCTACCGGACCCGGGTTGGCCGCCGAAACCGTTGGCCGACAGGGCGAAGCGGCTTGCGCTCAGCGTGCCGTCGCTCAGCGTGATGACGACATCGCCGCCGACGCCATTGGCCGCGCCAGTGCCCGCTCCGCCGGGCGATTCGACATTGCCATAGCCGCGCCCCTCAGCATCGGCCGCAAAATCGCCGAGGGTCATCGTGCCGCCATTCAGCACCTCGATCAACGCAGAACCCCCGAGGCCCACCGGGACCGCGCCGCCAGCGGGATCGGTGTTACCGCCCGAATAGCCGCCCATCGACAGCCGGATCGTTCCGGCAAGATCAATCGTGCCGCCGTCGGCGTGAAGCCCGATGAAGCCGCCGAACCCGTTGGCGCCGCCGACGCTGTAGCCGCTCTGCCCATCGGCATTGAAGCTGCTGAACTGGCTCGGGTCGGTGGCGCTGATGCTGCCGCCGCCTAGCGCAAAAAGGTCGATATTGCCGCCCTGCGCGGCGCCGGTGGTGCCGGCCGAATTGGCCGAGCTGCCGTTGGCGGTCAGATAATAATAGCCGGCACCCACCGATCCGCCGTCGGCGTTGATGAGGATGTTGCCGCCGTCGCCCGTTCCGCCGCTCGTCGCCACCGTGAAGCCGCCGAAGCTGCCACCGTCGGCGGTCATCTGCAGCATGCCATCGGTGGTGATCGACCCGCCGCTCGTCGCGTCGATGCGGACGCCGCCGCCCTGGCCGTTGCCGATATTCTCGCTGCTCGAAACGATGCCGCCGGCGTCGAGCTGGATATAGAAGGTGCTGTCGATCGTTGCACCATTGCTGGCGGCGACGGTGACTGTGCCGCCTAGCGAATCGCCCGACACGCCCGTATCGCCGCCCGAACTCGACGCGCCGCCATTTTCGCCGTTGGCGAGAACGATCAGCGAGTTGAGATCGAGCGTGAAGGCGCCATCGGCCGAAACTGAAGCGTCGCCGCCGGTGCCGTTGCCGCCCTGCGGGCCCGTGTCCGCATTGGCGCCGCCACCGAGGCCGCTTGCCGACAGATAGAGGTTCCCCGGCGCGATCTGGGTCGAATCGTCACCGTTCGCGCTGAAGGACGCGGTGCCGCCGACGCCGTTTCCGGCGGAGGCGGAGAAGATCGATCCGCTGGAACTCGACTGGCTTCCGCCGCCAAAACCCTGCGCATTGATGTCGGTCGAACTCGATATGAAGGTCGTGCCGGGCCCGCCAGCGGTGATCCGCGCCGTCCCGCCTGCGCCGTCGCCCGAGCGGACAAGGCCGGTCTCGCCCTGACCATCGGCGGTCACGCGAACGAAGTTGCTGGCCTGAACCGTGGCGCCGTCGGATATATCGAGCGTGGCTGTGCCGCCCTGGCCGTCGCCACTGTCGTCGGTGACGGTAGGACCGCTTTGCCCGACATAGGCGCCGCCGCCGAGCGCGCCAGCATCGACGATCAACGAGCCGACATTCATCGCGCTTCCGGGACCGCTGACGCTGATGCTCGCGGTTCCGCCGATGCCGGTTCCGCCAGCGCCGCTGTCGGTAAATCCGCCGAGGCCGCGCGCGCTGACCGTCACGCTATTGGCCGACACGCTGCCGCCGTTAAGGACGGTCAGACTGGCATTGCCGCCCTCGCCAACGCCGGTCACGACATTGGCATCGCGCGAGGCCGACACGAGGATGTCGGTACCCGCCGCAAGCTGTCCGCCGTCGACGGTGATTGCCGAGGCCGCTTTCGAACGGACGATGAACTGGCCGGTCGCGCCGACGGCCTGAACCGCGCCGACGTTGATCGTCGCGCTGTTGTCGCCCTCGAACAGGGCATTGCCCTCCACGAGAATCCGGCCAAGCTGCGGCGGCGGGACGAAGGCTCCGCCGACCGGCGGAATCGTATCGATGGGCTGGCCCAGAAAATCGCCGCTGGCGTGCGCGAAGGTGCGGCTGCGGAACAGCGTGTCGTTGACCGTGATATTGGCGCCGACGCTGCTCGCCGGCGCGGTGTCGATCGCCCCACCGGTAATGTTATAGCCCGCCGACAGGACGACTGCGCCGTCGGAATCGGTCACAGCCGAAACGGCGTCCTGATAGCCGATCTGGCCCGACACGAGCATCGATACGGCGTCATTCTTGGGAATGGCGACCATATAGATGCGCTGGGCGCCGCCACTGACCTGCTGTTCCGGTCCCGTGGTGATGCCGCTGTGGCTGATGACCTGACCGCCCTCGGCGCCGGTCAGGACGTTGATGTCGAACAGGCCTGCGTTGATGCGGATGTCGGCCTGTTCGGCGGCGACATAGGCCGCCGACCCGTTGACGTTGACGATGCCGTCCTGGACGATGCGCGGGGCGACCAGCGCGACATAGCTGCCGCCCGCCGCGCCCATATCGGCAGTGATCGAGGCGCCTGCGTCGATACGGATCGCAGCGGTGCTGCCCGATGCGCCGCGAAAGCGAATTTCGCCCCCCGGTCCGAAAAGACCGCCCGTCGTGTCGATATCGTTGGCGGTGAGGACAAGGCTGCCGACGTTGATCGCGCTGCCGCTGTTCAGCAGGATGCCGCCGGCGTTGTAGAACCAGATGCTGCCGCCCGGCGCGCAAGAACCTGGTTCGGCGGCGTCTGCTGCGTTCCCATCGCCTGGCGAAGAATCGACAGGACAATGATGATACGGGTGAATGAGGTCATTCCCAGCACCAGCGACGGCAGCAGGGTCAGCGCCGTCATCAGCGCCAGAATCTGCAAGGACAGGGAATAGGTGGAACCGCCGTTGCCTTCGCTGACATTGAAGGCCGGAATACCGCCGACCTGCGCCAGCGCCGGCCCGCCGTAGGCAAGCGCGGCAAGGCCCGCGGCAATCGCGCAGCCCTGCAACAATTGGCGCTTCGCCGTCCGTGCGGCGGGAAGGCTGGTGTTTGCGGTTTTGCGCATGGCGGTCGTTTCCGGTTCGAATTGCATGATCAACGAGCCCTCACACCGAATTGCGTCGTCAGGGACAGCAGGAAGCGCGGGTCGGGCTTTTGCGCCATCAGCGCTGGTCGGTTCAGCGGCACCGCGACGGTCATGTCGAGCCGGCCGAGCGTGCCGTAGGCAAGCCGCACGCCGCCACCGGCGGAGAACAGCTTTTGCGGATTCAGGCCGTTGAAGCTGCTGTCCTTGTTCCAGACCCATGCCGCATCGAAAAAGGCGAAGGGCTGGATGGCAAGCGCCTTGGTATTGGCGGGGACGAACGAGCCGTAGCGGGCCTCGGTCGTCACCGCGACCCCGCTGTCGCCGATCACCGTGCCGGGGTCGAAACCGCGTCCGACGGTGAAATTGCCGCCCGAAAATTCTTCATAGGCGACGAGCGGATCGCTCGCCCATTGCGCGCGCGGCGCCACCGACAGGGTGAATTTGGGGGTCGGTCGCCAGTCGGCCTGTGCGTTGGCGCGCAGCACGAAGGCGTCGGGTTTCGCCTCGATACGGGTCAGCGGAACCGCGCCGGGCAGGAAGCAGGCGGTGCCGCCGGGGCCGCAGTCCTTGCTGGCGCCCAGGAAATCGACGCCCTGGCGCGCTTCGAGCGAGGCGCCGAAGGCCCAGCGCGGTTCGGCGGGGGTGTAGCCGTGCCGGCCCGCGATCGATGCCGGATCGGTCCAGTTGCCATCTATGTGAAGGTTGAATACGCGCACGCGATCGCGGTTGAGGGGGACGCCGCCGATGGCGATGTCCTGATCGATGATGTCGAGCCCGCCGCCGATCTGAATTCGCTTCGCCTGCGTCAGCACGAGCGGATAGCCGGCGAACAGGCTGATGATCTGCGTATGCGATTTCAGGGGCAGCGTCGCGACATCGGGGCGCGTCCATGCATAGGTATAGCTGCCGCCAAGCCGCAGACCTTCGCCGCCGACACGCATTTCGTGCGACAGTTGCAGCACCTGCTGCTCTTCGAAATCGGCGGTCGAATACAGGCTGACGGTCGTCAGGTCGCCCAAGCCGGTCAGGCCGGCGGCGCGCGCGCGGACCATGCCGCCCCAGCGGCCGACGTCGTGCGATCCGAAATTCTGGATATTGGCGTCGAAAGCGAAAGGTGTGCGCGTGACCGTGACCTCGCCGATCACTTCGCCGGGCGCATTGCCGGGACGCAAGGTCAGCCGGGCATCGAGGCCGGGGATGTCGCGCGCGAGCAGCAGATAGCGCTCGGCATCCTCGACATTGAAGATCGGCGCATCGTCGAGACGCGCGAGATAGCGTTGCAGCAGCCGCTCGTTGCTGCCGGCATCGCCGCGCACTTCGACGCGCGCAAGGCGTGCCGAGAGAATGTCAAAGCGGACGATGCCGTCGCTGATCGTCTGAGGCGGGACGCGCACCGCGGCGAGATAGCCCTTGGCGCGCAGCAGCGTCGCGGCGCGGTCGCGAATGTCGCACACGACCGCGATCGGCAGATCCTGGCCGACCTTGTCCGACCAGGCGGGCGCCAGCATGGCGGTGTCGATCCCCGGCGCGGCGGAGAATTCGGCGCTACGCAGCGTCACCCGGACATTGGCGAATTCGGGCGCGGCGAGCGGGGGCGCCATCAAGGCGGCGATCGCCACCGAACCGGCGAGCGCCGCACCGAAACCTGTCCTGTCGCCCTTGACCGTCATATTACCCCCAACCCCGAGCGCAGGCGTTTTCGAACGCGCTCCAGCGATCCTGCCGCCCCCACGGGCAGCTAGACCAATTTATCGACCCAAGGAAAGGACTTGCGGCTCTATCCGGCCGCATAGTCTGCAACAAATATCAGACCGGCGCGGCCCCTTCAATGCCCGCCAGCCGTGCGTTCAGCCGCCGCTCGCTTCGGCTTCCGCCATCGTGTCGACGAGCCGGTTGAGCTGCGGGGTGCAGCCCTTTGCCATCAGCGCATCGACCGACGCGTCGGGGGTCGCGGGCACCTCTCCCATCGGCTTGAAGCGGATGGTGACGGGGGCGCTGAGCCCACCGCCCGACAGGCGATAATCGACATCATATTTGACCGGCATCGCATCGGACGGCCATTTGCGGAAATTGGCGCCGACGACGAAAGCAACGGTCTGCGTCTTGCCGTCCTGTTCGATCTTCAGAAGCTCGTCGGTGTCCATATAGGGGCGCCACAGCATCAGCGTCGCGGGATCGGCGACGCAGAAGGTGCCGGCTTCGCGATAGTCGATGAACCACAGGTTCGGCGCACGCAGTTCGGCGGGCTTGGGTTCGTCGGGACCGCGCGAAAACCCGCCGCGCGATCGCATCGACGGGCCGCTGGCGAGCATCCGCGTCACCGCGCTGCCCATCGTCTGGTTCGACTGGATCGGGCCGCTGGCGCCATAGGTGCCGGGCCCCGACAGGGTGCGCGTCTTGCCGCCCTGCATCAGCACGATCTTGTCGCCCGCCACGAGGGTCAGCTTGTCGCTGGCCTTCAGCTTTGCGCCGGTCGGATATTTGGACGCCGACGGACCGGTCGATCGCACGACCATCGATTGCGCTGCGGCGGTGCCGGCAACCGCGAAGGCAATGGCGGCTGCGGCGGTGGTCAGGCCCAGGCGGCGGGTCCGGAAGTCAGGAAAGGACATAGCTTTCTCCCTTGTCGGTATCGTTCAGGCGTTCGATCAGGAACATGATGGACAAATCCTTACCCCATTCGGCCGCCAATGCTGTGGCGCAGGTCACATAGGCCTTTTTATCGCCCGCCGCATGCGCGGCAACCAGCGCGGCGATCGCGGCGCGCTGATCGGGGCTGAGGTCGGCGCGCGGGGTGAAGACGTCGACCGGCTGCGCCCGCCCGCGCAGTGTCACCCGGCCCATCGGCACCAGATCGTCGCGCCCCGAACGCTCGGCGGCTTCGGCCGAGATGAGGACGCCGGTCTTCAGGCTCTTGTTCGCCGCCTCCAGCCGCGAGGCGGTGTTCATGCTGTCGCCGAGCGCGGTATATTGGATGCGGTCCTCGCCGCCGAAATTGCCGACGATTGCGTCGCCGACGTGCAGGCCGACGCGCGTCATGCCGATCGGCGGCACGCCCTCCGCCATATCGACACGAAAGGCTTCACCCGCCTGGTACATGGCGACCGCCGCCGCCGCGGCGCGCGCGCCATCGTCGGGGCGGCTGATCGGCGCGCCCCAGAAGGCGACGACCGCGTCGCCGACGAACTTGTCGATCGTCCCGCCATGCTCGAGGACGATGTCCGACAGGCGGTCGAGATATTCGTTGAGCAGCCGCGCCACCGTCTCCGGCGTCACCGCATGGCTGAGCTTGGTAAAGCCTTCGAGGTCGGTAAAGACGCAATAGATGTTGCGCCGTTCGCCGTGCAGCGAAAGCTGGTCGGGATCGCGCATGATCTGCGCGGCGACATCGACAGGCAGATATTTGCCGAGCGCCGACTGCGCGAAGGCGCGCTGACGCGAGCCGATGGTGCGCGCCGCGGTGCCGACCGCGGCATAGCCGAGCAGCCAGCCGACCGCCCAGCCGAAGGCGGGCAGGGTCGTCGTGTCGATGCCGTGGCGGTGCAGCCAGAAAGGGAAGGCGACGAAGAAGGCAAGCTGCCCCAGAAAGGCGAGCGCTACCCAGCGTGCGCGCATGTCGATCAGGCTGGTCAGTCCCCCGGCGACGACGACGAGGATGGCCAGCACCCACAGCGACGGCCCCGGCACCGGCGCCGGCCAGTCGCCGTCAAGCTGCTGCGCCAGCATATGCGCATGAACCTCCAGCCCGATCATCGTTTCGTGAAGCCCGGTGATCGGATCGACAAAGCGGCTCATTGGCGTGTTGAACTGGTCGTTGTCGATGATGTCGCCGCCGATCAGGACATAGCGTCCGCGCACCAGCTCGGCGAGGCCGGCGAGCATTTCATCGTCCATCGGCACCGCAAATGTGTCGATCGGGATATTGGCGAAGACCGGCTCTTCCTGTCCGGCATTGGCGCGGGCGGGCAGGAGGAAGCGGATATTGCCCTGATAATCGGCGTGGGCGGCGTCGACCGGCGCCAGCGCATTCGCCATCAGCGGCGGCAGATTCTTTGGCCGGTCGGGCCAGCGGCGGATCACGCCGTCGCCGTCGGTGCGGAACAGGACGCTCGTCGGCCGGGTCTTGCCGGTGCGCACGTCGGCGATGAAGGACTGCAGGAATTTCTGCTGTTCGTAGAAGATGGTGTTCGGATTGCTCGCTTGCTCGGCATAGGCGAGCCAGGTCGGCGTCGTCATGGCGCGCAACTGCGTCTTCAGCAGATCGTCGTCGGGGCGCGGCGAATCGAAAGCGATATCGATGCCGATCGCCTTCGCGCCCATGCGGTCGATATTGGCGAGCGCGCGCGCCAGCAGCGTCCGGTCGAGCGGCGAGCGGATGCCGGTATTGAACAGCGTTTCGTCATTATAGGTAATCATGACGATGCGCTGATCCTGCGCGACGTGCGGCGCCATCAGCGTCGCGCGCGCATCGTAGAGCGCGCGTTCGGCATCGTTGACGAGCGGCATGTCCCAGCTGAAGCGCGCGAACAGTGTCGCAACGATCAGGAAGAGGATCGTCGCGGCCATCCGCGACGGGCCGAGCTGCATGACCAGCCGCCGGATCCGCTTGCGCAGCGGGATCGTCGCCGGGCCGTTGGCGGCCGGCATTGCGTCGGGCGCGGCGTCCGGGGCGATGCTCGCGGCCATCGGGTCAGCGCGCCGCGCGTCCGGTCGAAACTCCGGCGACGGGGGCGGTGGCGGTCGTCGTGGGGAGGCCGTGCAGCAGCGGCTGCGCGCCATCGCCGATGATCGCGAACCCGGCCCAATAATAGGGATGCGAGGTTTGCTGGTCGTTCATCAGCTGGCTTTGCGTCGTCCACAGCGCGTCTGCGACGCTTTCGCCTTGCGGTGCGGCGAACAGGCCGCCGATCAGCCGCTTGGTTGCGTCGAAATCGTCGGGCGCCGGCCAGTGGCTTGCGATGACCGAACGGCCGCCGGCACCGATGAACGAGCGGACGAGCCCGTCGAGCGCGCTGCCGCCGCCGCTGGCGACGCCGGCCTCGCGCGTTGCGGCGACCGAGGCGGCGCCCGCGGTATCGCACGCCGACAGGATCACCAGGTCAGCGTCGAGCTTCAGGTCGAAGATTTCCTGGAATGTGAGCAGGCCGTCCGAATCCTTGTCGCCGAACGAGGTGACAAGTGCGGGGCGCGCCGGGCAGGACGGCTTCGGCGCGGTGACGAGGCCGTGGGTTGCAAAATGGATGATGCGATAGTCGCTAAGGTCTCCGCGTTCCTTGACCGCGGTATCGGTGAAGGCACCGCCGGTGAGCAGGGTCGAGCTGTCGCGCCCGATGGTGCTGCTGGCGGTCACGAGTTCCGCCGCCGAGATCGGACGCGCCCATTGCGAGGCGTTCCACTGGCAGGTGCCATCGACGCTGTCGCTCGCCGCGCCGCGGGTGCCGAGCGAGGGCAGGACACCGCCGGCGAGCGGCAGATTTTCGCCAAGCCCGAAATATTGCCGCCGTGCGGTCGATGGCGGCGCCTGGCGCGCGTTGCGGAAGGCGAGCGCCGATACCGCGGTGCTTGGCCGGGTCGAGCGCCCGAGCCAGGCGATGCCGCGCATGTCGAAGGGGTCGGCGGCGGGATCATTGACCCGCTGTTCATAGGCGGCGAGCCCGGTGTCGGAGGTGATGAGCAGGTTGACGGGAAGTTTCAGCATCGCGCCATCGGGTTCGAAGACAAGATGCTTGATCGCCGGCAGCCGGTCGGCGGCCGGGCCGAACAGCTGGACATAGAGTTTGCGTGCGGTGGCCGCGTCGAACGGATAAGTGACGCGGCGCCCGTTTTCGACCGTCGAAATCGTCGAGCGGATCGCATCGACGGCGTTTTCTAGGCCGTCGGCGTCGATGTCGGCGCGCCAGAGCTGGGCATTGCCCGGCTCGATCAGCATCGCATAGACGGCGTCGCCGACGACCAGCATCTTCAGATAGGCTTCGTCGGGGCGCAGTACCTGCTGCAATTCGCCGAGATCGAGCTTGCCCGACGATACGACGCGATATTGCGGGAACGCCGACAGTTTGGCGACGGTTTCAGCCTGCTGGAACGACAGATTGTCGATCTGTGTCTTCACATCGGTGAGCCGTGCGGCGACCTCGCCGGTCGCGGGGAGCTGGATCAGGCGCGCTTCCTCGATCCGCGCGCGTTCGATGTCGCGATTGAGCGTCGTCGCCTGACGGAACAGCCGGGCGCCGTCGCCGTCGCCGCCCGACAGTTCGCGCGCCAGCACGGCCTGCGTATCGGCGACGCCGGGACGAACCTGGAGCTGGCTGGCGACGAAGAAATCGGCGACGGCGGCGGGATCGGTCGGCGCGCGTGCCGCAAGCAGGCGGTAATAGGGCGCCATGATATTCGCCATGCCGGTCGACGACCGCTGCGTGTCGGCGAGCGCCTTTACCACCGCGTGATAGAGGGCGAGCGCCTCGTCGTCGCGGCCCTGGCGGGTCAGGAAGGCGGCGTAGCGCGCGCGCGCCGAGGCGAGCGCATTGGTTTCGGGATATTCGATCGCGAGCGCATCGACCGATTCGCGGAAACGCGCATCCGCTGTGCCCATATCGCCCAGCGCCTCTTCGGTCAGTGCGAGCTCGCCCAGCATCTGCGAACGCAGCCGGACGATCGAGGTGACACGCCCCTGCCGCACGGCCAGCGCGTCGGTCAGGCCCTTGAGCTGGAGCTGCTTGGCGGTATTCGCGTCCCCGCGCAGGCGATCGACTGTGCCGAGCAGGTGCGTCGCCTGTGCGTCGATGATCTGCGCGCGCTCGAGCGGGCTCAGCCGCTCGCTGTCCGATGTCTGGCGGATGGCGCGGGCGTTGCTGCCGCTGTTGACCCCGGCGGTGATCGCTGGGGTCAGCGTGACGCTGCCGTCGGCGGTTTCGATCGATGCGGTGGTCGGCGGCACCGGACGCTGCAGGATTTCGGCGGCGCGCGCATAGTCGCGCTGGTTGAGCGCATCGATCGCCTGAAAATTGCGCCGCAGGCGCAATTGCACCGGATCGCTCGTCGGGATCGCATCGACATCGGCGAACAGGCGCGCGGCTTCGGCAAATTCGCCGAGGTTCGATTTCTGAAGCGCGCGGTTAAGCGTGAATTCGCTCGGATCAATGTCGCCGGTGGAGGCGTCGTTCGCGGTGCGGCGCGACAGCGCTTCGAAAAATTCGGCCGCTTCGGCATAGTCGCCGCTGTGATTGCGGCGATAGCCTTCGGCGAGTGCACGGTCGAGGTCGATCGTGCCGGCGAGCGTGCGCGCGAAGCCTTCGTCGCCGCCGCCAACCGATGTGGTTGCGACCTTGATGACGCCCGGTGCGACCTTGTGCTGGCGGATCGATTGGAGCGCGAGCGTCAGTGCGTCGCCATAAGCGGCAAAGCCTTCGGCGGTGTAGGCGGTGGCGCCGTCCATTTCGATGCGGCTCGCCCATTCGACGCTGCTGCCCTTGATCGTGCAGCGACCGTCGGCACCGCAGACGATGTTCGGATCGCGCGCCGCTGCCAGCCGCTGCGCCGCGTCGGCTTCGCTGGCACGCAGCGCGCGGATATAGCCGACGGGCTGGCTCGCATCGCGGCAAACGATCACCCAGGCGCGGTCGAACATGCCCTTGACGACGGCGTCGCGGACCGTCGCCTGCACCTCGCACAGCGAGCCGCCCTGGCTGCCGATCGAAAAGCTGTCGCGGAGCGTCGGGTCTTCGCCTTGCGCCCAGGCCGGGACAGGCGCCGATGCGGCGAGCAGCGCCAGCAAGGACAGGCGAAACGCAGGTCGTACGGTCATCACGATATTCCCCCAGGGTCACGGCATCGGGCACCTGGCCATCTGGTTGGCGGCAAGGCGCAGTCTGTTGCTGCGGTACGACCCATTCCCGTTGCGGCGGACCCTAAACCCCTTGTGGCGAAAAGGGAAGTGATCTGCCGCACAGGCGGCTTGCGCGCCGGGGCGCGGCCACCTATCTGCCATCCCGACAGGGTCAATTTCCAAAAGAGGGTGAAATGAGCGGATTCGACGATCGTGAACGGGCTTTCGAGGCGAAGTTCGCCCGCGACCAGGAGGTGCAGTTCCGCATCACCGCACGCCGCAATCGCCTGCTCGGCGAATGGGCCGCAGAGCGCATGGGGCTGACGCCCGAGGAAACCGACGCCTATGCCAAGGCGGTCGTGCAGGCCGATTTCGAGGAAGCCGGCGACGAGGATGTGATCCGCAAGCTGGCTGGCGACCTGACCGCCGCCGCGGTCGAGATCAGCGACGCCGAAATCCGCTCGATGCTCAACGAAAAGACGGCCGAGGCGCGCCGCCAGTTCATCGACACGCAGAACTGATCGCGGAATCGGGCAGGACATCCGGCATGGGCATGCGCGAATCCGATTTGCGGGCGATGATCGAGGCGGCGCTTCCCGACGCGGAGGTGACGATCACCGATCTTGCCGGCGACAATGATCATTATGCGGCGCATATCGTCAGCGAATCCTTTCGCGGGTTGAGCCGCGTCGCGCAGCACAAGGCGGTCTATGCGGCGCTTGGTGGGCGCATGGGCGGCGAACTTCACGCCTTGCAATTGACCACCGCCATCCCTTCATAGGGGTATGACCCCAATGCGGCGCGCCCGCGCCCGTGCCGGAGACCTGTTATGACCGAAGCCACTCACGACCGCATTGCCAAGCTGGTCGCCGACAATCCCGTCCTGCTCTTCATGAAGGGCACGCCGCTTTTCCCGCAGTGCGGCTTTTCGTCGCGCGCCATTGCGATGCTCGACCGGCTTGGCGTCGAATATGCCAGCGTCGATGTGCTGCAGGACATGGAAATCCGGCAGGGCATCAAGGAATTTTCGGACTGGCCGACGATCCCCCAGCTCTATGTGAAGGGCGAATTCGTCGGCGGCAGCGATATCATGATGGAAATGTGGGAAGCCGGTGAGCTGCATCAGCTCGTCAACGGTCTTCCCGCGCGCGCCGACTGACATGACGCAGACCATCGGCTGACCGGCCGGGCCGGCGGTATAGACCGCGCGCCCGGCTCGACCTTGCCTATTGCCAGTCGAAACGCAGCGGCGCTTCGCGAAAGGCGAAGCGGTCGAGATGACGCGCGACCGCGCCCTTCAGTGCCTCGAGCTGGCCTTCGGCGCTCGCATCGATGCGAACCGACAGCGCGGCTTCGCCGGCGTCGAAGGTGACCAGCCCGTCGCCGGGCCAATCCGCTCCGCGCGCGTCGCGCGGAAAGGTGACGGTGCCGTGATCGGCGGTGAAGGCGACCGCCAGATTATGCTGCCAATGCTTGCAAAGCTGCTGCAGATATTTGCTCGCATGCGCCGTGGGGACCTGCGCGGTGGCGGTATGGGTCATCTGAGCCTCCATCAAAGCCGCTCGATCTTCTGTGCCGCTTCGTCGATCCGCGCCACAATCTCGTGGAGCGTGGCTTCGTCGAGCTCGCGGTCGCGCAGCCGGTTCATCAATACGGCACGCAAATTGCCCATCGCCCGGCGCACTGAAGCGCTGTCGGTGCGCTGCTGCTCATCGCCGACTTCCGCCAGCCGCGCCAGCAGTTCGTCGACGAGCGCGGCATTGGCGTCGAGTTCGGCCTGACCCTCCGGCGTGATCGCGAAGAGCTTCTTGGCGCCCTCGCTGTCGGCGGCGGCAATCTGGCCCATGTCGTCGAGCAAGGTGAGGGTAGGGTAGATCACGCCGGGGCTGGGCGCGTAGGCGCCGCCCGTCAGTTCCTCGATCCGCCGGATCAGGTCGTAGCCGTGGCGCGGTTCGTCGGCGATCAGCCGCAACAGGACGAGGCGCAGTTCGCCGCTGTCGAACATCCGGCGACGCCGGCCGCGGCCCTCGTCATCGTGGCCGTGACGGCCGCCAAAGCCGCGCCCGCGGCCGAAGCCGGGTCCGAATCCGCGCCCGCCGTGGCGCATGCCATAGCGCATGCCGCATCCGCGATCGCCTCTATGTCCATGAAAGTGCATGTCTTTATCCTTCAGACTGTTTTTAGATAGCTCTAAGATATATCGTAAATAAAATTGCGCAAGGGGTTTTGCGATTTTGTGCGCGAGCGCTCTGTGGCCGGAGCGGCTATTTCCCTTGACTCGCTGCGGCTCGCCGCTATTAGGCGCCCCCGTGTTGTCAGGGTTCCGATCCTGGCAATTCCGTCCGAGACAGTTGGTGCGGGGGATTTGCTCCGCTTAATTTCCAGCCTAGACGGGGAACAGTCTTTTTCGGTCGCCCGCCTGTATCCAGGCGCCCGCGGCTTGACCGACCCCATCGGACATCGCCACGCAACGGACAGACGGGATGCGTCCTTTCTGGCCTTTGCGTTCGTTAGCCGCCCGGCGGCGCGCCCTGTTGCGCGCATCCGGGCACAGAGTGGAGAAACAGGCATGGATCGTGCTCAAAAAGCCGATGCCGTATCCTCGCTGAACGCTACGCTGTCGAATGCGGCTTCGGTTGTGATCGTTCGCAACCTTGGTCTTACCGTCGCCCAGTCGACGGTGCTTCGCCAGCAGATGCGCGACGCGGGCGCGAGCTTCAAGGTCGCGAAGAACCGCCTGGCCAAGATCGCGCTCGAAGGCACGCCCTACACCGGCATCAGCGATTATCTGACCGGTCCCACGGCTATTGCCGCTTCCACCGATGCGGTGGCGGCTGCGAAGATCGCCGTGGAATTTGCCAAGACCAACGACAAGCTTGAAATCGTTGGCGGCGGCATGGGGGATGTGGTCCTCGACGTGGAAGGCGTGAAGGCGCTCGCTTCGCTGCCGTCGCTCGACGAGCTGCGCGGCACGCTTATCGGCCTGCTTCAGGCTCCGGCCACCAAGGTTGCCCAGATTGCGGCAGCCCCGGCTGGTCAGCTGGCGCGGGTCTTTGGTGCCTATGGCGCCAAGGAAGCGGCATAAACCCTACCTACCCTTACCAATTCACCGGGCTATCCCGGTTTTGATGGAGAATGAAAATGGCTGATCTTGCTAAGATCGTTGAAGACCTGTCGGCGCTGACCGTTCTGGAAGCTGCTGAACTTTCGAAGATGCTCGAAGAAAAGTGGGGCGTTTCGGCCGCCGCTGCTGTCGCCGTTGCCGCTCCGGCTGCCGGCGCTGGCGCTCCGGCTGCTGAAGAAAAGGACGAATTCGACGTCGTCCTGACCGGCGACGGTGGTCAGAAGATCAACGTCATCAAGGAAGTCCGCGCGATCACCGGTCTGGGCCTGGGCGAAGCCAAGGCGCTCGTCGAAGGCGCGCCGAAGGCCGTCAAGGAAGGTGTCAACAAGGCCGAAGCCGAAGACATCAAGAAGAAGCTGGAAGCTGCCGGCGCGACCGTCGAACTCAAGTAAGTTCGCTGTCGTTCGTAGCGGTTTCCGCCGGTTCCCGGCGGAACCACGGCGACAAGAAAAAGGGCGGTGCCTTGCGGCGCCGCCCTTTTTCCTTGCGCGACGAACGAACCGGACGCGCGCGGCTGGTCAGCCTCTGGCTCAGCCCTTGGCGAAACCGGGGCGCAGGCCCGCGCGCGCGGGGCGGGTGTCCGGACGATGCACGTCCTGCTGCGCCGGGGCCGGTTCGGGACGCTGGGCGATATCCCACGCGCTGGCCGGCTGGCGGCGCATATCCTTCTGTTCAGCGAGCAGCGCATCATAGTCCATCCGTTCGCGGCGGTCATAGAAGCGCGCGCGCTTCAGTCGCTTCTTGAGCGTCAGGAACGGATTGTCCTCGCTCGGGCCGGCCATGGCCAGCGCCTCATGGCGGCCCATGCTGCCGTGCGGCGCGGTGGCGAATGCGGGCGCCGAACGCGGCTTGGCGGGCGGTGCCGTAATGACAGGCGCGCGATAGGCTTCGGGCGCCGGAGCGACGTCTTCGTAGCGCGTGTCCTCGACAATAAAGTCGGTGCGGCGGCGACGCATCAAGGCGAACGCTGCGCCGCCAGCGAGCAGCAGCGCTGCGGCACCGCCTGCGATTTCCCAGGGGAAGGCGTCGCCGCCCGCGTCGGCGCGCTGTGCGACCACAGGATCTGCGGGTTCGGCGACCGGCGCCGCGAGCGGCGGCGTCAGCGCGCTATCTTCGGCGAGCGTCGATGCGGTTGCGCTAGTCGGTGCGGCCGGTTCGGTTGCCGGGCTTGCCGGGGCGGCCGCGGGCTCGCGGGTCCGCTCGGCCGGCGCGGCTTTCGCCTGACGTTCGGCGCGCGGCGCGGTAGCTGCCTCCGCCTGCGGTTCCGCCACCTTCGGCGTTGCTTCGGTAGCTGGGGGCGCGACGTCGAGCGGCACGCGGATGACCGGCGCAGGTGCGGGCGTCGCAGGCTGCGTCGTCTGCGGAGCCGGTGCGGCGACCGGTGGCACCATCACAACCGGCGGCGCGACGGGTTCGGGCGCCATCGCGGGGGGCGTGGTTTCGGCCGGCGCGGTCTGCGCAAAGGCGGCCGGGGTGGACAGGACCAGGAACGCGGCCATCGCGCTCGTGGCAGGGCGGAGGAGGGGGAGCTTCTTCGTCATAGTGAAAGGAAAACGAACCGCGCGTGAAAAGCGCTGCCAAATGACAGCGCTTTTCACGACGAGCCGTGGCGGCCCGGCGATTGGACGAAGAATTTTGGCGTCTAGTGCTGGTCTTTACATGTACGACAAGCGCCATTTGCCGCTTCTCTGCTTAATCTCCTGCGGCTTTGATCAAGCGCGCGGACTGCAGCATTGCCTTACCTATCCCGGTTTCGTCTGCCGAGAGGGTCAGGCAGTTGCCCTTGTATTTAGGCTTATCGCATACCTCCCAGACGTCGCCGGGAAAGACGGCTATGCTGCCGACAAGGAAATCATGCCCCAAGCTGGGATGACTCCGCCGCGTCAACCGCTGGCCGTCCTAATCGGCGACCCAATTGCCGTGAAAGCCGGGCGGGATCCGGTGCGGCAGATGGATCACCGCTTGCGGCGCGCCGGTAAAATCGTCGGCGTTGAGGATGACGAGCTCGCTCGTCTCGTTGGTCATGTCGACCACCAGCCCGATCAGCCAGCCGTCATCTTCGGCCCCGGCGGCGCTGCGGGGGACGAAGACAAACTCGCCGGGATGGCGGCCGGGGCCGAAATCACGCGCCTCGGTCGCGCCCCTTTCCAGATCGTGGCGGAACAGCCGGGTATCGGCGATCGCCATTTCGACCGCGTCACCGCCCGGAATGGCGACGCTGTAGATATAGCGATAGGGGCGGGTGGTCAGGCGCTCGTCGTAGCGCGGAAATTCCTGCGGATGATCGTGTACAACTGCGCGCGTCGTGGTCCCCGCCACCGGGTCGATGGTCCAGCGTTCCATGCGCGACCGTTCGCTGTCGGGGCCGCGCTTCGAGCGCGCGAACATCGTGTCGTGCGCGACGACATCGACCACCACCTTGCCGTCGGTGGTTTCGAACGCATTGGCGGGGTGAAAGACATAGCAGGGATCGACCGGCACCCACACCACCTCGTCGCCACGGCCTTTCCTGGGGAGGAGGCCGACGCGCGCGGGATGGGCTTCGTTCCACGCATAGGGAAAGCGATAGCCGGCGAGCAGCGATTTCATCGAAAAGGTGACGGGCAGATCGAACACCAGCACGTAATGTTCGGTTATAGCGCAGTCGTGAATCGACGGACCGTCGCTCACTGCAACCGCTTCCTCGCGGATCACCTGCGCCTTGTCGTCGAGCACGACGTGCCAGACCTTGTTCATTTCGTCGCCGCGGTAGGTGATCGCATGCGTCTCGCCGGTGAGCGGGTCATGATGCGGGTGCGCCGTGTAAGGGCCAGCGAGGGTGCCGTCGAAGGGGTTGTGGGCGATCGTCATGAGTTGATCGTCGAGTTCGACGGGCTTGCCGCCCGCCTCGACGATCGCAAAGGTACGTCCCGCCAATCCGACGACATTGGTGTTGGGGGCATCGAAGCCGTCGGTGCGCGGGCCCGGGGGGATCGGCTCGCCGAGCTTTGCGCACGCCTCGGTCCCGCGCACCCAGCGGTTGCGATACCAGTGCGCCTTGCCGTCGCCGATGCGCAGCCCGTGGACCATGCCGGCGCCCGTGAACCAGTGGTAGCTCGCGGGATCGGGGGGGAGAGCCGGGTTGGGGCCATTGCGCAGATAACGGCCCGAAAGCGCCGCGGGAATGTCCCCGTCGACACGCAGGGCCTCGATCGTCAGTTCCTCGGTCATCGGCGTATGGATGCCGGTCAGATAGGGATGCGCGTCGGTGGGGCGGGGCAGGCGCTTGCGGTTGAAATCGGCGACCTTGCCGATGCCTTTGGTGACCGCGCCGCGGATCAGCGTTTCCATATTGCTCGCCATGCCCTTCTCCTTTCGCTTGCGCGACCGACTCGCGATGTTTACAGTGCAAACATGATCGATGAAGATAACAGTGTCAACATGGAAAATGCCGATGCGGCGGCGACGCCGCGTGGCAAGGGTTATCATCATGGCGACCTGCGCGCCGCGGTGATCGCCGCCGGGATGAAGCGGCTGACCGATGGCGGCGATGCCGAGCTTGGCCTGCGCGCGCTGGCGCGCGACGTCGGCGTCAGTGCGACTGCGCTTTACCGGCATTTCCCCGACAAGGAGGCGTTGCTTGATGCGCTGGCCGATGAAGGGCTGCGGCGGCTGGGGGCGTTGCAGGCGCAGGCGTGGCTCAAGGCGGGCGGCGGCAAGGCCGGCTTTCTTGCAACTGGTGTCGCCTATGTCCGCTTTGCGCACGAAGACCCGGCAATCTTTCGGCTCAGCTTCACCCGGCAGATGCCCGAACGCTATCGCGAAGCGGGAACCGATGGCGGCGAAACTGCCTTCAACTTGCTGCGCGTCGGGGTCTCGCAGGCACTGCCACAGCTTGAAGCGCCCGACGTTGCGGCGCTCCACGCCTGGTCATTGGTGCATGGGCTGGCGATGCTGATTCTCGACCGCCGGATCGAATGGGACGAAGCGCGGGTCGAACAGGTCGTCGCAATGACTTTCGGCGGGTTCGACTAACGCGATGATTTGCAGAGATTTCGCGCCCGTTCCCGGCTAAACAGGTGGCGATGTTAGCCATTTGTTTTCCAGTTTTTGCCAGATAACGGGCATGACGCGGACACTCCCCCCACGAGTAGAAGCGACGTTCTGGTCGCTGCTGATGGCGCTTGGCTATTTCATGCTCGCCAGCCTGTCGCTGCATGCGACGAAGGGGGAGGACAATATCGCCGCAATCTGGCCGCCAAGCGGCTATTTCCTGGCGTTGCTGCTGTTGATGCCGGGGCGCGCGCGGCCGGCGGCAATCGGCGCCGCGGCGGTGGCCAGTGTTGCCGCGAACATGCTGAGCGGTGCGCCCTTCCTGATGGCCGCGATCTTTACGCTCGCCAATTCGGTCGAAGCGGGGCTTGCCTTCTGGATCGTCCGCCGCCGCGAGGGCGAGGATCTTTCGTTCATGGTGCCGCGCGCGGTCGCGAGCTTCTGCTTCGCGGTGATCGTCGCCAGCTTGGCGAGTGCCGCGATCGCGGGCGGCGGTACGATGCTGGCTTTCGGCGGCATCGGCCTCGATTTCTTCCTGTCGTGGATGACGACCGTGGCGCTCGGCATGCTGATCGTGGCGCCGCCGTTGATCATGCTGACGCGGCTTGTCGCATCGAAGGCGCTCGACAATGCGACGACGCGAATGAAGGTCGAAGCGATCGCAGTGCTCGCGCTCGCGGCGCTGATCACGGCGGTCAGTTTCGAACAATCGCATTTTCCTGCGACATTCCTTCCGGTCATCGCGGTGATCGTCGCCGCCTATCGCATCGGTCCGTTCGGCGCCGCGGCCGGCATGCTCATCATCGCCGGCATTGCAGCATGGCTGACCGGGCAGGGGCACGGGCCGATCGCGGCGATGGAGGCCAGTGTCAAGGAACAGGTCTTCTTCCTGCAATTCTATCTGCTGGCGCTTCAGTCGACCGCGCTGCCGCTCGCTGCATCGCTCGTCGTCCAGCGCCGGCTCGCCAAACGGCTCGAGCAGAGCAATCGCTGGCTGGTGCAGGCCGAAGCGGCTGCGCTGGTGGGCCATTGGCGCGTCGATCTGATGCGCTGGACGATCCACTGGTCGGACCAGACCTATCGCATCCACGGGCTGGAACCCGGCGTGCCGGTCAGCGTGACGACCAGCGTCGAGCAATATGTCGAAGAGGATCAGCCCGCGGTGAGGGCGATATTGGAAGAGGCGGTGCGCACCGGCGAACCCTTCGAATATCAGGGACGGATCATCCGCGCCGACGGCGCGATACGCTATGTCAAATCGCACGGTTCGATCGAGCGCGGGCGCGGCGGGCGCAGCGTCGGCATTTTCGGTACGGTGCAGGATGTCACAGCAACGGTCGAAAATGCCCGCAGCCTGGAAGCCGCGCGCAGCATCGCCGAGGAAGCCGCGAACACCGACATGCTCACTGGGCTGCCCAACCGGCGCTCGACACTCGCGCTGCTCAATCGCGCCTTGCTGGCGGCAGGCGAGGGGCGGACGCAGCTCGCGGTGGCGATTTTCGACATCGATCATTTCAAGCAGATCAACGATCGTCACGGTCACGCAGTGGGCGACGAGGTGATCCGCTGGGTCGGGCAGCGCGCGAAGGCGACGCTGCGCGAGGAAGATGTCGTTGGCCGTTATGGCGGCGAGGAATTTGTGTGCATCTTTCAGGGGCCGAGCGCCCGGTCGGCGGAACTGGTCGCCGAGCGCATTCGGGCATCGATCGAAAAGGCCGATGTCGAGGCCGAAGGCCCGGCGCATGTCACGATCAGCATCGGCCTTGCGGCCTATGCCGCCGACGCCAGCGTCGAGGAATTGCTGCACCGCGCCGACAAGGCGCTCTATCTCGCCAAGCGCGAAGGGCGCAACCGGCTGCGCATGGCGGCCTGATCCGCGGACAAAAAGAAGGGCGCGAGGGATCTTCCTCGCGCCCATCCTTAACCAATCGCGCTGCGATCAGTTGGCTTCTTTTGCCGTTGCTTCCGCGGGCGCCGGATCGGCTGCCGCTTCGGCGGTCGCCGCGGGCTGCGCTGCAGCCTTGGCTTCGGCAATCGCCGCCGCAAACTGCTCGGCGGTGAAGCTCGTGGCCAGACCCTGCTGCGACTGCGGTGAGCTGTTCGAGGGTCAGCGTGATCGCCGGGCCCTTGTCGGTTTCCATGAACGACGTCTTGGGCAGTGCGACCGACTTGCCATCGACAGTGATGACGACGTTGGGGTCGGCGACACTGGCAATCGGGCCGATCGCCTTGCCGGCCGAGTCATAGACCGTCGTGCCGGGCGCGAGGTTGATGGTCGGCGCCGCGGCGGGCGCGCTCTGCGCGAATGCCGGCGCGCCGGCGGCCATCGCGAGGCCGAGAGAGAGGGACGTGACAATGCCTGCGATCTTGCGCATAGCTTCTTTTCTCCTTGGTGGTTTTCGGATTGACATGGACCTTGAACGCATGCCGTGACGCGAAGGCCATGCCAAAGCTGCCGAACCGTGGCAGAGCCGCGACGAAGCGAGCCGCGGCGCGCAATCGGCACGGAATATTCGCTGCGGGACGACGTCATGGAGCCGGCGGGCCTGATGCAAAGCTTATATTGGGGGACGACAATTGACAGTGGCGGGCCCCGATCCTATATCCGCCTCACACCTTTCCGTCCGGGAAGCGGCCTGACTTTGCGCAGCAGGCGGCACGAATAGGGCGGTCGGGATTTCGAGATGCGTTGGAAAGCTGCGGTAAACCGGCAACGGTTGCCTGCGGCTTTTTTGCGTCTCTATCGCGCTCGCGAGTCGAATTTTTACAGGCGAGACAATCCTTTATGGCGACCAAGGCGAAGTCGGTGGGCAAGGCCCTCGAAGCAACCGCAACCAAGCGAATCCGCAAGCTGTTCGGCAATATCCACGAAGCCGTGGAAATGCCCAACCTCATCGAGGTGCAGCGCGAATCCTATGAACAGTTCCTGCGTTCCGATCCGTCGGTCGGTTACGTCTCGGGCCTTGAAAAGACGCTGCGCAGCGTGTTTCCGATCCGCGACTTTGCCGGGACCGCGGAGCTGGACTTCGTCCATTACGAGCTCGAAGAGCCCAAATATGACGTCGAGGAATGCCGTCAGCGCGGCATCACCTATGCAGCGCCGATGAAGGTCACGTTGCGCCTGATCGTCTTTGAAGTCGACAGCGAAACCGACACGCGTTCGGTTCTCGATATCAAGGAGCAGGACGTCTACATGGGCGACATGCCGCTCATGACCGAGAACGGCACCTTCTTCATCAACGGCACCGAGCGTGTCATCGTCAGCCAGATGCACCGTTCGCCGGGTGTGCTGTTCGACCATGACCGCGGCAAGACCCACTCGTCGGGCAAATATCTCTTCGCCGCGCGCGTGATCCCGTATCGGGGTTCGTGGCTCGATTTCGAATTCGACGCCAAGGACATCGTCAACGTCCGTATCGACCGCAAGCGCAAGCTTCCGGTGACCAGCCTGCTGTATGCGCTGGGCATGTCGGGCGAAGAAATCCTGAACTTCTTCTACGACCGCATGATCTTCGAACGTGCGGCCGATGGCTGGAAGATTCCGTTCGTCCTCGAAAACTGGCGCGGCGCGAAGCCGGCGTTCGATATCGTGGACGCCAAGACCGGCGAAGTCGTGTTCGCTGCCGGCCACAAGATCAGCCCGCGCCTTGCCAACAAGGCGGCGAAGGACGGTCTTGAAACGCTGCTGATCCCGACCGAGGAAATCTTCGGCCGTTACAGCGCCTATGACCTGATCAATGAATCGACCGGCGAGATCTACATCGAAGCCGGCGACGAAGTGACCGCGGAAAATCTGGAAAAGATGGACGCCGCTGGCATCGACAAGCTGGTGCTGCTCGACATCGACCACAACAACACCGGTCCGTGGATCCGCAACACGCTGAAGGCCGACAAGGCCGAGGATCGCGATCAAGCGCTGAGCGACATCTATCGCGTCATGCGCCCCGGCGAACCGCCGACGCGCGAAACCGCCGACGCGCTGTTCGCGGGCCTGTTCTTCGATCCCGAACGCTATGACCTGTCGGCGGTGGGCCGCGTTAAGCTCAACATGCGCCTCGGCCTCGATGCAGAGGACACGGTGACGACGCTGCGCAGCGAGGACATCCTCGCCGTGGTCAAGGAACTGGTGAATCTGAAGGACGGCAAGGGCGAGATCGACGATATCGACAATCTCGGCAACCGCCGCGTCCGTTCGGTCGGCGAACTGCTCGAAAACCAGTATCGCGTCGGCCTGCTGCGCATGGAGCGTGCGGTCAAGGAGCGCATGTCGTCGGTCGACGTCTCGACCGTGATGCCGAACGATCTGATCAACGCGAAGCCGGCGGTTGCTGCGGTGCGCGAATTCTTCGGCTCGTCGCAGCTTTCGCAGTTCATGGACCAGACCAACCCGCTGTCGGAAGTCACCCACAAGCGCCGCGTCTCGGCGCTCGGGCCGGGCGGTCTGACCCGCGAACGCGCGGGCTTCGAAGTCCGCGACGTCCATCCGACGCACTATGGCCGTATCTGCCCGATCGAAACGCCGGAAGGCCCGAACATCGGTCTGATCAACAGCCTCGCGACGTTCGCACGCGTCAACAAATATGGCTTCATCGAAACCCCGTATCGCCGTGTCGTCGACGGCAAGGTGACGAGCGAAGTCGTCTATCTGTCGGCGATGGAGGAATCGAAGCACACGGTCGCGCAGGCGAACGCCGATCTCAACCCCGACGGCAGCTTCGTCGAGGAGCTGATCTCGGCGCGTGAAGCCGGCGAATTCCTGATGGCGCCGCGCGAACAGATCACGCTGATGGACGTGTCGCCGAAGCAGCTGGTTTCGGTTGCGGCCTCGCTCATTCCGTTCCTGGAAAACGATGACGCCAACCGCGCGCTGATGGGATCGAACATGCAGCGTCAGGCCGTGCCGTTGTTGCGGGCCGAAGCGCCCGTCGTCGGTACCGGCATGGAAGGCACCGTCGCACGCGATTCGGGCGCGGCCATCGCGGCACGCCGCGGCGGCATCATCGACCAGGTCGATGCGACGCGTATCGTCATCCGTGCGACCGACCTTGTCGAACCCGGCAAGTCGGGCGTCGACATCTATCGCCTTCAGAAGTTCCAGCGGTCGAACCAGAACACCTGCATCAACCAGCGTCCGCTGGTGAAGGTGGGCGACGTGATCCGCACCGGCGACATCATCGCCGACGGTCCGTCGACCGAGCTTGGCGAACTGGCGCTCGGCAAGAATGTGCTCGTCGCGTTCATGCCGTGGAACGGCTACAATTATGAGGACTCGATCCTCATTTCCGAACGCATCGTGAAGGACGACGTCTTCACCTCGATCCATATCGAGGAATTCGAAGTCACCGCTCGCGACACGCGCCTCGGGCCGGAGGACATCACGCGCGACATTCCGAACGTCGGCGAAGAAGCGCTCCGCAACCTCGACGAAGCGGGCATCGTCTACATCGGCGCCGAAGTCGGCCCGGGCGACATCCTGGTCGGCAAGATCACGCCGAAGGGCGAAAGCCCGATGACGCCGGAAGAAAAGCTGCTGCGCGCCATCTTCGGCGAAAAGGCCAGCGACGTGCGCGACACCTCGCTCCGCCTGCCGCCTGGCGTGTCGGGTACGGTCGTCGAAGTCCGCGTCTTCAACCGTCACGGCATCGACAAGGATGAACGCGCGATCGCGATCGAACGCGAGGAAATCGAGCGTCTGAAGCAGGACGCCGACGACGAGCGCGCGATCCTCAACCGCGCGACCTTCTCCAGCCTCAAGGAACTGCTGGTCGGCCAGGCCACCAGCGCAGTACCCAAGGGCATGAAGAAGGGCGACGTGCTGACCGAAGATCAGCTCGCCGAACTCGATCGCGGCGACTGGTGGAAGCTCGCGGTCGTCGACGACAAGGCGCAGGCCGCGCTCGAAGCGATCAAGGCGCAGTATGACGACGCGATCAAGCGGATCAACGCGAAGTATGAAGACCGCGTCGAAAAGCTGCAGCGCGGCGACGAACTCGCGCCGGGCGTGCTCAAGATGGTCAAGGTCTTCGTTGCCATCAAGCGCAAGCTCCAGTCGGGCGACAAGATGGCCGGCCGTCACGGGAACAAGGGTATCATCAGCCGCATCCTGCCGATCGAGGACATGCCGTTCCTCGAAGACGGCACGCATGTCGACGTGGTGCTCAACCCGCTGGGCGTGCCGTCGCGCATGAACGTCGGTCAGATCCTCGAAACGCACCTCGGCTGGGCATCGCGCGGTTTCGGCCGTCAGATTACCGCGGCGCTCGAAGATTGGCGTGCGGCAAACCCGAACCCCGAAGCGGGCGCGCCGCCCGAAGCGGTACGTGAGGCGCTGCTCACCGCCTATGGCGACGATTATGCCGACGACATCAAGGGTCGCAGCAATGATCAGATTGTCGAGATGGCGGGCCACCTGTCGCTCGGTATTCCGTTCGCGACGCCGGTGTTCGACGGCGCGCGCGAAGGCGATGTGTCGACGATGCTGGAACGTGCCGGTCTCGACCGGTCGGGTCAGGTCGATCTGTATGACGGCCGCACGGGCGATCGTTTCGACCGCAAGGTGACGGTGGGATATATGTATATCCTGAAGCTCCATCACCTGGTCGACGACAAGATCCACGCGCGCTCGATCGGGCCGTACAGCCTCGTCACCCAGCAGCCGCTGGGCGGTAAGGCGCAGTTCGGCGGCCAGCGCTTCGGTGAAATGGAAGTGTGGGCGCTCCAGGCTTATGGCGCCGCCTACACGCTGCAGGAAATGCTGACGGTGAAGTCGGACGACGTGATCGGCCGCACCAAGGTTTACGAAGCGATCGTCAAGGGCGACGACACCTTCGAGGCAGGCATTCCCGAAAGCTTCAACGTGCTCGTCAAGGAAATGCGCTCGCTGGGCCTCAACGTCGAACTGTCGTCCTATACGGACGAAGACGACAAAGATGGTCCGGACGCTCTTCCCGAAGCCGCCGAATGATTTTCCTCACCCCCTTCCGCCGGCGGTGGAGGGGGAAGAGTGGAGCTAGAATATGAACCAGATTACCAACTTCATGAACCCGGTCGCGAAGCCCGAAACCTTCGACATGATCAAGATCGGCATCGCGAGCCCGGAGCGCATCCGCTCGTGGTCGTTCGGTGAGATCAAGAAGCCCGAAACGATCAACTACCGCACGTTCAAGCCCGAACGCGACGGCCTGTTCTGTGCGCGCATCTTCGGTCCGATCAAGGATTATGAATGCCTGTGCGGCAAGTACAAGCGCATGAAATACAAGGGCATCGTCTGCGAAAAATGCGGTGTCGAAGTCACGGTGACCAAGGTCCGCCGCGAACGCATGGGCCATATCGAGCTCGCCGCGCCCGTCGCGCACATCTGGTTCCTGAAGTCGCTGCCCTCGCGCATCGGCCTGCTGCTCGACATGCAGCTCAAGCAGCTTGAGCGCGTCCTCTATTTCGAAGCCTATATCGTTCTCGAACCCGGCCTGACGCCGCTCGAGAAGTTCCAGCTTCTGACCGAGGACGAACTGCTCGACGCGCAGGACGAATATGGCGAGGACGCCTTCTCGGCCGGGATCGGCGCCGAGGCGATCCGCGTACTCCTCGAAGGACTCGACCTCGAACAGGAACGCGTCGACCTGATGGAAGAGCTGGCGACGACCAAGTCGGAGCTGAAGCCCAAGAAGATCATCAAGCGTCTGAAAGTCGTCGAAAGCTTCATCGAATCGGGCAACCGTCCCGAGTGGATGATCCTCGAAGTCATTCCGGTCATCCCGCCCGAACTGCGCCCGCTGGTGCCGCTCGACGGCGGCCGCTTCGCGACGTCGGATCTCAACGACCTGTATCGCCGCGTCATCAACCGTAACAACCGTCTGAAGCGCCTGATGGAGCTGCGTGCGCCGGACATCATCGTCCGCAACGAAAAGCGCATGCTGCAGGAAGCCGTCGACGCGCTGTTCGACAACGGCCGCCGCGGCCGTACGATCACCGGTGCCAACAAGCGTCCGCTGAAGTCGCTCAGCGACATGCTCAAGGGCAAGCAGGGCCGCTTCCGTCAGAACCTGCTCGGCAAGCGCGTCGACTATTCGGGCCGTTCGGTCATTGTGACCGGTCCGGAACTCAAGCTGCACCAGTGCGGCCTGCCGAAGAAGATGGCGCTCGAACTGTTCAAGCCGTTCATCTATGCGCGCCTCGACGCCAAGGGTCTGTCGATGACCCTCAAGCAGGCGAAGAAGTGGGTCGAAAAGGAACGCAAGGAAGTCTGGGACATCCTCGACGAAGTCATTCGCGAGCACCCGGTCCTCTTGAACCGCGCCCCGACGCTCCACCGCCTCGGCATCCAGGCGTTCGAACCCGTGCTGATCGAGGGCAAGGCGATCCAGCTTCACCCACTGGTCTGCGCCGCGTTCAACGCCGACTTCGACGGCGACCAGATGGCCGTGCACGTCCCGCTGAGCCTCGAAGCGCAGCTGGAAGCGCGCGTGCTGATGATGTCGACCAACAACATCCTCAGCCCCGCGAACGGCAAGCCGATCATCGTTCCGTCGCAGGACATGGTCCTCGGCCTCTATTATCTGTCGATGGAACGCGAAGGCGAACCGGGCGAGGGCATGCTGCTCGCCGACATGGCCGAAGTACACCAGGCGCTCTACACGGGCGCGGTTACGCTGCACTCGAAGATCACCAGCCGCGTTCCGCAGACCGACGAAGCCGGCAATGAATATCTGCGCCGCTTCGAAACAACGCCGGGCCGCATGCTGATCGGCGAATGCCTGCCGAAGTCGCACACCGTGCCCTTCGACGTCGTCAACCGCCTTCTGACCAAGAAGGAAATCGGCGACGTGATCGATCAGGTCTATCGTCACACCGGCCAGAAGGAGACGGTGCTGTTCGCCGACGCCATCATGGCGCTGGGCTTCCGCCACGCGTTCCGTGCCGGCATCTCGTTCGGCAAGGACGACATGATCATCCCCGACGCCAAGGAAAAGCTGGTCGACGAGACCCGCGCGCTGGTGAAGGATTTCGAGCAGCAGTATCAGGACGGCCTGATCACGCAGCAGGAAAAGTACAATAAGGCGATCGACGCCTGGTCGCAGTGCGGCGACAAGGTCGCGAACGCGATGATGGACGAAATCCGGGCGACGCCGAAGCTCGACGACGGCCGACTTGCTCCGGTCAACTCGATCTACATGATGGCGCACTCGGGCGCGCGTGGTTCGCCGGCGCAGATGAAGCAGCTCGCCGGCATGCGCGGCCTGATGGCCAAACCGTCGGGCGAGATCATCGAAACGCCGATCATCTCGAACTTCAAGGAAGGCCTGACCGTTCTCGAGTATTTCAACTCGACCCACGGTGCCCGTAAGGGTCTGGCCGACACCGCGCTCAAAACTGCGAACTCGGGTTACCTGACCCGCCGTCTGGTCGACGTGTCGCAGGATTGCGTTGTGATCGAGGATGATTGCGGTACGACCCGCGGCATGGAAATGCGCGCGATCATCCAGGGCGGTTCGACGATCGCCTCGCTGGGCGAACGCATCCTGGGCCGTACGACGCTCGAGGATGTTGCCGACAAGGACGGCAATGTCATCGCTCCCGTCGGCACGCTGCTCGACGAACCCACGGTCGCCAAGATCGAGGAAGCCGAAGTGCAGGCGGTGAAGATCCGCTCGCCGCTGGTCTGCGAAGCCAGCCTGGGCGTCTGCGCCAAATGCTACGGCCGCGACCTTGCGCGCGGTACGCCGGTGAACATCGGCGAAGCGGTCGGCGTCATCGCGGCGCAGTCGATCGGTGAACCGGGCACGCAGCTGACGATGCGGACCTTCCACATCGGCGGTGCTGCGCAGGTCAACGAACAGTCGAACCTTGAAGCGATTTCGGACGGCACGATCGAATATCGCGACATGGAAACGATCGTCGACCAGCGCGGTCGCCGTCTGGCGCTGTCGCGTTCGGGCGAAATCGCGGTCATCGACAGCGAAGGCCGCGAACGTGCGACGCACAAGCTGCCCTATGGTGCGCAGATCATGCACAAGAACGGCGAGAAGGTGAAGAAGGGCGACCGGATTGCCGAATGGGATCCGTTCACCATGCCGCTCATCACCGAAAAGAACGGCATCGTGAAATATCAGGATCTGGTCGATGCCAAGACGCTGACCGAACAGGTCGACGAAGCGACAGGTATCGCCCAGCGCGTCGTGATCGAATATCGCACCACCGGTCGCGGCAAGAAGGAAGACCTTCAGCCGCGCCTGACCCTGCTCGACGATGCGTCGGGTGAAGCCGCGCGCTATCTGCTCGCGGTCGGCACGATGATCTCGGTCGAAGACGGTCAGGAAGTGAAGGCGGGCGACGTTCTGGCCCGTGTCACCCGCGAAGCGTCGAAGACGCGCGACATCACCGGCGGTCTGCCGCGTGTTGCCGAGCTGTTCGAAGCGCGCATTCCGAAGGACAATGCGGTCATCGCAAAGCTTTCGGGCCGCATCGAATTCGTCAAGGATTACAAGGCGAAGCGCAAGATCGCGATCGTTCCGGAAGAGGGCGATGCGGTCGAGTATCTGATCCCGAAATCCAAGGTGCTCGAAGTGCAGGAAGGCGACTATGTGAAGCGCGGCGACGCGCTGATCTCGGGCTCGCCGAACCCGCACGACATCCTCGACGTGATGGGTGTCGAAGCGCTGGCCGAATTCCTCGTCGCGGAAATCCAGGAAGTCTACCGACTGCAGGGCGTGAAGATCAACGACAAGCACATCGAGGTGATCGTTCGCCAGATGCTGCAGAAGGTCGAGATCACCGACGGCGGCGACACGACGCTGCTGCCGGGCGAACAGCTCGATTATCTGGAGATGATGGAATATAACGCCAAGTTGCCGAAGAACGGCAAGCCCGCCGAAGGGCGCCCGGTTCTGCTGGGCATCACCAAGGCGAGCTTGCAGACGCGCAGCTTCGTCTCGGCGGCATCGTTCCAGGAAACGACCCGCGTCCTCACCGAAGCATCGGTGCAGGGCAAGGTCGACTCGCTGATGGGCCTCAAGGAAAACGTCATCGTCGGCCGCCTTATCCCGGCGGGTACCGGCGCGGCGATGAACCGCATCCGCGTCACCGCCTCGTCGAAGGACGCGGCGCTGCGTGCCGCCATGCGCGCCGCCAATGAAGCGCATCTCATCGCGCCGCAAACCGCGGCCGAAGAGCATGCCGCCGAACTGGCGCAGGGCCCCGAAGCGGCGATGGGCGACGATCCGCTCGGCGCGGTCGAAGGGGAAACCCACGGCACCGACGCCGATGCCGGCGATTATCTGATCCAGAGCGACGAGGACTAAGTCCTCGCGCCCTGGGGCTGCAGATACGCCACCGAAGAAAAGCCCCGCCGGAGCAATCCGGCGGGGCTTTTTCTTTATCCTTGAGGGTTTAGGCCGGGTGCCGCCTGCGCCGCTATCAGCTCGCGCCGACCTCCAGCCCGCGCTGGACGGCCGGGCGCGCAAGGCCGCGGTCGAGCCATGCCTGCACATGTTTGAAGCGATCGAAACCGACGATGTCGGCCGCGTCATAGAAACCGATCAGGTTGCGCACCCAGCCAAGCATCGCGATATCGGCGATGCTGTAATCGGCGTCCATCACCCAGTCCCGGCCATCGAGCCGCGCGTCGAGGACGCCCAGCAACCGCGCCGATTCCGCCGCGTAACGATCGCGCGGGCGCTTGTCCTCATAGTCGCGGCCGGCGAATTTGTGGAAGAAGCCGAGCTGGCCGAACATCGGTCCCATGCCGCCCATCTGCCACATTACCCACTGGATCGCTTCGTAACGCCGGTTCGCCTCGGCGGGCAGGAACTGGCCGGTCTTGTCGGCGAGATAGATCAGGATCGCTCCCGATTCGAACAGCGCCAGCGGGGTGCCGTTCGGCCCGTCTGGATCGTAGATCGCGGGAATCTTGCCGTTCGGATTGAGCGCCAGAAAGGCCGGGTCATGGCTTTCGTTGGCCATGATGTCGATGCGATGCGCTTCATGGGGCAGGCCGCATTCCTCGAGCATGATGCTGGGCTTGACTCCGTTCGGGGTCGGCGCGGTGAAAAGCTGCAGCCGCTCGGGATGCTGTGCGGGCCATTTGGCGAAGATGGGATGTGCAGCGGTCATGCGCCGGCCTCCCGCTTCAGATGTTCGTGGTGGCGGATCACCTCGTCGATGATGAAGCGCAGGAATTTTTCGCTGAATTCGGGATCGAGGTCGGCCTCGCGCGCCAGCGCGCGCAGCCGTTCGACCTGCCGTGCCTCGCGGTCGGGGTCGGCGGGGGGCAGGTCGATCTTCGCCTTGAGTTCGCCGACCGCCTTCGTCACCTTGAACCGTTCGGCGAGCATGTAGACGAGCGCTGCGTCGATATTGTCGATGCTCTGGCGGTAGCGGCTGAGTTGATCGTCCATGCGCGGCTCCTCTTGCGTCGGGCACGCTTGGCACCGGCGGGGGGCGGGTGGCAAGCCGAAAGTCGTTGCAAAATTGCAGGCGCACGGCCAAGGCAGCCCGTGTCATGACTGCCGAAATCCATCAGCTCCACGGCGACCGTCCGCCCTCGCTCGATCCGATGATGGCGCTTGTCGCCGCCGACATGAACGAGGTGAATTCGGTCATCCTCGACCGGATGCAGTCCGAAATTCCGCTCATTCCCGAACTCGCCGGACATCTGATCGCGGGCGGTGGCAAGCGGATGCGCCCGATGCTGACGCTCGCCTGCGCGCAGTTGCTCGACTATCCCGGGCGCCGCCATTGCAAGCTCGCCGCCGCGGTCGAATTCATCCATACCGCGACCCTGCTCCACGACGATGTCGTCGACGGATCGGACCTGCGCCGCGGGCGCAAGACCGCCAACATCATCTGGGGCAACAGCGCGTCGGTGCTCGTCGGCGATTTCCTGTTCGCGCGTTCGTTCGAACTGATGGTCGAGGACGGCTCGCTCAAGGTGCTCAAGATCCTCAGCCATGCTTCGGCGGTGATCGCGGAAGGCGAAGTGAACCAGCTTTCGGCGCAGCGCCGTGTCGAAACCAGCGAGGACCAATATCTCGCGATCATCAACGCCAAGACCGCCGAACTGTTTGCCAGCGCGTGCAAGATCGCCGCGGTCGTTGCCGAGCGCGACGAGGCGACCGAGGCAGCGCTCGACGCATACGGCCGCAATCTGGGCATCGCCTTTCAGCTTGTCGACGATGCGATCGACTATGTTTCGGACGCCGAAACGATGGGCAAGGGCGTCGGCGACGATTTCCGCGACGGCAAGGTCACCCTGCCGGTCATCCTCGCTTACGCGCGCGGCAGCGCCGAAGAACGCGAATTCTGGAAGCAGGCCATCGTCGGCCACCGCGCTTCGGACGACGATCTCGCCTATGCGACCTCGCTGCTGCTCAAGCACGACACGATCGCCGACACGCTGGCGCGCGCGCGGCATTATGGTCAGCGCGCGGTCGATGCCATCGGGGGCTTTCGCAGCAGCCAGGCCAAGGCGGCGCTGACCGAAGCCGTCGCCTTTGCGGTCGCCCGCGCCTATTGACGCGGCGATGACGACCGCCGGGCCCTTCCTGCCCATCGACTCGGTGCTGCCCGACATCATGGCGGCGCTGCTCTTGAAGCCCAACGCCGTCGTCGTCGCGCCGCCGGGCGCGGGCAAAACGACGCGCGTCGCGCCGGCCCTGCTGCGCGAGCCATGGTGCAAGGGCGCGGTGTGGCTGCTCTCGCCACGGCGCCTCGCGGCGCGGGCGGCGGCCGAGCGCATTGCCGAGGAAATGGGCGAAGCGGTCGGCGGGACGGTCGGCTATGCGACGCGCCTCGACAGCAAGCAGTCTGCGGCGACGCGCCTTCTGGTGATGACGCCGGGTCTGTTCCGCAACCGCATTCTTGCCGATCCTGAACTGCAAGGCGTGTCGGCGGTGTTGTTCGACGAAGTCCACGAACGCAGCCTCGACGGCGATTTCGCGCTCGCGCTCGCAATCGATGCGCAACAGGGGCTGCGCGACGATCTGCGGCTCGTGGCAATGTCGGCAACGCTCGACGGCGCGCGCTTTGGGGCGCTGCTCGGCGATGCGCCGGTGGTGAGGAGCGAAGGCAAGAGCTGGCCGCTCGATCTGCGCCATATCGGACGCCGCGCCGAGGATCGGCTGGAGGCGAGCGTGCTCGCCGCCGTGCGTCAGGCGCTGGCCGATGAGAAGGAAGGCGACATGCTCGCCTTTCTGCCCGGCGCCGCCGATATCGAGCGCGCGGCGGCGGCGGTCGAGGCGGCGGGGCTGCCGCTTGTCGTCCACCGGCTCCATGGGCAGATCGACCCTGCGATGCAGCGCAAGGCGCTGGTTCGCGATCCCGGCGGCGCGCGCAAGCTGATCCTCGCGACGAGCATTGCTGAAACCAGCCTGACCATCGACGGGGTGCGAATCGTGATCGATGCCGGCCTGTCGCGGCGTCCGCGCTTCGACAAGGCGGCGGGCATCGCGCGACTGGTCACCGAACGCGCGAGTCAGGCGTCGGCGACGCAGCGCGCGGGGCGCGCGGCGCGGCAGGGGCCGGGGGTTGCCTACCGGCTGTGGGAGGCGGCGGCGACCGCCGGGATGCCCCCCTTCGATCCGCCCGAAATCCACGAGAACGACCTGATGCCCGTGGTGCTCGACTGCGCGAGCTGGGGGATCGTCGACCCGCGCCAGCTCGGTTGGCTCGATCCGCCATCGCCCGCTGCGATCGCAGAGGCGAAGGCGCGGTTGCAGGCGATCGGTGCGCTGGGTGAGGATGGGCGAATTACCGCGCATGGCAAGGCGCTCGCGGCGGTGCCGCTGCCGGTCCCGCTCGCGCATATGCTACTCGACGCGGCGGCGGCGGGCGAGGGCGATCTGGCAGGGGAACTGGCGGTCCTGCTGACCGAGCCGGGCCTCGGCGGCCGCGGCGCCGATGTCGAGGCACGGCTGGGGCGCTGGCGCGGCATCAGGGGCGAGCGTGCCGAGGGTGCGCGGCGGCTCGCGCGACGGCTTGCCGGGGTTGGCGGGCGATTGGCGTCCGGTCCGCGAACGGACGAAACACGCTCGATCGGCGGCTGGATCGCCACCGCCTGGCCCGACCGCGTTGCGCGCCAGCGCGCCGGCCAGCGCGGCGAATATCTCAGCGTCGGGGGACGGGCCTACAAGATCGATCCCGTCGACCCGCTCGCCAATGCCGAATGGCTCGCCATCGCCGATGCGCAGGGCCATGCCGCCGGCGTCCGCATCCTCGCCGCTGCGCCGATCGCGGCGGCCGAGGTCGAGGCGATCTTCGCCGATCGCATCGTTCAGCAGAGCGCAAGCGTCTATGATGCCGCGAGCGACCGCGTTGATCACCGGCGCGAGCGGAGACTGGGCGCGATCGCGCTGTCAAGCGGCAAGGCCGGGCGCGATGCGGGGGCGGAGGATGATGTGGCGGTCCGGCTTGCCGCGGTTCGCGACAAAGGGCTGGGGCTGATCGGCTGGGGGCCGGCGGCGCAGGCGCTGCGCCAGCGCGCGTCCTTTGCCGCGCTCGACGCGTTGTCGACGGGCGCGCTCGCCGACAGCCTCGACCTGTGGCTCGAACCGTTGCTCGATGGCGCGCGCGGGCTGCGCGATATTGGCGATCGCCGGCTTACCGATGCGCTGATGGGATTGCTCGACTGGCCGGCGCGGCAATTGCTCGAAAAGCTCGCTCCCGCCGATTACACCACCCCCGCAGGCAGCCGTCATGCGATCGATTATGGCGCCGAGGGCGGCCCGACGGTCAGCGTGCGGGTGCAGGAGATGTACGGGCTGGCGCGCCATCCGACCGTCGGCGATCCGCCGATACCGCTTATCCTGGCGCTAACCTCGCCCGCGCACCGTCCGATCCAGACGAGCCGCGACATCGCGTCGTTCTGGAGCGGAAGCTGGCGCGAAGTCGCGAAGGAAATGCGCGGTCGCTATCCCAAGCATAGCTGGCCCGACGATCCGGCGACCGCGCGCCCGACGTTGCTGACCAAGGCGGCGCAGGCGCGGCGCGATGCGCAATAGCCCCCTTTTCGCGGCGCGACAGAGCCGCTAAGGCGACGGCATAGCAATCCAGTCAGGGACTCTCCGATGAAAGCGCGTATTTTCCAGAAGCCCAAGAATGCGATGCAGTCGGGCCGTGCCGGCACCCAGCGCTGGTTCCTGGAATATGCCCCCGCCGAAGCGCGCAAGGCCGATCCGCTGATGGGCTGGGCGGGTAGCGGCGATACGCAGCGGCAGCTTCGTCTGAGCTTCGCAACGCGCGACGAAGCGATTGCCTATGCGGCGAAGAACGGGATCGAGGTCGAGGTCATGCCGACCCCGGTGCGCACGCTCAAGATCCAGGCTTACGCCGACAATTTCCGTTGATCGGTCGTCGTCCCCGGGTTTGCGGGGGCGACGCGGGCCATTCGCCTGTCGGCGGTTATTCCGCGTCGGGCTGCAACAGCTTGTGCAGGTGGACGACGACATATTTCATTTCGGCATCGTCGACCGTGCGCTGCGCCGCGGCGCGCCAGGCCTTTTCGGCCGACTTGTAATCGGGAAACAGGCCCACGACGTCGAGGTTCGACAGGTCGACGAAATCGAGGCCCTGCGGATCGCTGACGCGCCCGCCGAACACCAGATGCAATTTGCTCATTTTCAGGTTCCTTGCCGCTACGGCGTGGGGAAGGGAGAGGCCGAGGCCCCTAACAGCACCGCGCCGTCCGGGCAAGTAGGCCCGGCATAGGCTTTAGTCGGATTTGCGACCCTTCGGAAGCAGCGAACCGAGCAGTGCGCCGATCGCGGCGGCACCGGCGAGCAGCGTCAGCGGCTGGTCCTTCGCGATGTCCTTGAGCTTGCCGTTGGCGCGGGTCGCCTGCGCCTTGCCCTTTTCATAGGCGTGACCGGCGGCTTCGCGCGCGGCGTCGGCCTGTTCGCGCCCCTTTGCGGCAAGCTCGCTCGACGCAGCGCGGGTGCGGTCTGCGAGGTCGCTGGTCGCGGCGCGGGCGCGGCCATAGCCTTCCTGGATGCGCGCCTTGGCCGCCTCGGCGGTGGCACGCGCATTTTCGGCGGTTTTCTCCGCAAGTTCACTCGCTTTTGCCTGCGCGTCGCGGGCGGTTTCACCGAAGGGCTTCATCATCTTCCTCCATTTGTTCGATATCTTCGGCCGCGCCCGCGGTAGCGGGACGCAGCCGGTCGGCAAGATCGCTCGCCACATTCTGGATGCGCCGCGCGAGGCGGGGGGCATGCTCCTTGATCGGCTCGCGCAGGAGCCACAGCGTACCGGCGACCGCGGCCAGCGCGATCGGCAGGCGGTTGCTGCGAAATTCGTCACGGACCGCCTGCGCGGTGTCGTCGACCTTTGCCTGCAAGCGATATTTGCCGCGATCGATGAGCGCGCGGGGTTTGAAGGCGGCGCGCGCCGTGTCGGCCTGACGCCGCAAGGCCGTGCGCTGCAGCATCGACCGGCGCAGCGCGTTGACGAGGCGGTTGCGGGCGGCGGACATCAGTCGTCACTCCCTTGCGGTGACAGGTCGCTGCGCAGGGCAAGCTTCACATCGCCCGCACTTCGCTTTGCGCGCCAGCCGGCGAAGCCCGCGAGCCCGATGAGCGCCGCGACCACGATCAGCGTCGCGAGCAGCGGGCCGACGTGCGGCGCGAGCACCAGGATCGCGCCGAAGGCAACCGCGAGCAACGCCACGAGCAGCGCGCAGGCCGCGACGAAGCCCCACGCCGACGCCCATTTGACCCCGTGCGAGGCCAGCGCACCGCGCGCTTCGAGAAGCGCCAGTTCGGCCTGCACCGTCTGCTTGGCATCGTCGACGAGATCGCGAACGATATCTTCGAGCGGTACCGGCGGCGGCGTGCTGGGCGGCCCGTCGGGCGCATAGCCATGGCTGACGCCGCCGAAGCCGTGCGGATCGGACGCCGATGCAGAGGTCGGTGGAGGGGTCGGTTTCTGTGCGGGCAAGGGGCGATCAGTCGTTGCTCGACCCGCCCTTGAGCATACGGGCCAGCACAAAGCCGATCACCGCCGCCGCACCAACCGCGACCGCCGGGCTCTTCTTGACGAAATCGCGGGTCGCGCCCGCCAGTTCGTCGAGATCCTTCTGATCGAGGGACGAGGCAAGGCCGGCCACCGTGGTCGCGGCGGAGCGGGCATAATCGCCATATTGCTTGCCGAATTTCGAATCCACCGTGTCGGCGCTATCCTCGAGCATCTTGGCCAGGCTGCCGACGGTTTCAGCCGCCTTGTCCTTGCCCTTGGTCGCGGCTTCGCGCGCCTTCGCCGATGCCTGATTGGCAAAGCTCGTCGCATCTTCCTTGATCGACGCGGCCTTCTTCGACGCTTCGGCCTTGATCGTGTCGCGGGTCACGGCGAGCTGGTCGCGGATCGGATGATCCTTTGCCGCCGCCTTCGCCTTCGCGGCTGGTGCTGCCTTGGTGGCGGCGGGCTTTGCGGGTGCCTTGGGGCGGGGAGCTGCCTTCTTGGTCGCGGGAGTAGCGGCTTTGGCCATCACATCGTCCTCTTCATTCTTGTTGGGGGCGCGCACGCGTCGCGCCGTCCGCGGTCCTACCTCAATCTATATAGCAAGCGCGGCGATTTGGTTCCATAGCGCGCCGAAAATCCCGTGAAATTCCTATGCGACGTGTTGCTTTGGCGGCGGGGCGCCGATAACAGGCGGGCGCCTTTCCAACCGGCCGCCCTTCGGCCCCGCAGCAGGACCCGACCCATGACCGCCATCATCGACATTCACGGCCGCGAAATTCTCGACAGCCGCGGCAATCCGACCGTCGAAGGCGACGTGCTGCTCGAAGACGGCAGCTTCGGCCGCGCCGCGGTTCCTTCGGGCGCTTCGACCGGCGCGCACGAGGCGGTCGAACTGCGCGACGGCGACAAGGGCCGCTATCTGGGCAAGGGCGTTACGAAGGCGGTTGCCGCCGTCAATGGCGAGATTGCCGAGACGCTGATCGGCCTCGATGCCGAAGATCAGCGTGAGCTCGACATGGCGATGATCGACCTTGATGGCACGCCCAACAAGGGCCGCCTCGGCGCCAATGCGATCCTCGGCGTCAGCCTGGCGGCGGCCAAGGCCGCGGCCGACGCGCGCGGCCTGCCGCTCTACCGCTATGTCGGCGGCGTCTCCGCCCGCACGCTGCCGGTGCCGATGATGAACATCATCAACGGCGGCGAACATGCCGACAACCCGATCGACGTCCAGGAATTCATGATCATGCCCGTCGGCGCCGGCAGCATCGCCGAAGCCGTGCGCTGGGGCAGTGAAATATTCCACACGCTGAAAAAAGGCCTGTCGGCGAAGGGCCTCGCCACCGCGGTTGGCGACGAAGGCGGCTTCGCCCCGAACCTCGCGTCGACGCGCGCTGCGCTCGACTTCATCGCCGCGTCGATCGATCAGGCGGGCTTCAAGCTTGGCAGCGACGTGGTGCTGGCGCTCGACTGCGCCGCGACCGAGTTCTTCAAGAACGGAAAATATGAGATCAGCGGCGAAGGCCTGTCGCTCAGCCCCGAACAGATGGCCGACTATCTTGCCGCGCTGGTCAAGGATTACCCGATCAAGTCGATCGAGGACGGGATGAGCGAAGATGATTTCACCGGCTGGAAGGCGCTGACCGACCTGATCGGCGACAAGTGCCAGCTCGTCGGCGACGATCTGTTCGTCACCAATCCGGTGCGGCTGGAGGAGGGCATCAAGACCGGCCTCGCCAACTCGCTGCTCGTCAAGGTCAACCAGATCGGCACGCTGTCGGAAACGCTCGACGCGGTCGATATGGCGCACCGGGCGCGCTACACCGCGGTGATGTCGCACCGTTCGGGCGAGACCGAAGATGCGACGATTGCCGACCTCGCGGTCGCGACCAACTGCGGCCAGATCAAGACCGGCAGCCTTGCGCGTTCGGACCGGCTTGCGAAGTACAACCAGCTCATCCGCATCGAGGAAGAGCTGGGCGACATGGCCCGCTATCCGGGGGCTGCGATTTTCGGGTGATGGCTTGGGTGGGGTGACCATGTATGTCGGAAGGAATTATTCGCAAGTCGCTACTCGACATGTTGAGGGCGGCAGTGAGCAGGGGCCTTCCGCAAGGTTGGGTGTATCTTCCTGACGGCGAAATTACCGTCGCGTCCGATTGCGTCCTGATTGCCGATGAGGCGTATCAGGATGAAGAGGAACTGGGGGTTATTGGGCGTCAGCTCGGGTTTCCGAGGGAGGGGCTGGACACGCAAACAGTTGAAGATGTTTGCGATGCAGCTGCTAGGTTGTCCGCTTCTCCCGACGATGAAGTCTACGTTCAGGCGTTCGTATATTATTGGAAGTTTGACGCGTATCTTCCGTCCCTTGGCGCACCTGATCCGCTCCCTGCAGATATTGTTCTTCGAGAGCTGGATAGGGAGTTTTACGACTCTTTGGGTGAGGAAAGGGCGGCATCTCGTTGTCGTCGTGAAGGATGCGAACGTGGCGCTGTTAATATGAGTGCTTTCTGTCGGAAGCATCATTTTGAGATGGTTCGTCTGCGACCCTGCATTTTCGAATAGCAAATGATATTGGAAAACTACGTTTTGCCGCCTTGACGCCGCGAATCAACTCTGATTCAAGAACCGAAATGACGCAGCGCCACAAATTCCGTAAATCGATGAGCCGGGCAGTCGGGCCGACGGTGGCGCTGATCGCGGTGCTGGCGATGATCGGCTATATCATTTTCGGGCCCACCGGCCTTTATGCGTGGGGCGATTACGGTCAGTCGGTCGAAAAGAAGCGCGTCATCCTGTCCGAGCTCACCAAGAAGCAGAACGAGCTGCAGAACCGGGTGAACCTGCTCGGGCGGCAGCGCGTCGATCCCGATCTGGCCGACGAATATGTTCGCGAAAAGCTGGGCGTGATGCACCCCGACGAGATCGCCATTCCGATGGACCCCGCGGAAAAGCCCGCGGCCCCCGCGCCCAAGGCCGACGGCCAGCGCTGACCGGCGCTTTCCCACCGATAAATGCATAGGTAGCCACGCAGTCGCGCCATGCCCGCGGGGCGTTGCCAAGCGGGGCGTCGCTCTCCTATAGGGGCCTTGCCGTAACGGCCAAACGCAAAGGATATCGCCTTGGCAAAAGCACCCGCGCGCAAGACTGCCGCGCCAAAAAAGACTGCATCCACCCCAGCTGCCGCGAGCAATCGCGAAACTCCGCGCGAGCCCGTCCCCTATGCGGCGACGCCCGAAGAGCTCGAGAAATTCTATCGCGAGATGCTGCTCATCCGCCGCTTCGAGGAAAAGGCGGGCCAGCTTTACGGTCTTGGCCTGATCGGCGGCTTCTGCCACCTTTATATCGGGCAGGAAGCGGTGGCGGTCGGTCTGCAGTCGGCGCTCGATGGCGACAAGGACAGCGTGATCACCGGGTATCGCGATCATGGCCACATGCTCGCCTATGGCATCGATCCGAAAGTCATCATGGCCGAACTGACCGGGCGCGCGGCCGGCATCTCGAAGGGCAAGGGCGGCTCGATGCACATGTTCAGCGTCGAGCATAAATTCTACGGCGGACACGGCATCGTCGGCGCGCAGGTCGCGCTGGGCACCGGGCTTGCCTTCGCGCACAAATATCGCGGGGACGGCGGCGTTGCGATGGCCTATTTCGGCGACGGCGCCGCTAACCAGGGCCAGGTGTACGAAAGCTTCAACATGGCCGAGCTGTGGAAGCTGCCGATCATCTTCGTGATCGAGAATAACCAATATGCCATGGGCACCAGCGTCAACCGTTCGTCGGCCGAGGACCAACTCTATCGCCGCGGCGAAAGCTTCCGCATTCCGGGCATGCAGGTCGATGGCATGGACGTGCTCGCGGTGCGCGGCGCGGCCGAGGCGGCGCTCGAATGGGTGCGTGCGGGCAAGGGACCGATCCTGCTCGAACTCAAGACCTATCGCTATCGCGGCCATTCGATGTCGGACCCCGCCAAATATCGCAGCCGCGAGGAAGTGCAGGCGGTACGCGACAAGAGCGACGCGATCGAGCATCTGAAAAAGGCGATGATCGACGCCGGCATCGGCGAGGATCGCATCAAGGACATCGACAAGGAAATCCGCGCGGTTGTCGCGGAATCGGCCGACTTCGCCGAAAGCGCGCCCGAACCCGATCCGTCCGAACTTTATACCGACGTGCTGGTGGAGCAATATTGAGATGGCCATCGAATTGAAGATGCCGGCGCTGTCGCCGACGATGGAAGAAGGCACGCTCGCCAAGTGGCTCGTCAAGGAAGGCGACGCGGTCAAATCGGGCGATATTCTCGCCGAGATCGAAACCGACAAGGCGACGATGGAATTTGAAGCGATCGACGAAGGCACGATCGCGCAGATTCTGGTTCCCGAAGGCACCGACAATGTGAAGGTCGGCACCGTGATCGCGACCATTTCGGGCGAGGGCGAAGAGGCGGCTCCGGCGCCCGCGCCTGCCGCCGCTCCGGCACCCACCGAGGCTCCGGCTCCGGCCGCCACTCCCGCTCCGGCGGCCGAAAAGCCGGCGCCGGCCATGCGCGCCGCCGATCCGTCGATCCCCGCGGGCACGGCGATGGTCAAGCTGACCGTTCGCGAGGCGCTGCGCGATGCGATGGCGGAGGAAATGCGCGCCGACGACCGCATCTTCGTGATGGGCGAGGAAGTCGCCGAATATCAGGGCGCTTACAAGGTGACGCAGGGCCTGCTCGACGAATTCGGCCCGCGCCGCGTGATCGATACGCCGATCACCGAATATG
>LULE01000091.1_pt1 | contig 46915 bp, 57 predicted proteins | sample 728231 | NCBI WGS metagenome assembly LULE01 (sample SAMN03860297, study PRJNA289734) | marine metagenome | biome: seawater column; feature: ocean; material: water; isolation source: Red Sea water column Station 192 - depth 10m | place: Saudi Arabia: Red Sea | collected 2011-10-15 | depth 10 m | reverse complement strand
ATAATATTTTGTGTCTGATATATATTGTGTATTGTTAGAAATTGCCATGATGAAGTGGGTTCATTAATCAACAAGTGTCTCATATAAGATGTTGAAAAATTTAAACACGTATTGCAATTACAATCTTGAACTAATGGGTCTTTAATACTTTTGTATTTACTGTTCTTTAAATTAAAAAATTTTGCTCTATTAATAATTTTTCCATGTCGTGCAATTCTTGCCGGCCAAACACAATCAAACATGTCAACACCTAACTCTATCAATTTAATTAGGCTTTTTATATCTCCAACACCCATAACATATCGTAATTTATCAACAGGTAATAAATCTGTAGTAAATGATACAATCTCATTCCTCTCTTTTTCAGTTTCACCAATAGCAAGTCCACCTATTGCATAACCATTAAAATCATTCTTCAACATATTTTTTGTAGAAATTTCTCTTAATTCTTTATATTTACCACCTTGAATGATTCCAAATAACGATTGATTTTTATTGTTGTGTATGTCTCGTGCTTTTTTTGCCCAAATATTTGTATTGATTATTGCTTGTTTTTGCATATCTTTAGAAGCATTAATATCTATTAATTGATCAAGTATCATTGCAATATTACTGTTTAACGCTTCTTGTATATGAATTGATAATTCAGGGGTCATTAAAAATTTAGTTCCATCATATATGTTCTTAAATAAAATACCGTCATCTGTCTGAGTGTTTGGAATGGACCAACCTTGGAATCCTCCTGAATCGGTTAATATTAATTTATCCCAATTAATGTATTCATGCAATCCTCCAAAGTCTTTGATGATGTCTAAACCAGGTCTTAAATAAAGATGATAAGTATTTCCTAAAATAATTTTAGTATCTGTAAGATGTTCTAAATTAACTGATTTAATTGAACCTCTTGTAGCAACGGGCATAAAAATAGGAGTATTAAATTCATAGTTGTTTATTTTTACTTTATTAACTCTTGCTTTGCCATATACTGCAAGTAATTCTAAACTGATGTTATTCATTTATATTTAAATAATACAGCATCACCAAAGCTTAAAAATTTTAAACCTTGATCAATTGCATATTTATACAATTCTTTCCAGTTATCCCCATAAACATTTTGAACAATTGAAAGAAGTGAACTCATCGGAGCATGAAAATTTGTAATTAAGTGTGTAGGTAAATTAATTTTTGTAACCAACTAGATTCTTTGTATTGTGTGCTGTTTCAATTGCTCTAAGAGTTGTAGTTCCTACACAATAAATATTTTTATTGGATTCTTTGTAAGTGATTATTTTGTTGTATTCAGTACTATCTATCGAATAGAACTCTTTATGAATATTATGATCATTTAAATTTTCTGATTTAACAGGTTTGAACGTATTAAGATTTACATCTAAATTAATAAATGCGGTTTTAATATTTTTGTTCCTAAATTTATCAATTAATTCATTAGTGAAATGTAAACCAGCTGTTGGTGCAGCAATCGAAAATCCGCTATCTGAGAATTGATTGTTATAGAATTTTCTTTTTTTAGGATTATCTTTAATGTATGGTGGCAACGGTAGTATTCCGTGTTTATTAATAATGTCATCTATTTTCATATCAAAAATACATCTAAATGATTCATCTAAAAGTTCTTCTATTTGAAAATTAAATAAATTAGTTTGGTACTTTTTATTTTTACTTTTTTTATCGGAAGATTTTAATAAACATACTGCTTCATAATCATTCAATTTTTTAGTTATAAATATTTCTAATGATCCTCCAGTATTTTTCTCTGTCAAAATTCTCACCTTACGTACAGTAGATTTATTGAATATAAATAGAGAATCAGATTCAACGTATTCAGGGAACTGTTTAAATGATATAATTTCTCTATTTTCAGCAATTAAAAGTTTAGAATCTAATGGATTTTCATAAGGCTCTTGATTTACAGATGAATTTGGTAACTCGTAGTTTAGTAAACTACTTTTAATCATTATTTACTATTTAGCAATTTAATAAACAAATCATAAGACATAGTTACAACTTCTGGCATTCCGTCATTTGTGCGTCTGGAGTTCCCTTGTTTTCTTTTTAATTTCTTCCAAAAAAGTACTGTATTTTTATCCCCTGATTTTTCAATAGCTTTTTCTAAAGATTGATGAATATTTAAATTTTGTCTAGATTTTGCTTCAAGAAAATATTCTTCATCTTTAACAAATAATTGTATATCGCCTAGATCTTTTGATCCCCCTTCAGCAAACCTTTGAGCTTTAAAATTAATTTCTTTATTCAATCTATTAACTATGTTTGTTTCGTACATAGTTCCCTGTTTTTTTGCCTTATTTACCATGTATTTATTTTAATTTTTTTATTCAGAAAGTAACGCTTCTAACTCTTTTTCTTCAATATCAAAATTTGCATAGACATCTTGGACATCATCAAGGTCTTCTAATGCACTAATCAATTTTGATACTGACTTGAATTTTTCCATATCAATGACTACACCGACATTCGGAATCTGAGCAATTTCAGCATTTGATGGAACAAACGAATTATTATTAAATTTTTCATTCATATTCTTAAAATCAGATGGTGGGAATTCAAATGTTACTGATTGATTACTTTCTAAAATATCTAAACAATCAGAGTTTAAAGCTAAATCGATTAATTCATCGTTATATTTATCAAATTGAAATACAGCTTTTCTTTCAAATAAGTAATTAACACTACCCGGTGTACCCATCGAGCCACCATGTTTAGTAAGAGTAGCTTTTACATCAGATGAAGTTCTATTCTTATTATCAGTAAGACAACTAATTAATAGAGCAACACCATGTGGTGCGTATCCTTCGTATGATAATTCGAATATCTCTCCTGTTTCTAAATTTCCATCAACACGTTTTAAAGCTCGTTCAATATTTTCATTAGGTACTGAATTAGATTTTGCTTTTTGTATTGCTTGGTAGAGCGATGCGTTATTTGCTGGGTCAGTACCTCCATTACGTGCAGCAATTTCTATAGCTTTAACTAATTTTGCGAATAATTGTCCTCTTTTAGCATCGTTAGCTCCTTTTTTTCGTTTTATGGTAGACCATTTAGAATGACCCGACATATTTTCCTTCTTTCATAAAAGCAAGCAACCATTCGAGATAATAGTTATCATTTGTCAATTCTGGATGGTATGTAAGTGAGACTATATTGTTTTGTGAAACACCAACAATATCTTCATTCTGTGTAGCAATAACTTTAACATCATTATTTAACGTTCTTATAATTTTTGGTGCACGTATAAAACAATATATGTCATTATTATTTAAAAATTTTACATCTGCTTCAAATGATTCATTTTGTCTTCCATATGCATTTCTTTGAATTTCTATATCAATATTCGGGATATGAGTATCTCCGTCAATAACTGATTTTGCAAGAATTATCGTTCCGGCGCATGTACTAAGAGTTGGCAATCCTTGTTTTATTTTTGTATCTAACTTTTTATACAAATTATTATATGATGATATTTTCGACATAGCTGTAGATTCCCCACCTGGAAGTATAATTCCATCTACTTTATCTAAATCTTCAGGTGTTTTTACTAATAATGACTCTAAAGAAATAAGATCTAAACTTTTTTGATGATCAAAGAAACTACCTTGTAAAGAAAGTATCCCTACTTTCAATTACCAACCTCTTTTAGCTAATTTCTCTTCTTCTGTCAGAGTATCAATGTTTATTCCAACCATAGGTTCGCCTAAATCTTTTGAGACATCTGCGAGAACTTTTGGATCATTATAATTAGTAGTCGCAACAACTATAGCTTCCGCTCTCTCAGCGGGGTCACCACTTTTAAATATACCTGAACCTACAAATACTCCATCACATCCTAGTTGCATCATTAAAGCGGCATCTGCTGGTGTAGCAATTCCACCAGCTGCAAAGTTAACTACAGGGAGTTTTCCTAACTCTTTAATCATTTCTAATACATTCAATGGTGCCCTAAATTTTTTACTCAAAGCAACTAACTGATTTGTATCGCATGTTAGTACTTCATTAATTTCATTAGTTATTGTTCTCATATGTTTAACAGCTTCAATAACATTTCCAGTACCTGCTTCACCTTTGGTACGTATCATTGCAGCACCTTCTGCTATTCTTCTTGATGCTTCACCAAGTCCAGTAGCTCCACAAACAAAAGGAGATTTAAAATTGTTTTTATTTATATGATTTACATCATCAGCAGGGGTTAAAACTTCTGATTCGTCGATAAAGTCTATTCCGATAGATTCTAAAATTTGAGCTTCGACAAAATGACCAATTCTTGCTTTTGCCATTACAGGTATCGATACAGCATCCATTACTTCTTGAATAACACCGACAGAAGACATCCTTGCTACTCCACCGTCAGCTCTTATGTCTGCTGGTATTCTTTCTAAAGCCATTACAGCAACAGCTCCAGATTTTTCTGCGATAACTGCTTGTTCGGCGTTGACTACATCCATAATCACGCCACCCTTTAGCATCTCAGCTAAACCCTTTTTAACTTTAAATGTTGACTCAATCTTCATAAGTTATATAGTACATCAATTGTTTGAATACAATAAAACGTAATGATCCATATTTTTTTCAATATCGTATTTTTGTATACATTCATATTGTTTTTCCCATATAAAATGTAAATCACTTTTTAATGTATTTATTAATAAATTTACCAATGATTTATAAGAATTTCGTTCATAATAAATACCTGACTCTTCTAAGACATCTTTAAATGCAGCTAGATCACTAGAGATGACAATATTCCCTGAATTTATTGCTTCAATTAGAGTAATTCCAAAACTTTCATTTTTTGTGTTTAGTGCCAAATATATAGAAGAGTTTTTGAAAATAACATTTTTCTCCTCATCATTAGGTTTTAGATAGATAACGCCATTAAAATTTTCAATATTTTCATTCGTAATTGCTTCAAATTCATAATTTTGAAATGATTTTTCTTTTGATAATAAATTAAAGTAGTTAAAATTTTTCCTTTTTTCATTGCGTCCAACAAATAAAAATTTTTTTGTGTTATTAAATTTTATATTTTTATTAATTTCTATCATATTAGGAATCAAGATTGGTTGTTTATTTAATGTTTTAGCATTTGATAATGCTGATTCACTAACATAAACACTTACACCTTTAATTTTTACAATTTTGTATACAATGCTCATGAAAAATGTATAAAGTTTATTTAAATTTGCATGATGGGTAAATATATATTTTTTGTTCTTTGGTAATTTCCAAAAAATTAATGGTATAAATGGTTCGTGTATATGTACTACATCTGACCACTCAATTGCTTTTAAAAGTATTTTTCTATCTGGAAATATGGATATTGATGCAACTGAGTTATTAAAAGGAATATTTAAAACTCTACCTAAATCATAATCTTTAGAGTTTGGTCCAGCTATTTTACTTTCTATGTTTGAAGTTTTACTAATGTAATCGTTCATTAAATTAATTTGATGTTGCACCCCCCCATAATTTAATAGATTGTACGGTGTTAAAAATAAGAGGTTAATATTCACTAGTCCATACAGGTTGAATAGAATGCCACTGATTAGGATCGAGCTTTATTAAATTTTCTAATGATTTACTTAAAACTTTAAGTCCGTGTTGAATACTTTGAGCTTGATTATCAAAATAAGGTACTATAAAGGGTTTCCCAAAATGTAATTGATATTTATTACCATTCTTTATAAAAGCTGCAGGAACAATAGGCAATTGTGTATCCAGTGAAAGAGATACCGGCCCTTTTGGAAATGCTGCCATTTGATTGAAGAATTCAACTCCAACACCACTTTTACCAACGTGACGTTCTGATAACAAGCACACGTGATGGCCGTTTTTAAGAAATTCTTTTACTCGTTCAAAAGTATTTTGACCTTTACCACCTAAAATTATTTTACATCCAAGATCTTCTCTTAATTCAGTAAACCAATGTAAAATCTTTTTATCATCTAAAGGCTCAGCAACAGCAACTAAATTTAAATCTAGAAATTTACCCATTGGAATTGCAAATTCCCAATTACCAAGATGAGGAAGTGCAATAATGTATGAAGAGTAATTTTTATTTAACTTTCGAACAATATCTTCATTAATTATTTCAACTTTTGGTTCTATATGATTTTTATAACCTTCTTTAGTTAACCAAATAGTTTCAAGCCAGTATCTTACATAATTTAATTTAACTTTGAATATTGAATAATTATCTATCCTATCTTTTCTCTTTTTAAGTTTTAAGTTTGAAAAAGGAGTAAAAATAAAATATACGAGTGCAATAAAATATGAAATAACATATATGAAATTAGGTGATAACTTTTTAAACATGTTGTGAAGAATTCGTATTATTTGAAATTTCATTTATCTAGGTTGGTTATTAAAATTTTAATTCTTTGAAATACAGTAATCCAACATAATAAGGAAAATATATACATAAATACATAATCTAAATCAAAAAACATGAATATTACAGCAAATATTACTCTTTCAGGTCTTGCGGTTATACCAGCTTTATTTGTAATGCCGTAACTTTCAGATTTAGCTCTAATATAAGGAATCAAATTTGATGCAACTAAAATTGATAGAACAATAAATAACTCAATATCATTCGAAGTGAAACCTATAGCTACAACACTCCATATAAATAATTCACCCAATCTATCAATGAACGAATCAAGTACTGCTCCCCTTTCACTCACTAAATTTTGATATCTTGCATAAGGTCCATCAAGACCATCAACTGCACTACCTAAAAAAATTAAAATTATGCCAAGAAATTTGTTATCTACATAAAAAAAATATGAACCTAACAACACAATGATTAGACCAAGTATAGATACAGTATTAGGTTTAATCCGAAATTTTGCTAAAACAAGGACAAATGGCAATGCAAATTTCTCTGATGCGTTTTTAAAGTATTTTTCAAGCATTTAAATTTTCAGAATATGGTTCGGTAACTATATCCCCTGAAAAAGCGTTTATCTCAACAATTGTTTTAAATTTAGGAGGAGATTCATGGGAGTAGACAATTACAGTCCAGACAGGTGTGAGTATATTCTTTAAATTAAATATGAATGTTAAAGCAACTGAATAATAACCAATCGAATGGTCAATATATGGAAGCACATTACTAATTACTTCACCTTGTTTAATTTTAAATTTATTATTTAGAAATAAAAGAAGTATCGCTAACAAAACAAGAATTATTAAAGTTGGTAAGAAATTAATAAATGTAAGAAAAAATGATGAAACAAGAAATAAAGCACATACTAAAAGTATGAACGCAGGATAGTATTTGCGTCTACTTGGATTAGGTACTACATAACTTCCTACTGCAAGTGAATTTAAATCTTCAGGGAGTAAAGAATCCTCAGCATCCTTTTTATCTATTTCTATTCCGTCAACCATTTAAATCAAATTCTGGAGTCTTTAGGTAATTATTAATCTCTTTAATTCCTTTTTCAAACTCTATATCTTTTTTGTCATCAGCATTATAAAAATTAATAGCAAATGTTTTATTAGAAACATCTTTTTCACCAACAATTAATTGGATAGGTACTTTTATTTTTTGAGAATTGTGAATCTTTTCTCCTAGTCTTACATTTCGATCATCAATATTGATTCTAAAATCTTTTAAATGTTCCTTAATCTCAGCCACATAAGAAGACACATTGCCAATAGTTAATATGTCTATTTGAACAGGCGATAACCATCCAGGCATATGCCCTGCGTAGTGCTCTAAAAGAACACCAGTGAATCGTTCAATTGAACCAAGCAGAGCTCTGTGAATCATGACCGGTCTAATTTTTTTATTATTATTATCGACATATTCAATATCAAAATTATCAGGTTGTGCAAAATCCACTTGAATAGTACTTAGTTGCCATCTTCTACCAATCGCATCTTTTACATGTAAATCAATTTTTGGACCATAGAAAGCGCCCTCTCCTTCAGCAGTTGCAAACGGAATATCTAATTCAGTTAAAGATTTCTTAAGGCTTTCTGTAGCCATATCCCAATCATCATCAGAACCGATCGATTTATCTGGTTTAGTTGAGAGATCAGCTTCAATCTCACTTAAACCAAATGAATTTAATAGTTTTACAGAGAAATTTAATAATGTTTTGACTTCTTCATTGATTTGATCTTTTGTACAGAATATATGAGCATCGTCTTGAGTAAAACCTCTTAATCTTAATAAACCATGAAGCACGCCAGTCTTTTCGTACCTGTACACTGAACCAAATTCAAAGAATCTGATTGGTAGTTCTTTATAAGAATGCAAATCTGATTTGTAAACTAATATATGGAATGGACAATTCATAGGTTTTAAATAATAAGTTTCATTATTTTCTTCGTGAACTACAGGTGGATACATATTTTCTTTGTAGTGTGCTAAATGACCAGAAGTTTCCCACAATACAGATTTTCCGATATGAGGAGTGTTAACTAATTGATAATCATTAGATAGGTGTGCATTTTTACTAAAGGTTTCAATTACATCTCTTAATATCGCACCATTCGGCTTCCATATAAAATTACCTGAACCCAGCTCATCAGTTGAAGTAAAAAGGTTTAATTCATTTCCTAATTTTCTGTGGTCTCTTTTTTCAGCTTCTTCTTGCTGAGCCATGTATAAATCTAGATCTTCTTTAGAAAACCATGAAGTTCCATAAATTCTTTGCAATTGAGGATTGTTTTCGTCACCTCTCCAATAAGCACCAGCAACCTTAGTTAATTTAAAATGTTTTAAAAAGCTTGTGTTTGGTATATGAGGTCCCATACATAAATCAACAAATTGTTCATTTCTATATGTTGAAACATAATCATCTGAAACTCCTTCTGATGATTCCGCAGATTTAATTAATTCAACTTTAAAAGATTGGTTCTTGAATAGTTTTAGGGCCTCCTTCTTGGATATTTCATCCCTAATAAAATTTTGTTTAGACTTTACAATCTTTTTCATTTCAGATTCAATTTGCTCTAAATCTGATTCACTTATTGGTTTTGTGAATTTGAAATCATAATAAAAGCCATTTTCAATGCTAGGACCAACTCCATATTCAGTATTGGGAAATATATTTAAGACAGCTTGTGCAAGTATATGAGCAGATGAATGTCTAAGTATATGTAAAGCATCTAAATCGTTAATAGTTACAATTCTTACATTACAATTGTCAGTTATAAGATATGAGAGATCATAAAATTTATTATCTATTTCTATGCATACAGCATCCTTATGTAATCTTGAGCCTATATTTTTAGCTAGATCATCACCAGTGATAGAATTTTCAAAGGATCTAACTGATCCATCAGGTAATGTAATATCTAATTTCATAATTTCATAATAATAACTAAATTAAGGTAAATTTCATAACGTTAAATAAACGGATTAATAAATTAAATCGTAAAAATATAAGAAATTGTTTTTAAAATAAATTTATGAATAAAAACCTTATTACATTTGAAAATAAACTAATTAAGGTTTTACTAAAAAACGTATATAAAAAAATTGATGTAGAAATTACATATCAATTTGTAAATCCTTATCAATTGATAACAAAAGAACTAAAAATTCTTAAAAATTCTAAACATGAAATTAGTTCAAGTGATTTAAGAAATCTAAATTACTACTCCTTAAGAAAAAAAGGAATACTTCTTATAAACAATCTTGTAAATATTGACAGGAAATACTTCAATAAGAAAACAAATAATATGGCCTATTTATCTATCCCTGAAAAAAAATTAGAAAATAAAATAAAGAAAAAACAAATTAAAAATAGATCATTATTGTTAACTGCATATGCATACTTATATATCAATTATCAATTAAAGTCTGGAAATAATTACTCACTCTATTTATCTAAAAGACTTAACTACAGTGAAAATTACATAAAATCATTAACAAAAGAATTGTTTAAAGAGTCTTATCTAATCAAAAATGTAGACGGTGTTCCCGGAGGAATAATTTCAACTAAAACTATTAAAATTATTAACTCTCAGAAATTTCAACAGATTCTATAACTACATCTTCTAGTGGCTTGTCAGCTGCATCAGTCTGAACGGCTGCAATACTGTCAATGACATCAAGCCCTTCAGTAACTTGACCAAAAATTGTATAACTATAAGGTAGTGGATAATCAACATGCATTATAAAGAATTGACTACCGTTTGTATTTGGACCTCTATTAGCCATTGCCATAATTCCTTTTTCGTATGGCTTTTGATTATTTAATTCATCTTCAAATTCATAGCCAGGATATTTTCCATAGTCACCATGGCCCGTACCAGATGGGTCACCACCTTGAATCATAAAACCCGAAATAACTCTGTGAAAAATTACATCGTCATAGTAACCATCTCTAGCTAAGGTAACAAAATTATTTACAGTTACAGGTGCATCTTCAGTGAAAAATTTTATTTTCATTTCACCAAAATTAGTTTTTATTGTTGCTGAATATGACTTACTAGTATCAATATTCATTTCATGAGGTTGATTGTATGTCTTTTCACTCACAGTTTCTCCTTTGGTTGTTGTTGTTTCTTCTGTAATTACTTCATTGGAATTTGCTTCAGTGTTTCCACCAGAAGTACATGAAATCAATAATAGTAAAATAACAATATATTTGTTCATTTAGTTTCCTGCACCTCCAGAAGGATTGTTACCAAGATTTCCGGAACTAATTCTTTTTTGTTCATTACAAGTTTCACGATCAGTTTTCCAACAATCAGGATTGTACTCGTAACTGGTAGCTGAGCAAAAACTAAAAAGCAAAAAAATAACTACAGAGTATTTCATTTAATACGACTTAATCTAACTTTAGATACTGCACATAGTTTATTTTCATGATAAATTTCTGCTTCCCAAAGCTGATAGGATCTTCCTTTCTTTATCAACTTAGCTGAACATATCAATTCTCCTTCTGAAACGCTTGATAAGAAATCAGTATTATTATTTACTCCTACAAACATTCCATCTGAATTAAAGTTAGCACCGTAAGAACACAAGGTTTCAGCCATGGTGGAATAAATCCCACCATGAACCAATCCCATTGGTTGGTGATGGTTTTTATTTATTACTAATCTAGATTTTGCTGATTCTTGATTAATTTCAATCATTTCATGACCAAGATAATTATCTAAAGAATCACCATTAAAATTCATAAAGTCAGTTGTCATACACTTCTCTCAATCTCTTCTCACCTGTATTATTAACAAACCACCAATATCCTATTGCAAATGTTACAACAGTTAATATTAAAATGCCGTAAAAAGTCACAGTGTCATTAAATGCGTTATATATTTTTATCATGCCGAAAACATATAATATCAATCCGTACAATGTAATAAATAAAGTTACAAAACTAAACCAACTGAAGTCTTTTCCAATCTTTGCAACAACAATTTTTTTGTCATTTATTGGAAAAAAGTATCTATTTTCAAGCTCATGGGTTATAAATACTTGACTCTTAGTAATTTTATTTATATTTTTTTCTAAATATTCTGAATAATGCCTCGAAAAAATTAAATAATAAGCATGAAAAGCAAGTATAACACTGCCAAAAAGGGATAAAAAAGGCAAAACATACGCTATTTTTGTATTAAATAAAGCAAAAATAAGTGCTATTAAACCAAGTATAAAAAAGATTCTTACATCTATTAAAAATTGATGATGATAAAACTTATTCATCGAACGCATCCGTTTTAATTGATCGTGGTTAAAATTTAATTCATCCATTAAGTAAAGTGTATTATGGTTATGTTTAATAAAAAATATTTTGTTACTTTTTTAATTCTTCTCACTTTTTATACATTTTTTAATCTTTTTTCAGACGTAAAAGTAGAATTTTTATCATTATCTTTAGTTGAATATAAAGAATTCAGTTTAAATTGTGGGAGTGTTTATCAAATATTATTTGAAGGTGTTGAGTACACTGATAAAAACTTAAGAATGAATGAAGTTGTATGTTACAACAATGCTGTTTTAAAAATATTAAATGCATTTGTTAGTATTATTTTTATTCTAGTTTTATTTAGATTTGGAATTAAGTACATCAATAAAAAATCAAACACAGAAGATTTATCTGATCTTTTACTTATTTTAAGACGTCGTAACAAACGAGATATATAATATCATTATGAAAATTGGAGCATTTGTACCACAAGGATGGAGAATGGATCTCAATGGTGTCGCTCAAGACAAACAATGGCAAACTATTCTCGACGCCGCAAGTAAAATAGAGGAATTAAATTATGAATCATTATGGGTATATGATCACTTTCACACAGTTCCTAAACCTACACAAGATCCTACTTATGAATGTTGGACATTAATGTCAGCCCTTTCTCAAACAACTAATAAATTAAGACTTGGACAAATGTGTACTTGTAACTCATATAGGAATCCAGCATATTTAACTAAAGTAGCTTCAAACATAGATGTTATGTCTGGTGGAAGGTTGGAATATGCTATAGGTGCTGGATGGTATGATCACGAATATAAAGCATATGGCTATGACTACCCAACAGCTGGTATACGATTAAAAATGTTAGAAGAGTCACTTATCATTTATAAATTGATGACAACTGAAGAAAATCCTGTCTTCGAAGGTGAGTTTTATAAAATTGATGGAGCTATTAATCAACCTAAGCCATTACAAAAACCATATCCTCCTCTTTGGGTTTGTGGAGGTGGTGAAAAAGTAACACTAAAACTTTTAGCTAGATATGGAGATTATGGAAACTGGGATGTAGATGTAGATGGTTTTATAACTAAATCAAACATCCTTCAAGATCATTGCGTTAAAGAAAATAGAGAATATTCAGAAATAGGTCGTACATTACATACGAATGTTCTAATAGCTGAAGACAAAAATAAACTTGATGCAAAAATTGAAAAATTATCATCTTATACAAACATTCCAAAAGAATATTATTATGAACGACCATTGATTGGATTAGAAGATGAAGTTTTTGATACCCTTAATAAGTACAAAGAAGCTGGATGTACTTATTTAATTGCTTACATTCCAGATATTGTTTGGGGAGATACCTTAGATATATTATCTAAATTAAATTAGCCCTAAAAAAATGGAAGCCCCCAAAAAGAGGGCTTCCCAACAGGGCTGCGTATCACACTTAATTGAAACGCACTCTTAATATACCATTTAATAACGACAAAAGTAAAGTTAATTGTCAAAAGTAGGTGTATAAGTACTAGGAACTAAGGAAATCCAAGGTTTTCCGGGTGGTATATATAATGTATTTCCATTCGAATCAACGATATGGAAAGGATCTAAATTAGAACCACGTTTCCAAAATCCATCAAGTAATTTTCCATTATGCAAAATTATTGCACGACCTTGACCAACTGTTTTGACAGATGGTAGTTGAAGAGGATGCATGTAAGGTTCACAAAATAATGCAATAACTGTTTTTGTATTTATTTGTCCAACTGAACCATTGATGTTAATCCAATTGTGAATATTATTACTAGATGAACCCTTATAAGCGTCGTAGTAAGTTCTTAAATATTCACTCCCATTCCAAGTCCATTTGGTAGAAGTTTGAGAAGAAAATTTTAAAGTGACTGAATTTACATTAGACCATTTATTGTAATTTGGTGATCCCCAAGGAAAAAGTGGTTGAGGATTATTTGATTTCTTGTAACCTTTAGCAATTGCTAAATTTTTTAATTTAACAGTATCTGCATAAAGATTGTGCGGTGCTCTACGTGAGTTAATTCTAAAAAACTCAGGTCTTTTATCAGTTATCACTGGAACACCTATATCTATAATTTCTGGTATCAATCCCCCTGTAGCTCCACTAGCTACAAGAACACCATCTAATGGTCTTAGTACAGTTGGGTCAGTTGGTCTCGCTGATCTAATAGGTCCATGATAAGTTGTATCAGATTCATAAAAAATATTAATAAATCTTGTCATACCACCTTCTACAAGAACCTCAAATATAGCATCAGCTTTCTGTGGTCCAGATTGTGGTCTAGCTCTAACGTTATTATCGTTTTTGATACCTATAACTATTTTGTTATTTGCATCTGAAGGCATAACTAATCCATTAACTGGTGAATTTATTCCATCTATGTAATTTTGAGTATCGACCCTGCCAATAGTTACGTAAGTTTTTTCTTTTTCTAAACTCCATCTATCGCCTAAATATGCATCAAGTTCATTTTGAGAATTTACTTGAGCAGTGTTACCAAAGCGATAAACAAATACAGGATAGAAACATGGATCAGCAACCCATACATTGTTTGAATCTACATATCCATTTATACATTGCTTTGAAGGATCATAATTTCTTAAATCTAGAGCAGATGGAGTATCTATAGTTGTTGAATTATTTGTATTGTTGTTTGAATGATCTATTGTCACATAGGATTCTTCACCTTTTTCAAGTGCACTTAATGTTTTAGGTCCTATGATCCCATCTGGTGTTAGTCCGGCTCTACTTTGAAAATTTTTAATCGCACTTTTTGTTCGTGATCCATTTATTCCATCAACTTCGCCTGAATAAAATCCTAGTTCTGCCAGTCTTTTTTGAACATTTAGTATTTCAGTTGATTTTGCTTTCTGAGAATTCGTATTAATAATGTTTGTAGATTTTATTGTTTTTTTAACTACATTTTCTTTACTATTGAGTGTTTTACATGTATTTTTACCTAATATACCATCTGAAATTAGATTATTTGATGATTGAAACTCTTTTAATGCTTTTTTACTAGCTGGACCAAAATCGCCATCAATTTTTGATGTATAGTACCCATAATTTTTCAAAACTGCTTGAAGCATTATTTCACTTCGTATCAAGCTACTTTTGTCATATTCTGAACAGTCATAATTATGTGAAACAGGACTATATAGTATAAGTAAAGAAGCTAAAACAGATATTAGCACTAGCTATTTGACCAGACTATTTGTCCTTCATTTGGAACTACGTGAACCCATTGGGAACTAGGTGGAACTTCAATAGGATTTTGATTAATATCGAAAAATTCAAAACTTTCTGATATATCAGTTCTTCTCCATGTTCCTTGTACATATTTACCATTATTAAAAATATACAAGTCTCCTATACCAACAGTTAATATACTTGGTAAAGTAGTAGCCTTATCTTTATAAAGTGCACCCTGAATAACAACAATAGTTTCTGTTGAAAGTATGTCAGTATAATTACCGTCTTGAGAGATAAAGTTATGAGCAATAGCATCTTTTTCGCTCGAATATGCATCTATTATAAATCTAGAGTATCTAAGCCCATCCATTTTCCAAATCACTGTCGTAAAATCAGAATACTGAATTGTGATTTTGTTAGCACCAGTGCTCCAATTATTTTGATCAAATCCAAATGGATATAAGGGTTGAGGACCTGGTTGTAAAAATTTGTACCCTTTACTGTCAATTACATCTCTAACTAATTCTGTATCAGCGTAAAGATTATGTGGTGCCTTTCTAGATCCTATTCTAAACATTGCTGGTGCATTCACTTCTTCTAAGACTGGAACACCTAATTCTCTTATTGCAGGTATCAAGCCGTCTGTAGCACCAGAGACAACTAAAGTTCCATCATATGGTCGTATTACGGTTGGATCAGTAGGTCTAGCAGAACGTATAGGTCCTAAATATTTGGAAGTATTATCTAGAAAAAATGCTAAAAATCTAGTCATTCCACCCTCGACTAAAATTTCAAACACAGAGTCAGCTTCTTGCAAACCAGATTGTGGTCGTGCATTAATATTGTTATCTATCTTAAAGGCTACAACTCTTTTCGGCCTGTTAAGCCAAAGTTCGGGTGGAATTTCTTTTCCAGTTAAAGGTGACATCCTTTCTATATCAAACTCATATGAAATTACAGCTTCGGTTGTAGTTGTTGCATCTGAATCCGCAATAATAGTAGTAGTAGTCTGTTGTGTTGTATCAACAACAACTTCTTCAATAGTATCAGCTGCTGAGCATGACACTATTAAGGTAAATACGATTAATAATCTTAATTTCACACTTTTATATTAGTGTTGAAAATAATAATTTAATAAAGTTTATCTTTGAATTATTTGCTTGGTAATAAGTAAGATTTTTAAATAGTCTGTGTGCCTTTTTATTATTCACAAACCAACTATGCCTTTTAGTGGAGATTCAAAAAAGAATGAATTATGGACAAAACCTTGACCACTTTGTATGTCGTTATCTTTATTTCCCGGATATCCGCCCCAAGGCATTGTAGGAATTATAAATGCTATTGCAGCCCATTCATTAATAGCAATAGTTCCATAATTTAAATTGTGTTTATAATTTTCAACTACCTCAGAATTTCTTTTTTTCTTTGAATCCTTTATTAAAACTGTTGCACCTAAATTTCCCCAAAGTTCATTATTCACATAATCAATACTATTATTTGCGAATGATTCATAATCCGTGTATTCAATTTCTTTAAAGTACAATGTGCTATTCCATACTTCTTCAATACTGAATTGTTCATCTGAATCTAAGTCTGAAACCATAAATGGTGTAGAACATACTTGATCATTAATTTGTTCATAATTTTTATTATTTTGAAGTTCTTTTAATGATTCAACAGCACCAGGGTAATAAGATGTTGTATCTCCTATCTTTTTTAAATAGTGTTTTATATACTTTTTTAACTTATCATTTGAACGCCATCCCTTGGGAAGGACGATTACTTGAGCTGCTATACAATTAAATCCAGAATTATTTAATTTAGCAGTTACTATTTTTCTAGCTTGAAATTTTATTTCAGAATTAGACCATTTTCCGGGATGAACAATAATCGGTGTTACATTACCTAATTCAGTAAAAATAGGTTTTTTATTTGATTTGCTCAGTTGAGATAGTTTTCTTTCTTTATCGTTCAAAACTCTTCCATAGACTATGTTTTCATATGTATAGTTAGAGCCGGTTAAGTGTATAGCATCAATAGACCTATGTTCGGTGAGATATTTTGAAGTTGGAATGTCACCATTGACTACAGAAATGAAACCTCGTTCAATAAATTCATGGAAAACTTTTTGAAATACTGGATTAAGATAATCATTTACAGGATTCAGTTTAAGAATTATTGATGAGCGATTTGCTACCAAGTGGAATATAGTGTCTAAGAACGGAATCGATGAAACATTTCCAGCACCTAAAATTAGAGTAACACTACCTGAATCCGTTCCAATTCTTTGCTTAAAACCTCGATATTCATTTATTTGTTCAAAATTCATAGACTTACTAAATCTAATTTCTGCATTTAATAACGGGAATGTTAATTTTTCAATGAACTTATTTGGAAACACCTTATAAGAATTTTTAGAATCATCAAATTTATTTATATCTAGTTGATCGTTTTTCTCTAAGTAATCAATGTAATATTGTAAAGTTAAAATGCTTACAAATGGACCACCCAGCCATTCTTCTCCTTCTTTATGTTTCTGAAGAATTCCTTTTTTTTCAGCAGAAAGAGTAGCCCAATAATATGCAATTCCTTGTATGTTTTCAATTGTCTTATTTAGCAATACAATTAATTCTTGATTGGACATTTTTGATAATTCGGATGAATTTATTCTTAACGTCGTTATATTTCTATCTAATTCCAACTGCGATGGATACATATATGTATCTTATTCAGTTATTTCAAGAAGTTCAAAATCTCCCCAATTAACTGTAAGATGTTTTGCTGGTATCAACTCATTTGGTCTGCCAACTGGTAAGTTTTTTGGATATGATTCAAGAGATACATCATCACCTTGAAGTTCATCAATTATGATCCTTAATGTTTCTGCTAAATCATCTAGAGTATCTACTGTTTGTGTTTCAGTAGGTTCAAACATTAAAGCTTCTTCAATAATCAATGGGAAATAAATTGTAGGAGAATGAAAACCTTTATCCAAAAGTGCTTTACCAACATCATACGCTTTTATTTTATGAGATTTTTTTAGATCTTTAACTGTAGCTACAAACTCATGCATACATGGCTCATTGTAAGCAAGTGGAATAATCTTTGAAATTATTGAGCTTAAATATCTAGCATTTAATACTGCATAAGATCCTAAAGTATCCAAACCTTCTTTTCCTAATAATTTCATATAAACAAGCGCTCTTAGAGCTACTAAAAAGTTTCCATGATAACCATGCATTCGGCCTATAGATGACGATGGTGTATACCAGGAATATTGGTCGTCATTTTTTTCTACTATAGGACCAGGAAGATACTCTTTAAGAAAACTTTTTACAGCAACTGGACCCGAGCCTGGACCTCCACCCCCATGTGGAGTAGCAAAGGTTTTGTGTAAATTAGAATGTACAATATCAAAACCCATATCACCAGGTCTACACACGCCAACTATTGCGTTTAGATTTGCTCCGTCATAATAAACTAAACCACCACTCTCATGAATAATATTGGATATTTCCATAATATTCTCTTCGAATAAACCACCAGTATTAGGATTGGTGAGCATTAATCCAGCAGTGTTTTCATTTACTAAACTACGAAGATCATCAATATTAACCATTCCCCTGATATCAGTAGAAACTTCAACAACATTAAATCCTGCCATTCTTGCTGATGCAGGATTAGTTCCATGAGCAGAATCTGGGACGATAATATCAGTTTTGTCAGTTAAATTATTTTCTTCTAAATATTTTTTAATAATTAGTAAACCTGTCAACTCTCCAGAAGCACCAGCTGGAGGTTGGAAAGTAGCATTGTCCATGCCAGTTATTTCTAAAAGAAAAGCTTCAAGTTCATGTAAAACTTGTAAGTTTCCTTGGGTAAAAGCTGCAGGCGTTGAAGGATGGGAGTTTGCAAAAGTATTTAAACTTGCAACATAATCAGCAAATCTAGGATTGTATTTCATTGTACATGAACCAAGAGGATAAAAACCAACATCAACGGCAAAGTTTCTATGAGCAAGACGAGAATAATGCATAACTAAATCATGTTCGGAGACTTCAGGCAAACTAGGTTTGTCTGATCGTATTGCTGAATTATTAATTTCTGTCACAGGTACATCTAACTTAGGAAAACGAGATGCTCTTCTTCCTGGTTTTGATAATTGATTTATTGTTGGCTCAGGAGCACCACCTACGAGCGGCAATGAACTTGCGTTACCTCCACTATGCATTGATTACCTCCTGTAATGATGAAATATAAGCATCAATCTCGTTTTTCGTTCTCTTTTCTGTAACTGCTACAAGAATTTTATTTTCAGAATATTTAATTCCAGCTAAATATCCTTTTGCACCCATTTCTAGGATTACATCTTCGGCAGGCCTGGATGTTTCTAGGATAAATTCTCTAAGTGAATTATTTTGATTTGATATATTAAAATTGTGTTCTAATAGTTGTTGTTTCATATAAGACGCCTTTTGTATCGCTTGATAGCCAATCTCATATAAGCCTTCTGGTCCTAACCAAGATAAATGTATTGTTGACCCTACAGCATTTAATGTCTGATTAGTACAAATATTGGATGATGCTTTTTCTCTTCTAATGTCCTGTTCTCTTGCTCTAAGAGTCATTACGTATGTTTTAGTATGATTTGAGTCTCTAGATTCCCCAATAATTCGACCAGGAACTAATCTAGCTAATTCTTTTTTAGTTGCAAACCAACCAACCGTTGGACCTCCAAAAGAAAGTGGTGAACCCATAGATTGACCTTCAGCAACTACAATATCAAATCCCATTGAACCTGGTGTCTTCAAAATCCCTAACATTGATGGATCTACATAACAAATAGATATAACACCTGCTGCTTTTGCATTCTGAACTATTGAAGTTAAATCTTGTGCAGAACCTTCATAGTGAGGAAGGGATACAACAAATGCTGCATCTTCTTCAGTGAAAATATAATCTTCAGGGAACTGGTAATCAACTAAGTCAATAAACTTAATATTAAATTTATTTCTATCAACTAATGTATTAACAACTTCTTTTGTATTTGGATTAAATCCATTTGAAATAACTACTCCATCTCTTTTTGTTTTATTTATAGCTACAGAAATAGCTTCAGCTACAGAAGTAGCACCATCGTAAAGAGATGCATTTGCTAGTTCCATATCTGTTAGATCACAAATTAACGATTGATACTCAAATAAAATTTGTAGAATTCCCTGTGATATTTCAGCTTGATATGGCGTATAGGAAGTCATAAATTCAGGTCTCATAGTTAGTGTTTTTACAGTATGAGGTAAATAAACGTCGTAGTGTCCTCCACCAGCAAAACAAATCAAATTTTGTGTATTTTTAGCTTCAGCAGATTCAAAATGAGCTATAGATTCAAGCTCAGAAAGTGTACCAGGAACATTTAAACCGTCGTTTAATTTTAAAGTTTCAGGAATATGAGTAAATAAATCATCAAGAGAACTTATTGAAAGTTCTTCGAACATTTTTTTCAAATCAATTTCTGAATGTGGTACAAACATTATCTTAAAAACCTCTTATATATCAAATTACCTTCTACTAAATTACCACGAATATCAAACTCTACTAAATTGTCAGCAGGATTACTTTTGAATAAAACGTACCCAATTGGATAACCTAAAATTGGTGAGATATTTCCAGAAGTTACAATACCTTCAACTCCATCAGATCTGCAAATAGTTCCTGTTCTAGCTATTTGTTTAGCATTCAATTTAAATCTCTTAAGATGCTTATGATCTCTAGATGTAATCTGTTCGTCAATAATTTGTTTCCCCAAATAATCATTTTCATTTGTAATAGTCCATTTAAGTCCAGCTTCAACTGGTGAAATATCATCAGTTAATTCAAAACCATAAAGCGGTAAGGAAGCTTCAAGTCTTAATGTATCTCTAGACCCCAATCCACAAGGTTTAACACCTTTAGTTTCAAGCATGTTAATGAAGTCCACTGTATCTTTAGTATCAATCATCACTTCTACTCCATCTTCACCTGTGTATCCTGTTCTTGCATAAATATAATTATTTTCCTTATAGGTTGAAAATTTATCTGGGATTGTCATTATTTGATCAATGATATTTATCGCATTTTTACCTTGTATGGCTATTAAATCAGTTGTCAAAGTAAGATCTTCATAAGTAATTGAGTTAATGTCTAGATGTGATTTAATTTTATTTGTATTGCTGGCATTACATATAAGAATTAAATCGTCCTCAAATTTCCAGAATATAACATCGTCAATTGCAGTTCCTTGTTCAGAAGTGAAGATTGAATACAATGCTTTAGTGTTTTCTAAGTTTTTTAACTCAGAGCATATTAAATAGTTAATTTCTTCTATTTGTGAGTAACTTAATCTAAGTCTACCCATATGAGAAACATCAAAATAACCTGCAGAATTTCTCACGTAATGATGTTCTTTTAAAGTTCCGTCATATGAAAAAGGCATAGACCATCCAGCAAAATCTATCATTTTTGCATTTTTACTTAAATGAAAGTCGTATAAAGAAGTAGTTTTTAATTCAGACATTAAGAAATAAATGACTCATACTGCTGGTAAGACATTCCAGAATCATCTATTTCCTTGATTTCAGCTTTAACCATCCAACCATCGCCTACAGGATCGTTGTTGATTAATTCAGGTTCAGTTTCTAAATTTGAATTAACTTCAGTAATAACACAATCCATTGGAGCATAAGCCTCTGCAACAGTTTTTGTAGCTTCTACTTCAACAATCGGATCGCCCTTACTAAATTCTTGGCCTACTTCTGGTAATGTAACAAAAACTATGTCTCCCAATTCACCTTGTGCAAAATCAGATATTCCTACTGTAAAAATATTACCATCAACTTTATACCATTCATGAGTTTCTAAGTATTTCGTTTCTGACATTGCTCCCCCTTATTACCGTGGTTTAACAGTTGATAGGCCACCATCAACATGAATTGTCTGTCCAGTCACCCATTTGGCTTCTGGGCTAAGTAACCATTTTATAACAGGAAGTATATCATCAGAATCACCAATTTTCGAAATAGGATGCATGTTTTTAGATACTTCTCTTGAAGTTTCGGTAGAAAGTATTTTTTGTGACATATTTGAATCCATAATGCTCGGAGCGATTACATTAACTCGTAAATTATCCTTTGCATACGTTGCTGCTGCTGATCTAGCAAATCCTTCAATGCCTCCTTTAGCAGCTGAAATTGCTTCATGATTTGATAATCCTTTAGAACCTGCAATAGATGAAAAAAATATTGCAGATCCATTTTTCATTTTTCTTGCAAAACTAGCTAATAAATAATATGAAGAAAACAAATTAGTTGTTATGACGTCATTAAATTCATCTATAGAAGTGCCATGTAAAGGCTTTATTAATATTGAACCTATACAATTTACCAGACCTTTTATTTCAATATCTGTATCTATTATTTTCCCAAACTCTCTTGGTTCTACAGTATTGTTAAGATCTATAACTTGATAATTTGCATTAATAGCAGATGCTTGTTCTCTTAATTTATCTTCATCTCTACCAATAAGAAATAACTCATTATCTTTTCCCAAAGCATTAACAATTGCTGTTCCTAAAGTTCCTGTAGATCCCGCGATAATATACATAACTATATATTAAGTTTTAACTTTTAATTTGATAAATTATTTGTTTTAGAAATATTACCAAACCAATACGCAGATTTATGGGGTTTGCGAGAGTAATCACTTTTATCAACTTCCACTAATCCAAAATTCATTTGATAGCCAAGATCCCATTCAAAATTATCAAGCAAAGACCAGTACAAGTAACCAATTACATTTTTATGCTCTTTTTGAAATTTATGCACATCTTTCAACACTGTTGTAACAAACTCAATTCTTTCATCGTCATTATCTGTTGCAATTCCATTCTCCGTAATAAAAACTTCTTTATTAGGGAATATTTTCTTCAACCTATTTAGATTATATAGAACTGCTTCTGGTCTGTATTCATACCCCATTTTTGTTGTTCGTGTTTCATTAGTAATTGCTCCATTCCTACCAGCAAATATTTGTATAATGCGAGGTAAAATAAATTTTCTAATTATTCCAACATTTAATAGCAAAGCATTAGATAGTTTTAAAAAAATATTTTTTGGATATCTTACGATTGTATAAGTTTGTAAACCGATAAAGTCATCATCTACAGAAGCTTCCAAAAATTTATCCTCAAGATGATATTTCAAATATTCTTTTAATTTATTATTATCTTCGTCTTCCCACTCTTGTAAAGCATGTGTCATGCCAACTTTTGCGTTTTGATTATATTTTTTGATTGTATTTAATGCTTTTTTATGAGCTGACATTATATTTTCTGATGCTTTTATAAATTTTGTTTCGCTAGCTATTCCAGGGGGGAATTTGTTAGTTGAAAAGTACCCAAAGAATGCAAATATTCCTGGTTCATTTATTGTATTGAAATATACAATCTCTTTTGGTAATAACTGCATTAGTTTATCTACATAATTATTGAAATAAATATCAGATTTTGGGTTCAGCCATGAACCTTTGTTGAATAACCACTCTGGCGTAGTGAAGTGATGAAATGTAATTATAGGAGTAATATCATTAGAAATTAGTTTTTTGGCTTTTTCAACATAATGATTTATAGCATCATTATCAAATGAACCTTCGTTTGGCTCTACCCTGCTCCACTCTATTGAAAACCTAAATGCTTTAATACCAAGCTTTACAAGAAGATCAATATCCTGATCCAACATCTCGTAATGCTTACATGCTTCATTACATGGCTCTACGCAAACAGAATTAGATTTATTTTCCCAAATTGTCCAATCATTATTATAAATACCGCCTTCAACCTGATATGAAGCAACAGCTGTACCAAAAAGAAATTTATCAGGAAATTTTAGTTCACTCATATAAATAGATAATATACGCAATTCCAATATAGAAAAGTTGTAATAAAAATCTAAAAAAATGTTGTTGATTACTCCAATAATTGCGTCCATATGGAAGATTGTTAATCCATACATAAAGATTTGCACCGTAAAGAATAACAAGAAGAATAATCATCATTATTGCTGCTTCTTTTCTATATTTTGTAAGGAATAAAAGAGGAATTAATATTTCAAGTATTCCGGTAAATTGGTGAACAAATCTTGGATATGGAATAAAGCTTGGAACTATTGCATCATAAAATTGTGGATTCAAAAAATGATTTATTCCAGCCCCAACAAAAAAGATTACGTAAACGTAAATTAATACTTTTGTTATTTCCACTGTTTGGATTTGTTAATAGCTTTATTCCATTTGTCTAAATATTGTTCCCGCTGTTTACTATCAATATTAGGATTCCATGTCTTTGATTGAGTAATGAATGAATTCATGTTCTCTAATGGAAGGTTGTTAATGAAAAGAAAACTTGCTGCACCTGCTCCTAATGCAGTAATCTCATTAATTTCCTGAGAAATAACTTTTTTATTAAATATATCAGATTGAAATTGCATTAGAAGATTGTTAACAACCATTCCACCGTCTACATTTACCGATTCAAATGTTATTCCAATATCTTTTTCCATAGATTCAAGCAATTCATTTGATTGATATGCAACTGATTCCAAAACAGCTCTTGCTATGTGTGATTTATTTGAAAACCTTGAAAGACCAACTAGTACACCTCTAGCAGTTTCATCCCAATGTGGTGAAAATAGTCCCGAGAACGCAGGAACGAAATACACATCACCATTATCTTTTTCAGCCATTGCTAATGCTTCTATTTCAGAACTTTCTTTAATGATGTTTAAGTTATCTCTTAACCATTGAACTGCAGCACCAGCAATTGAAACTGATCCTTCTATTGCATATTGTGGTTTATCACCATCTTTTTGGTAAGCAACTGTACTAAGTAAGCCATTGTTAGAATGTACTATTTCTGAACCTGTGTTTGTTAATGCAAAACATCCAGTACCATATGTATTTTTTACATCACCAGAAGCAATACAGTTTTGTCCAAATAATGAAGCTTGTTGGTCTCCTAAAACAGCTGTAATTGGTACATTTTTTAATATTCCTTTATTCGTCCCGTAATTAAACATTGAAGGCTTTATAGAAGGTAAAGAATCTAATGGAATATCTAGTCTATTTATAACATCTTCCATCCAATTTAAAGTATGAAGATCCATTAACAACGTTCTGCTTGCATTTGTTACATCAGTTACATGATTACCAGTAAGTTTATATAAAAGCCAAGAATCAATTGTTCCAAAACATAAATCGTTGTCTAATTTTGCTTTATTTACCTCATCTACATTTCTTAAAAGCCACAATATTTTAGAAAGAGAAAAGTATGTTGCTATAGGCAAGCCTGTTTTTGTGAATTCAACAGACAACTCTTCTATTTGCTTAATTTCATCACAAATATCTTGTGTGCGTGTATCCTGCCAAACTAAAGCATTATGTAAAGGCACTCCAGTTGACTTTCGCCATGCAAGCGTTGTTTCTCTTTGATTAGTAATACCAATACTATCTAATTGATTAATTGAAAATTCATCATCAATTTTCGAAATACAATTTTTAACTGAATCCCAAATTTCTATTGGATCATGTTCAACAGAAACTTCATTTGGTAAATACTGTGTAAATTCCTGTTGTTGACTAGCAACTATTTGACCCTTGTCATTAAATACTATAAATCTCGAACTAGTAGTTCCTTGATCTATACAGCCAAAATATTTCATAAGATGTATTTTAAATTTTGTATATTCAACATGTCTACTGCATTATCATTTTAATAATTATTGAAATCTATTCTTACAACAATATTCTAATTTTATAACGTTATTAAATTATAAAGATACACTTAAATGACAAACTATGGAGTACATATACGAAGAAACAACTGTTTATGCAATATTATTTGTTGTTGCTTTTTTTGCTTCATTAATTGATTCAATTGCTGGAGGCGGTGGTTTATTAACTACACCTTCCATGCTTCTAGTGGGTATGTCTCCACTAAATGTATTAGCAACAAATAAGTTTCAATCATGTTTTGGAACAGTAACTTCAACTTACAACTATTACAAGAATGGTTATCTTGTTGAGAAAAAAAAGTATTTTTATACTGCTTTATCATTCATAGGATCAGGTGTAGGCACTCTACTAGTAAGTAGGATTTCAAACGAAACTTTAGAATCGGTAATTCCAACACTTCTTATAGGTGCTGCAATATTCTTTATCACTAATAAAGGACCGACTGGTGTAAAGAAGAATGAAAAATTGATTATTATATTTAATCTTGTTGTCTTTGCGATTGGTTTCTATGATGGTTTTTTTGGACCTGGAACAGGTTCATTCTTCGTCTTAGCTTTCATCATTATTAAAGGAGCCAATATTATGGAGTCCACAGCGATTACAAAATTATTAAATTTGTCATCTAATTTTGCAGCATTTATTATTTTTGCAATTCAAGGTTACGTTATCTGGTATCTAGGACTTATTATGGCTATAGCACAGATAGCTGGAGCATATACAGGATCCAAGTTTGCTATAAAAAATGGAGAGAAAGTAGTAAGACCAGTTCTTGTTATTGTCTCGCTTTTGTTATCATTTCGAATATTATTTGGATAAAAAAAACCGGTAGATAACTACCGGTTCTGAAAAAGTTTAACTGTCCTCTATGTTAGATTTTCAGCTGATGTTTTTCCGTTGTTTTCTACTAAGTCATACTCTACTTCTTGACCTTCATCAAGATTTTGCATACCAGCACTTCTAACAGCTGTGATATGTACAAATACATCTTTATCGCCCTCTTCAGGTTCAATAAATCCATATCCTTTAGTGGAGTTAAACCATTTCACTTTGCCTTTCGGCATATATCTCCTTAATTTCGTCATGTCTTGTAAAAGACATCTTTAACTATACAGCTATTGAGTTATATTTTTCAATTTAAAGTAAATTTATAGCTCAAACATTGGGTTATCTAAAGATTCGTTAAGTATCTTTTGTAATTCTTTAACGAGTTGATCTAAGGTTTCTTTTTTATGAAAATTTCTCATATTTTCAACAATATTGTCAGACTTAAAAATATTTTCTAATTCATTTAATCTATTTAAAGAACCTAGTGATTCAGCTATTGGTTTGATTTCTTTGGTTAAATTTTTTATTACTTCTTTAATAGGTTTGGTTCTGCCTTCTAAATCAATAATAAATTTTGCATTTAAACCTTCTTTTATTGCTGCCCATCTATTTCTTTCTATTAACCAATTTGGTGTTGGTTCATCAAGATTACCCTCTTCCCAGTCGTCACCTATTTTTATAGCAAGAGCTTGAACAAATGTTGCAACAGCTACAGTATCAATAAGAGATGGCATTGAATCAGCAATTCGAACCTCTACAGTTCCATAAGCAGGATGTATTCTTACATCTTTCCAAACCTGCCTATACCCGATCTTTTCTTTAATGACATCTGCGGCAACCAAAGTTTTTAGAGATTGTTCATATTCGCTCCATTCAAGGTATGGCTCTGGAAGACCTGTATTTGGTAGGCCTTGAAAAACACTTAATCTAGAACAATAGAGTTCAGTATCTTTTCCTCTCCAAAACGGAGAGCATGCGCTTAGTGCAAGAACTAGTGGAAGATATTTTCGTATTTCATCATGCACTGCAACAGCCTTTTCTTTGGAATCCATACCAACATGAACATGCATACCGAATGTCAGTAATCTTCTCACTGCCCATCCATATTTCTGCGCAAATTCTTCATATCTTGGATTTACATTCGTAATGACTTGATCTTCATATAGAGCAAATGGATGCGTACCTGTAGCTATCAAACCAGCATTGTTGTTATTAGCTAAATCTAATACTTCTTTAAAGATTGAAGAAAGTTCATCATATGTATTGTTTGTATCTAATGCTGGAGAACTTGTGATTTCAACAGTGGATAAATACAACTCATGTTTTACTCGATCTTCATTATTGAAACCATTAACTATATTTTCAGCAATATTTACAAGGTCACCTGTTGTGTTGTCTACAATTTGAGCTTCAACCTCTACGCCGACTGTTGGTGATTTCGAAGGATTAAACACAACTTCACTCATATTTTCATTATAAATTTTTATACACAAATTGTTGGCGCTACAGGATTTGAACCTGTGACTTCTTCCTTGTAAGGGAAGCGCTCATCTTTTTAGGCTAAAATATAAGTTAATACATTTAAGGAGTAGAAAATGAAATACGTTGTAAACACAGTGTGGAATCATCCAAACGATATAGATTGGGATCGAATGAAAGAAGGCTTAGACCAGTTAAGAGATGATGAAGGTGCTGCTGAAGAAGTTACATGGTTCGAGATAGATGCCACTACACATGGTTCTGTCGCAGTTTATAGTTCACAAGAAAAATATGAACAATACAAATCTAAGTTAGAAGAATATAGAAAAGATGCAACAGATGAGATTGGTGCTCAAATTGTTCATGAATTTCAAGGTTTAGTAAAAGCTAGTATATAAGTAAAGGAGAAAATGCAGTTACATAAAGATAGCGGACAATTACGAGTAATTATTGATGTAAGTTACGAATCAACAGATGAGTTTATAGATTTTATAGAAAACGAACAGTGCCAATTTCTTGAAAGCTTAGGTGTAGATGGGTTACTAAAGTTTGAATGGTATGTGGACGAAAGTACACAAACAGCAACATTAGTTGAAGAGTTTGCAGATGTAGCAAGTTTTCAGGAACTAGCTACAAAAGCAATAGGTACACCCGTGAATCTTAAATTTCGAGAAATTGCTAAATTTGAAAACATGACTGTATTAGGTAATGTATCTGAAGAGATTAAAGAAAATTTATCAGCAATGGGACCTAAATTTAGAAGTTACAAAGCTGGACTTAATTAATAACTCTGATGGAATCTAAGAAGAAAAGATCAACCGGACTTCTGATAAGAAGATTTCTAGCTGGTTACATTTTTTTAAGTGTAGTTGTACAATTTATTGGCGAAATTTCAAAAGGAGAATTCTCTGGCAGATCTTTGGATGATCTTTTTTTTGGTTTATTGATTGTTTTTTTTCTTGCTTTCTACTCACGTAAAAAAAAGGTAAATCAAGAACCAGATGGAGAACTTGAGCAGCCAGCTGTAAATACAGATTATGAAGATACGGAGAATATTGATATATTAGATCAAGAAGACACTCAAAGTTACGATGACGATATTGAAATTGAGAATTTAGAATCTCAAATAGGTGAGGTGGAGATAAAAACTGAAGATGTAAATCCACCTTCTGGATATAACCCGGTTAAAGACAGTGAAGGAATATTTTCAAGATTATTCAAAGGCAGGAATAACCGATACGGTTAATTAAGGAAAATAAGTTTGAACCTTTTTGATATTGCAATACTTCTTTTTACATTGGAATTAATTTTTAATAGATATATATCAGAAAAAGTATTTTTATATTCACTTTATCTTGCAGTAGTAACAGCAATTGCACAAATATTTACCGTTGGTTACAAGTGGCAGTATATGCCTATTTATTTTCTTATATGTCTATATGCCGTTAAATACACATTTAAGTTTTCAATCTCTACAACATTTTTAAATTACACAAGCAGTCTGATTATTGGTATTACTTACATAATGTCATTCTTAATCATTTATTATCTGCCAATCCCTGAATTTAATATTGAAGATAAAAAGTATTCAGTAGGTTATGAGCAGATACATATAATCTCAGACCAACGGACTCAACCAAAGGCGTTTGTTGAAATTAGTAACCTAAATATAGATAGTAATAGAGAACTATTAGTAGATATTTACTACCCAAGTAATGAACCTACAGAACCAGTTCAACTATTTAGAAACGCATCCACAAACTGGGGAGAAACTGTAATAAATTATTTAAATAGAACTTGGAATATCAATTTACCGACTTTTTTATTCAGTCATTTAAATTTATCTTTTCTAGATGTCGGTATGGACTTAGAACCTATTAATAAAAATATTCCTTTGGTGGTTTACACACACGGTTGGGCTGGAGAAAAAATATTTGCAACAGACCAACTAATAAATATTGCATCTCAAGGTTATTTAGTGGTAGCTCTAGATCATACAGGTTTGGCTATGTTTACTGAGCTTCCAAGTGGAACAATTTATAACACTGGTTCAACAGAAGCATCTACAAAAGTATTTGATGTGATGAAGGAAATGTCTATAGATATTCAAGATACAGTATCTCATTTAGATAACTTGAATTATCAAATAAATTTGGATGACATATCTATTATTGGTCATTCAACTGGTGGTGGTTCAGCATATTTATACTGCCAAACGAATAATTGTTCTACGATTATTCTTCAAGATCCATTCTTTGTGCCAATAATTGAAGAGCTTGGAAGTATTGAGCTTAATACAAAAAGTTATTTTATTTATAGTCAAGATTGGTATCAAGGTTATGAAGATGAAGAATCAATTAGTGAAATTGAAGTTTATAGAGAATATACAAAAAATAAAGAATACGCTGAAGGTTATTATCTAACTAACTCAGCGCATTATGATTTCGTTGCTTTTGGAGCTATTAGTCAATTGACAAGCTACACATTTTTGAAGGGAACTATTAATTATAAAGATTCATTACAAACTAATAATTATTTCAACATTACAGCATTAAGTAATGAATTAGTTGTAGAAAGTGATTTTTTAAAATTAATTGAAGAATAAATATTATTAATGATATTTTTCTTCAAGCGATATAAAAATACTTTAAGATACAAATATGAAATTATCAGGAACTGAATTTCAAATAAAAGTATGGAAAGAGATTTCTAAAATTCCATATGGCGAAACACGTACTTACAAAGATATAGCTATTGCAATCGGAAAACCTAATAGCTCAAGAGCTGTTGCAAATGCTTGTGCAAAAAACCCTTATGTACCTCAGATACCATGTCATAGAGTAATTCGATCTGATGGAAAACTAGGAGGTTACAGTGGAAAAGGTGGAGTTAAAAAGAAATCTGAACTTTTAAAAGCAGAACAGAAAGGTTAACTATTTCCTCTTCCCTGTTCTATTTGTTCTTAAGTCAAGTCTGCCTTTACGTTTTTGCATATGTTTCTTTTTTCTTGCTTGTCTTCTTGCTTCTGTAATTTCTTTATCAGCCATGTAAATATGTTAGTGTTATTAGATGAATAATATCACCAACCAGTATGTACCAAGCATTGGTCTTGGCACTTATAATATGTCATCAGAAGAAGCTGAAAAAATGACATATGAAGCAATTAAATATGGATATAGGCATATTGATACTGCAGCTGTTTATAAAAATGAGGATGGGGTTGCAAAAGCATTAAAAAAGATTTTTAAGGAAACTCAATTAAGAAGAGATGACGTTTTTATAACTACAAAACTTTGGCCTGGTGGACTTATTAAATTAGATAGGGTAAGAGATTATAAAGATACATTAAAGTCTTTCGAAAAAAGTTTAATGAGATTAAAACTTGAATATATTGACCTTTACTTGATTCATTCACCGCACGGAAAAAGTAAAAGAATTGAACAATGGAAATCATTAATGAATCTAAAAGAAACTAAAAAAGTTAAATATATCGGTGTATCAAATTGGGGAATAAACCATATCAATGAATTAAAAGAAAATGATTTACCTTTACCAGATGCCAATCAAATTGAAATACATCCTTGGTCACAAAAACCTGAATTAGTTGAGTATCTAAGGGAAAATAATATTGATATTATTGCTTACAGCAGTCTAGTGCCACTTTCATCATGGAGACATAAGGATGGAGAAAATAGTAAAAAAACAGATGAAATGTACAAATTGAGTGAAAGCGATGATTCTCCTTTCAAGTTGCTAGCACAAAAATATAAATGCACTGAAGCTCAGTTCTTACTGCAATGGGCAGTACAACAAAATTTTGCAATCCTGCCTAAAACTGTAAATTTAGAAAGGATGAAAGAGAATTTTGATTTTAATTTTGAAATAAATCAAAATGATATGCATTACGTACGAACTCTTGACATGGGTGAGAGTATCACATGGGAATATGGAGACCCTTTAAAAGTTCAGTAAACTTTAAAAATTTATTGATTCTTTATAAATTTATTTTTTACGTAAAGTTGTTGTATGAAAAACTTTAAAAGCATTAATGACATTGATATATTCATAACAAGTTTTATGCAAAAATGGGGCATAACATTACTTCGTTATTCACTAGGAATTATATATATTTGGTTTGGAATCCTAAAGCCACTTGGATTAAGTCCTGCTCAAGAATTAGTAGAAAATACTGTTTACTGGTTTGAGAACCCAAAAACTTTTGTACCCATATTAGGTTGGTGGGAAGTGATTATTGGGATAACGATGTGCATAAAACCTTTGATTAGAATATCTCTAATTTTACTGTTTATACAAATGCCTGGTACATTTCTGCCACTTGTTCTATTTCCTGAAATTTGTTTTACAAACTTCCCTTTTGGTCTGACTCTTGAAGGACAATACATAATAAAAAATCTGATTATAATTTCTGCAGCATTAGTAGTTGGTTCTACAGTAAGAGACAAAGATTAAAACTTATGATTTATGTCTTATTAATAGCAATTTTCATAATTGTTTTTTATACAAATTACATAGGAAGATTACAAAAAAAAGATGAACGCAATTGGATGGATGATATATTTATTAACAATTACAAAATAATTATTGGTGTATTTTTTTTAATTTTTACATTCATTTTCTGGAAATATAGCTGTTTTTTTATACAATTTAACTGTTAATTTCAATATTGTATTTGAAAATCTAATTCATATAATGTAGTCAATGAAAAGAATTTATACTTTTGGTCACGAACAAGTTGAAAGAAATATAACTGTAGGTGACATTATTCAAAATAAAAATAACAATAAAAAAATGACACAAGTAACTGCAGCTAATCAAGAAGAAGCAGAAATTATCGCTAAAGAAAATATAGATATGATCATAACTGGAAGTGATTGGTATGAAGATGTAAGAAAAGGTGCACCAAATACTTTCATAACAGCTGCATTGTTTGCTGGAAGGTTTATTACTAATGAAGAAATACTAAGAGGGGCATTTGAAGTAATGATGGCTGGAGCTGATTCAGTATTAACACCAAGAAGTTTTGATGTTGTAGAAATGTTAGCTAAAGAAGGTATCCAGGTACAAGGCCATGTTGGAATGGTTCCATCAATGGCAACAAAGTATGGTGGTATAAGAACTGTTGGTAAAACTGCTGATGAAGCTATAACAATACTCAAAGATATGAAAAGACTTGAGGATGCAGGTGCTTTTGGTGCTGAAGTAGAGTGTGTAGCTGAAGATGCCTTAATTGAAATTAAAAAACATACATCATTAGTAATCAATTCACTTGGCTCAGGTTCTGGTGGAGATGTTATATTTTTATTTTTTGAAGACATTTGCGGCGAAACTTCTGGTATAAAAATGCCAAGACATGCAAAATCATGGGGAGATGGAAACAAAATAAAAATAGAGTTAAACAAAGAAAGATCTAATGCGATAAAAGGTTTTAAAGAAGATGTGGAGTCAGGAGATTATCCAAACAGTGATCATACTGTAGATATGTTACCTGGAGAAAAAGAAACTTTGTTAGAAAAGCTAGATAACTTTTAAATAAAAAACTGGCAGAAAATTGCAATTGCTGTTGGAATACTCGGTATTGGATATAATTTTTTTTACGATTTGATTCACTACCCTACTATCAATTAATTGCGATAGTTATAGGGTTGTTATTTATTTTTCGTCAATTTAAGAAATAATACAGGAGTATTTTCTTTATATTTTTTATATTCTTCTAAATGACCGTATCTCTCATCTGCAATTCGCTCTAGCATGTTAACGCCACTCATACGTGTTAACAATATATATACAAATACTGGTGAAATAAGAGTGATGTACTCAATGCCAGTTAAGGTATTTAAAGCTATAACAGCAATACCAGTCCATAGTGTTATCTCGCCAAAATAATTGGGATGCCTTGATCTTGCCCACAAGCCTGTATGAATAAAGGCTTCAGTAGGATTATTTTCTTTTCTAAATGCTCGTTTTTGATAATCAGCAATAGATTCAATGGTGAATCCAGAGAGCCACAATGCCATACCAACCAAAGCTAGAACTGGTAGTGTGTCATCTTCAGGTGATAAGATTGCAATAATTGCTGCACATGCGGTTAGTGCTACCCACAGTGCTTGTCCGATCCAGTATTGAAGAAACCAAAAAAAATGTCTTTTGGCTTTTTCAAACCGTACATCTTTCCCGTCATTTCTGACTCGTCTAAATAAATATATCCCGAGTCTTGAAGCCCATACAATGACGTAAAAGTAGATTATTGAATCTATTATTGTTTTATTTTCGACAGCAAAATATGCAAGAGATACCGTTGTAACATATGTCAAACTTCCAACTAAGTCATAATATTTCTCTGTTTTTAAGATAAAAGAAGGTATAAAAAAAATAATCTGTATCAATACAGCAGTAATCAAAATAAAGGTAAATGCATTCATCCCTCTTATCTCAATATCAATATTTTGACCCGCATTATTTATTAAGCCGATGCAAATGAGGAAAGCTGTAATTGCAATAATGTTTTTAACCTGTCTACTCATATCCAAATTATATACGTATATTTGAGCTTACTTCTTAAACTAGTTACGACTTAACAATATTAATCTATATGTTATGGAAGATAATTACTACGGATCCAGTGATAACCAAAAATTGTATATTAGCTACTTTGATGCTCTTTATTTATTAAACATTGTATTTAGAGCGAACAAAAAGTTCGAATTTATAGATGCTTCTCACGTTGAGTCAATTTGGAATTCGAGCGAATACAAATACCATAAATTCTGCGTCATAAAAGCATATAAATATGAATTAGGTGGATATGAAGTGCAAATAGGTGATGAATATAAAGGTGTTTGCGATGATTTGGTTCCAAAAGAAAATTCAAAAATCACATACAACCCTCTTTCATATGATGGTAATCCTGATTTTAAAAAGTCATATTGGAAGAGAAGAGATAATGCATTGAACTCTTTTACGGAGGGTGACGAGAATTTAAATGAACATTATTACATTGCAGGATTTGCTGAAAAATTTGATTATGAGGAGCAGAAAATTCTTGGTTTAAATACACCTTACGTTAATTTTGTAATTAATAAGGGAAATGAATAATTTGTGGGAGATACAAGATTTGAACTTGTGACCCCTTGCGTGTCGAGCAAGTGCTCTGCCAGACTGAGCTAATCTCCCGTATTTAGAAATATAGCATCATTTAGATATTTTATAAATTAATTATTTTTCTACAGTAATAATTCTTTTACCAAATCTAAGAAAAAGTCTTTCAACAATTTCAATCAACAAGTTAAGAACCCAAAGGCCCAGATATATAGCTAAGAAAATTTGTATAAACTGCCACAAAATAAACACAATAATTCCGTAAACAAATATCCAAGTGATTGTAAATTTTAAAGAGTATATTGGTGACTGACTATTCATTAAAAAGGTACTTCTTCATATTTTCTTATAAGAGAATCATTATTATTTTTTGGGTTGTTCACTGCTCTATCTACTTTATAAAATTCTATAGTATCGTATTCATACCCTAAAACATCTGGGTAAATTTCTTCACTAGATAAATCAGACATCCATATTTCTCTTTGATCTATTGTAAGCAATAAGGGAGATCTATTATGAATAGTCTGTAATGAACTTACAGCCTCTCTTGTAATGATAGAGGTTTCGATATCACCACTACTTCTATTCCAATAAAGACCTGCAGCAAACAATACATTTTCAGAGTTATCAAAAAAATAATATGGTTGTTTAACACCATCTTCATCTTTCCATTCGTACCATCCACATATTGGAATTAAACATCTTGAGTTTTTAAATGCTGAAGTAAATGTTTTTTTTTCAAGTAAAGACTCATACCTTGTATTAAATAATGGTCTAGGATTTGATTGACTCTTTAGCCAGTCTGGAAAATATCCCCAGTTAGCAATTACTAAATTGTTATCAATTATACATGGAGCTTGATTCTGTGGTGCTACGTTGAAATTTTGTTTGTATTCGATTTCAGAATAGTTATTTACAAACGAAAGTTCGTCTTTTGCAATATCAATATAGTACCTTCCACACATGTGTTTATTGTAATAATGATGCGTCTATTGTGTCACCTTCAGAGAATGTATGGTGTTCTTTATTGTATATAATATGAACATTTTGTTTACCTAATACACTCAAATGTTCACCGTTTTTAATAAAATAAGTGTCTTTTTCTAAGCACAACAATTTGTACCTTCCTCTGTTTAACATCTTTACTGTGTTTGAAATCCATGAATAGAAACTTTCGCCATAATGAGGTATTACGATTGTTTTTGGTAAATAGTTTAAACCAACTCCTTTGATCATTTTCTCACCCATTATCATTGCTCCAGCGCTGCAGCCAGCAATAATACCTCTAGTTTCTAAGTTTTGAAGTTCATTAGAAAATTCAGAATCGTAAATAGAATCATATAAGTGATTAGGTGACCCACCAGAAAAGAAAACAAAATTTGCTTTTTTCATTTCTTGAATTACTGATTCTTTGTTTAAATCTTTATGATTTCTCGCATCTATATGCTGATGTTTGACATTTAAATTACCGAAATGTGAATTCGCTAAATTCTCCCAATACATAAGTCTTTCATCAGACTCTTTACCAGCAGCTGTTGAAAAAGTAAGTACATAGGGATCTTCATCAAGGTATTTTAAAAGTTTTTTATCTACATCAAGAATTGATGGTAGAAACTCTCCAGAACCTGTAATAGCAATCATAATTATTGGAGGCGACGACCGGAATCGAACCGGTGTACAAGGTTTTGCAGACCTCTGCGTAGCCACTCCGCCACGTCGCCGTGAAGAGCGGTAGAAGGGATTCGAACCCTCGACCTTCTCGTTGGCAACGAGACGCTCTAGCCAGCTGAGCTACTACCGCATTAGTAATATCTTAATTAATAATTGAAATAATAAAATTAATTTTTTCCAGTAGACCCAAAACCACCATCAGATCTATCTGATGAATCTAAGTTATCAACTTCTTCAAATATTAAATCACTTGTTGTAATGGCTACTAACTGAGCAATTCTTTCATGTCTTTTTACTTTGTAGATAACATCTGAGTAGTTCATTAAAGGCACCATAAGCTCCCCCGTATATCCTGGATCAATAAGCCCTGGGGAATTAATTGGCGATATTAAATGTTTAGTTGCTAGTCCTGATCTTGGCAATACAAATCCACCCACATTTTTTGGTAACTGTATTGAGATCCCAAGATTTACTAAAACAACTTTTCCAGGATCTATTGTGTAATCATTATCTGCGTATAAATCATATCCGATATCATCTTTATGACTTTTTTCAGGTATTTTCCCAAACTCATTAAGAATCTTTATTTTTATATTAAAATTATCTTTCAGTGGTAGCCTTTCAATGATGAATATTAGAGATTATTTTTCAATAAATAAAACTAAAACATCTAATAAAATCAAAATTCTTGATTTATTAGGTTTCGAACCTGATATTGAAATAGATTCCTCACAGTATCAAGTAGATACGGTAGATGAATCTATCAGTGCTGGTCAACAATCTTTTGAAGAATTAATTTCCTCTACAGAAGATCTAATTGTAGATGTTAAAAAGCCTAGTATTGAGACATACTTAGATACTGCAGAATCAGATACTTTACAAGCACCAACTGATACATTCAATCCACTTAAAATCACTGAACAGATTCAAAGAGTATGGTCTGATCTAGAAAGTCGTAGACAATGGGTTTTACCAACTTTCATAGGTTTTTCAACTGTTTTAGTTATATTTATATCTGTTAATAGTTACTTAGAATATAGAAACACCCAAACAGAAATAATTGAAGACGCAATAGTAGTAACTTCTAATTCAAATGAACTTATAGATTTGTTACCTACTTTGATTGAAATATCTACTAATACTTTTTACTCAAAGTACGATGTATCAAATGCAAGTGCCAATTTACAACAAATTGAATCATCGTTAATTGAATATAGAGCAAATCTAGACTCAAGAAATGATTTAGTTAATAAATCGACTGTTATAGATAATCTAAATAATGTATTTTTACTCGTAAATGAGCTTGATCTAGTTATAGCTTACAGGATTTTAGTATCTGAGATTCTTATATATGGAGAGCTACCAGTTGATGAAGATCAAATTGATATAGATGAATTAACAATTGAGTTGTCAGGAATTATTGCACAAAGTAAGGTTAATTTTTCAAATTTACCTGAAATAGAGGAATTTAACAACCACAAAAACTTAGTTGAAGTAGCACTAGTAACAGCTGAAGATTTACATGGAAGATATCTTGCCGCGTTAAGAAATAATGAATATGATGTTGCTAAATCTATAGTTTCAGCAATTAATTTGAATAAATCAACAGAAATTAAAGCTTTTGAAAATTCTTTGGATGATTTTAATAATAAAAGTTTGAATGCTTATAATAATTTCGAAGATTTGCCTTAATTTATAACTCTGCAACTTCTTTTTCAAAGTCAGATGCATCTGAAAATTCTTTATAAACTGAAGCAAACCTTAAGTATGCTACTTTGTTTGTTTCTTTAAGATGACTTAATACTGTTTCACCAATAACTTCACTTTTAATTTTTGCACCTTTTTCCTTAATTTCATTGTAAATATTATCAACAAGGGTTTTTAGTTGCTTTTCATTAAGATCTAAACCACCAAATGCATTTTCTATACCTTTGAATAGTTTCTCATAGTTGAATTCTTGTAATTCACCACTTCTTTTTTGGACAAAGAGACCGATTTCTGCTTTTTCATAAGTAGTAAATCTCAAATTACACTTTGGGCACTCTCTTCTTCTTCGAATAGAGTTACGTTCATTGTTTTTTCTAGAGTCTACAACATTTGTTTCTTGCTTATTACAATAAGGACATACCATATATAGTATTTATTATAGTTAGATCTAAATGTAGTATCAAATATTTATCGGTATAACTAAAATTTTGTTAACTTCTAAAAGATAAGAATCTAAATTATTAATAATCATGAGTTCATTTATAAAATTTTCTTTATTTGATGGATTAAAATTATCAGCAATGTCCCACAAAGTATCCCCTGACCTAATTTTGTATTGAATTGTTGTAATTTCTTGATCAAAATTATTTGAATTTAATGGTTGTTTTACAGAATTAACAACAAATCCACTCAAAAAATACATAATTACAAAAAGTTTTATAAAATTTTTCATATTTTAAATATAAAAAATAGGTAAGACATTTTTTTTCGAACATTTGTTCTAATTTATGGTATAATTAATTATGAAATTAGATAAACAACAAGAAATATTGCAATTTATCCAAAACAAGCTTGAAAACGAGGGTTACTCTCCTTCAATCAGAGAAATAGCAGTAGAAGTCAATCTTAAATCAACAAGTTCTGTCCAATATCATTTAAATAATTTAATTGAAAAAGGTTTATTAAGTAAAAAAGCAAACCAATCTAGGACACTTATTAGTAATAGATCGATGACTAGTTTTAAATCAGTACCTGTAGTTGGGGAAATTGCAGCTGGAGCGCCACTGTTGGCTGAAGAAAACAAAATTGGTGAAATATCTGTCCCACAAGAAAAGTTTAATAACAACTTATTTGCTTTAAAAATTAATGGTGATTCTATGATAGATGCAGGAATTTATCATGAAGATATTGTAGTTATTGATAAAGGAATAGAGCCAAAAAATGGTGATATAGGTGCATTTATGATAAATGAAACAGAAGCTACCGTAAAATTTCTAGATAGTATTTCAGGCAAAAGATATCTAATACCAGCTAATAAAAACTACGAAAATCAGGAAGTAAATTCAAATATTCAACCTATTGGTAAGGTTGTAAGTTTATTCAGAGATATATAACTTCTCCGGATAAATATAAATCATCGTTTTCAAATCTTAAATTAAGGTCTCCACCAGGATAAAGGATATATCCGTTTGTTGAAATTTTGTTAGTTTTTGAGAGGTAGTTAAACATACATAATGCTCCAGATCCACATGCATCTGTTTCACCAACTCCCCTTTCATAAACTCGAGCTTTTACATATTCGTTATTTATAATTTCGTAAATTTCTAAATTAACTCCAGATGTAAAATTTTTATCATTATTAACTGATTGATACAGCTCTTCGAGCTCAAAGTCTTCGACATTATTTACTTCAACCATAAAATGAGGGTTGCCTACAGTAGATACAATTCCTTTATGATTGTTTATTTCAATATATTTTTCGTTGTATTCAGGAATAGGTGCTGACAACTCTACAGTAGAATCATGAACACTCACTTTTATATCTGATACCGGAGCAATAACTACAAACTCATTATTTGTAACTAATTGATTATCAAGTGCGTACTTTGCTACACATCTTACACCATTAACACATAGTTCAGCTGTGGAGCCATCATTGTTGTAATAATGCATTTTCACAGTTAATGGATCAATTTGTTCAACGAATATAACTCCATCTATATCAAACTCTGAATCACTTACTAAAGCAATAATTTGAATATCAGATACAGGGCCGTCATATTTACCGACAAGAAAGTCATTACCGGTTCCAGACATGTAAGCAAAATTACTCATTTATGATTTCCATTATAACTTTGTAAACATCATCTGGGTTTTCACTATTAATCATTTTTAATCGTTCTTCTTTTTTAAACCATGTAATTTGTTTCTTGCCAAGTCTTTTTGTTTTTATATTAATATTTTCTTCTATATCTTCTGATAAATTTAATCCAATAGCTTGTAAAACTGTCTTTGATGGATATGAAATTGAATTAATCTCATCAAGTAAGCCGTCATCAATCATCTGTTTAGTTCTTCTCTCAATATTTTCTTTATAATTTGGATGATTCCAAAATACTCCAACTGATCCATTAGGTAAATTTAATTGCGGAAATACATACTTCGCTTCGTCAAGCATAAAATTTTCAATATTTCTCATTAACCTTCTTTTGTTTAATTCAATATCTGGAATAGGAATATTGTTTAAATTATGAAATTTTATTAATTGATCATAATTCAACTGTTCTAATTCAGACCTTATTGTTGGATCTGTAGGTCTGAACTCATATCTATCTATCATAGCTTTTATGTAAAGGCCTGATCCTCCGACAGCTAAAATGTCTTCGCTATAAGTTTTTTCAGGTATATCTTGATCGATTAAATAATTCAGATAATCAATAATCGAAAAATTCTGATCCGGATCAGCAATATCAAGACCATAATATTTTACCTGCGCTTGCATTACATCTGTTGGTTTAGCTGTCAGAATGTCTATTCCTTTATATACTGCCATTGAATCAACAGATAAAATAGACATGTTTTTCTCTAATGCAATCTTATGTGCTAAATTGCTTTTACCCGATGCTGTTATTCCAGTTAAAAAATATAACAATTATAAAAGTTCTGCCTTTAAATAAAATGGAGTTGTATCGACAATCTTAACATTGACAATATCACCAACTGAAATATTATCTTTTGATATATGGGTTAACTGCCCCCCATCAATTCTTCCAGTGAATATATCAGAATTTTTTTTAGAAGTTTTTTCAATTAATAGTTTTTGTTCAGTGTTTAGAAATCTTTTATATCTTTTTTCACTTATATCTGTTTGCAAATCTTTTAATCTTAAAAATCTATCATTTATAAGATCATTACCTATAAATTCATGTTTCATATCATAAGCTAAAGTTCCTGGTCTGGGTGAGAACTTAAACATATAAACCAAATCGAATTTAGAATATTCAACAACGTCTAAAGTGTCTTGAAAGTCTTTTTCAGTCTCTCCAGGAAATCCAACAATGATATCTGAAGTTAAAGACACATCAGGGATAATTTCTCTTATCATATCTACTTTTTCAATGAATCTCTCTTTGTTGTATCCTCTATGCATTTTTGAGAGAATATTAGAACTACCACTTTGGAGGGGCACGTGAACTTGTTTGCAAACATTTTCTAATTTTTTAACACTTTCAATAGTTTCTGCTTTGAAATCTTTAGGATGCGGTGATGTAAATCTAATTCTTTCTAAGCCTTTTATTTCATTTAGTTGTTCTAATAGTTGCGAAAAGTATGGTCTTGCTTTTCCTTCAATTTTTAAATCTCTACCATATGAATTTACGTTTTGTCCCAGTAACGTGATTTCTTTAACCCCTTCGTCAACCAATTTTTGTGCTTCATTTACAATATCACTAGGTCTCCTACTTATCTCTTGTCCTCTGACAGAAGGAACAATACAAAAAGTACATGAATTATTACATCCTATTTGAATTGTTAGCCATGCTGAAAACTCTGATTCACGTATTGAGGGTGCATCTGTAGGAAGGGTTTCAATCTCATCAATTATTTCGGTTAAAGGTCCCCAATCTTCAGATCTGTTTAATAAATCAACTACATTTGTTAAATTATGAGTGCCAATAACTACATCTACCCATGGGGCTTTCTCTCTTACAAGTTCTTTATCTTTTTGAGCAGCACATCCACCAACAAGTAGTTTCCTGTTATCTTTTTGTGATTTCCATTGTTTTAATTGACCTAATGTTCCATAAAGTTTGTCATCAGCGTTTTCCCTAATAGTACAAGTATTTACAAAAAGTACATCGGCATACTCTTCAGATATAGCTTTTGACATACCATCTAATTCAAACATGCCAGAAATTCTTTCTGAATCATGTTCATTCATTTGGCAACCAAAAGTTTTTATAAAATATTTCTTACCAACCCTTGAGGGGTTTATCTGTATTTTTGATTTTATTTCTACTAATTGGTCCACATATAGATTATAAAATTAAAATGTAATTAAATTTCAAATTTATTATTCGGAAGTAGTATCTTCTGTTTCTTCCTCTGAAATGTCTTCACTAGATTCGGATTCTATTAAACCAACAGCTTTGTAAACATCGGTTTCTAATTGTAATGCAATGTCTGCATTCTCTCTAAGAAAACGTTTAGAATTCTCTTTACCCTGACCAAGTTGAACTTCGTCATACGTAAACCAAGCACCAGCTTTTCTAACGATCCCATGATCTACTCCTACATCAAGCAAACTGCCTTCTCTGGAAATACCTTGACCAAACATAATATCGAATTGAGCTTCTTTAAATGGTGGTGCAACCTTGTTCTTTACAATTTTTGCACGTACGCGATTACCAATCATTTCGGCTCCAATTTTAAGAGTTTCAATTCTTCTAATATCAATTCTTACTGATGCGTAAAATTTCAGTGCTCTACCACCACTTGTAGTTTCAGGAGAGCCCCACATAACACCAATTTTTTCTCTAATTTGATTGATAAAAATAACAGTTGTTTGTGTTTTATTGATAGAAGATGTTAGTTTTCTTAACGCCTGTGACATTAATCTTGCTTGTAGACCTACATGAGATTGGCCCATCTCTCCATCAATTTCAGCTTGGGGAACTAAAGCTGCAACAGAGTCAATAACTACTACATCAACTCCTTCGGAATCAATCAGCATATTTGCAATCTCTAGAGCTTGTTCTCCTGTATCAGGTTGTGAAACAAGCAATTCATCTACATCAACACCAAGAGCACTTGCATAGATGGGATCGAGAGCATGTTCTGCATCAATGAATGCTGCTACTCCACCAGCTTTTTGAGCTTCGGCAGCAATATGTAAAGATAATGTTGTTTTACCTGAACTTTCAGGACCATAGATTTCTATAACTCTACCTTTAGGTACACCACCTATACCTAATGCAAGATCTATTGATAGTGCTCCTGTAGATATTGAAGGTATTTTTCTAACTTGGTCAGAACCAAGCTTCATCAAAGAACCTTCACCAAATTGTTTTTCTATTTGCGAAAAAACTGTATCTAGTTTTTTTGCCCTGTCTTTATCCATTATTCTCTCCTATTTATTAACAATAATTAATAACTATTTAAACATCTCTATATGACAAATTTTAATCGAACATTTGTTCGAATACAACTATTTAATTAAATTTAATAGATCCCATATACAGTTATTTACTGCTCTATTGATGATATCTTCCCTATTACCGCGTAAATTGTGAGTGAAATTATATATTTCACCATTGATACATATGGATATAAATATTTCACCTATTTTATATTTACTTGAAGGAACGGGACCAGCTTCGCCTAATACTGCTAAACCGACTGAAGAATTATATTTTTTCATAGACGCAACTGCTAACTCTTCAGTGAGTAGATGCCAGTCCTCGTTAGGTTCAGCATTTAATAGTTCTTGTTTTGCATCCATAGAATACAAAACATTGGATGCAATTAATGTTTCGCTTGCACCTGGATGAGAAACAAGCTCTTTAGATAATGATCCCCCTGTGATACTCTCTACTATTGATATTGTATAATTCCTAGCTTTTAGTTTCCTTAATAAAACTTTTGAAGCAGGGATATTTTCATAACTTAATACATTGTCACTTAAAGTTTCATTTATTTGATTTTTAAAATCTTTAAACGCATCAACACTGACGGAATTTTTATCGATTCGTAATTTAATTACTCCGTTGCTTGCTAAATAAGCAATATCTAAACCCTCAGGTTTAAACCTGTCAATTTTTTCTGCCAAAGCAGATTCTGCTTCGTTAAAAAATAAAATAAATTCATAATCTTTTTCTACTTTTGTAAAGTTATCTTTTAAAAATGGTACTAACTCATCTGTTACTAGCGGTATGAATTCTCTCGGTGGTCCTGGAAGTATGAATACATATTTACTTTTGTATTCAATATAAATTCCTGGTGAAGTTCCATTTGTGTTAATTAATTTAGTTGCACCTGCTGGGATTTCTGCTTGCTTAATGTTTGTTGCGGGCATAATCATTCCTCTACTCTCCCATCTAGATTTCATCCAACTCAGATGATCTTCGTCAACAACAAGTTTTAAGTTAAACATTTCAGAAATAACTTCTTTTGTAAAGTCATCTTCAGTGGGTCCAATACCTCCACAAGTAATAATTACATCATTACTTTGAAGTAATTCATTTACAGCATCTTGTATTAATTTTTTATCATCAGGAACAGTTTTTTCAGTTGAGAGAATAAAACCATTGTTGTATAAAGCTTGTCCAAGTGATGCAAGATTAGTATTAATAGTGTCACCAAGTAAAATTTCAGTTCCAACGCTTAAAAGTGCAATATTCACATATTTAGGATAGCAAGGTTATTCATCAATAATATTATGATTATTGTATGAGACGATACCTACCAATATTGATAATGTTATTTATTACTTGTTCATATGGGGCTAGTGAAGAACTGGTAAAGGTTGGAGAATCTAGAGATGCTATTACTGAGAATTCTTTTGAGTATATAGATACATCTGAAGCTGTTGCTACTGAAAATTTTACAGACAAAAAAACAATCATAATTTTCTGGGCAGATTACTGAGGCCTTTGCAGACAGGAGTTACCTGTCTTGGAGGCTGAATTAGAAAATTTAGAGGGAGAATATGATGTTATTGCACTTGCGCATAGTGAGTACACTCCCACTTTAGAGTGGGTAAAAGACAACTTAAAAGGAAATCTTAGAATTGGATTTTCTACTCCACAATTAAGAGACTATTTTAAAGTAGTTGGTCAACCGATAACTATAGTACTTGATACAAATGGCGAGATAATTTTTAGAGATTTTGGTGAAATAAAGTTTACAAATTTTTAACTTAATTAGAGTCTCTTATATCCTGAATATGTAATATAGAATTATAAGCTAGCGGAGGATAATGATGAAAAAATCATTACTACTTCTTCTCTGTCTTGCACTAGTAGCTACTGCTTGTGGTGGTACTGCTGAAGAGACAGTAGAAGAACCCGTTGCTATGGAAGAAGTCGAAACATTAGAAGCGCCAGCAACAACAGCTGCGCCAACTTTAGATAAAATTGTGTTTGGCTTTGTACCTAGCGCGGAACAAGCCGAATTATTAGATAACATTCAGCCAATGATGCAACTTTTATCTGATGGTTTGGGTATTGAAGTGGAAGGTATTGTAACAAGTGACTATTCAGGTCTCCTTGTTGCTATGGGATCAGGACAAGCTGATGTTGGTGCTTTTGCAACCTTAGGGTATGTAACAGCAATGGACGCTTTTCCAAGAAGATTTGAAGCAATTGCTAAGTCTGTTCGATATGGTTCTGGTTCTTATCATGGAACATTCTGGACAACAGATGCGAGTATATGTAATTCCACACCGGTTATTGGAGCTTTTGAAAATATAAACGGAGTTCCTACTTTAGTTACTGGAACAGAAACTTCACCCCCTGACGTAAAAGCACTCCAAGTAGGTTGGGGATTCGGTGATGATGGGTTAATCCCAGAAGTCCGAGATGGTGTTACTACCAGCCCGGGTCTTGCTTGTGAAGCTGATCTATCTGTTATGTTAGGAGAAGAGGTACTTTTTGTTGAGGAAGGTTCAACATCTGGATATTTATATCCATCACTTCAACTTAAAAAAGCTGGTATTGATTATACAAGTGACATAACACAAAGATTTGCTGGTTCACATGATGGTGTTATTGCTGGTCTTTATAATGGTGATGCTAAATTTGGCGTTACATATGATGACGCAAGAAGAACATTAAGAAAAACAAATCCTGATGTAGGTGAAAAAGTTATAGCATTTGCGATAACTGAGGAAATTCCTAATGACGTAATTGCAGTAAGAACAGATTTGCCAGAAGATATTAAACAACAAATTTATGACATTTTGTCAGAATTTATTGCTACTGAAGATGGTAGAGCATTAATGGACGAGATTTATGGATGGACTGATTTAGTTCCAGCAGATAACTCTGAGTTTGATGTTGTTCGAGAAGCAGCGCAAGAATTTGGT
>LULE01000059.1_pt1 | contig 47504 bp, 46 predicted proteins | sample 728231 | NCBI WGS metagenome assembly LULE01 (sample SAMN03860297, study PRJNA289734) | marine metagenome | biome: seawater column; feature: ocean; material: water; isolation source: Red Sea water column Station 192 - depth 10m | place: Saudi Arabia: Red Sea | collected 2011-10-15 | depth 10 m | reverse complement strand
TTCGAAATCTCTTAGTTGAATAGCTGTGGGCAATTCACCCCAAATCAATAGGTAAGCAGTTTCTAAAAAACTGCTTTTTTTGGATAGTTCCTCAATGGAATAGCCTCTGTACAATAATTTACCTTTGTTGCCGTCAATATCACATATGGATGAATTAGTAACTGGGACACCCTCTAATCCTGGTTTTAAAATTAGTTTGTTACTGTCCAACTGCTTAATTCAATATCAAATACTTATAGATTAAAGATAGTCAAATAATTTTTAATTAACCACAAGATATTAACTTCGCAAAAAATTAAAATGATTGTTTTTGAAGCTTGTTTGAATAAATTTAATTTAAAGAATGTTTAATATTGTTTCTCTGTAAATAATTGGATTTTTTTCAGGAATAGACTGACTTATGATTTCTAGCGATTCTTCATTTGATATTTTTAAAATATTTTTAATGAGAAAATTAAGGTCCTGCAAATTAGAAAAATATTCAATTTTATTAGAATTACCATCTTTGATATCAACTTTTGAATAAAGAAAAGCAGATTTATCTTTATTACTTTTTAGGTTAAAAAATTTTTTTGATATTTTCTCAAATTCTTTACCATCAATTAAATTATTACTTATGATTTGTAAACCTTTTGATTCTATCGAATAGATATTTTCAAAAGATAATTGTTTTATAACATCGTCTTTTTCTTCAAGAATATCTTTGGAATATATCGAATAAATATCTTCATTTTGTTTCAAAGTATATTTGTTGAAATCTTTTAGCTTTTTCAAAGCACTTAAATCAAATTGATCTTCATTATTTTTTTCAAACGTAATAAGCCAATCTTTATTTGAATTGAGAATTAAAATGTTTTGATTATTATTTTGATTAAACTCTTCAAAAAAACTGAGTTGAAAATCATTTATTAAGGGATTAAGAAGTTTGTCAAAATTTTTCGTATCACAAAAAATTAAATTTTCAGGATTATCTTCATTACTATTCTCTTTATTCATTAACTTTTCGTAAGTAAGAATATCAATATTTTTTTTATTATTTAGTAAATATGATTTTAAAATTAGTTGCTTATTTTTAAAGTCAAAAATTGTAGCAATTTTATCCCCATTATTCTCAGGAAAAATTTCTTTATTAAAAAATTTACTTTCCAAAAATTTATTTGTGAATAATATATTTTTTTCATTGTTCAGTCCAACAAGTTCTCCCTCATATTGAAATTTTTTTTTCTTAAAATTTTCACTAGAGATAATACTATTTTTGATTAATTTTTTATCTGATGAAGCAATTATATAATTATCGTCGGTTCGGTATATATAGTTAAGAAAATTTATTTTGTTTTCTCTATTAATTGAAATTATCTCATCAATCTGATCTATTTTATTAGGCAAATTTAATAAATCATCTATTGTTTTTTCTGGCTTAATTTTAAAAACAATCAAAATATCATCTTCAAGCTTTTTATTATTTTCAAAAGTTGAGATTATAAGTTCATTATTATAGATATCTTCTAATTTATTGTTGCCTAGATCTATTCCTAAGTAATCTAATATAGAGTCTTTTATTAAAAAAAAGTTATCTTTATTTGTTGGATTTTTATCCTTTTCATTATTATTAACGATATTAAAACTATCTAAATTTGAAATAAATAATAATTTATTGTTTTCAGGTATATATTTTATGATACTTAGTTGCTCAATATTTGTACTTTGCTCCTTATTTTTATTAGCAGAAACTTTTTTAAAACCAAAAAAAAGTAATAAAGATAATAATAGGATTATTGCTACTACTCTAAGTTTCATTATCAATGTTTATTTTTATTTTTAACAATAAACTTCCTACTGCAACTTAATTTATTAAATTGTAAATAACACATAATTTATCCTATAAATTGGGAAGTTATCCAAAATCTATAAATGCTTCTAGTCTCAATGATTGGTTTAATTCTGAGAAAGAAGATCCAGTCTTGATTGATGTAAGAGAGCAGTCAGAGCTTGAACTGGCTCGTTTCTCAAAAGAATTTTTACATATACCAATTAGTAAAGTTACATCTGAATATGTTGAAGAAATATTTGCTGGTTTATTAGATAGAGAAATTGTAGTTACCTGTCATGCAGGAATAAGAAGTTATAACTTTTCTCAATGGTGCTTGGATAATAATATTGTGAGCGAAATATGGAATTTGGAGGAGGGTATTGATGGATGGAGTAGATATATTGACCCATCAATACCAAGGTATTGATTAAATATCTAATGAAGATGCAACAGTATTAACATCTTTGTCGCCTCTTCCAGAGCAATTGATAACTATATGAGTATCTTTTTCAAGAGTAGGGCATAATTTATCTAACCAAGCAAAGGCATGGGAAGTTTCAAGTGCAGGTATAATTCCTTCTAGTTCACTAACAAGTTTTAAAGCGTCTAAAGCTTCTTGATCTGTGACTGATCCATATTCTGCTCTACCTATATCTTTTAAATGGCTATGTTCAGGTCCTACTCCAGGGTAATCTAAACCTGCACTTATTGAGTGAGCTTCTTGTACTTGACCATTATCATCTTGCAAGAGAAGACTCATTGATCCATGCAAAATTCCAACTGACCCTTTAGTGATAGTGGCAGCATGTTTGTCAGTATCAACTCCGCTTCCTGCGGCTTCAACTCCAATAAGACGCACAGAAGTTTCTTTAACAAAAGGATGGAAAAGCCCCATTGCATTTGATCCCCCACCTACACAAGCAAGCAAAATATCGGGAAAAGATCCAAATGATTCTAAACATTGTTTTTTAGTTTCTTCACCTATAACTGCATGAAAATCTCGCACAATCTTTGGGAAAGGGTGTGGGCCTGCAACAGATCCTAAAATGTAGTGTGTGGTTTCGACATTAGAAACCCAATCTCTAATGGCTTCACTAGTGGCATCCTTAAGTGTTGCAGTTCCAGAATTTACAACTTTAACTTCAGCTCCTAGAAGTTTCATTCTGAAAACGTTAAGGGATTGCCTTTTTATATCTTCAGCACCCATGTAGATAATACATTTCAAGCCAAATCTCGCACAAACAGTAGCAGTAGCAACTCCATGCTGACCTGCTCCAGTTTCTGCAATTATTCTTTTTTTGCCCATTCTTATTGCAAGTAAAGCTTGTCCGAGGGCATTATTAATTTTGTGAGCCCCAGTATGATTTAAATCTTCTCTTTTAAGCCATATTCTAGGAGTTGCTTGTTTAGTTTTGTAATGTTCAGTAAGTCTTTTGGCTTCATAAAGTGGTGTTTCTCTTCCTACATAAGTCTTAAGGAGATGATTTAATTCTTCTACAAAAAGTTTATCTTTCCATGCATTAGATGCAGCTGTTTCAAGCTCAAAAAGAGCAGGCATTAGCGTTTCAGGAACATATTGACCACCATATTTTCCAAATCTTCCCTCTTTGGAGGGTTGATTTAAATCGTCATTTTTATAGTTTTGATCTTTGCGAGAAAATGTACTTACCACTTTTTCTATAGAATAAGTATTAACTAACTATAGATTATATTGAAAATAATGGGAAAAAAGAATTGGATCGAATTTGATAATCAAGAAAAAAAATCTGAAGAAACAGCTAAGGTAGATACTTTTAATAAAAGATCAAAAATAAATATTTCAAAACAAAAAAAAGGTAAAAAGGGCAAGACTATAACTTTAATTAGAGGTTTAGGCACTGAGGATGAAATCTTATTAAAAGAATTACTAAAAAAAATTAAAGTTTTTTGTGGGACTGGAGGAACATTAATTGATAGAAATATCCAGTTACAGGGTGATATGGTATCGAAATCAATTGAGTTTCTTCGTAAAGAGGGATTTCATAATTTATGAAGCAAGGGTTAGGATAGGTTTTTAATTTTGATGATGCAAAAAATGAAAGAACAAGATCAAACAAAGTCAACCAATATAAAGTGGCACAACTTAACTATTGATAGAGAAAAGTTAGAGAAAATGAGAGGTCATAAAGGTATGGTTATCTGGTTTACAGGTTTATCTGGTTCTGGTAAAAGTACTTTGGCCAACGCTTTAAATGAAGTTTTACACTTAGATGGTTTTTCGACTTATGTGTTGGATGGAGATAATATAAGACACGGTTTATGTAAAGATCTTGGTTTTTCGGATGAAGATAGAGAAGAAAATATAAGAAGAATTGGCGAAGTTGCGAATTTATTTATGAATGCTGGGATAATAACTATTACAGCATTCGTTTCGCCATTTATTAGCGATAGAGATAAGGTGAGAAAAATTATTGGATCTAAGGATTTTATTGAAGTTTATTGTTCTGCTGATATCACAGTTTGCGAAAATAGGGATACTAAAGGTCTTTATAAGAAAGCTCGTTTGGGTGAAATTAAGGAATTTACAGGGATTTCTAGTCCATATGAAGCTCCTCATAATCCCGAAATTGTTGTTGATACAGGTTCGTTAGATTTAAATGATTCCGTTGAAAAAGTTATTAACTACCTCAAAAAAGAAAACTTTCTTAACAAGGCCTAATAGAAAAATATTAGTTCATTTATTTTGAAGATAATTGTCAGGTCCAATATTTGATAACTTACTATTTTTAGTTCTTACCTGTGAATGTAGATTTTCTCTGAATTCTTTCAAATTTTTCTTTATGGATTCATCAAATAAACTGATCATCTCTATTGCCAATAATCCAGCATTCTGTCCTCCATTAATTGCAACTGTTGCAACTGGAATTCCAGAGGGCATTTGAACGATTGATAAAAGAGAGTCAATTCCCTTCAGTGTCTTACTCTCTACTGGTACTCCAATTACAGGAATGCAAGTTATGGATGCCAGCATTCCTGGAAGATGAGCAGCACCCCCAGCACCGGCAATTATTACTTTTATGTTTTCTGATTCTGCATTTTTTGCATATTCCATCATTTCAATAGGTGTTCGATGAGCAGAAAGTATACAAACTTCAGTTTTTATTCTAAATTCTCTTAAAATATCAATGGCTGGTTTCAATGTATTTAGATCTGAATCACTACCCATTACGACAGCAATTTTATAAATATCTTTAGAATTCAATTCTGACAAAATAACAAATCAATTCTTTCCTATAATGGCGTGCAATTAATTTGGCGCCAGTTAGTTAGTATAAAAAGAATAAATTTTCATAGAATATTATGACGTCAAATAAGATTATCGAAAAAAGTGAAGTCAGGGAGTATTTTAATGGTACTGGCTTTGAGAGATGGAATAAAATTTATAGCAAATCTGATGAAATTAATACAGTTCAGAAAAATATTAGGAAAGGACATCAAAAAACTGTAGATGATGTAGTCTCATACATCAAAAATTATCCTGAACTAACAAAAAAAAGTTATTGTGATGCAGGCTGTGGTGTAGGAAGTCTTTCCATACCTTTACTAAGACTCGGTATAAAAGAACTACAGATGAGCGATATTTCTTCTGAAATGATTAAAGAAACAAAAAAACGCATTCATGAATTAGGTTTGAGTCAAGGTAAAATTAAATATGAAGTCTGTGATCTGGAAAAATTAAAAGGTTTATTTGATGTTGTAGTTTGTTTGGATGTATTTATTCATTATCCTCAACCGGTCGCAGAAGAAATGGTTCAACATCTATGCGATTTAAGCAAAGAAAAACTAATCGTTAGCTTTGCTCCTTATACCCCAGTTCTTGCAGTTTTAAAAAATATTGGAAAATTATTTCCTGGGCCAAGTAAAACTACAAGAGCATATACATTGAAAGAAAAGGGTATTATTAATGCTGCTAAAGAAAGAGGATTTAAAGTTGTTAAAAAGAAATTAAATCAAGCTCCTTTTTATTTTTCAAAACTAATTGAATTCGAAAAAATTAAATAATTTATTTTACTAAATGATTTTCAAGTGCATAACGAACTAATTCTGTTCGGCTAGATGTACCTGTTTTGATAAAAAGTCTACTTACATATTTCTCAACATTTCTAATAGATGTTTCAAGCTGTCTTGCAATTTCTTTGTTCATCAGTCCCTCTGCTACTAGTTGAAGCACACTTGCTTCTCTAGGAGTAAAACTAGGAAGATTTATTTTATTTTCTGGATTAGTCTGGTTTTGGTCTGTGAGCATAGATTTTATTTCAGTAATTTGTTTTGCCATTTTGCTTACGTCAATATCTGCGAATCGTGCCGCTTCTTTTAGTAGTCGTTCTTGTCTGTTGATTACATTTTTAACTCTTGCAGCTAATTCATCGGGATCGAAAGGTTTGGAAATATAATCATCAACTCCTGCAAGATAACCTTCTGTTCTGTCTAGGGTCATTCCTTTTGCAGTTAGAAAAATAACTGGAGTTCCTCCTAATTTTTCATCCTCTCTAATTTTTTCTAATAAAGCATAACCGTTGGCTCGGGGCATCATAACATCGCTAATTATCAAATCGGGGAAAATTGTTTGAGCTTTTTCCCAACCATCCTCTCCATCAACTGCAATAAATATTTCAAAGCCTTCATCTTCTAGAAATGTTTTAACAGCTGTTCTTAAACCAGGCTCATCATCAACTAATAAAATTCTTGATTTTCTTACCGGTTCATTATTTATTTGATTAATTTCATTCATTTTTTTAATTCTTTAATTTGATTTTCTAGTAATAAACAGAATTTTATATACTAAACATAATGCTATCAACTCCCATACTACTAGACTATCAATCTTCGACTCCTTGCTCTAAAGATGTCGTTGATTCTATGAAACCTTTTTGGAGTGAGATATTTTCTAACCCTGCAAATAAATCTAATTTGGCGGGGATTAACGCAAGCGCTATATTGGAAGCCTCAAGAGAAAAAATAGAACAAAGTTTATTTCTTAAGAATAAAAAAGTTATTTTTACAAGTGGGGCAACTGAATCTAATAACTTAGCCTTATTAGGTTTTGCTAGAAATTTCTATAAAAAAACAGGAAATTATGGACATATTATTACCTTAAAAACGGAGCATAAAGCTGTTTTGGAGCCCTTAAACCAACTAAAAAAAGAGGGATTTATGGTTACAGAAATTAATCCTGAGAAAGATGGCTTAATTTCAGAAGAACAATTCAAAAAAAATATAAGAGAAGATACATTTCTGGTTAGTGTCATGTTGGCAAATAACGAAATAGGAGTTATTCAGCCCATAGAAAATATTTCAAAGATATGTAAATCGAGAGGAATAACATTTCACTCTGATTTTGCACAATGTTTAGGTTATATGGCTTTAGACAATCTTTTATCAGATGTAAACATGATAACGATGAGTTCTCACAAAATATACGGCCCTAAAGGGATAGGACTTCTTTTGATTGATGAAGAAATTAATCTTGAGCCTTTAATTGTTGGAGGAGGTCAGGAATATGGTCTTAGGTCTGGCACATTACCTCTTCCTTTAGTAGTTGGCTTTGCTAAAGCAATAGAGATAGCAGTTCTTAATCAAAAAAATAATGCTGAGAAATTACTTTTTTATAGAAATAACCTTTTAGAGGGGTTGTTAAAAAATAATTCTGGTTTATTAATTAATGGCTCCATAGAAAAAAGATTACCTCACAATTTAAATTTGACTGTATTGGATTTAAACGGAGCAAAGTTTCATAAACTTTTAAAATCTAAAATAATTTGTTCTACTGGATCTGCATGTAGTAGTGGTGAACCATCTCATGTTTTACTAGCCTTAGGTAGATCTCTTAAAGAAGCAGAATCTTCAATAAGGTTAAGTATTGGATTAAGTACTAATTCAAAAGATATAAAACAAGCAATTCATATTCTTACAAATACAATCAGATCATTACGATAGAAATTATTGGCTTTTAATTTAATTGAGCAATTCTTAATTTTCCACTTCTAGCTCTTTTATTAAGTTCGACTTCTTGTTCGGAAGGTGTTATTGGCTTTTTTGTCAGGTTTTTTAGTCTTTGATCATTCTTAAAACAACTTTTAACTAACCTATCCTCAAGGGAATGAAAACTAATAATAGAAATAATACCCCCTGGCAAAAGCCATTCAGGTACAACTTGCAAAAATTTTTCTAATACTTCAATTTCTTTATTAACAGCAATTCTTAGTGCTTGAAATGTTCTTGTTGCTGGATGTATTTTTTTATATCTTTGTTTTGGTGGGAAGCAGCCTGCAATAGAATAAGCTAACTCTTTTGTCCCAGAATATTTCCCATTTTCCTTCAAATCAATTTTTATTTTCCTAGCTATTTTTCTTGATAATCTCTCATCTCCATATTTATAAATTAGGTTAGCTAGATCTTTTTCATTTAAAGCCTCAATTAATTTCTCTGCATCAACCTCAAGAAAAGGATTCATGCGCATATCAAGCGGACCATCTTTTTGGAAACTAAATCCTCTTTTAGGGTCATCAATTTGGTTACTATTTACTCCAAGATCTGCAATCACAAAAGAAACTTTTTCTTTTGGTACAAAATCCGCAAAATTTGAAGCCCTTATATCAATCCTACTTTTAAACTCATCAAGTTTTTTTAATGCTGATTTTCTTGCGAATGGATCTTGATCAAGTCCAATTATATTTAAATCCGAATATTTTCTCAATAAATGATAAGAGTGCCCGCCTCCGCCTAAAGTTGCGTCTATTCCCTTAAGTTGATTGTTATGTATAAGTGGGTAATGCTCTAATGAGGCCATAATCTCATCTGTCATAACTGATTTATGATTGAAAAAAGATGAATCAGATAGGTCAGTTTGCATAACTTTCGACTAAGATTTGTTTAGAAGTTAAATTTCGAATGGCTCAGCTAGAGACTAGAACAGAACCAATGGTGGTCAATTTTGGCCCTCACCATCCCTCAATGCATGGGGTTTTAAGGTTAGTTGTAACTCTTGATGGTGAGAATGTCATTGATTGTGAGCCAGTAATTGGATATTTACATAGAGGAATGGAAAAGATAGCTGAAAATAGAACAAATGTAATGTATGTCCCTTATGTAAGCAGAATGGATTATGCAGCAGGAATGTTTTATGAAGCTATTGTAGTAAATGCTCCTGAAAGATTAGCTAATATTCCAGTTCCCAAAAGAGCTAGTTACATCAGAGTTCTTATGCTCGAACTTAATCGTATTGCTAATCATCTTTTATGGCTTGGTCCCTTTTTAGCAGACGTAGGAGCTCAAACTCCATTTTTCTATATTTTTAGAGAAAGAGAGATGATCTATGATCTCTGGGAAGCTGCTACTGGACAAAGGCTAATAAATAATAATTTCTTTAGGATAGGCGGTGTCGCATGTGATCTCCCATACGGATGGTTAGAAAAATGTATAGACTTTTGCGATTGGTTTGGTCCTAAGATAGATGAATACGAAAAATTAATTACAAATAATCCAATTTTTAGAAAAAGAATTGAAGGTCTAGGAACAATACAAAGAGACCAGGCAATTAATTGGTCTTTGTCTGGGCCAATGCTTAGAGCTTCTGGAGTTTCCTGGGATTTAAGGAAAGTCGATAGTTATGAATGTTATGACGATTTTGATTGGCAGATTGCTTCGGAAAAAGAAGGAGATTGTTATGCGAGATATCGAGTAAGAGTTGAAGAGATGAGACAATCACTAAGCATCATTCGCCAAGCCTGCAAAATGATTCCAGGAGGTCCAACAGAAAATTTAGAAGCTCAAAGAATGGCGACTGAAGATAAGAAAAGTGAAATATTTGGTATTGACTATCAATATGTAGCTAAGAAGGTTGCTCCAACTTTTAAAATTCCTAACGGAGAATTATATACAAGATTAGAGTCCGGCAAAGGAGAAATAGGTGTATTTATTCAAGGAAATAATGAAGTTACCCCATGGAGATTTAAAATCAGAGCAGCTGATTTAAATAATCTGCAAATATTGCCTCATATTCTTAAAGGTGCCAAAATCGCTGATATTATGGCAATCCTTGGTTCAATAGATGTCATTATGGGATCTGTTGATAGATAATTTCTTTAAATGAAACCCTCTGACTGGTTAATATTGCAGAAGAAGGTAAGGTTTGGTGATTGTGATTCTGCAGGTGTAATTCATTTTCATAACTTATTAAAATGGTCGCATGAAGCTTGGGAAGAAAGTATTGAAATCTATGGGATCCCTTGTCATGATATTTTTCCAGATTTTTCTATACGTAAAAGTCAAATTATTTTTCCAATAGTAAATTGTGAAGCAAACTTTCATGCGCCTATAAAAATTGGAGATTTATTAAAAGTAAAAATTGCCCCTCATAAAATTAATACTCATTTGTTCCAAGTAAATAGCTTTTTTATAAAAAATGGAAATAAAGTAGCCGAAGGGAAAATTATACACTGTTCTTTAGATGTTGATTCAAGAAATAAAATAGAAATTCCCGATCAGCTAGAAAGATGGATAGAGGCTTCTAATGTGAGTACAAATTTAAAAGAATGCTGATTATTATTTTTTAAATTTATAGTTTATTTTTTCTGTAATGCTATTTTTGTTTTTAACAATCCACTTTTCAGGCTTTTCATGTTTAGGCCAACTTTGAGAAAAATTTTTTAATAAATTTAAAGAAATTTCAATATTTTTATCATTTGTAAGTTCTCTAAATTCAACTATTACTTTAATTTTATTTCCCCATAATTTGTTAGATACTTTCGAAATATTGAATTTATTAATTGGGATATTTTCTTTCATAATGAAATCATTTAATCTAGATTCAATTACTTCAGGGAAAACAACTTCTCCTCCTGAATTAAAGGCATTATCACTTCTTCCAACAAATTTTAAATAGTAAGAATTATTGATTTGCTTAATTTCACCTAAATCACTTGTTTGCCACCACCCATTTTTATTTTTGAAATTTTCAGTTTTTAAAGAATCTATTATTTCGATTCCAATTCTGGCTGATTTTATTTCGATTAATCCTTGTGCGTTAATTCTTATTTTTGTATCAGGTAGTATTTCTCCAACATTTTTAAAACCCATTAAGAATTCTTTTGGTTTTAAACTCGTAACCATTGCTGCTGTTTCAGTTGAGCCGTAACAAGGTGCTAATTTTATTTTTTCTTTTATACATTGTTCTGCAGTTTCGTCTGAAATTGAAGCTCCACCTACCCAAATTAGATCAAAAATTTTTAGCCAACTAATTCCATCTTTTTGAGCTAAAAGTCTTTGTAATTGGGTAGGTACTAATGACGTAATCAAGTGTTTTTTGTTTTTTTTAAATTTAATTGTGAAAAGTAAAAGTTCTCGAGTTTTTTTTATCAAATTCGGAGAAATATTAATACAATCACATCCCCAAGTTTGACTTCTAAAAATTGGCATTAATCCACTTATATGGTTCAGGGGTAAAGTATTTAAAATTAAGCAGTTTTGTAATTCAAATCCTTGCTCTATTAGCCATTGACCTGATGTAGTTGCAGATAATTTAAGATTATTTAAATGGTGAAAACATTGTCTCGGTTTTCCAGAACTCCCACTACTGTTTAAGATAATTGCTGGCCCATTTTCAGTAATTGAATCTAATACATCTTTGTCTTCATAAAATTTGTTTTTTACATAAATAATTTTATTCTCTCTAATTTTTTCAATAATTTTTTCTACAGATTGAGTTTCGTTATTTTCAACTTCAATAGTATGAATTTTATTTTTCATAGTTGATCCCATATCTTTTTTGCTTCATTTAAAAATAGAAACGAATTAGGGAATTTATTCATTGCTAAACCAGGAACTTTTGGTGTTGGTCCTTGTAATTGTAGAGAAGATAAATGATGGAGCCATCTCTTTCCTATTCCAGTTTCAAATGAGGTACTTATAGATATTAAAGCTTTTTTATTTTCTAATTCTCTTAAAAGCTTAACTGGATTATTTTCTTGAGAAGGCCTTCTAATTTGCCAACCCTTCCACTCATCAATCAAAGTTGGAAATTTTAAAAGTGATTCGTCTAAAGCTATTGGAATTTTTTTGTTTAGTTCTGTCAGTCCATCAATATCATCAACACAGAGAGGTTGTTCTAACCAATCTATATTTTTATTATCTTTCAAAATATCAGCCCATCTATTAGCTATGTCTCTTCCCCAAGAACCATTAGCATCTATTCTTAACTTAATATTATTACCTATTTTGCTTAAAATTTCTTCTAATTTTGCTTCTTCCTCATGGTTATTTTTTAGTGCTACTTTCCATTTTAAGGTTAATGATTTTCCAATATCACAATGTCTTTTTTTAATATCATTTAGATCTGAAACTACATTTTCATGATTTAACAATATGGCTGTTTTACCAATTTCATCAAAGTAGTAGTTTTCTTTAAAAATTATTTTTCCATTGATCTCAGCTAATGCAGAATTTATTGCAGATTGAATGCATGGGTGAAAAATATTTATTTGCTCAGATAAATTAAATTCCTCTATATACTCAGGGATCATATCTAGTTGTTTCGCACACTTTTTTAAGTCTTTTTTATGTAGCGGTGAAACTTCTCCAAACCCTATTTTTTTATCATTACTTATTAATTTAATTATCCAACCCGATTTTGTATGGTAATTGGTTTTAGAATTTTCTACTTTGGCCGATAACTTAAAGCTATAAGATTTTTTTTGAAATATTAAGTTCATTTATTTAGCAAGTAATTAAATATTAATCCTGTGATTAAACCAATTCCATTAAGAGTTTGAAATTTTATTGCGACGAATTTGCAATTTTTTATTGCAGAAGGTTTTGCATACGAAGATTTTAATAAATTTATAAGTCTTATTGCTTGAGGGAAACTAAGCAAATAAAGGATGCAAAACACTGGAATAAATCCATAAACTATTGTGAAAAGTTGAAAAATATATATTGTAAAAATTATCCAAGGCACAAATTGAGAACCTTTTTTTGCCCCTAAGCGAACTAAAGGTGAATTTTTCCCATGCTTTTTATCTTCAGAAATTTGATGAAAATGAGAACAAAATAATACAAGAGTTGTTGCCAAGGAAGGTCCTGAACCAAGTAATAAAGAAACTTTCCATGGAATATCTTCGAAGTAAATATTAGACGGATTTAACGCAATTAAGACTGCAGAGTACGCAAAAGGTCCAAATGCAAGCCAGCATAATGGTTCTCCTAAACCTTGATAGCCCAATCTAAAAGGAGGACCTTGATATAAATATCCTAAGAAGCAGCAAGCTGCCACCAAAATAAAAATGTTTATACTTGTTGATACTGAAATAATTAAAATTATTAATAAACCAATAACTAAAGATGTATATGCAATAAATGAAATTATTTTTTTATTTTTTACAAGATTTACAATTGAATGGAATTTAAATTCATCGATTCCTGTTTCTGCGTCGTATAAATCATTAGTTAGATTTTCCCAAAGTAATATCAAAATTGCAGCTAAAGTAAATGAAATCAAATTATAAATTTTTACCTCTTCATATTGATTGAGCAAGTAAGCCCCTGTTATTAAAACTGGAAGTATGGCAACAGAATAAAGAGGCCATTTTATTGCTTTTTTCCATAATTTTTTTTTATCTTCGTCCATTTTTAATTAACACGCAAAATTAGATAATTATTGAATGTAGTTTATAAATTGAGTTACATTTTTTACTTTATTGCATGATTTTTAGTTATTTTCAATAAGTAATGAAAAATGATTTAAACTTAACAGATTTTTTAAAAGATGTATTTTCCTCTTTCGATAAGAAAGTTGAAAATTCTGGATTAGTAAGTATTTGTGTTGAGATTCCTTGTATTGATTTATTTCAAGTTTATGAATTGTTAATAAATCAATATCCGTTTTCTTCATTTTGGGAGGAATCTGATGGCATTTCATATATAGCTTTCGAGAAGTGTAAATATGTTACTCTGGATGGCCCAAAAAGATTTGAGGTAGCAAAAGAGTTTAATTCTGAGAATTTTAAAAATTTAATTAACTTAACTAATGAATCGCATAATTCTGCACTTTCAAAAATAATTTATTTATTTTCTTTCTCTGAAAATTTGAATAATAAGAATTTACCTTCAGATATCCCTAGTTTGGAAGCCATTTTGCCAAAAATATTAATTACTAAAAGTGGCAAGAATTGCTGGTTAAGAATCAATGGTCATGTTGAAGGTAAATCATCATTAAGAACATTAATTGAAGAAATATGGACAATTAGAAATCAAGTTATTAATTCTGGCTCAGAATTAATAAAATCATCTGGCTTAAAAACTAGTTTTGATTCCCCTTTTATTGATGATTTCTCACGCTCCTTAGAAACTTCTAAAACAAACATGAAAAAAGTAGTAAATAGAGGAATTCAATTAGTAGAGAAAGATATCCTCGAAAAGATAGTTTTAGCGAATAGGATTAAAATAAAACTTAAAAATAAATTAGATTTAGTAGAAATTTTAAAAAGATTTAAAAAGAAGCAACCAAATACATGTAGATACGTTTGGAAAAGGAATAGTAAGGATATTTTGTTTGGAGCATCTCCAGAAAAATTATTTTCTTTCTCTAAACCTAATTTAACTTTAGAGGCTCTTGCTGGAACTATCTCTACTAATTCAAATTTTAAGAAACTCCTAAAAAGTACTAAAGACTTAAAGGAACATAATTATGTAATACAACATTTGATTAAATCTTTAGAAGTTTCAAAAATAACAAACTTTAAAAAAAGTGATATCAAGGTAAATTCATTTGGAGATATTTCTCATTTGCAAACACTCATTTTCTCTAAAGTTGAAAATATTTGTCCTTTTGAATTGCTTAAAAACTTACATCCATCTCCAGCTGTTTGTGGATACCCAAAAAATGCAGCATTGGATTGGATAAACACTCTTGAGTCTTTTCCTAGAGGAAATTATGCTTCTCCAATGGGTTGGGTTGATTCATCAGGCAATGCTTCATTTCTTTTGGCAATAAGAGGCGCAAGATGTATTGAAGAAAATATTGAATTTACTGCAGGTTCAGGTATAGTTTCTGGCTCCGTTTTAGAGAAAGAAATAGATGAGATTAAATTAAAATTTGAATCTATAGTAAAACAGATATTTTGCGCTAAAAATCCTAGATAATTTCTACTAATTTTTCAATAACTTCCTCTGAAACATTTTTATTGGATAAATTTTCTATTTCTCTTAAACCTGTTGGACTGGTTACATTAATCTCGCTAAGCATTCCATTTATTACATCAATACCTACAAAAAATAAACCCTCATCTTTGAAGTGTTGAGATAATTCTGAGCAGATACTTTTTTCTTTTTCTGTTAATAATGTGGGTTCAGCCTTGCCTCCCATCGCTAAATTACTCCTAAAATCGCCTCCTTGAGGAATCCTATTTATTGATCCAATTGCTTCTCCGTTTACGATAATTATTCTTTTATCACCCTCTATGACTTCAGGAATAAATTTTTGCATCATAACGGGTAATTCTTCTTGAGAAGTGATTAATTCAATGATTGATTTAATTCCTGGAGAATTTTTATTTATCCTTATAACACCTTGACCACCTTTTCCTCCAAGAGGTTTTATGACTACTTCATTATTTATATTTGCAAAATTAATAAGATCTTTTACCTTACTCGCAACTATTGTAGGTGCCATTAAGTGGCTGTATCTTAAAGCACCTAGCTTTTCATTCCACGCTCTTAACGATGAGGGTTTGTTAATTACTTTTACTCCTTTTCTTTCGGCAACTTCTAAAAGATGGGTTGCATATAAATAAGCCTCATTTACAGGAGGATCTTTTCTCATCCAAATGCAATTAAATTCGGCGAGAGGTATGCAATCATTCTCTTTGAAAGAAATCCATGGAATTACTTCAACTTTTACGGAAGATGCCCATACTTCATCACCTCTAGCTTCCAGGTCTTGAGGAGTACAACTCCAGATTTCAATATTTTTTTTTGATGATGCTTGCATTAAAGCAGCAGTTGAATCTTTTAAGGGATTTATATTTTTAATTGGATCTATTACGAATAGAAATTTCATAAGATCTAGTTTAATAATGCTTCTAATTTATTTTCATTTTCTAATGCGTAGAGATCATCGCAGCCTCCGATACCCTCATTATCTATAAATATTTGTGGTAATGTTCTTCTACCATCAGCTCTTTCAATCATCAATGCTCTGGCATCTTCGTCGCCATCTATTTTATATTCTGTAAAATTTACATTTTTTTTCTTGAGTAGTGATTTTGCTCGAATACAGAATGGGCAATATTGCCAAGTATAAATTTCAACTTTGGACATTTTTTTAAAATAATACTTAGTTTATACTATTAAACAAAAGTGCTTGTTAGATTATAAATAACGATTAAATTCTATTTTGATAGATATTACAGATTTCAAAAAAGATCTTTCGGAACTAACAGAGCGCCTGGGTAATGCTCAGGATTGTCTTTGACGTTCCAAGATTAAAAGCGAAAAGGAAAGAGTTAGAGCAAATTTCTGCTCAGCCTGAATTTTGGGATAATCAAGAAGAAGCTAAAAAGCAAATGTTAATCCTTGATGATGTCAAAGCACAACTCGAATTGTTAGATAAATGGAAAACTTTTATTTCTGATGCTAATGCCTCTCTTGAGCTTTATTCTCTAGAACCCGAAGAGGAAATGATTTTAGAATCGCAGCTGGGATTAAAGAAATTAAGAGAGAATTTGGATAAATGGGAATTTGAAAGATTGTTATGTGGTGAATACGATAAGGAAGGAGCAGTAGTTTCTATTAACGCAGGTGCGGGTGGAACAGATGCGCAGGATTGGGTAGAGATATTATTAAGAATGTACTCTAGATGGGCCGATAATAATCAAATGAGCCTTGTCATTAATGAATTATCTCAAGGAGAAGAAGCAGGTATTAAAAGTGTAACGTTCGAAATTGATGGAAAATATGCATATGGCTATCTGCAACATGAAAAAGGAACTCATAGATTAGTAAGAATTTCTCCTTTTAATGCCAATGGCAAAAGACAAACCAGCTTTGCTGGGGTAGAGGTTATGCCAAAATTAGATGATAATATTTCACTTGATATACCTGAAAAAGATTTAGAAATTACAACGAGTAGATCCGGTGGAGCTGGAGGACAAAATGTTAATAAAGTAGAAACAGCAGTGAGAATTGTTCATTTGCCTTCAGGGATTTCAGTAAGATGTACTCAAGAAAGATCTCAATTACAAAATAAAGAAAAAGCTATGTTACTTTTAAAGTCTAAACTATTAGTGATTGCTAAAGAACAACGAGCTGCTGAAGTCGCTGATATTAAAGGTGATATTGTGGAAGCTGCATGGGGCAATCAAATAAGAAATTATGTTTTCCATCCCTATCAAATGGTAAAAGATCTTAGGACTATGCAGGAGACTAACGAGTTAGATAGTGTTTTAGATGGTGGACTTGAACCATTTATTCATGAATTATTACGTATGAATATTTCTTCTAATGAATCTATTGAATAACTAATGGAAAATAAAAACGAAATTTTAGAAAAAAAAGTTTCTCCTCCAAGCTTTATAAAGCTTGCTATGAGAAATATGGTAAGGAAAGGCTCAAAAAGTATTTCTCATTTTTCAATAACCTTTCTAGTTTTAATTGGGATATTAATACTTGTGGCCACAATAGGTAAGCCCAATATTCCAGTTTAAGAATGTATGAAAGAAAAAATTATTTCTGAAATAAATTTAGATTTGGTTTTTCAATGTAATGATTTCTCTCAATTTTCAAATAAGTTAAAAGATACTAAAACTCATCTTATTTTTGAATCTATTTTTTGGGAGAAAGTTTTTTTATCTTGGATAAATACTATATTAAAAAAAGAGGATTATGAATTACCAAATTATATTTTTGAAAAAAAATCTTTTTCATTAGGCTTACAGATAATATCTAATCAAGAAATTGCTTCTTTGAATAAGAAATGGATGCAAAAAAATGGTCCAACTGATGTTCTATCTTTTCCAATTATTTCTGATGAATCTCTAAATAATTTAGATCATATAGAGTTGGGAGATATTTTTATATCATTAGAGATGGCACTTGAGCAATCTTATGAATATAAACATTCAATCTATAGAGAGATGATCTGGTTGGCTAGTCATGGATTTTTACATCTTTTGGGATGGGAACATAATAATGAGCATGATTTAGAAAATATGTTAAATTTCCAAGAATATTTAATTACTCGATTAGATTAAAAATAAATGGAAAAAAAAATAAACTATTTAGAAAATAGAAAAGAATCATACAAAACTTCTAGTAATGTATTTATAAGTTTTAAGTATGCTTTCAGTGGTATTAGTTATGTATTAAAAACTTCAAGAAATTTTAAAATTCAATTAATTTTTGCAGTTACAAGTTTAATAATTGGTTTTTTACTCAAAATTAGTCTAAGTAATTATGTTATTTTGATTGCAACAATAATGTCTGTTTTAATATTAGAAATATTGAACACATCTATTGAATCAATCGTTGATTTAGTAGTGAAAAAAGAATTTAGTATTTTGGCTAAAATTTCAAAAGATACTTCTGCAGGAGCAGTATTATTAGCTTCCATTAATTCTGTTATTATTGCTGTATATATCTTTGTTCCTAAAATAAAGTTGTTATTTTAAATCCATATAAATATGTTTCTTGTTATTGATAATTACGATAGTTTTACTTATAACCTTGTTCAATATTTAGGAGAACTTTCAGTTGAGCATGAAATAACTAAAGAATTAATAGTTAAAAGAAATGATGAAATTACTTTAGAAGAAATTATCAAACTAAATCCTGGTGGAATTCTCTTATCTCCAGGTCCAGGTAATCCAGATCAATCTGGAATTTGTCTGCCAATTCTAAAAAAATTATCTAAAAATATTCCGACCTTGGGAGTTTGTTTAGGTCATCAAGCTTTGGCCCAAGCTTTTGGAGGTAAGGTTATAGTTGGGAAAGAACTTATGCATGGTAAGACATCCAAAATATTTCATAATCAAAAAGGATTGTTTAAAGATATCGAGACTCCATTTGTGGCTACTAGATACCATAGTCTTATAGTTGATTCAAGTTCTTTACCATCTTGTTTCGACATAACTGCGACTTTAGAAGACTCAACAATTATGGCTATCTCTCATAAAGAATATAAACATTTACATGGGGTACAGTTCCATCCTGAAAGTGTGTTGACGCAATTTGGTCATAAATTAATTAGTAATTTTCTAAAAATGGCTGAACAAAAGTAAAATAAAAAAAAATTAATATTATGATTTCTCAAATTAAAAACTTTTTATTTTTGATATTAGTTAGCTCTTTTTTACCTACCTCATTATTGGCAAGGAACTTAGGAATAAAAAGTTTGGGACATAGTAGTTTTTTAATTACTAGTGCAGATAAATCTATTCTTATAAATCCCTTTAAAGCAATAGGTTGTGCAAGTAATTTAAAGGAGCCAAAAGAAGTCAACGTAGATTTTATTTTGGCTAGTTCTAGGCTTCCAGATGAAGGATATAACCCTAATGATCAATTAATGTTCGTTGAGCCAGGAATCTATCAATTTGAGGATATTTTATTAAATGGAATTTCTGTACCACATGACAGAGTAGATGGAAGAAGATTTGGGATGGCAACTGTTTGGAGTTGGGAGCAGAATGATCTTAAAATTGTTCATATGGGAGGAGCTGCTGGTGATATTGATATAAACAGTCAAATTATTTTGTCTAGTCCAGATATATTGTTTATTTCAATTGGAGGAGGAATAAAATCTTACAATGGTAAAGAAGCCTCAAAAATAGTTAAGCTTCTAAAACCTAATGTAGTTATTCCTGTTCACTTTGAACGCGGCAAAAAAATTAATAAAGAATGTGATTTCTCAAATGCTGATTTATTTATCGAAAATATGAAAGATTTTAAAGTAAAATATGTTGGAAAAGATTTTCAAATAAAACCTAAAAGAATCGATCAAAATACAATTTATATTTTCAGTAATTAATTTTTTAAATCTAATATCTTGTAATTGTCCCAGAAAAAAATCATTTGTTCTTTAGTTCCAATACTAACCCTTATAGAATTACCGATATCTTTTTTGTTTTCCATACTTCTAATAAGAATACCTTTTTCTCTCATCTGTTGTATTAAGATTTTAGGATCTTTTTTTGGCCAAATTAAGAAATAATTACCTCCACTAAAGTGAGTTCTGATTTTTGTTGATTTAAATTTATTTAAAATCCATTCCCTCGCCTTTTTTACTTCTAAAACATAATTATCAATATATGATTTGTCTTTAAGTGCTGCTAATGCAGCTGTTATAGCAAAGCTGTTTACATCATATGGTCCTGTAACTTTATTAATGTACTGAATTAAACTTTTATTGCCAAAAGTAAAACCTATTCTTAAACCAGCTAGACCTGCAGTTTTTGAAAGAGATTGGATTATTAGTATATTTTTATTCTTTTCAAAATCTATCGATTCAAGAAGACTATCTCCATTAAATTTTTCATATAGTTCATCAACAACTATTAATGAATCGTTATTGATATTGGCTAAATTAATTATTTCATGAGAGCTTAGAACAGTTCCTGTTGGATTATTTGGATTGCAAATAAATATTAACTTTGGATTATGCTTTATTATTTTTTCCCTAAATTCTTCGATGGGGAATAGAAAATTTTCTCCAATGTAAGAACAACTTATTTTTTTCATTCCTCGGATTTCTGCACAAGGAGAATAGTAACCAAAAGTTGGATTTGTGGTTAGAAATATTTGATCTTTTTCTCCAAAGCAATTGAAAATTGCATTTATTGCTGCATCTGCTCCATTGAAAATTCCGATTTCATCATTACCAAATTTTCTTGAATCAAGATATTTATCACATAAAAATTTTTTTAAAAAATTATATTCTGGATAAATTGAAATCTCATCTAATTTTATCGCTTGTAATGCCTCTAGAACCTTAGGACTTGGACCTAAAGTATTTTCATTAAAGTCTAAGCGGAGTAAATTTCTTCTATTTTCTAAAGGTGCAGAGTAAGACTGCATATTTATTATTTCTTCTCTTGGTTTTGGGAAAAGATTATTTAATGGATCAAAATCATTCATTACATTCTTTCTAAAGTTTCAATTCCTAAAAGCTCTAAGCTTAATTTTAGTGTTTTTGCAGTTAGGTCACATAAATTAAGCCTAGAAATTTTTATATTTTTTTCTTCTTTGAGGATTGGAACTTGATCATAGAATCTATTAAAAGTCTGACATAGCTCGAACAGATAATTGCATAATCTATTTGGCATTAAGTCTTTTTCAATAGAAATTATGACTTCATCGAACTTAAGTAATTTTCTGATAAGTTTCCACTCAGATTTATGTTCATAATTTACGTACTGAAAATCTTTAGATTCATAAACAAAATCATTTTTTCTTTTAATTCCTAAAATTCTTACAAGTGTATATAACAAATAAGGAGCAGTATTACCATTTAGGGAAAGCATTTTATCAAAACTAAATTGATAATTGGTAATCCTATTTTGACTTAAATCTGCATACTTAACAGCTCCTAATCCAATAATTCTTGAAGTATTTGCTATAAACTCTTCGGTCTCATAACGATCTTCATCTTCTAATCTTTTCAATAAATCTTCTTTTGCTCTTCTAACTGCTTCATTTAATAAATCTTTTAGGCGTATTGTTTCACCTTCTCTTGTCTTTAGTTTTTTGCCATCAATTCCTTGAACTAACCCAAAAGGGACATGGTCTACTTGACAATTTTCTGGGATCCATTTTGCTTTTTTTGCAACTTGAAAAACTCCAGCAAAATGATTTGCTTGCCCATGATCAGTTACATAAATAATTCTTGAAGCATCATCGCCATTAGGAGGTTTATTGAATCTGTATCTTATAGCAGCAAGATCTGTGGTGGCATAATTAAAACCTCCATCTTTTTTTTGAATAATTAGCGGTAAAGGTTTGCCTTCTTTATTAGTCATCCCATCTAAAAATACACATTTTGCTCCTTGATCTTCTACTAATATTTTTTCTAAATTCAAATCATCAATAACTGATTTTAAGAAGGGATTATAAAAAGATTCACCTCTTTCTTCTATTTTTATTTTTAAATTTTTATAGATTTCATCAAATTCTTTCCTTGATTGATCACATAATAATTTCCAAGCTTTAATCGATTTAATATCTCCACTTTGTAACTTAACTACTTCCTCTCTAGATCTTTTTTGGAATTCAGATTCGTTATCAAATCTTTTTTTTGATTCTTTATAAAATTCAACTAAATCACTTATTTTGATCTTTCCTATTTCTTCTAGATCATTTGAATATAAATCTTTGAGCTGAGTAATAAGCATGCCAAATTGTGTTCCCCAATCACCAACATGATTGAGTCTTAATACTTCATAACCTCTTAACTCGAAAATTCTAGATATTGAGTCACCTATTATTGTTGATCTTAAATGCCCTACATGCATTTCTTTAGCAATATTAGGGCTAGAAAAATCTACAATAACTTTATTGGACAAACCACTATCTAAATCTTTTCTAATTAGAGGTATGCCAGCCCTATTGCATTGAATATTTGACTTAATTTCATTTATTAGAACCTCATCTTTTAATTTTATATTTATAAATCCAGGTCCAGCTATTTCTAGACTCTTACATAATTTTGCTATGCTTTTATTTTTATTTAAAAGGTTAATAAAATCATTAGAAATATCTCTTGGGTTCTTTTTATATATTTTAGATAAACTTAAACAAACATTACATTGATAATCACCAAATTCCTCTTTTGATGATTGTGTAATTAAATTTTTTCGAAGAATTTCGAATTCTCCTTTTTTATCATTTTTTTCAAGACTATCTAAAAGAGATTGTTCAAATTGTTTTGTTAATTCTTTAAAAATGATTAGCATTAATTATTCAATTATTTATCTATATAATTAATTAATATAACGCATACTCAAATCAATCCAATTACTTTTGGTGATTGAAGAACTTGTTGAAATCAAATCAATACCTTTTATTAGATATTTACTAATTTCTTCAGGGTTAATTCCAGAAACTTCTATTATCAAATTTTTATTTACTTCTTTTTTTAAGCTATTCATTGATAAATCTCTTAATTCTTGAACGTTTTTTTTGATTATTTCAGGGCTAAGTTCATCCAATAAGACACTATCTGCTCCTGCTAATACTGCTTCTTTTGCCTGTTCGATATTCTCAGCTTCAATTATGATATGAGTTGTAAAAGGCGAATTTAGTCGAATTTTTTTTACTGCATTATTAAGATTATCTGTCCATGCAATGTGATTTTCTTTTATCATAGCTGCATCGTATAATCCCATTCTATGATTGACTCCACCTCCGCATTTGAATGCATATTTTTCAAATATTCTTAAGCCAGGAGTCGTTTTCCTAGTATCTGCTAATTTTATATTTGTGCCTTCTAATTTATCTGTAAGATTCTTTGTATATGTTGATATTCCAGATAAATGCATTGCTATATTTAAGCTGATCCTTTCACTAGCGAGTAAACTTTTTGAAGGTCCATATATTTCTAAGAGTTTTTGATCTTTAACAAATTTATCTCCATCAGAGATATTAAATTTTGGACTGATTTTTAAATCAATTTTTCTAAAAATTTCTTTTATAATTTCAACCCCGCAGAATATACCCTCTTCTTTTGCAATCCAATATGCATTACCATTCTCTTCTGTAATAGAGGAACTTGTAAGATCTCCCCTACCTATATCTTCATCGATCCAATTATCAATGATTTTACTTATTATTGGAGTATTTAAATCCACTAAACTAAGAAATAATTAATTAATAAAAATTAAACTGAAGTTAGAGAATCAACTATATATCACTATGTAATTTAACTCAAATTTATTTACCAATACAAAACTTAGAAAAAATATTATCTAGAAGTTCCTCTGTTAATTCTTGACCAGTTATTTTAGATAAGTTTTGAATTCCATCTCTCAGCTCAATTGATAACAAATCAAATGGCAATTTATTTTCAATTATTTCATCAGTATCATTTAAATTAGATAAGCAAGCAGACAAATTTGTTAGATGTCTTTCGTTTAAAAATATATTGATATTTTCTACTTGTTTTAATCCGCATTTTTTTATAATTGTGTCTATTAATAATCTTTCACCATCATTATTCTTAATACTCATAAGAATTGTGTTTTTTAACTCATTTGAATTAATATTTTTGCAATCAATTAAATCTTTTTTATTGCCCAAAATAGTAATTAATTTTTCTTTGGGAATTTCTTGTATTATTTTTTTGTCTTCTTCATTAAATCCTTCTTCAAGACTATAAATATAAATTATAAAATCTGACTCTTTTATTTTCCCAAAACTTTTTTTAATTCCAATACTTTCAATTTGTTCATGAGTTTCTCTTATGCCAGCAGTATCAATTATTTTCATTGGAATATCATTAATAGTTAAATTAACTTCAATAACATCTCTAGTTGTTCCAGGAATATTAGTTACGATTGCTTTCTCTTTTTTTGCAAGCAAATTTAATAAAGAGCTTTTACCAACATTTGTTTTACCTATAAGCGCAATGGATATTCCATTGTGAATATATGAATTTCTTTTTGCATTTTCTATTAGTAATTCTATTTTTTCTTTGACTTTTTTAATGTTTTTTAGATATTTGGTGTAATCAAAATCTGTGAAGTCTTCTTCAAAATCAACTCTCGCTTCTATTTCGCAAAGTTGATTTATAAGGTCATTTTTAATATCATCAATTTTTTTCTTTATTTCTCCTTGAACCCCGCTAAAGGCTAACTCTGCTGATCTGGTATTGCTTGCATTAATTAATTGATTAATCGACTCGGCTTGAGTAAGGTCTATTTTCCCATTAAGAAAAGCTCTTTGACTAAATTCTCCTGGGTTTGCAAGTCTAACTCTAGAATTACTAGATAATAATATCTTTAAAACTTTATTTACTATGATAATTCCGCCATGGCAATGAAGTTCAACTACATCCTCTCCTGTGAAGCTATTTGGGGATTTCATCACTAAAATTAAAACCTCATCTATAAATTTATTTTGTTTATTTTCCTGAATAAAACCACGAAAAACCCTATGTGATTCCCATGCATATTTAGATTTAGTTTGAACAATCTTTTTGCAAGAATTTATTGCGTCTTTCCCTGATACTCTTATTATCGCAACTCCTCCCTTCCCAATACTTATAGCTGAAGCAATTGCGGCTATCGTATCTTCTGTAGTAACTATCGAATCCATCTCTCGCTTTGTTATGGATAATTAAGTAAGATTATCAAGAATTTAATTTTGAAATTTTCTTTCTGAATGAGATTTAAAAGAGATATTACCTATAAGAAAATTCTATCATTATTTAGGAGTCAGAATGGAAGTCCTTTCTTTAATGCTAAAGGTTTAGCTATAGGGGTATTTAGTGGTTGCTTTCCATTTTTTGGTTTTCAGACTTTAATGGGAGTATTTTTTGCGAAAATAGCTAAGGGAAATATTGTTCTAGCTGCAATTGGTACCTGGATCAGCAACCCTTTTACTTATATTCCACTTTATTATTTTAACTATAAAGTTGGTTCGATTTTTTTAAATAATCCTTCTAATAAAATTCTTGAAAAAAGTTTAGTTATTGATGACTTATGGAAACAAGGTAGAATTTTTTCCTTAAAATTACTCTTAGGTTCATCTTGTGTAGGTATTTTATTAGCTTTGATTTGCGGCAGTATTGTTTTCTTTATCTACAAGATAAAAAGTAAAAGATAGATTGATCTGATTTTAAAATTAACTTTGTCCAACTCTGGCAATATCTAAAACATCTGCCATTGATTTAATTTGTTCAATTGTTTTGTGAAGTTGATTATAACTTTCAAGACCTACACAAAGATTTATAATAGCTGGTTTACCATAAGCAGTTTTAACATTGGCATCACTAACGTTTATACCTTTATCAGATAACCGCATAAGAATATCTTTAAGAACTCCAACTCGATCAATTACTTCTATTCGTAGCTGAATTGGAAACTTATTATCGCCAGTTTTATTATCTTGATTCCAACCGACAGGTAATCTTCTCTCTATTGGAATTGGTATTACATTTTCACAATCTTCCCTATGTATAGTTATCCCATGGTTGCCGAGCGACACAGTTCCGATAATATCCTCGCCTGGGAGTGGGGCACAGCATTTACCTATTCTGTAATCAAGACCTTCTATCCCGGAAATTGGTGATTTAGCTGCTGTATTAGATTGATTAGTGGATAAATTATTATTACTTTTAAGAGATTTTGCTATTTCAGAGTCAGAATCATTTTTTACATCTTCTGTCTGTAATTTTATTTCTTCTCTTAGTCTGTTTAATACTTGATGCAAAGTTAAACCACCAAAACCAAGAGATGCAAGAAGGTCTTCAGTAGTTTTTAAATTGCATCGATTTGCAACTTTTTTCATGGCTTCACTAGAAAGTAATGCTTCAAAACCGTTTCTACCTACTTCTTTTTCAAGTAAATCTCTACCTCTTTTAATCGTTTCATCACGATGGCTTTTCTTATACCATTGGCGAATTCTATTTTTAGCAGTTGGCGTAACTACAAAGTTCAGCCAATCCAAGCTTGGAGTAGCATTATTACTTGTCAAAATTTCTATGAAGTCACCATTTTGAAGTGCTGTAGATAATGGAGAAAGCTTTTCATTAATTCTTATTCCATTACAGTGATTTCCAACTTCAGAATGGATTCTGTAGGCGAAATCTATCGCGGTAGATCCTTTCCTTAAACCAACAACATCTCCTTTTGGAGTGATTACAAATACTTCTTCATCAAATAAATCTTCTTTAATTGAAGCTAAATAATCATTATGATCCCTTTCATTACCTTCTTGTTGCCATTCTACTAATTGTCTTAGCCAATTAAATCTCTCGGCATTACTTTTAGCAGGAGAACCACCCTCTTTATATTGCCAATGAGCGGCAATACCATATTCAGCAATTTGATGCATCGAAGTAGTTCTAATTTGAACTTCAATAGGTCGATGTCTTCCAATCACAGAAGTGTGTAAGGACTGATATCCATTGGGTTTTGGTAATCCTATATAGTCTTTAAATCTACCTGGAATTGGTTTGAAAGTATCATGAACAACTGCTAAAGCTCTATAACAACTATCTGAATTGTCCACGATAATTCTTAGGGCAGCAACATCATAAATCTCGTGAAAATGCTTTTGTTGTCTTTCCATTTTGCTCCAGATGCCATAAAGATGTTTTGGCCTTCCTGTTATTTCAAAATTTTTCAAACCTGCTGAAATCAAGTTTTCCTTCATAAGATTCAAAGTTACTTTTAATCTTTTTTCTCTATCACTTCTTTTAACGGCGATTTGATCTTTAAGATCTAGATATTCTTTAGGCTCTAGGAATTTAAAAGCTAAATCTTCTAATTCCCATTTAAATCTGTTTATTCCTAGTCGATTAGCTAATGGTGCATAAATCTCTCTTGTTTCTCTCGCTATTCTTAGTTTTTTCTCATCATTTAGCCATTCAATTGTTCTCATGTTATGAAGTCGATCTGCAAGTTTAACTAAGACAACTCTGATATCGCTGGCCATAGCCAAAAACATTTTCCTAAGATTTTCAGCTTGTGCTTCAGTCCTGTTGTTAAAGTGAATGCCGCCTAATTTTGTTACACCCTCTACAAGTATTTTTACTTCTAATCCAAAATTTGTTTCTATTTCGGATAAATCAATGCCAGTATCTTCAACTACATCATGTAAAAGGCCTGCAGCAATAACAGATGAACTAGCACCTATTTCTTTAAGGAGATTTGCAACAGCAACCGGGTGGATAATGTATGGCTCGCCGCTCGCACGGAATTGTCCATCATGAGCTTTATAAGCAAGTTTAAAAGCCTTTACTATAAGGTTTTGATTCTCATCATTTTCTTTATTTGATTTTTCAAAATTATGAATATCTTTAAGAAGCCAATCGGGAATGTTTATTTGATAATTCAAAGATTCACTTTCATATTTTTTATTTTCAGGCAAAATAGTTTTGGAAACTTCAATTTCGTTTTTTTCTTTTGAATTTGCAGCTGCCTCGGACATTTTATATTGCTTTAGATGTATTTTATTTATGTCTAGAAAAATTTGCTATAAATCATGGAAAAAAATAAAGAAAAAATTATTGTAGTTAAAAATCTTACTGTTAAATATGGTCTAAAACAGCAACCTATTATCAAAAATTTTAATTTGGAAATAGATAGTGGAGATCATTTGGCCATAATAGGACCTTCTGGATGTGGAAAGACCACTTTTGCAAAAACATTAGTAAATATATTGCCTGCAAAGGCCACTTCTAAAGGGTATCTATCGATTTCTAATGTAGATCCTAGGAAAATAAACAACAAAGATGCACAATTATTTAGAAGAAAGAATTTTGGATTTATTTATCAAGACTCTATAAAAAAACTTAATCCGCTAATGAGAGTTGGGGATCATTTATATGAATTATTTAAAACACATGATCAAACTAAATCATCTTTAGCTATTAAAAAATTAGTAAGAGAAGTTTTTCAAAAAGTCGGAATTGAAGAAAGTAGACTTGATTCTTTCCCACATCAATTTAGCGGCGGAATGAGACAGAGAGTTTCTATAGCAATGGCACTTGCTTTGAAACCTAAATTATTAATAGCTGATGAACCTACAACAAGCTTAGATACCAAAACAAGTTTTGAAATTATGCAAGAAATAATTCATCTATGTAATGAATTTGATACAACTTTAATTTTAATTAGTCATGATATTAATCTTGCAGCAAAGTGGTGTAAAAAAGTTGCAATAATTGAAAAGGGATCGATTGTTGAAAAAGGGAATATATTAGATATTTTTCAATCACCAAAATCAGATATCGGGAAAAAGTTAGTAAATGCTTCAAAAATAGTATTAGAACCAAATACTAAAAATAATGCTCGAGATCAGGTCGTTCTAGAGGTAAATAACCTAAGACATTGGTATAAATTAAATTCTTCAATTTTCATTAATAAATGGAATAAGGCTTTAAATGAAGTTAGTTTCAAGTTATATGAGAATGAGACTCTTGGAATAGTTGGTTCTTCAGGGAGTGGTAAAAGTACATTATGTAGGGCTTTAATTGGACTTCTTAAAGTAAGAGGTGGTGAAATCAAAATTTATGATAAAAATCATGCATCGAAAAAAAATAAATCTTTTAAAAAGAACAATAAAGTGCAAATTATTTTTCAAGATCCTTTTTCAAGTTTGAATCCGAAAATGACAATTAAAAATATTTTGGAAGATATATTTTTTATTCAAAAAATTTCAGATAAAAGAAAAATCGAAAAAGAAATAAAATTAATGTTTAGAAATTTGAATCTTCCCTTAAATAATGATTTTTTTAATTCTTATCCTAGCCAATTATCTGGTGGTCAATTGCAAAGAATTTCATTAGCCAGAGCGCTATTGTTGAAACCAAAAATTTTGATTTGTGATGAGAGCGTTAATATGTTGGATGCTTCAGTAAAAATAGAGATTCTTGAATTACTTAGAGTCTTGCAAGAAAAAATGAATTTAACGATTATCTTTATTACTCATGATTTGGGCATTGCTAAAAGATTTTGTGATAGGTTGCTAGTTATGAATCACGGAAAGATAGTTGATGAAGGAGAAAGTTCTACAATATTCACTAAAACTCAAAACACGTATACAAAATCGCTTCTAAATTCCTCTTTGAATCTTATTTAATTTTAAGAACACTTAGTAATTTTTGAAAATCTAATGGTAATTCTGATTCAAATATCATTTCTTTACCATTTATTGGATGTATAAGTCCAAGCTTAATGGCGTGTAAAGCTTGGCCATCTAATTTACATGGTAGTTTTTTACATCTTCCATATAACGGATCACCCACAATTGGATGATTAATGTGAGCGCAATGTACTCTTATTTGATGCGTTCGCCCCGTATCTAGTTTGAAACTCATTAATGAGTAATTGCCAAATCTTTCTTCTAATTTCCAATAGGTACAGGCATACCTTCCTGAAGTTTCTTCAACTACTTTATATTTCAATCTATTTAATTTATCTCTGCCAATGTTTCCCACTATTTGGCCTTCTTCAGAATTCGGTGCTCCATGAATTACTGCAATATATTCGCGTGATGCTATTTTTTCTTTAATTTGTTTCTGGAGATTTACTAATGCCTCTTGGCTTTTTGCAACAACCATACATCCGGAGGTATCTTTATCTAATCTGTGAACAATCCCAGGTCTTAGTTTCCCATTAATTCCAGGTAGATCTTTACAGTGAAAAAGTAATCCATTCACTAAAGTTCCAGATTTGTGTCCAGGGGCTGGATGAACTATTAGACCTGATTGTTTATTGATGACTATGATGTGCTCGTCTTCAAAAAGGATATTTAAATCCATTTTTTCAGGTTTCAAATAAATAAGAGGTTCTGGAGGAGGCATCCATATTTGAATATTGTCGCCATTTTTTAATGGGGTCTTTGCTTTCGCAGTCTTATAGTTTACAAGTACTAAACCTGAATTTATAAAATGTTGAATTCTTGCTCTACTTTGTTCTGGCCTTTTACTTACCAACCATCTGTCTAGCCTCATAGGAAGAGGTAGCTCATAAATAATTTCTATAAGCTCACCTTCTCCAATGCCGAAAGAATTTTGATTATTTAATTCCATAGTGGGACTTCTAAAGCAATTTTACCCAGCATTTGATTTCTATAATCTTCCAATAACTTATGAGACATTCTCCTTTTATCGCCAGAGGTATGTTTTGAAGCTGCTTCGTCGATCCAAGCAGAAGGACTCTTAAAGCCTTTAGTAATATCAACTCCATATCTATTAGATATTTGTTTAACTGAGATATTCGCATTCTTATCTTTGTTGAGAGTGGATATAATTTTGATAAATCCAATTGCGACACTCTCTATTTCATAAGCAGCTTCTCCAATATCGTCACACAGTGCAAGATTAAGTGCTGATTTTTGATCTTCTAAATTTGGAGGTATAACACCAGGAGCATCTAGCAGATCTATACCACTTTCTAATTTTATCCATCTTAAATTACGAGTCACGCCTGCTTTCCTAGCGCTATCTACAACTCTTTTTTTTGCGATTCTATTAATTAATGCCGACTTTCCTACGTTTGGAAAACCAAGTGTAAGGGCTCTAATTGGCCTAATTCGCATTCCTCTAGAGAGTCTTCTATCGTCGATTGACGACCTAGAATCTTTGGCTGACTTACAAATTTCTTTAATCCCTATTCCTCTTTTAGCATCACACCAAAGAGGATATTGATCTTTAGAATTAAACCATTTATTCCAACTATTGATTGTATTCGGGGAGATCATATCTGATCTGTTAATGACAAGAATATGTTTTTTATTATTTATCCATTTATTTAAGTGTGGATGTCCTGTTGACAAAGGAATTCGTGCATCTCTAACTTCTATAACTAAATCTACTTTATTGATAACTTCAGATAATTTCTTTTCTGCTTTTGCGATATGGCCTGGGTACCATTGGATTTTGGGTATGTCCACTTCAATAAATCAAATAAAATTTTGTATTCCTTTTAGTTTTTATAAGTTTCAAAAGTATTTACTTCTAAATTTTAGTATAAATTTAATAACTAAAAATTTTTATAATCGTTAATTCTTAAAATTTATTAAGGCATAGGTAACAGTAACTACTTTTTAACCCAATAAGCCCAAATTAACGTTAGGGTCTTGAGATTATAAATATAGCTTGTTTAATGTCAAAATTATCTCTTTCCAGTCTTGATAAGACACATTTAGAAGGAAAAAAAGTTCTTGTAAGAGTAGATTTTAATGTTCCATTAAATGAAGACGGTCAAATAACCGACGATACGCGTATTCGTGCAGCGATCCCAACTATTGAATATCTTATTAATCATTCTGCAAAAGTCATTTTAGCTGCTCATTTTGGTAGACCAAAGGGTCAGGTAAATGAAAAAATGAGATTAACTCCAGTAGCAGCAAGATTAAGTGAATTGTTGGGGCAAAATGTTGCTCTTACTAACAGTTGTATTGGTGATGAAGCAGTTGCACAATCAAATAGCTTATCTAATGGAGATGTTCTTTTACTTGAGAATGTTCGTTTTTTTGGTGAAGAGGAAAAGAACGACCTGGAGTTTGCTGAAAAATTAGCATCACATGCAGATATGTATGTAAATGATGCTTTCGGTGCTGCTCATAGAGCGCATGCTTCAACTCAGGGTGTTACAAATTATTTAAGTCCCTCAGTAGCTGGATTCCTTTTAGAAAAAGAATTGAAATACCTACAAGGAGCAGTAGATTCCCCAAATCGTCCATTGGCAGCAATAGTTGGAGGATCAAAGGTTAGTAGCAAAATAGGAGTACTTGATTCTTTACTAGATAAGTGTGACAAAATCATGATTGGTGGAGGTATGATTTTCACTTTTTATAAAGCTAGAGGTTTAGATGTCGGAAAGAGCCTTGTAGAAGAAGATAAACTCGAGCTTGCTAAAGATTTAGAAGCAAAAGCAAAAGCAAAAGGAGTAGAGTTATTATTACCCACTGATGTTGTTTTGGCTGATGAATTTTCTCCTGACGCCAATAGTAAAATATCTCAAATTGATGCAATTAGTGGGAATTGGATGGGTCTAGATATTGGTCCAGATTCCATTAAAGTTTTTCAGAATGCTCTTGCAGAATGTAAGACAATTATTTGGAATGGTCCAATGGGAGTTTTTGAATTTGATAAATTTGCAGACGGTACAAATGCAATAGCTACGACTCTTGCGGACTTAAGTGCTTTTTCTGAAGTTTGTACAATAATTGGTGGTGGAGATTCAGTTGCAGCAGTTGAAAAAGCAGGATTAGCTGAGAAAATGTCTCATATATCTACCGGAGGTGGGGCTAGTTTGGAACTTTTAGAAGGTAAAACTTTACCAGGTGTGGCTGCGTTAAACGACGCTTAGGCTATATCTCATCAACAATATCAATGCTCTTTGTGAAAGTAATCATTCCTTCAGGATGAGCTATGATTCCTGACCAAATTTGTATCCCTGGTTTTGAAGGAGCTCTTGTAATTTTAAAAATCCCTCCAGACGCCAATGGTTCCAATAATATTTCTTGTTCAAACAATGAATTAACTTGATGAGGTTTTATAGCTCCAGCAATAATCACTTCTTCAAGAGGCTTATTTAGAATTATATCGATATCGTATTTTGAACCAGTAAGAACTCTATCAGGAATTTTAAAACTAATATCTATTTTTTTATTATCGTTTCTTATTGTGGTGAATAAATTTTTGATAATCCCTTCACTTATTTTTCCATTTACGATTGAAAATAAATAATCAAATTTGGATTCGAGTATATATATTTCTCCGTTAACTATTTTTTCCCCAGAAACTTTTATTCGCAAAATATCTTCATCTGGAATATTAGATTTTAATCTTTTGATCTTCCATTTGCTGTTAGGGAAATCATTAATAATCTTTGAAAATTGTTTTGGAATATTTTGGTTTTCATCATTTCTAAAATTTTTTTTAATAAACTCTAAGTCTCGCTTATTTAATGAGGTTTCTAAATTTCTTATAAAATCAACTTTTAAAGTTTGCGTTATTGCTGAATAGGGGAGAATGAGATAAATAAATAAGTAGAGAGGGAATCCTATATTTCTGAATAAGTTTAAATTCAACATATTTATCATTTATTATTTTCATTCTACTAATTTAAGTTTTTATGTCTAAAAAAAATAATTTATTAGTTGCAGCTAGTGGAACAGGAGGCCATATTTTTCCAGCTTTAGCAGTTTCTAAAGAGGTGGAAGATGAGTGGAATATTCATTGGTTGGGTATTCAGCAAAGACTTGATGCGAATTTGATTCCCCAAAAATATAATTTGAAGACTTTGAATTTAAAGACACCAAGAAAAAATATTTTTTTGTTTTATCAATATATAAAAATTTTAATGTCAACTTTCCAAATAATTAGGATCTTAAAAGAAAAAAAAATTAACTTGGTTTTTACGACTGGAGGTTATATATCTGCCCCTACTATTGTTGCTTCAAAACTTCTAAAGATACCTATCATTATTCATGAATCAAATGTAGTTCCAGGAATGGTCACGAAATATTTTGGTTTTTTATGTAACTATGTTCTTTTAGGATTTAAAGAAACAAATTCTTATTTAAAAAATTGTAAAACTATTTTCACTGGAACACCTTTAAGAGAGCAATTCTATAAATTTAATTTTTTGCCAGAATGGGTTCCAAAAGGAAATGGACCTCTTTTGATTGTTATGGGAGGTAGTCAAGGAGCAAAAGCTATAAATCAAATTCTTTATGAATCTCTAGAGTTTTTAATAAAAAAACAATTTCGGATAGTTCATATTGTTGGCGAATCTAATCTAAAACCTTTTCATGTAAAAAACTCCAAAAATTATATTCAAAAGAAATTTACTAATGAAATAGCAGCTTTAATTCAAAACTGTGATCTTGTAATATCGAGATCTGGTGCAGGAACAATCAATGAATTAATGGAGGCTGAAAAACCTTCAATTTTAATTCCATATCCAGATTCTAAAAATAATCATCAGGAGAAAAATGCCATGATTCTTGCTGCAAGTGGAGGCTCAGTTTTAATCAATCAGAATAAAATTTCCAAAGAAGTTTTTGAAGAAACTCTAGAAAGAATTTTTAAAATAAAATCAAAAAAGGGAAAAAAACATTATGAAATATTAGATCTCATGAAGAAGAATATGGAAAATAATAATAAAATTAAATCTAAAAATGAGATTAAAAAGTATATTGATTATTTTTTAAAGGAATTCTGAATTTCTTCACATAAAAGAGTGTTATTTTTTCTATTCTGTAGACTTATTCTTGCCCACTTTTCGTCAAGAAATCTAAATGAAGTGCATTCTCTAAGCAATATTCCCTTATTTTCTAAGTATTTTATATTTGGCGACAAGGATGTTTCACTTTCTATTAAAAAAAAGTTGGTTGAAGAGTTATGAATTTTAAGGTTCTCTATTTTTAATAATTTTTCAAATACTCTCTTTTTTTCAATATTTATCCAGCTGTGAATCTGTTTTGTCCACTGTTCATAGAATTTCTTATTACTTAGTAGATCAATTCCGGCTTTAATAGAAAATGAATTTAAAGGCCAAGGATCTCTATTTATTTCCCATTGTTTAAGTTTTTTCGATGAGCCAATAACGTAACCTAATCTAAGACCAGGAATATTGAAGATTTTGGTCAAGCTTCTCAAGACTAATAAATTATCAAATCTTTTGGTTAATGGTATTAAAGATTCTTTGTCTCCATTAGGTGTTATGGATAAAAAAGCTTCATCGCAGATAACTAATTTATATTTTTTCACAACTTCCTCCAATGAATTCTTTTCCCATAATTGGCCGGTAGGGTTATGTGGATTTGTTATCCAAATAACATCACCTTTTGGATGAAGCGGAAATGATTGAGGAAAAATATCATTCCAGTTTTTTGGTAATTCGCAATGTATAAAATTGCTATTCCAACAATTTAAAGATCTTTCATAATCAACAAATGATGGAGAAGGAATACAACTTATTCCGAATTTGGATGCTTCATAACCTGCCCAGGTTATTAATTCAGAAGCTCCATTCCCAGGCAATATATTCTCTGGATTTATCCCATGAAATTTGCCGATTATTTCTTTCAGATCACTCAAGTTTCTTTCTGGGTAATATCTAAAGCCAAGATTCTTAATTTCCGCATTTATTGAATCTATTAGTATTTGAGGGGGATCAAAGGGTACTAATGATGCACTTGCATCAATGATTTCGGATGGTAATAAATTTAATTTTTTCGCAATTGCATATACATTTCCACCGTGCTTCAAGTTTGATCCTTGCATGGCTAACGTTGAGTAATCATGAGGTTCATTATTCATTCTCTAATTTTATTCAACCCATTTTAAATCTGATCCAATTGCATCTTTTATACTAGATAATTGATGGTTATTGAGTTGCTTTATAATTCCCTCAAGTATATCTGGTACTAATTGTGGACCCTTATATATCCATCCTGTATAAAGTTGAATTAATGATGCTCCAGAACAAATTCTTTCCCAAGCTGACTCAGGACTATCTATTCCACCAACGCCAATTAAAATAATCTTTTTATCAATATTATGTATATGTTTTATTATTTGATTTGCTTTTTTTTGGAGAGGCCTTCCACTTAATCCTCCATTCTCTTGAGAGAGTAATAATCCAGTTTGCCTGATCTTTCTATTTTCAAGACCTAATCTATCAATGCTGGTGTTTGTAGCAATTATTCCATCGATGTTTTCCTCGATTATTAATTGGCAAATATCTTCAATATCTTTAAGGCCTAAATCTGGCGCAATTTTTACAAATAATGGTGGACAATTAGGTAAGTTTTTAATTTCTCTAAGAAGTTCTTTTAGAAGAATTGGATCTTGTAATTTTCTTAGTCCTTCAGTATTTGGAGAACTAACGTTTATTGCTGCGTAATCACAATATGGAATTAATAATTTTAGAGAAGTTAAATAATCATCTTTTGCTTGAGATAAACCTGTAATTTTTGACTTCCCGAAATTTATCCCTAAACAAATATTCTCCCTGTTTTTTTTAAACTCAATACCTTGTTCGACAAAGTTTTTAACTAGATTTTCAGCACCATTATTATTGAAACCCATTCTATTTAATGCTGCTTCTTCTTCTGCCAATCTAAATAACCTTGGTTTGGGATTTCCATTCTGAGCAAATTTAGTTACTGTACCAAGCTCAGCAAATCCAAAACCAAAATCTTTCCATATATTTGCGGCATTTCCATTTTTGTCAAAACCCGCAGCTAAACCAATTGGATTACAAAAATTTATTCCACATATGTTCTGAGTTAACCTTTTATCAACTACAGAAAATTCTTCATTTAGATTTTTTAAGATAGAAGATACTATAGGCCAATTATATTTTCTTGAACTGAATGATAGGAGACTAAGAGATAAATTTGTTAAGTATTCTGCATCAATTCCAGAGTCTTTTTTTAATACAGGGGTAATCAAGTTTTTATAAAGATTTTTAAATCCCCCCTTCTGTTCATTCATAAAAAATTAGGCTTCTTTTTTTTCTATTATCCAATATTTTTTATCTTTAGGAATCAATCTCCAATTACGCCATTCAAAAAGTGAATATTGTTTTATCTTTAAGTGGTTTTCATCACCTAATAAGGTTTCTAGTTCAGGTGAACTTAACAGGTACTTTTTTTCTGCAAATTTTTGAATTAATTCATTGCGGGAAAATAATTCCTGAATTTCTGCAGGTGCATTTTTTTCAAAAAAATCAACTGAGGATTCTACTTTTTTTAAGTTACTTTCTATAGATATACCTTTGCTGTAATTAGTTGCAATTTTATCAACCCTATCATTTTGTTTATCCCCGCTATGACCTTTAACATATTCCATTATTAGGCCATTAATTCTTAATTGATCAATTTTTTGCCATAGATCAAGATTTTGAACTGGTTTTCCTGAACTTGTTTTCCATCCATTTTTCTTCCAATTAATAATCCATTTTGTATAACCCTCTATGACATATAATTTGTAGGTTTTTAATTTCTCAAGAGTTTTTATAGCCGCAGTGAGTTCCATTCTATTATTAGTAGTATTTTGCTCGGAACCACCTATTTCTAATTCGCTGTTATCTTCAAAAATTATTAAACCGCCCCAACCACCTGGGCCTGGATTACCACTGCAGGCTCCATCTGTTGCGGCTTCAATCGCAATACTATCACTATTCATAATTTTTGAAGCCGATATTAAGGTTATCGGCTTGAAAAAATGTACTCTTACTTAAGTGTAACTTTACCGCCAGCTTCTTCAATCTCTTTCTTTAAAGATTCAGCATCTGCTTTGGCAATTCCTTCTTTTACTGTTTTTGGTGCAGATTCAACAAGTGCTTTTGCATCGCCAAGACCTAGACCAGTTGCATTTCTTACAACCTTAAGTACTTTGATTTTTGCAGCTGCATCAAAGCTTTCGAGAACTACATCAAATTCAGTTTTTTCTTCAGCAGCGCCACCATCTGCGTCACCGCCAGCTGCTCCTGGAGCTGCCATTACTACACCTGCAGAAGCTGCAGCAGATACACCAAAAGCCTCTTCAATTTGCTTTACAAGCTCAGATGCTTCTAAAAGTGATAAAGATTTTAATGATTCAAGAATTTCTTCAGTTTTTGCGGACATTTTCTTAAAAGTTAATTAGGGTTTTGATTTAAGATTCTGATTTTTCAGAATGTTGTTTAAGTGATCTAGCAAGTCCAGAAGGCACTTCATTGATAGAGATCGCAATTTTTGTTGCTACGCCATTTAGAGCGCCAGCAATTTTTGCCATCAATACTTCTTTAGATGGAAGACTTGCAATTTCTTTTATTTCAGAATCGCTAAGAAGTCTGCCTTCAAATAAAGCTCCTTTGGTCTCGGATTTTTTGGTGTCTTTTTGAAAAGATTGGATTGCTTTTACAGCACCACCAACATCTTCTTTAATTAACACAAAAGCATTTGTTCCGGTCAGTAAAGATTCAAGATCGTTCCAATTACTATCTCCATCAATAGCTTTGCGCATTAATGAATTTTTAGTAACTTTGCAGATGCCGTTAGTTGTTTGCAATCTAGATCGCAAATCTGACATCTCTTTGATAGTTAAACCTTTATAGTCAAGAACTACAGCCATTTCCGAGTCGTCTAAAAGAGATTTAATCTCAGTAACGATTTTTTGCTTATTCTCTAGTGTTCGGCCCATTGATGTTTTTTGGATCGTAATTTAGGGAGAGCAGGAAATGCGGCAAAGTTCTTTTAAAGAGGCCGCTTTTATTAGATCCAAAAAGAAATAATTTAAGACGAGTCCTCGGTAGGAATTAAAAATTTAGAATAACTAAATCAACCTACTTTCTTTGGCCGTATTATTGCAATTTAAATTATACTACAAAGCGTTAACCTTCAGGTTGGTAATCTTGTACAGCATTTATGTCAACTTGAACTGAAGGCCCCATTGTTGAAGTTACATAAAAAGTTTTCCAATACTTTCCTTTAGCTCCACTTGGTTTATTTTTATCAATTGATTCTTGTAAGGTTTTTAAGTTGTCAAATAGAGCCTCTTTTGTGAAACTTGCTTTTCCAAAGCGGACATGAACGATTCCAGCCTTATCTGCTCTAAATTCGAGCTTACCAGCTTTGAATTCTTTTATTGCATTAGCAATGTCATTAGTTACTGTCCCAGCTTTAGGATTAGGCATTAAACCTCTAGGTCCTAAAACTCTTCCTAATTTTGCAACCTTTGGCATCATATCTGGAGTTGCAATAAGTAGATCAAACTCCATATTTCCTTTGTTGATGCTTTCTACAAGATCTTCTTCGCCAAATAAATCTGCACCAGCAGCCTTAGCTTTCGATACATTCTCACCGCTTGTAATTACTGCAATTTTGATGCTTTGGCCAGTACCATGTGGTAATGCAACAGTGGTCCTTAATTGTTGATCAGTATATTTTGGATCAATACCTAGACGTATATGTGCTTCAATAGTTTCATCAAATTTTGCATTAGCATTTTCCTTGATAATACTAAGAGCTTCAAGTGGTGCGTAAATGCGATCTTCTATCTTTGTTGATAGAGCCGCCATTCTTTTAGATAGTTTTTTCATAATAATATTGGGTGCAAACGGTTATTAACTAACCTCCCCTAAATAGTGAGAAATTGTGTATTGAACTCAATCAGTGATAGAGACGCCCATATTACGAGCAGTACCCTCAATTACTTTCATTGCTGATTCAACACTAGAACAGTTTAGATCAGGAAGCTTAGTTTTGGCTATTTCTTCTAATTGAGCTTTACTTATATTCCCAACAGAGCCTTTTGCGGATTCACCTGAACCTTTCTCTATACCAGCTGCTTTTGTTATTAAGACGGAAGCAGGAGGTGTTTTTGTGATAAAAGTAAAGCTTCTATCTTCAAAAACAGAAATCTCGACTGGAATTACAAAACCTGCTTTATCTTGTGTCCTTGCGTTGTATTCTTTGCAAAATGCCATGATATTGACACCATGTTGTCCTAAAGCTGGCCCTACAGGAGGAGCAGGATTTGCTTTGCCTGCTTGTAGAGCAAGCTTGATAACTGCAACAATTTTTTTTGCCATTAGATTAGAGAATTTAAGCTGGAGTAGAAAATCATAATTTTACTCGATAAACAAGAACAATTAGAAATTAATTTTGTTTATTGATTTGGGAGAATTCTAATTCTACAGGAGTCTCGCGCCCAAATATTGAAAGTAATGCTTTTAATTTATTTCTTTCTCCGGAAACTTCTATAACTTCTCCCTGGAAATCCTTGAATGGACCGCTAGTTACAATGATTCTATCTTTTTCTTCAATATCTAACTTGATTACAGCTTTTTTCTCTGATGCGCGCTTAAAGATTCTATTAACTTCTTGTCTTGATAATGGTCGAGGTTTGATATGACCTCGCGATCTTCCGCTGCCTCTACCGTCTTCAGCACCGACAAAGTTAATTACATTTGGAGTACTTTTAACAGCCATCATTGTATCTTCATCCAAAATCATTCTTACGAGGACATAACCTGGGAAAACTTTTTCTTCAGTAGTTTGTCTGCTTCCATCTTTTTTTAATTTAATTCCTGGAGTTTGGGGAATTTCAATTTCAATGATTCTATTATTAACACCTAAAGTTACTGATCTCTGCTCAAGAGTCGCTTTTACTTTTTTTTCACAGCTTGATGCTACTTGAACTGCATACCATCTTGCGATGCTTGTATTTGCTTTTGAAGAAGCAAGGTTTGTAGTTAATTCATTACTCATTTTTCTGGAAGCTTAATTAAGATCTTTATTAATGGATATTCGGGAGATAATTCAACCAAAAATTTGCGAGGCTGCCCATCCATAGAATCTGCTAACAGAAGCAATGGCTGCAGCAGAAAAAGATACCATAATTATAACTGCTACTGATTCGCTAAAAAGTTGTTGTTTGTTAGGCCACACGACAAGTTTAAGCTCATCGTAGGTAGATCTAAAAAAATTATTCTTTTTTTTAGGCTCTTCAACTTCAGGAGAATCCTTTTTAAGAGGTTCTTTATTAGTAGTAGGACTTGTCACAAAATTTTTTTGAAATTAAGCTTTATGCTTTAGTTTTTATTTTAGCTTATTGATTTACTCCTCAGCTAGGTTTGAAAACGATCTCATCTTTTTTAGCAGGGTTAAGTTTAATTGTTATATTTTTTTTATTTTTGAAGTTATCCTCTAAAAGTTTTGCAGCCAAGGGATTTTCTATTTGTCTTCTAAGTTCCCTGCTAAGTGGCCTAGCACCATATTCAGGTTCGTAAGAATCGTTTGCAATTTTGTTGATAACTTTTTTGTCTATAGCGATATTTATTTTCTGCTCAAGTAGCAGGTTCTTTAAATCTTCTGTTTGTAGAATGATTATTTTTTGAAGTTCATCAATAGATAATGGATCAAACTTTACCACTTCGTCAATTCTATTTAAAAATTCAGGTCTAAAAATTGAAGACAATGCATTACTAATTGAATCATCTAGAGTTTGTTGATCTTTTTCTAACTTTCCCTCACTTTTAGAAATCTTTTGTGAATACTCCAGTATAGATTTACCAGCTAGGTTACTTGTCATAATGATTACCGTATTTTTGAAATCTACGGTCCTTCCTTGAGAGTCCGTTAATCTTCCTTCATCTAAGACTTGCAAAAGGATATTAAATACTTCTGCATGTGCTTTTTCTATCTCATCAAGAAGTATTACTGAATAGGGTTTACGTCTTACAGCTTCAGTTAATTGACCTCCCTCTTCATAACCAACATAACCTGGGGGAGCTCCTAAAAGTCTTGCTACGGCATTTTTCTCCATATATTCACTCATGTCTAATCTTAAAAGTGCGTCTTCTTCATCAAATAAAGCTGTTGCAAGAGATTTTGCTAATTCTGTTTTACCAACACCAGTAGGACCCATAAATAAAAAAGATCCAATAGGTCTTTTAGGACTTTTCATACCAACTCGAGCTCTTCTAATTGCAGCAGAAACAGCTTCTATGGCTTTTTCTTGTCCAATAACTTTTTCACTTAGTTCTGTTTCTAGATTGACTAATTTCTTACGTTCATTTGAAACTACTTTAGAAATTGGAATACCTGTGATTTTTGATATAACATCTGCAATATCATCAGGTTCAACTTGATATTTAAAAGGGAAATTTCTATTTTTCTTTATTTTATTAAAGTTCTCTTCAACTTTTTGTATGTCATTCTCTATTTCACTTAACTCTTCTTCAAGCTTTTCTAAATAATCTAGATCATTTTCAATTTCGCGATTTGATTTATCTTTAATTTGTTTGGTTAGCTTATCTTCTTCTTTCATTAAAATAGATAATTCCTCCATTTCTTCACGTAAATTGTTCCAATTTTCCAAAAGAACGTTCAATTTTGCCTCTGATTGTTGTCTATTATTCAATAGTTTTTCTTGAGCTTCGATATTTTCTCCTTGCAAATTATTCAATTTTTCATCAATAGTATTAAGTTTGTTTTCTTGTTGGAGAATGATTTGAGGCATATTATTAGACTCGATTTTCAACTGTGCAGCTGCTTCATCAATTAAATCTATTGCACTATCAGGGAGACATTTATCGCTGATGTATCTATCGGCCAATTTTGCAGAATAGTTTACAGCCTCTTCAGAAATTTTTATGCCATGATGTGATTCATATTTCTTTTTGATCCCTTGTAATATTTTTGCGCTTAATTCTACTGAAGGTTCATTAACAGCTATCTTTTGAAAGCAATTATTTAATGCCTGATCTTTTTCAATAGTTTCACGAAATTTCTCAGGTGTTGTTGTACCGATACATCTAAGTTCTCCTTCAGCTAGTAAAGGTTTTAAGATATTACTGATGTCGGTAGAAGATCTGTCAGAACTTAATATTGAGTGAATTTCATCAATAAATAGAATCATTCCTTGGTTTGGATTATTTAGTTCCTGCATTATTAAGCTTAGTCTTTCCTCTAGTTGACCTCTAAATTTGGTCCCAGAAACTAATGCACCTAAGTCAAGTGAAATAATTTTTAAGTCCTTTAAAGTATCAGGAACTTTTTTGTCTACAATTAATTGAGCAAGTAATTTTGCAATTGAGGTTTTACCAACTCCAGGATTGCCAATAAGTATAGGGTTATTTTTGTTTCTTCTGCAGAGTACCCTCATTAAATTATTGATCTCATTTTCTCTTCCTAAAACGGGATCCAGTAAGCCTTTTTTAGCTGATTCTGTTAAATCTTTTCCATAAATTGAAAGAGCATTTTCATCTTTTCCAACTTGTTTTTTGGTTTCAATTTGAAGTTCACTTTTCGGTAATGGAACAATAGCTTTTTTAAATTTTTCTTCTTTTACAAAAGTCTCGTTAGTCTCGTTGTTTGATTCAAAATTAGATTGATTATTTATTTCAATTACATTCCCATAATTAAAAGAATCTTTTGATTGATTAATATTTGGGTAAAACTTTAATTCTTCCTCTAATTTTTCCATTGAAAGGTTTCCTTCTTCAAAAACATAATTTCCAATTCTTAAATCTCTTCCAAGAGCAATTAGTAAATGAGGGATTTCTATTAATCTCGATCCCCATTGAGTTTTAATCTGATTCGCGTTATCTAATAAAATTTCTAAATCTTCTCCGATAGTAAAAATATCTGACTCATTTGTTGGTGTCTCTTCTAAAAAATCTTCTGTTATGTCTAAAACTGTATCTTGGTCGATTGATAATTTTTCAATGAAGGCAAAGAATTCACTTGATGAGAACAATGTATGAATTATGTGTTCAATATTAAATTCGCTATGATCCCATTTTTTTGCGGTTTCTTCCCCTAATAAAAGAAGATTCCAACTAATATCGCTAAATAGTTCAGGACTGGATGTAAGTGTTTCTCTCATAAACTATAAAAACTATAGTTGATTATTAATTAATATTCTAAATAGGATCTGCATTAATAATCATCCAATAATTTTCAAATTGTAAGATGAATTTGAAAATTATTTAGATGAGAGGATTTGAGGGGACTTTAGAATCAAAAAAAACGTTAAATAATATCTAAGCCCTTATAAAATTAAAAATTATAGTTGGTTAACAAATATATTTCAGATATTAGCCAAATAGTTCAGCTATTAATAGGATTTAAATAGTAATAATTAAATTGTGAAAGAAACTATTGATTTTCTTATTGATACTGTTGAAGCAAGGCAAGTCCTTGATTCAAGAGGTAATCCAACTGTAGAGGCAGAAGTATTTTTGGAATGTGGTGCAAGTGGTAGAGCAATTGTTCCCAGCGGAGCTAGCACTGGTGCTCATGAGGCACATGAATTAAGAGATGGTGGTTCGAAATATATGGGGAAAGGCGTTTTGAATGCTGTTAATAAAATTCATGAAACAATATCGCCGGCTTTATGTGGTTTGTCATCTTTAGATCAAACTGCAGTAGATAAATTAATGATTGAAATTGATGGAACTCCTAATAAGTCTAACCTTGGAGCAAATTCAATCCTTGCAGTAAGTCTTGCAACTGCTAGAGCATCAGCAAATGCTTTAGACATTCCCCTATATAGATATCTTGGAGATCCATTATCCAATCTTCTTCCAGTCCCATTGATGAATGTAATAAATGGTGGTGCTCATGCACCAAATAGTCTTGATTTTCAGGAATTTATGCTTGTTCCACATGGAGTTAATAATTTCAGTGAATCATTAAGAATGGGTACTGAAATTTTTCACTCATTAAAATCATTACTTGATCAAAAAGGTCTATCTACTGCTGTAGGCGATGAGGGTGGATTTGCCCCGAATTTGTCATCAAGCGAAGAAGCAGGGGACTTATTATTAGAAGCAATTCAAAAAGCCGGATTTAAGCCTGGTGAGCAGGTATCTTTAGCTTTAGATGCTGCTAGTACTGAATTTTATAGTGATGGTATTTATAAATATGAAGGTAAAAGTTTAAATAGTTCTGAAATGATTTCATATCTTTCAAGATTAGTTTCTAATTATCCAATAGTTTCAATAGAGGACGGTTTAGCTGAGGATGATTGGGAGGGTTGGTCAGAATTAAACAAAGAATTAGGGAATAAAGTTCAGCTTGTAGGTGATGATTTATTCGTTACTAATACAGAAAGATTACGGAAAGGGATTATAGAAAAATCTGCCAATTCAATCCTAATAAAGGTAAATCAAATTGGAACATTAACTGAAACTTTGGAAGCTATTGAGTTAGCTAAAATGTCTGGTTTCACAAGTGTTATTAGTCATAGAAGTGGTGAGACTGAAGATACAACAATTGCAGATTTATCTGTCGCCACAAGATCTGGTCAGATCAAGACTGGCTCTTTGAGCAGAAGTGAAAGGATTGCAAAATACAATAGGCTTTTAAAAATTGAGGAGGAATTGGGAAATCAAGCAAGATTCGCTGGAGCTTTAGGTTTAGGTCCCAAAAATATATAGTTTTTTTTTTAGCGCTTAAGTTTTTCTAAACGTGAGCCTTTTCTCATACTTAATTGGCACTTTATCCAATCAATACTTATTGGTAGTGCAAAAAAAAGTGGCAACAATGCAAAATTATTTTGTTTATTGGTTACAAGTAAAGCAGATGCAATTGATAAGCTTCCTATAAGAATTGAATGACCTAAAGTTTTTTGAGCAGTAAACATTTTTTTGAATTGCCTATCAGACTCTCCCATTCTTATTTGCAATTGTAAATCGCCCTGTTCTAATCTTTCTAAACTTTCATCTATTCTTTTGGGAATTCCAACAGCTTTCGATCCTAGTTCACCTACTTGCCTTCCAAATTGGTTAATTAAATCGTTGGGACTTTGATTATTTGAAGTCATAAGTTCTATTAAATAAGGCTTGGTAACTGATACAAGGTTAAACCCTGGATCAAGCATTCTACCAACTCCTTCAAAAGTTGATAAAGCTCTCATCACAAAGATTAAATCTACTGGCAGTTGAAATGGCGTTTCATAAACCAGTTCGTATAAATCTCCAGATAATTTTTCAATAATATTAGGACTAAATGGAGGAGTTAAGGCTTCTTTAAGCATCAATCTGACTAATCTTCTGACTGGTCCTACATCAATATCTTTTGAAATTAGCCCAGCTTGTTGTAATTGACTAACAAGTGATGAGGCGTCTCTAAGAGCAGCAGCCTTAACCATCCCCCCTAATCTTGTTTGAAGATTATTTGAGATGTTCCCCATCATTCCAAAATCATAAAAAATCAATTTACCTTCACTTGAAACTGCTAGATTCCCTGGATGAGGATCTGCATGAAAAAACCCGTAATTTACTAATTGTTTTAAGTAGCTGATTGCACCTATCTCTGCAATTTTAGATAAATCAATTTCTTGTGATTTTAATTTTTCTAAATCGCTTATTTTTGTCCCTTCTACATAACTTAAACAAAGCACTTTTTCACTGCTCATATCCCAAATTACTTCAGGAACTTCAACATTTTCATCATCAAGAAATTGCTGCCTAAATCTTGCTGCATATTGCGCTTCGCAATTAAAATCAAGTTCTTTCATCAGAACTTTCCTACACTCTTTAGCAATCTCAACCCAGTTTCTACCTCGACTCCAATTCTTATTTTTCTGCAATAATCCTGCTATTTGCTGCATTATGCCCAAATCGATAATAAACAATTCTTTTAAATTGGGTCTTTGAACTTTAAAAACTACTTTCTTACCATCTTTTAAAGTCGCCCTATGAACCTGAGCTAGTGATGCTGATCCAACCGGATCACATATTATTTGATCTATTTTATTAAACTTAGACCCTAGTTCATTTCTTATAGTCTCTTCAACTTGCGTAAATGAAAAATTAGGAACTTGATCCTGCAATTTAGATAATTCCTGTATCCAGGTATTAGGAATTAAATCAGGTCTCGCTGATAATAATTGTCCAATTTTAATAAATGCTGATCCAAGCTTTATTAATTGATTAGTAAACCACCTAGCTCTTTTAATTTGGACCCTACTTTTTTCATTGTTCTTGGTTTGGAAAATTGTAAATCTAATATTATCTATCCATAAATTTAATAAAAGCGAAATCAGAGTTATCCAAATAAGAAAGGACCTCTTCAATTTTTTTAAACGATAATGAAGAACGTGATAACTCATTTAATTTGATTATTTATAGTTTTATTAAAGAGATCAATTTGCTTATTGATACCTTCAATTTCATTTAAAGCTTTTTTTATTTTGGGATCTTGATAAGTATTTGTAGACTCATTTTCTTCAATATTCTCTGCTTTTTCTAGTCTTGATGCTTCTTCGATTATGGATTCTTTTAAACTATCAAATTCTTTTTTGAGAATTTCAGGAGCATCCTGAGCAATATGTGTTGCTTCTTCAATTTTTTCAACCAATATTTCGTTTAATTTTTCGGTTACTTTCTTAATGGCAGCTTTTAAAAGGTAATCAGAGTTAGTCATGAAAAATATAATGTTTCTACAGCAATTAAGTTTGCATATTAACTTATAATAGATCAATTCAGAACAT